>Ga0209319_1000073_pt1 | contig 188030 bp, 171 predicted proteins | sample RifGroE2_FD_184000 | JGI IMG/M metagenome (GOLD analysis project Ga0209319, IMG submission 184000) | Groundwater microbial communities from Rifle, Colorado - Groundwater E2 (SPAdes) (version 2) | ecosystem: Environmental > Aquatic > Deep subsurface > Groundwater | place: Rifle, Colorado... | reverse complement strand
CTAAAATTTTATTGGACCAAGTTTCGTTGTCGATTTTTGCCAAACAAAAAGTTGGCGTGATTGGCTTGAATGGGTGCGGTAAATCGAGTTTATTCTCATTGCTATTACAGCAATTACAGCCGGATGCGGGTCAGGTATCTGTTCAATCTCATGCGCGCATCGCGAGTCTTTCTCAGGAAATGCCGAATACGACGATGCCAGCGATTCAATATGCCATTCGGGGTGATACGCAATTGTCGCATTGTTTAGAGCAGTTAAAGCTGGCTGAAATCAATCAGGACAATGATGCGATTGCGCAATGTCATCAACAACTTTATGAGATGGGCGGTTATGCCGTTGAGGCGCGCGCAGCGAAATTATTGAATGGACTTGGTTTTACCCATGAAGAGCATAGTAAACCTGTCAATGAATTTTCGGGTGGTTGGCGCATGCGGCTTAATTTAGTCCAGCTCTTAATGAGTCGTGCGGACTTGCTCTTGCTCGATGAACCGACGAATTATCTCGATTTGGACGCGATCATTTGGTTGGAACGTTGGTTACAGCGATATGATGGCACACTATTATTGATTTCGCATGATCGTGAATTTTTAGACAATGTTGTGCAGCAGATTGTGTTTCTCCATCATCAAAAAATAGAGCTCTATTCAGGCAATTATTCGAGTTTTGAGACACAGCGCGCTGAAAAATTGGCACGAGAAAAGGCGCAATATCAAAAGCAACAAGCAAAAGTTGAGCATTTGATGAAATTCGTTAATCAATTTCGAGCAAAAGCCAGCAAAGCGAAACAAGCGCAAAGCCGACTGAAAGCCTTAGAGCGGATGGATAAAATCACGCTTACGCACATGGATTCTCCTTTTACGTTTAAATTTTACGAGCCGTCGTTCTGTACTTCACCGCTGTTATCATTTGATAAAGTGGATTTCAGTTATGGCGATCATGCGATATTAACCGAGGTTGATTTTAGTTTGGGGGCGAAAGATCGTGTGGGAATTTTAGGCCATAATGGCGCGGGCAAATCGACATTCATGAAAATTTTGGCGGGTATTTTGAAGCCGACGAAAGGGGATCGATATCAAAATCGATCATTGAAAATAGGGTATTTCGCACAGCATCAAGTCGATCAGCTGGATATGCAGGCTTCGGCTTTTGTTCACATCCATCGATTAACGCCTGGCGCGACGGAACAGCAAATTCGCGGCTTTTTGGGCGGATTTAATTTTAAGAGCGATATGATTTTTGGATCAATTGAAACTTTTTCGGGTGGAGAAAAAGCGCGTTTGGTATTGGCCATGCTTGTTTGGCAAAAGCCAAATGTGCTTTTGCTGGATGAACCGACCAATCATTTGGATTTGGAAATGAAAGAAGCCTTAGCGTATACATTGCAGGAATATGATGGGGCGTTAGTTTTGGTTTCGCATGACCGATATCTATTAAAAGCGACTGTCGATGAATTTTATCTCGTGCACGATCGTGCGTTATCACTATTTAAAGGCGATTTAAATGATTATGAGCGATGGTTATTTGATGTTAAAAAGGAATCCCGTCATGAATCGAGTGATCCGACGAATGTGCATAAACCAACAACAACGTCCCAACTTCCTCAACAGCCGCGTAAGGTAGATGAAAAGAAAATTCGCCAAACAGAAATCAAGCTCGATCAATTGACGTCGAAGAAAGCGCTTTGTGAGGAAAAATTGGCTGATGCGTCAATTTATGCCGAAGAAAATAAAATACAGCTAGAGAGCGCTTTAAGTGAAATGAAGCGGTTACAGCAGGAAATTGAAGCCGCTGAACACCTTTGGATGACCTTGCATGGAAACAACGAGTAATCTACGTTTGCATTAGAATGAAAAAAATATTTTAAAAAAATAGAATTCTGGCAAAATGCGCACATACTTTTTAATCAATCAAACGATACCTTATTATTTATTGTTTGAAGGCACGAGATACCGATGAGACCGCTAATCAATCTTTCTTTATTACGTCGTAACCCAAAATTCAGGCTGCTTTATACAGGCCGATTCATTTCGTTTATGGGTACGATGGTCGCGAGTGTTGCGTTGCCTTATCAAATTTATCACATCACGCAGTCGACGATGATGGTCGGTTTGTTGAGCTTGTTTCAGTTGTTGCCCTTATTATTTACGGCATTGTTAGGGGGTGTGTTTGCCGATCGTTACCATCGTCGCGTTTTATTGGTCATTGCAGAAATATCATTAGCGTGCGGCAGTTTATTACTGGCGGGAAACGCTTTATTCGCTACACCTCGCATTTGGATTATTTTTGTTGTAGCACCATTAATGTCGGCATTTAACGGGTTTCATCGGCCGGCTTTTAATAGTGTGGTACAGCAATTGGTGGCTAAAAAAGATTATGCGGAAATCGGGCCGCTCAATACCTTTACGTTTAGTTTGTGTGCCATTGCAGGCCCCGCCGTTGGTGGGTTGCTGATTGCCCATTTAGGTGTTTTGGTCACATTTCTGGTGGATAGCGCCAGTTTTATGGCATCACTTTCGGCTATTTTGCTGATTGGTAATGTGCCTCGATTAAAGGAAAGGCGAGATGAATCCACCTGGTCGGCGCTGAAAGAGGGCTTTCATTATGCATTTTCGAAGCAAGAATTATTGGGCACTTATGCCGTTGATTTTTTAGCCATGGTATTTGGGATGCCGATGGCGTTGTTTCCTGCGATGGCAGAAAGCTATGGCGGCGTTAAAACATTGGGTATGTTGTATTCTGCGCCAGCTGTTGGTGCATTGATTATTTCATTATTCAGTGGTTGGACTTTGCATATTAAACGTCATGGCGCCGCGGTGGCGATCGCAGCAAGCTGTTGGGGGATTGCGATTATTTTCTTTGGTATTTTTAGAGCACACCTGTGTATTGCTTTGATTTTCCTCGCTTTCGCGGGTGGATTTGATGCAGTGAGCGGGATGTTCAGGAATATCATGTGGAATGAATCAGTTTCGCATGAGTTTCGGGGTCGTTTAGCAGGAATTGAAATGTTGAGTTATTTGAGTGGTCCGAAACTCGGTGATACAGAAGCGGGTTTGGTTGCCGCAGCTTTTGGTGTTTCTGCATCAATCATTTCCGGTGGTGTATTGTGTGTGATTACGGTCGCAGCCAGTTGTTATTTTCTCCCTAGATTTTGGCGGTATCGCTCGAAAGTTTCCAATGAACGAAAAAGCGCCTAATTCATAGCAAATCATCGCTATTTTTTTTTCAAAAAAATGCCAGAAGAACAAAAACGATAAGTTTTCCTTAAGTTTCATTCGCTATAATCCATCCTTCAAAAAAAATGATAGCCACTTTGTTGGGCTCTTATAAACAATAAGAATAATAAAAATAAGAGAGGGTTTATGCCGTTGGATGTTGTATCCGTGGGTGAAAGATTTAAGAGAGTGACTCAAGAATCTTTTAAGAAAAGAAGAAAAGAAAAATCTATTCATCGCTCACCCCAGTGGGTAGCGTTGGTTAGTGCTCAAAGATGTATAAACTTTCTGTCGGGTTTACCCCTTGAGGCAGAAGCGATCAGGAAACTTGATGGGTTATTTGAAGCGGGATTTCAGCACATTCGTTCTGATGCAGAAATATGGGTAACAGAGAGCCGTGATTATTTCCGAGCGGTTTTTCTTATTGCTTCGTGCTTGGCTGATCTTAATTCGTTAATCAATGATGCTGAACTTCATGAAGCGTTGCTTTCAGCAGAAGAAGCTCAAGAAATGCAAGTTAGGCTTAATGCCGTTATTCAAAAAATCATACCCTGCTTGCAAAAATTCAGTGGAATACAAATGCCTTTTTCAGAAGCAAGTTACCAAGAAATCGAGCAAGAAGTAGCGGGGGTTAGTCCGGAATTAAGCAATGCAGAGACGCTTGCTTGTGTACTGACATTTCATGGATTGACTCGTTGGTTTGAGCAATTAGAAGAGATTTTTTATGCATCCGAAGATACGTATGATGATGTAGATGTTTTAACGCATGATTTTGAGGTGGTTGAAGATGGTATGAGTCGATTATCTGATCTTGTTGATCGTCGCCAGCGGCCTTTTGAGAGGAGTGTCATAGGTGATATAGCAAAGGAGATCGAAAGGGTTAGCAAAAAAATCTATTTTATTAGTGGTGAGATTTGCGTTGCTAAACTGGATGTTGCTAGAGATCGACTGATCTATTTGCGTCGGGATTATACCGCTTTGATGCAGCGCCCCTCTTTTATTACAGGGACAGTGGCGCTTGATCAATTACAAGAAGCCATTGATAAATTGGATACAATGAATAGGGAAGCAATGCAGTTTTTCTCTCAAAATCAAGTGCAATTTTCTCAACGAAATTTTGAGCTGTTTATAGAGCAAATGGAGCAGCTCAATCAAAAATTCAATGTTATTGAAAAACATATGGAAGATATTCGTTTGAAAGGATGGGCCAATTTATCTCAGAGATTAGAGATGCTGCACGCCATTCTTCCGGCGGGATCTGAAGTAGCGGCGTGTGTTGATCAGATGCTTTGTGCGGCTCAGTCTGCAGCACCAGATTATGATGAGCTCTTTAAGGTGGCACAGGAACAAGAAGAACTATTACAGAGATGTGATGAAAACTCAGATATACGAGAATGCTTTAAGAGGCTTATTGATCAGGAGCGGCATGCCTTGGCGTGTGAAAATACTCAATTGTGCTGCATCAGACCAGATCAGCTGAAGAAAGATTGTGATCGCTTAACAGATAAAATTGGCGATTTTTTTAGCAAGATTGATAATACAGGGCATCAGTCTAGTACAACTTTGGTTCAGTTGGTTTTATCTATACGGTTATTGAGAAAGAATGTGGTAGAACTTCATAAGAAGGCAGATGCAATCGATGCGGAGGAAGATGAAGATCTTCGGCGCGATATTCAGAAGGGATATTGTTGTAGAGAGGTTAAGGACCTTTCCGGTTGTTGTGATGTAGTAGGGTTTACGGGCGTGGCGAGTCTGCTTACAACTGTATCGGGCGTTTTGTTTAGACCCGGACCCGATGATGATGATGATGATGAAGTGCAGCAATTGATTGTGGTCCCATCACCATTAGTCAGTCAGTAAAAAGCTGTTTCTAATGGGTGGATTCTTCTGTGTTGTTGCTAGATGTAGCGTGGATAATTTGTATCCGGCACAGCGATTGCAAGGAACAATAGCGACAACTTTTCGATTCTTTAGGATCAACGGTGGCTTTTCCTTGCCTAAAATCCTGTGCGAGGTTTTCTAGGATACGTCGCCAAAGCGTTAACTGGATGTCCCATGCTGCGGAGGCTGCTTTTACGTTGGGTAAGATATTCGCTTCTTTACCTATTCCTTTAAAAGCCAATTTTTCAGGCTGAATTTGCGCAAAAGCGATGACACTGATCGGTTTTTCGAGCGTGACTGCATAGAGCGGTAACTGAGGCTCATCGGGTCGATCGCCAAACCAAGATGAAATATTGGGATCTCCTGATTTATAATCAACGAGCGCAAAAGAGCCATCAGCTAACTCATCCATGCGATCGAGGCGAACCGACAGTTGCAACCCTCCGATTTCAATCGACTGCCATTGCTCGGTTGCCGCGACTAAAAAAGGCTCGCGTGTTTTCTCATGCCTTAACCAATCTGTCATAATTTTCTCGAGCCGTTCTTGCTCGATATCAAAAAAAGCAGGGTCTACGCTGCAAGTTGATCGATGTTTAGCAAAAGATTTTTTAATCGATTCAGTAATAAGTTTAGTTAACGCATCATCGGATAATTCTAATAATTGATGTTGATTTTTTAATTGTCGCCAAATGATTTCGAGCGTGTTATGCAATAAAATTCCTTTCTGTTTAGCATCAAGACCAACAGCAGGTTTGGGTAACGCTTTGGCTTTTAATCGAATTTCTGCAAACGCGAGAAACGGGCAAGTGGCTTGTAATTTTAAAATCGACGTGCCACCCGAAATTGCTTCATGCGGTTGAATTGATGGCGCCTGATTATCAGGCTGTATTTCTAGCGATTGACTGGCGAATCGTTTTTCTGCGGCTGATAGAAAGGCCGCTTGAGGTAGGTCGGACAATTGTATTAATGGAAAGGATTTAATCAATGCGCTGGGATTTAATGGACGATCTTGTTCTCGATGGGCATAACTAAAAATAATTTCATCAGCAGAAGATGATAATTGGCTAAGAAAATGGCGGCAAAAATCGTATTCGCGATCGTGAGAAGCATGCGGTAGATGATGTGTTTTTTGCAGCACGATCGGAATGAGTGGATTGGGTTTGGGTTGTGGAGGATACTCATGATCGTTCAGTCCCAAGACCCAAGTGTGAGAGAAAGTCAGGCCGTGAGATTCCATTAACCCTAAAATTTGAATCGATTTTTCTCCGTCAGATGCGGGCTGTGTCATTTTTTGTTTGCATAATTCTTTCAAATAAAAAAGCGCTTTTTCAAAAGAGAGGGAATCGATTAAAGAATCCAATTGAGCAAAAGCGTGCAGCATGGCGTGCCAATGCTCGAGAGCGATTTGTTGTGTAGCATCGAGTATTTCAATGTTAGGCCAGTGAAATAATTCGAGCGTATTTAAGAAAAATTGCTGCCAAGCGTGAGGGGATTGTTCGACTGAGCATTGCACAGACATTTCGTAATATTGCAATAAGGGCTGCCAAACACTGAAATCAGTGAAGTGACTTTTGATGAAAAGAACAAATTCTGCCAGGGTATAATCAGATTTTCCGGCTTCATATAAAGGGATTTCAAACTCGAATCGGTCGCTGGCATTTGCCCAAAACGGTGAGCGAATCAGATAACTGATTTCCGCAAGAGAAAGCGCCGTTGTTGCCCAATGCAATAATTCAAAGATAAAGCGAATGAATGGAATATCAAACAAAGGCGTGCCGAGAGAAATATTAAAAGGTTGATGAGGGTGAAATATTTCAGCAAATGTGCGTTGAATCATATTTTTCAGGGCATTTAAATTCGGAATAATACAGGCAATTGTTGTACTCGGATTTTGCTCGATGAGCGCTTTTGCCCATTTTGCCATAGTCAAAATTTCTTCGCGCGTGTCATTAAGTGCAATGCGTTTTGCTGTTTGATTTGTTTTTTGAAGCCGGCCATAATCAACGCGGCAACCTTTATTTTGCAGTGTTTTTAAAAGGGATTGTGTCGCAGGTTCAATTTCGAGAAACCCAATCATCATCAAATGGCGGGGAATGGGCAATTGATTTTGTTGGAATAATAGATCGAGCCAGCGCGTTAAAGATGCTGTTGTCAGTAGATGATTTTGTTGACAATGGTGCTGGAAATTTAATTGCCATTGAAAGAAGGATTGAAAGCGGTGATCTATGTCGAAATCTTGTGATTGAATTGGGATAGCCCAGGCCGTGAGTAAAGCAAAAGCGTCTTGGGCTAATTTTGCAATTTGAAAAGGGGCGGTGTCGAGCGCTTTTGATTGTGTAATGATTTTTTCCCAGACACATTGTTCTTGAAAGAGAGTGAGTAATTGATGCGGTTGAATGGTTTCATTCATCAATGTTTGCTCGAAAATTTGCTGTAACCAAGTATGCCAGGGAAGGCAAGTCAGGCTCTCCCAATGGGTTATTTCTGCTTTTAATTGATGATCGCGATAGGCTTGTGTAATAAAACGACTGAGCCGTTTGTTGGCAGTGAGTAGTGTTGTTTCTGTTGTAATTAAATCAAATAACATAAACTGAGCCTGTAAAAACGTACGAATAAAACACCTGTCGCAAATATCTTTTCAACTCAATCGGGGATTGAGGGCTGATGGATCGCTTCGCGATAATTTTTAATATTTTCTGCGAATTGAATCAAATGCGGTTTTTTCGATTCTTGAAGATGCTTGATGGTTTCATCGCACTGTTGTTGATATTCAGCTTCAGTTAATTTTCCTTGAATCAATCGAAATCGCAAATAAATCAGATACGTATTGAGCACATCGGTTTCGCAATAATTGCGAATGCCTTCGATCTCGCCATTTAAATAGCCATCCCAGACTTTGTTGCCGCTCATGCCCATTTTGCCGGGAAGCCCTAACATCACGGCAATCTCATCTAATTTAGCATTCGCGCGTGTTTGATAAGCGGCGAGTACATCCATGAGGTCAGTGTGTCGATAGTGATAACGATTTAGGTAATTATTCCATTTAAAGGCATTGTCTTCTTCACCGATTTCCCAATATCGAGGGGAGGCGACGGCGTGTAATAGCGCGCGATAGTGTAGTACGGGTAAATCGAAAGTACTGCCATTCCAGCTAACTAATGTCGGCGTGTATTTTTCGATGCCAGCAAAAAAACGTTGAATGATTTCTTTCTCCGACGATTGTAAATCGCCGAGCGACCAGACCTTAAAATGTGACTTTGTTTTGAGTACAGCAGAAATGGCAACAATCCGATGTAAATGAAGCGGCAGGAAATCGGAGCCGCCAGTTTGTTCGCGGCGTTTTGTAAACATCGCTTCGCCGACTTCCTGATCGGTTAATGGGGTTGGAAGATCGTAAATCTTTCGACCGGTATTTGTATCGGGGATAGTTTCAATATCAAAAACAAAAATGTTCATAATAACCTCATTTTAGAGCGTTAATCCTATCATATAAAATCGGGATATCCATCACTTCTGAGTTCGGGATAACGGAAGACAAGCAAATGACTGGTTTTATCCATCCTCTGCTTGTCGAAACATGAGAACCACTTTACAATCTCGCATTCTTTGTATGAATTCAACCAAAATTGAATGAGGATTTTTAAGGATGCGCATTATTTTATTGGGCCCACCCGGGGCGGGAAAGGGAACGCAAGCCAATTTGATCAGCGAACAGTTTCATATTCCGATGATTTCGACCGGCAATATGTTGCGTGCAGCGGTCGCAGCGAAATCTCCGCTCGGATTAAAAGTCGAAGCTGTGATGAACGCTGGGAAACTGGTTTCGGATGATATTATCATTGCGTTGATTGAAGAGCGAGTTTCAAATTCGGATTGCGAACATGGGTTTTTATTGGATGGTTTTCCACGCACAATTCCTCAAGCAGAAGCGCTGGATGGCGTCAATCTTTCAATCGATTACATTATTGAAATTCAAGTGGATGATGAAACTATCGTGAAACGCTTATCCGGTCGCCGTGTTGCGCCGACCTCTGGGCATGTTTATCATATTCATTATAATCCGCCGAAAGTGGAAGATCATGACGATGAAACGGGTGAGCGGTTGGTTCATCGAGAGGATGATACAGAAGAAGTGATTCGAAAACGTTTGTCGGTTTATCATGAGCAAACAGAACCACTGATTCTTTTTTACGACCAGATGATGCAAACGATAGGACATCCGCGATGTATTAAAATCGATGGAACACAGTCTGTGCACGATATTCAGGCTGAATTGGCGCGTTTGTTAAAATAAATTTTCAGGGGGATCGAGCGATGACATCATTTGAAGCTATCAAAATGACCGATCGTGTTTATTGGGTTGGTGCGATTGATTGGGGTATTCGAGATTTCCACGGATATAGTACGTCACGTGGGACAACCTACAATGCCTTTTTAATTTTAGGTCAAGAACCTATTTTAATTGATACCGTTAAAAAATCTTTTTTTCCTGAAATGATGGCGCGTATTCGCTCGGTGATCGATCCTACTAAAATCCGATACATCATTTCTAATCACGCTGAAATGGATCACTCGGGCTCGTTGCCCGAAACTATTTCCGCGATTCATCCGCAAAAAGTGTTTGCCTCGAAGATGGGTGTTGCTGCATTGAAAGACCATTTTCATTTCGATTTTCCGATTACCGAAGTCAAGCATGACGAAACAATGACCGTAGGTGATACAATAATTCGTTTTTTTGAAACGAGAATGCTGCACTGGCCGGATAGTATGTTTACGTACTTTGTGAATGAAGGTGTGCTTTTTTCGCAAGATGCGTTGAGCATGCATTTAGCCTCATCGATATTATTTGCTGATCAACATGATCATTCCGTGTTACATGAAGAAGCCGCTAAATATTATGCGAATATTTTATCGCCTTATTCGCCTTTAGTGCTTCGGTTATTAAACCAGCTGCCTAATTTAAAATTAGAGCTAAAAATGATTGCACCGGATCATGGTCCGATTTGGCGAACGCCGCAGGATATCGATTGGATTATTCAATTGTGGAAAAACTGGGCGGAAGGAAAAAAACAGCGAAAAGCCGTTATTTTTTACGATACGATGTGGGGTAGCACAACGCAGTTAGCGAATGTGATAGCGGATGGTTTTCTGGCACAAGGCGTGTCGGTTAAGGTTCTGCCACTGTCTGGTTCTCATCGCAGCGATATTGCAACAGAGTTATTAGACGCATCGATTTTATGCGTGGGATCGCCAACCATCAATCAGCAACTATTTCCGACCGTAGCAGACGTTTTATGTTATTTAAAAGGATTGAAATTTCAATCGCTCATCGGACAGGTATTTGGATCTTATGGTTGGGCTGGGGAAGCGATCAAACTAATGCAAACGGAATTACAAGCGATGAACGTTAAATTGATTGGCGAACCGGCCTCAGTCAAATATGTGCCCACTGAAGAAGCATTATTGGGTTGCCGGGCTTTAGCTAAAACAATCAGTGATCAATTAACATGAGTTCAATTGATAAAAAAGCTTTGTTGAAAATCCAGTATGGGCTTTACATTGTCACTTCGCTTCGAGATGACCAACTGAATGGCCAAATAGCGAGTGTCGTTTTTCAAGTGACCTGCGATCCGCCGAAAATCGCGACTTGTTTATCTAAGAATACGCTGACGCATGAGTACGTTCAAAGCAGTGGCGTATTTGGCGTGTCGTTACTGGAAAAAGAGACTTCGATGCCATTTATTGGGCGGTTCGGATTTCGTTCTGGGCGCGATATCAATAAATTTGAAAACATTCACTATGAAATCGGTTTGACAGGATGCCCGTTAGTTATAGATAATGCACTGACGACATTGGAAGTGAAAGTGACACAGTCAGTTGATGTAGGGACGCATACACTGTATGTGGGCGAATTGATTAGCGCGAAAGAATTAAAAGTAGGGGAAGCGTTAACGTATGAGTATTACCATACTTTTAAAAAAGGCAAATCGCCGAAAAATGCGCCGACTTATCAGGAATGCAGTTGTTCTTGAGGGTGTAGAAAAAACAGTGTTGTCTATTGCTTTGTAGCGAGCTCAGTTAATTTATAAAAGGAGAAAGGTCATGAATAAATATGTGTGTACTGTATGCGGATACATTTACGATCCTAGCGTGGGCGATCCGGATCATTCTATCCCTGCTAATACGGCGTTTGAAGCATTACCAGACGATTGGCAATGCCCTTTGTGTGGTGTGGGTAAAAGTGATTTTCAAGTCTTAGAAGGCTAAATAAAAGATGAAATTTAAGCTATTGATAGGCTCTATTTTAGCCTTATCTATCAGTTCAATGGGTTATGCGCAAACGGCATCTGATACGGCAAAAACAAATGAAGGCAATGCGTCACCCCTTACGGTAACTACGGCAGCGTCTACAGCACAAGCCGTATCCCCATCGCAAACGTTAAACGTGATGGCACCGACGCCCACCTCGGTTTCTGTCTCCGATTTAACCAAACGTTTTAACTCAATGATGCAAAATAAAGACAATCCTAAAGGGGGCCCAGACTGGATGGACATGTTTCATTTAGGCGGCTTGTTGAACTTGGACGCTTTTGATGAAACAAAACCTGAATTTGGCAAAAATGGTCAATCGCGCCGCGATGATCTTTCGATTGCGACAACCAAATTAAATATTGATGCGGACGTGAATGATTGGGTGAATGGGCATGTGGGGTTATTCTACTCCGATACTGACTCACGCTATTATCGCGCAAACGATGTTTCGACTGATGGTATTCGAGTGGATGAGGCTTACGCCAAAATAGCAAATTTCAATACGTCGCCTTTTTATTTACAGGCGGGACAGCAATATTTGCCTTTCGGTCATTATGACCTCTATCCGATTACCAAAACCTTAACGCAAGAATTATCGGAAACACGCGATGTATCCGGCGTTGTTGGTTTTGTCGATAAGAGTGGTTTTTCAGGCAGTTTATATACACTGGATGGGCTTAAACGAACGAATCACAGTAATCACGATTCACTGAGTAATTACGGTGCCGCTTTGGATTTCTCCGATTTAAATCACGTGGTGACCTATGATGTGGGGTTGGATTATTTAAACAACATGATCGATGTCGGCGAAATTAGTTTTAATTTAGCGAATAGTACTTATGTGAGGCGCGTTGGAGCCATTGCGGCGTATGGAGAAGTCGCACAAGGACCGTTTAGTTTTGGTGTAGATTATGTCACTGCGTTAACCCGCTTTTCGACAACTGATTTAAGTTGGCAGCCTCGTCTTGGGACAACTAAAGGTGCACAACCTCGTGCGGGAACGGTTGAAACGTCATATGCATTTCCAATCGCTGGACACGATAGTAAATTAACGGCCAGTTACCAATTGACGCGTCAAGCGCATAATGTCAATGGAGCGACAAATGCTTTGAATTTACCAAAATATCGGTATTCACTCGCTTGTGGCTCGATGATTTTGAAGAATACGATTGTTGCTGTGGAGTATCGTCGCGATAAAGATTATCCGCCACAAAATGGTGGAACAAATTCGTTTGATAATGCGCTTATTTTACGATTGACATTATTATTAATGTAATTATATTGCAGCCGTCAAACGTTTAGTCGGCTGTGTGTTGAAATGTTTTTTTAACTGAGGAGAGGCGAAAATGGAAATATCTACAACTACAATACAACCTACGGTGATATTAAAACCTGGGAAAAGCGTCATCGGTGCTTTTTTCTTGGCGTTATTTTTAGGGCCTTTGGGATTAACTTATGCCAACATGCTGGGTGGCATTATTCTCATGATTGTGTTTATGATCGCGGTGGCTGTTAAAAATGGATTTATCTTGGCTTTTTTATTGTGGATTGCCGGTGCGGTTTGGGCGATTGCTTTAGCGAATAAACATAATAAGAAAATCTTTCGCTATTACGGCATTGATTTTTGTGCCAAGAAAAAGAAAGAATCTTAATTTTGAATAAGCGTAACTATTCAGTGTATCCCTTGAAAAGAGTGAATAGTTACGAATGAAGAAACAAATTGACCGCTGTCAAAAACCGATCTCAAAAGAGTTGCGGGCGCTATCGCTGCATCCAGTATTAAAACAAATCTATGCGAACCGTGATATCCAATTAGCGGCAGATCTGGATTGTTCTTTACATTCTTTATTGCCATATCATGCGTTAAAAGATATTGATCGAGCGGTTGATGTGCTCGTGATGGCTTTGCAAAAAAAATATCGAATTTTGGTTTTAGGCGATTACGATGTCGATGGAGCAACGAGTACGGTGCTTGCTGTGCGTTTATTACGATTGATGGGCGCTTCGCACGTTGATTTTTTAGTGCCGAACCGATTTGCTGATGGGTATGGTCTCACGTCGGCCTTGCTTGAGCAGGCGATGACGTATCAGCCGAATTTAATTTTAACCGTAGATAACGGCATTTCCAGTGTTGAAGGGATTCGATTAGCCAAAGAACGAGGTGTTGAAGTCGTTGTGACGGATCATCATTTAGCCTCAGACGAATTGCCCGACGCTTCTGCTATTGTTAATCCGAATCAGCCACAGGATCAATTTGCCAGCAAAAATCTAGCCGGTGTGGGTGTTGTCTTTTATTTAATGCTCGCTTTACGTGCTCGTTTGCGTGAAATAGGCTGGTTTCAACAACTCGAATTACCCGATCTTAACTTAGGCCGTTTTTTAGACTTAGTTGCTTTGGGAACAATTGCTGATGTGGTATCGCTCGATCACAACAATCGTATTTTAGTTTATCAAGGTCTTCAGCGTATTCGAGCAGGGTCGTGTGTTGCGGGTATTTCCGCCTTGCTAAAAGTAGCGGGACGTTCTCAATCCACCTTAAAAGCTTCCGATATCAGTTATGCAATCGCACCCAGGCTCAATGCAGCAGGTCGGTTAGAATCGATGATGTTGGCGGTGAGCTGTTTATTGACGGATGACCCCGAAGAAGCCTTATCGATCGCGAAACGACTGGATCAACTGAATATCGATCGTCGTGAAATCGAAAAAAATATGCATCAAGAAGCGCTTCATTTTATTGCGCATCAATTAACGCTCGCTGATAAAGCGTTACCGCATGGATTGTGTTTGTTGAATAAAGCTTGGCATGAAGGCGTTATTGGTATTCTGGCAGCACGTATTAAAGATCACATTCAACGGCCCGTGATTGTGTTTACCGAGCAAGATCGAGACCAGGAATGGCTGCAAGGTTCAGCGCGATCTATCGAAGGATTGCATATCCGTGATTTGCTCGATCGTATTTCAATTCAATATCCTCATTTGATGAAACGTTATGGTGGCCATGCGATGGCGGCGGGTATTACGATTCATCGACAGGATTTTACACAATTTAGCGCTGTATTTAATGAACAGGCCAAGCCTTTTTTTGATGATTTATCGCGACAAACCATGGCATTGATGAGTGATGGAGAATTACCGTATACGGATATTTCAATTGAATTTGCCCGATTACTGCGCGATGCTCAACCCTGGGGACAAGATTTTTCGGAGCCTTTATTTGAAGGGCGTTTTAAATTGATACGGCAATTTATGATTGCGGAAAAACATTTAAAACTGGTTTTTTTGATCAATGGACAAGCCGTCGATGCGATGGCATTTAATGTTGATGCTAAGGTATGGCCCAATTATCGGTGCGACTATGTGCATCTTTTATATCGATTGGATTTGAATGAATTTAAAAACAAAACGCAGTTGAAATTAATGGTCGAGTATATCGAGCCGAGCTTATAAGAGGAACAGGATATGTTTGCTTTTTCTTTGAAACAATTCGCCACGAGTCTATTGCTTCCTGATCAATCTTTGAAAGACGTATTATTTTACGATGTGGCCTATGACAGTCGCAAAGTAAAACCGGGCGATTTATTTATTGCTTTGTCAGGCGAACGTGTTGATGGCCATAATTTTATCCCTGATGTTGAGCGAGCTGGCGCAGCGGCTTTATTGGTAAGTCGACCGGTTCAAACAAAACTACCTTATTTGGTCGTGCCGAATGTATTAGAAGCGTTAGGCCGATTCGCCTCTTATTGGCGTCATCAATTTCATATCCCGATCATTGCAGTAACGGGCAGTAATGGAAAAACGACGACGAAAAATATGATCACGTCGATTTTATCGAAGGCAGCCGGTTCCCCTGATTATTGCTTGGCAACACAAGGGAATCAAAATACCGAAATTACCTTACCCATTCAATTGCTGCATTTGAATGAACAGCATCAATATGCTGTTTTGGAAATGGGGATGAACCATTTTGGAGAAATCGAGCGATTAAGCCACATCGCTGAGCCTTCAATTGTGGTTATTGTGAATGCTTTTCCTTCGCATTTGGCGGGTGTGGGCGGGACCGTTGAAGGTGTTGCTCGTGCAAAAGGAGAGATTTTTGCGGGGTTAGCGGCAGATGGTACAGCCGTATTAAATGCAGATAGTGAATTTTGTGGTTTATGGAAACAATTACTTTGCGGTCAAAAAACAGTGACATTTGGAATTGAAAATGAACCAAATATTTTAGCAAAAAACATTGAGTTAATGAAATCAGAATCATGTTTTACTTTAGTTTCACAAGAACGTACTATTGAGATTAAATTGCCGCTGCCAGGCCGCCATAATATTTATAATGCATTAGCCGCCACCGCCGCTTGTTTAGCGGCAGGCATTTCGCTACCAACGATTAAAATAGGCTTGGAAAATATCGAAATGGCAGGTCGGCGATTGGAAATGATGCCGGCAATAAATGGTGCAGCCGTTATCGATGATTCGTATAATGCAAATCCCGCTTCGACGCAAGCGGCGATCGATGTATTGGCTATACAACCGGGAAGAAAAATTTTGGTCTTAGGCGATATGCGCGAATTAGGTCTTGATGAAAAACGTTATCACGCAGAAATCGGCGACTATGCCCGACAAAAAGGCATCGATGATTTGTTTTGCATCGGTGAATTAACCCAAGAAACCGTTAAGCATTTTGGCCCGCATGCGCAGCATTTTGAGTCGAAAGAAGCGTTAATCAACCTCTTAAAACCTTTGCTTCGTGGAATGGTTACCGTGGTTGTGAAGGGTTCTCGCTCGATGGGGATGGATGAGGTGGTAGCAAAACTGGTTGTATCGTAAAACGCCCGATGAGGGAGAAGAGTCGGGTTTAAGTCAATTTTTAATATTTGCTAAGTGATTAATTTTATTTTTTTTATACTCGTGATCGTTTCGACTTGCCCTGAAATCGTTTTTAATAACAAAAATCCTTGCGTGTTAATTCCTTGAACGTTACCTATTATGGTTTGTGTTTCTGTTTCAGCCTGAATTATTTTGTTTTTTAAATAATCGTATCGATCCCACGTTTTCAAAAAAGAGGTTAATCCCTGTTGTTTGAACAGAATGAGTCCTTTGAGGCAATGATCAATGATCAGGCCGATCAGTTTATTTCGATCACAAGCCTCTTGAAGTATTTGTGTTAAACTGATCCAAGGTTGAGTAATCGATTCGCTGGGAGTATCACTCATATTGACGTTTAATCCTATACCCATAATGATGAACGTTCCCTCGGCTGAGGCCGGCATTGTTTCAATCAAAATACCGCCTAATTTTTTATGATCAAATAAAATATCGTTCGGCCATTTTAAAGCGACCTGTGTCGCACTAAATTCGTTTAACGCTTCAGCAACGATGACTCCGATAGCAATGCTTAATCCGGACAAGTCAGCGGTTTTAATGGTCGACAATAAGGAAAGATAAATATTGACGCCAGCTGGAGAAATCCAATGCCGTCCTTGCCGTCCGCGGCCTTTTATTTGTTGCTCGGCTAAACAAATCCAATTTTTACGAGGATGATGCGTTTTTGCCACTTCAAGTAAATAACGATTCGTTGAATCGAGCGTATTGAAACATTCCATTTTTTCGATAGACGATAAAACAGCCGGTGAAATGTTTTGTTGAATGATTCGACTATCTAAGATGGAAGATTGAGTATTTGAATCTAGACTGCTCAATGTTGACATTTTTACATCACCTCGGTCTCGATGAATAGCGACAAACCTTATCATTTCTCATTTTGTAGTATGTTCCGAAATTGTTCGTATTGCGTTTGATCGACCAATTGAGGTCGTAATGTAAATCGCGGTATCGTCGCAAACCACGCCTTTTCATTGATCGGATTATGCAATTCTGGATGATTTTTCGCAAATAATAACCAACTCGAATGAGGGTGATTTTTTAAATAAATGGCGCCCGCTTGAACGGCTTTTAAAAATAATTGGATGCGAGGATCATGGGTATTTTTGGTATGCGTGATAAAAATCAATTCATCATAATAGGGCATGCCATTTTCTTCGGGATAAAAAACACGAACGGGTTGATGAACCAGTTGAAATTCATAGGGTTCAAAATTTCTCATGGCACCCGTGATGATGTCGACTTTTCCCGAGAGTAGTGCTTGCGTGAGATTATAGTGCACGTTAACGAGCGTGACGTCGGACAATGATAAACCGGCACTGGCTAAAACAGTTTTTAAAATAATGCCGCCCGTGTTAGCCGAGCTATAACCGATGCGTTTTCCTTTGAGATCAGCGATAGCATGAATGGGGCTGTTTTTTAATACAACAAAACAATCGAGCGGTCCTTCTATGAGTGTACCAATCGATACGAGCGGTAACGTTTGTGATTGTTGTTGTCGTAAAAATTGCGGTTCATACGTAATGCCAATATCCGCTTTTTGTGCAGCGACAAGTTTGACCGTGTCTGTTGGATCGGCCGGTGGAATGAACGTAACATCCAATCCATATTGTTTGAAATAACCCTGCTGTTCGGCGACAAATAAAGGCGCGTGATCTGGATTGATAAACCAATCGAGCATAACGGTTAAATGACATTGTCGCGTACAACGGTCCGGTGTTGATGCGGCAAGAGCAGAGCAAGTGACACAACTGAGTAGTAAAGCGCCGATAAAATAAGCTATTTTTTGTTTGCTCATTTCCATTTCTCCCAAGGAATTAACCAATGCAATAATCGATCGATCGAAAAATAAAGACTCAGCGTGAGTGCGATGATGATGAGTAAAACTGCGAACATTAAATCAATTTGCAAACGCGCGTTAGCATTGAGCATGAGAAAACCGAGTCCACGACTTGCGCCGACCCATTCGCTAACAATCGCGCCAATCGGTGCAATGGCTGTCGCGACACGTAAACCGGTTGCGAAAGAAGGCAGGGCGGCTGGTATTTTGACGTGCCACAAAATTTGCCACGGAGAAGCATTCATGGTTTGTGCTAAGTTAATCCATTGCGGATTGGTGTTTTTCAATCCATCATAAAACGCATTCGTGATAGGGAAAAACAACATAATAATGGTGGTGATAATTTTTGTTGCCATCCCGTATCCAAACCAAACGACAAGAATCGGGGCGATCGCAAAAGTGGGGAGAGCCTGACTGATAAGTAAAATCGGCATAAACCATAATCGTGCCGGTCTAAAATAAATCAAGATAATAGCGCTCGTCATGCCAAATAACGTGCCAAACATGAGGCCTAATAAAATTTCAGTGAGTGTCGGGATGATTTGGGAGCCAATCAATGGCATTTGTTGAAAAAGCGTTTGGATAACGGTTAATGGCGCAGGCAATAAATAAACCGGGAATTGAAAAATCCAAATGATTAGTTGCCAGAGAAATCCCAATGAGAAAAGAATTAAGCAAATGCGGAGAAATGCGAGGATTTTTTTATGTTTCATAAAAACCCCTCGTATGCTTTTTTTAGTTCGGCAAACAATTCGTTTTGAAATGCAAATATTTTTGGATCAGTAAGATCTCGTGGGATATTTCCTTCGGGTTTGAATGTTGCGATGACTTTTGCGGGCGATCCACTGAATACATCAATGCGGTGTGCTAATCGAATAGCTTCGAAAGGATCGTGTGTAACAAAAATCACAGAACGATCCGAGAGCCATTCAGCGGCGAGCTGCTGTAAATGCCATCGTGTCATGGCATCTAATGCTGAGAACGGTTCGTCCATCAGCACGATCGGTTGATCGCACAGCCAAGTTCTTGCCAGGGCAACACGTTGCCGCATGCCACCCGATAGGGTGTGTGGCATTTGATGAGCAACGTGCGCTAAATGCATGCGTTCGAGCGTTTCAAGTGCTCTTTTTTGAATAGCGGGTGTTAATGTTTTTTGTAATCGAAAGGCGAGCGCGACATTATCAATGACGGAAAGCCAGGGTAAAAGTAAATCTTGTTGACCCATGTACGCGATGCGATGCGTTAGTGATTTAGAATCCGATGTTTCAAGTTTTACCGAAAACGTTTTTTCATCGGCTCGAATATCGAGGCCTGCGATCAAATGCAATAAAGTGCTTTTCCCTACGCCGCTTGGACCTAAAAAACAAGTCCATTGTTTAGCGGGTAAAGTGATTTCGAAATTTTCAAATAACGTTTTTTGCTGGTAAGCAACATGATTTACTAAAAGACGAATAGTAGGTGGCACTGTACAAGATTGGACTGTCATCATCACAATTTCCCTCCGCCGGCATTATCCGGATCAGGTTTATGGGTCGTTCAACGAACCTCTCAGCCGAAAAGATGTGTTCCTTAGCGCGAACACAAATAACGTTCATCCAAAATCTGAACATTCTTGTTTCGTTACTATCGCGATAGTAACGAAATTTTTTACTTTTCTAGCTCCCCAATGAGATGTCATCATGAATAAATTTAGTTCGGCTGTCAATGCCGAAAATTTTAAAAAACCGGATCGACGTTTGATTGCTTCAGTCAATAGCGAGTGCTGCATTAGGCCAATCTAATTCATATTTATCGAGCACCTGGGTGCTTTCTGGGAATACTCCTTGATACATGAGCAGCTCTTCATGGCCAGTTTATGGATCTACGCTCAGCACATAAGAGTTCTCATTTTTGTCAGCATCTTGGCCAATGGCAAATTGGCCAGGCTGGTTTACACCGTTTAATTTGATGTCAATAGGTAGCGCATTGGGTTGGAGCTTTAAAATAGTGAACTGAAGCTGAAAGTCATTGCTATTATTGTGTTGTTCTGTAGAGAGATGCCTGTTCAGCATATTCTGAGAAAGCTTTTGATTCAGCTGATGGTGTTGAATGAAGGCTTTTAAAGCGGTTTGGTAAGAATCATCATTCCCATTGCTATTAGCGGAGGAAACATCCGTTATTCCAAGCGCATACAGATCGCCATGATAAGGGAAAAGATAATAAGTCCATTGACCTTTATTTAAATAATAGACTGTGCTTGGGTTTTGACTGCCTTTCAAATATTGAACGACGACATCCCCGCCATAGGGCGAAAAAATGGAGGAATAATCGATATAATGGTTACCGTCACTATCGATCACAAAGGCATTTTTTAAATTTGCATATAGCCCAGAAACCTGTGGTAAATTGAAAGCAACTTCAGTCGAGGAAATTGAGGTGTGCGGTTTGCCATTCATTTTTTGCTGGCCAAATTGATAGATTGCTAAGTTATCGTTAAAGATATCTTGTGTTCGGTTAGTGTTACCTAAAAGTTCCAGTGTACCATTATAGTAACCGGGGCGAATATCATAAGGCAGAGGGTTAAAGGACTGAATGCCAGTCTCAAGGTTAAGCTCTGGGGATATGTTTGTTATAGAAGCCGCGCCTTTCTGTGCATTAAATAAGTGGATGAGGTCATCGCCAGCTGGAAATCCGCCAATATAAAGAGCGCCATTCCCTAACGAATCAACAGAAAGATGAACGGGCCAGTTGCCAAAACTCGCCTGGTCTTTTAATGCAAGAGCCTTTGGATTTACAAGCGGGGTTTGGTTATTTAGGTCAAAAATGTTAATAACGTATTTATCGTTAGATTTAGTGGACGCTAAGAACAAGTTTTGCCCAAAACAAACGGATGTTGTAAACAAAAGAGCAAGCATAGTAATGATTTTTTTCATAGACATTCTCCCTTTGAAGTACTGGCATTGATAGCCGTATGGAAATATTGAATCATTCGGTGCCACAAAGGCCCCGATTTACCCGTGCCGATTTGCTGATGATCGATGTCAATGATCGGCATGATCTCGCGCGTTGAACTCGTAATCCAAACTTCATCGGCATTGAATAATGCTTCTTTTGTGATGGATGTTTCTTGTATTTGAAGATGGTTTTGTTTGGCAAGTTCTAAAACGATATCACGGATTACACCGCCTAAAATAAATTCTCCGAGCGGCGGTGTTTGAATCACATTATCTTTTACAGTAAATACGTTACTGCTCGCGCCTTCCAATACATAACCGTTTCGTATCAATAAAGCTTCAGTCGCTTGATTATCTTTCGCGGTTTGAGAAGCGAGAATATTAGGCAGTAATAAAATTGATTTAATGTGGCAGCGATCCCAGCGATGATCCGGATAAGTAATGGCTTTAAATCCTTGCTGTAATTTTTCATAGCCGGGCGGATGCAAATCCATCAAGAAAACAAAAATTGTGGGTGCCGTATCAGTAGATGGGAATAAATGATCTCGTTTGGTATCCGTACCCCGTGTGATTTGCAAATAGATTGATTTTGTTTGGTGTGTGATTTGATTTTGTTGGAGTAATTCATGAATGAGCGAAAGCCATTGGTCGTTTTGAAAAGGCGATCTAAGGCGGATGGCATCGAGGCTGCGATTGAGTCGATTGAGATGTTCTTGTGCGTGAAATAATTTTCCGTGATAAACGGAAATGACTTCATAAACGCCATCGCCAAATAAAAAACCGCGATCGAGAGGCGAAATGCACGCCGCCTCGATCGGTAAAAATTGACCGTTTAAGTAAACGATAGACATTTATTAGCCCTTGACGATAGGCGTAATCGTCGGGAGCTGTGTGCTTGAAAAAAGACGTTTAAAATGATCAATTAAATGCCTTAACCAACCGCCTTTTTCAACGGTTTCAAAAGCAACGAGAGGTTGATTCGCAATGATGTCATTGTTTTGTTTGACAATCACTGTCCCGATTGTTTGCCCTTTGTAAATCGGCGCTTTCAATGTCTGGTTTAACTGTACCGTTAATTGAATATTTTGCGCGACGCCTTGCGGGACAGTCACAGCAAGACTATGTTTAATACCTGCAGCAATCGTTGTTTTACTGCCATACCAAATGTGTGGGTTGGCCACGATTGTCCCCGCTGGGTAAATCGATTGGGTTGTGTAAAATCTAAATCCGTAAGTTAATAATTGGACTGCTTCATTAGCTCTCATTTCGTCAGAAGGCGCGCCTAAAATGACGGCAATCAATCGCATATTGCCTTTAACGGCAGAAGCGACTAAACAAAATCCCGCTTCATCCGTATGGCCAGTTTTTAAGCCATCAGCACCAGGGAATCGCCATAATAATCGATTGCGATTGGGCTGACGAATGCCGTTATATTCAAACCATTTCTCACCGAAATAGTGATAATATTCAGGAAAATTTTGTACGATTGCTTGCGCCAGTAATCCTAAATCATGCGCGGTAGTGTAGTGATTCGGATTGGGCAATCCATTCGAATCCATATAATGCGTATTAACCATGCCTAATAGTTGGGCTTGCGTGCTCATCATGTTAGCAAAAGTATCTTCAGAACCCGCTAAAAATTCTGAAATTGCGACGCACGCATCATTGCCTGATTGAATGGCAATGCCTTGAAGAAGTTGTTCAACAGGTACTTCTGTGCCGACTTTAATAAACATTTTCGATCCGCCCGTTCGCCATGCTTTTTCGCTGACAGGAACACCCGTGTCCAATTTAATCGTACCATTTTGCAGTGCTTGGAAAGTGAGGTAGATAGTCATCAGCTTAGTTAAACTGGCCGGCGGTAATCGAGTATCCATTTCTTTTTGCGTGATAATTTTTCCGCTATTCGCGTCCATGAGTATATAGGCTTTTGCGTCAATGGTGGGTGGGGTTGGAATTAAAATGGGTTGAGGAGGTTGTGCGGGTGCATTTGGTGTTGGCAATGTCAGTAAAGGGGCATCAGCGTAAGTGAGACTAGTCAATCCGACAAAGCAAATTGCAGCAACGGCACATAAACGCATTATTTTTTTCATGCAATGGGTCCTTTCAGTAAAATTTTAAGAATTCTATCATAAAAAAAAATGACTTAAAGCAACAATCCCTAATCAAAATTGATATTTATTTTTGTAATAAAACTCGCCACGAGGCAAAAAAGCGGGTACCTGATAATAAGTTAAATAAATCGCTTTCAAAACAGTTGCACGATAATGAGCATAATTAAATCCATACCCAATGATGAGTCGATAAGGCATCCCGTTCAAATTTCTCTCTAGCACGGTATAGCGTACAAAATAAGGTGCGACCGATAGACTAGAAAGTTTGCGATCAAGATCGACGATCACCATATTTTTTTGGTTGAATTGTTTGAAGTCATTTGATAGATCATCTTGACGTCCATGTACTGTGCCAACGCCCCAAACTGCAGCAGTTTTATTTTGTTTATAGGTCAGCAAATAGGATTGCGCGTAGCTAGGGGTTAATAAAATAAATTGCTGATCTAAATAGGGCTGTAAAACAGGCTCAATTTGTTCGTAATTTAAAAACCAATTAATTTTTGGGAAATAAGGTTTGGTTTGCCAAAAGGAGAGTGGCACATGAAAAACCGCTAACGCAATGATCAATTGAAACCCCGTGTAATAAAACATCCATCGCGCATAGCGTCGTATAGTCGATGTGTGTAATACGCCAAATAAGAGCATAAATAAAAACGGATAGGCGCAGAAAACCCAGTGTAAACCGATTTTTTTTACGAATGCCAACACGGCATAAAATAACAAAGGCAGCAACGCGGATAAGGTCAATAGACGATAAGGTTTTTTGTGCAACAAGGTCAGGCAAGTTCGATAGCGTTTGACGATGGCGATTATAACAAAAGGACTGAACATATAAAACAAAAAGGCGATATATGTGACAAGATGTAGGGCAGTAAAATGACTATTTTTATTGCGTAGTTCCAAATTAAATAAAAAATTCACCCAATCATGGCTGTAATTCCATACGATATTTTGGATGAAAAAAGGCAGCGCACCTAAAATCACCAGACAACCTTTCAAGAGACGTCGTGGAATATTCGTTGCTGTTAAAAAATAAATAAAAACACATAATGCGAGAGGGAACATCAAATACTTAGACAGATAAGCACAACCCAAAAAAACGCCCGACAAAGCGTAATAATAAAAACGAAAATTATCTTTTTCTGCGAGAAACAAGCAAAAAATCCCGAGAAAACTAAATAACACTAATGGAGTATCTGTCAAAATTGTTATATTAAAAAGGCTGATCGGACTGATTAAATAAAGTAATGCAATCCCATATGCTTTTTCTCGGTCAAGCGATCGAAAACCGAGATACATTAACACGGCAATGAAATTGGCTGTGATAATTTGCAAAAAACGTGCGCAAATGTTACTGGTGCTGAATAGGATAAATGGATGCAAGATCCAAGCAATCATCGGTGGATGGTCGTAATAACCGCCCTGAAGTTGCTGTGCCCAGCCGATATATTCAGCTTCATCACCCGTAATCGGGACTAAATAGGCGAGGTAAATTTTAAGGATGAGCGAGGCAAAAAAAGCGAACCAAAACCACTGACTGAGAGAAAACGTATTTTTTCGAATGATCAAGCTATTGCTTAGTGTCATCATCTTTGCCTAATAATTCACGCATTTTTGCTTTGATGACATCAATAGCGATGCGATTTTCTCCGCCATTGGGGACAATAATGTCGGCATGTCGTCTGGAAGGTTCGATAAATTGAAAGTACATCGGTCGAACCGTTGCCAAATATTGACCAATAATATTATCCAGCGATCGACCACGTTCCATCATGTCTCTGCTAAGGCGGCGAATAAAGCAAATGTCGAGCGGCGTATCCATAAAAATGCGAATATCCATTTGTTCTCGCAATTTTATGTCAGTGAATAATAAAATACCTTCGAGGACGATGATCGTGTGATTGCCGACAAAGCGCGTTTCTTTGCTGCGAGAATGGGTTTCAAAATCATAAACGGGTACTTCAATCGATTGCCCCGCTTGCAAAGCCATTAAATGTTCATGAAGCAGGGCATGGTCCAACGAATCTGGGTGATCAAAATTGACTTTGCTTCTTTCTTCAAAAGACAGATGACTCAATGGTTTATAATATGAATCTTCAGAAAGAACTGCTACTCGTTTTGACCCAAGTTCTTTTACGATTGTATTGGAAAGTAACGTTTTACCCGATGCGGAAGAACCTGCGATACCAATGATGATGATTTTTTTGTTATTCATGATGAGGGGGTTCCTTTATTGGATAAACGCCAGAGGATTTTACAGGCTTATTTTTCTAATTCAACAAATTCCAAAGCGCGAGCGATGAGAAAAAGCAAATCCGATAGACGATTGAGGTATGGTAGTGCGCCTGGGTTGATAACATGCTGATGTGAAAGTGTGATCACACGTCGCTCGAGGCGTCGGCAAATCGTACGCGCTAGATGACAATAAGCAGCGTTTAAATGATCCCCAGGGAGAATAAAAGCATGTAGCGGTGGCAAAATAGTTTCTAGCTGATCAATTTGTTGCTCAACTGCCTTTATCCAGCGTTTCAACGAAGTTTTTTGGTTTAAACGGACATACAAAGCACTTAAATTTTTTTGGATCGATTGACAGCGTTGATTATATTTTTTAGGGAAATTGATTTGTGCGCGTGCTATGCCGATCGCGGCGATCAATTCGTCAATTGTACCAAACACTTCGACCCATAAATCATCTTTTTGAAGACGATTTTGATAAACATCGGTCATTCCTTGATCGCCTGTTTTTGTACTAATGCGCATGAGGGATTTTCCTTAAAGTATGATTTATTGATACTATAGCAACTTCATTTTGAGATGCGAAAGAATTTTTTATGTCACCAATGCTCACTATCATTCGTCCGATGACAGAGGCGGATGTTCCGTCTATTATCGAGATCGATCGCGAAATTCATTATTCGAGCTGGACTGAGGAATGGTTTTATCGTGCGCTTAAAGAACCGTATCGTGCTTATGTCGTGGAACAAGATCACCAAATATTCGGATTTGCTGTGATGCGATATATCGCTGATGAAGGCGAGTTGCTCAATATCGGCATGGCGAAACATCAGCAGCACCAAGGATATGGAAAACAATTATTTTTATATTTAATTAAAACGGCGCAGCAAAAAAATATTCGGCATATTTTTTTAGAAGTGCGCGCATCTAATGCAACAGCGCGGCGCTTGTATGAGCAATGTGGCTTTCAGCCGATCGATGTTCGAAAAGCGTATTATCAATTGCCACAGGTTGAAGAGGCGATTGTTTATCAATTAAATCTCTAATTAAATCTGAAATCCGAATACATATTTTTTTTGAAACAAACAAACAATCCGTGTATATTTAATAAGCAGAGTATTTATTAAAAGGAAAATATTTCATGAAAACTTTAATGATTATGGTTTGTTCTGCTCTTATGATCGGACTGGTTGGATGTCAAGATATGCGTGGTAGAGATGTAGGTACAGTCGCGGGTGCCGGTGTGGGCGCTTTAACAGGCGCTGCTATTGGCGGTAGCGGCACTCAGGCGGTCGTAGGTGCTACGGCGGGTGCAGTTGCTGGCGGTGTCGCTGGTCATTACATTGGTAAATCGGCAGAAAAGAACTAATAATTAATAACCCGATCGTTTCATTCCAAGCGATCGGGTGTAACTTCTATTCCTAGTCAAAAGCAATCTTCGATGATATTTTTTGATCAGTTTCATATCGCACGATACTGTCTAGGATTTCTTCTTTTGCTTTTTCTGCGTTGCGCCATTCTGCGGTTTTAACCCAGCGATTGGGCTCAAGATCTTTGTAGTGATCAAAAAAATGTTTGATCGTGTTGAGCGTAGAAGCGGGTAAGTCTTCTGGCTGATGAATGTGGTTATAAAGCGGGGTTAAAGCTTCGATGGGCACTGCGAGCAATTTTGAATCAGGGCCTGCTTCATCGATCATACTGAATAGTCCAATCGGACGACATCGAACAACGGATCCGGGCAATAGTGGGAAAGGGCAAATGACCAACACATCCGCAGGATCGCCATCTTCCGATAAGGTTTGAGGAATATAGCCATAATCGCACGGATAATGCATCGCCGTTCCTAAAAAACGATCGACAAAGACTCGCCCTGTTTTTTTATCGATTTCATACTTGATTGGATCGCTGCGCGCGGGAATTTCAATGATGACATTAATTTCGTGAGGAATATTATTGCCAGCATTAACCATTTTGTACGTCATAAAAAAATCTCTTTTATTGTTTTTGTATAACCTGGTTTGGGATAACAAGGATAAATATGGCATATTGAATCGAGATCATTATTTTTGCTCATGCTTCGATCTCTGTCATCCCGCGAGATTCAGATAGAAACCAAAGAAAAAGGGGCTTTACGCAATTTTTGCAAAAACAATTATGCCAATCCAACAACTTTTTTTTCATTATTACAAACCTAAGTTAGTATAGATTAGCGCGTTACAAGAAGTTTTTCCAGATTGCATTAATTTTATCGGTCAGTATAATGGCGATCTTTATTTTGTTGACCTAGCAATGACCACCATGAACGCAGATACTCAAATGAATCCTGAAATTCAAAAGCGCTGTACATTTGCAATTATATCCCATCCCGATGCGGGTAAAACAACACTCACGGAAAAGTTTTTATTATTTGGTGGTGCGATTCAATTAGCAGGTGCTGTTAAAAGTAGAAAAGCAGCGCGTCATGCGACTTCCGACTGGATGAAGCTTGAACAACAGCGCGGTATTTCGGTGACGACCTCCGCGATGCAATTTGTGTATCAAAATCGTATTATTAATTTATTAGACACGCCAGGACATGCGGATTTTTCGGAAGATACCTACCGTACCTTAACGGCCGTTGATTCAGCTTTAATGGTGATTGATGGAGCGAAAGGTGTCGAAGCGCGTACGATCAAATTACTGGAAGTATGTCGCATGCGCACGACGCCGATTTTTACGTTTATCAATAAATTCGATCGCAATAGCCGTGAGCCGATTGAGTTGCTCGATGAAATTGAAACCGTGCTAAACATTCGCTGTGCGCCGATTACTTGGCCGGTGGGCATGGGACAATATTTTAAAGGGATTTATCATCTCTATCGTGATGAAGTGATTTTTTATGAATCCGGTCGAGGCGATCGAATTCAAGAGATGAAAGTGGTGAAAGGATTAGATAATCCAGAACTTGATGCATTATTAGGCTCACAAGCGCAAGCGTTACGTGATGAAGTAGCCTTGGTTGCAGCGGCTAGCCATCGATTTGATGTCGACGCTTATCATCAAGGAAAACTGACACCCGTCTTTTTTGGGTCGGCACTTAATAACTTTGGTGTACGAGAATTGCTCGACGATTTTGCGAAATACGCACCGATGCCTTTACCGCGCGAAACACAAGAACGCGTCGTTTCTCCCGCTGAGTCAAAATTTTCGGGATTTGTATTTAAAATTCAAGCGAACATGGATCCGGCGCATCATGATCGCATTGCTTTTTTGCGGATTTGTTCGGGACATTATCAAAAAGGGATGAAGGTTAAACACGTGCGGCTCGGACGCGATGTTCAACTCAATCAAGTATTAACGTTTATGGCCGGTGATCGTGCGCAAACCGAAGAAGCGTGGGCAGGTGATATTGTCGGTATTTATAATCATGGCACCATTCAAATCGGGGATTCATTTACGGAAGGAGAATCGCTTCGATTTTTAGGGATTCCGTATTTCGCGCCAGAATTATTTCGATGGGTTCGATTAAAAAATCCATTGAAATTAAAAGCGCTTCAGAAAGGATTGATTCAATTGTCGGAAGAGGGTGCGACACAAGTATTTCGGCCGCTTAAAAATAATGATTTAGTCTTAGGTGCGATCGGTGTGCTGCAATTTGATGTGGTTGCTTATCGATTGCAATACGAATATAACGTTGAATGCGGTTATGACAATGTCGACGTGTATGCGGCGCGATGGATTCACTGTGCCGATGAAAAGATGCTCAAACAATTCAAAGAAAAAGCGTTTGATTATTTAGCGCTTGATGGAGCAAACCAATTAGTTTATTTGGCGCCGACGCGAGTAAATTTAAATTTAGCGATCGAACGTTGGCCGCAAATCGAGTTTCGAAATACGCGGGAACATCAACGCGCTGGTTGAGAATAAGCGCCGCTCATCGCAGGAGTTTAGTAATTTATTTATCAAAAAACGATTCTGTTGGCCATTGCCTAGCAGCATGAAAAATCCTGAGGATTTCGATAGTATTGTTTTTTACCTGATAGAGAACGATGTAAGGGGGTGTTCGAAATAATTAATTCTCGTGTATGCGGTATTCTGCCGTGTCGTCCGAGCGCGGGTTGTTCAGATAAAAGATTAACGGTGTTAAAAATATGTTTAGCCATACGGTTGGCAGCCAGTGAATTATCTAGCGCTATGTGCTGTTGCAAAGCTTGTAAATCAAACCTTGCATTTTCTAGCCATCTAATAATCATTCTGGAGGCTCAAGTTCATTTTCTGTTCCCCAGCTGTTTAGCCAATCAGTCATTTTATCATGGCTAATAAAATGAGCTTGGTCGCTATTGGCTTTTTTTACCGCTTCTTTGATAGCCTTAATTTGCCATGCTTGTACGGCTAAATAGTGGGTAATTGCTTCAGCGGCTAAAAATGATTTTGTTCGGCGCGTAGCGTCTGACAAATTTTCGAGTTGATTTCGCGTTTTTGGCGAAATTCGTATGCTGAGTGTTACTGCCGGATCTTTGAGTTGTGGTCGTTTCATGTGTTTCTCTCTTTTTAAAAATAATTGCTGCTTGAGAGTTGCTCAATTTTCTCTCGAATGCCTAACGTAATTGCATCATAATCATCGCGAGCGCCGAGGGTTTTTCCAATCATTTCTAACTCTTTGGCATCGTAAGGCGTGCCGAAAATAATTTCAATACGGTGTGGACGTGGGAATCGTTTGGTGCGTGGCCACGCTTCAAAAGCGCCTCGAATCAAAACGGGGATCAATGGCACTTGCAATTCTTTCGCTAAAATACCCACACCTTTTTTGAATGATTTTAATTGCCCATCAATCGATCGTTCGCCTTCAGGGAAAATACAAATAGCTCGATTTTGTTTTAATAAAGCCGTCGATAATTGCAAGGATTCGACCAGTTGCAGATTAGGATTGATGGGAATGATGTGCGAGATCTTTGTGAAGTGTTTTAGAAAAGAGGTATCAAGAAAATCTGAGAGCCCAAGAAAATAAAGGTTATCCATTTGTTGTGTGCTCAGTGCAGCCGCGATGAGTGGTGCATCCAAATAGCTCACATGGTTGGCACATAAAATATACGCTTTATTTTTGGGTAAATAATCGGCGTTTTTGATCGTTAATCGAAATAAACCTTTGCTCAGAAAATAAAGCACACCCTGTATCAAACGAATGGTTATTTTTCGGTATATGTTTGGCGTTAAATCAACATTTTTCAAAATGTTGCTATCGATATCTTCATGTAATAGCTGAGCCCATGATTTTGGCGGTTTAGCGATTGTTTCGTGACTGGGTTGTTGTTTTTGAATTAATTCGGCTAATTCTCGCACGGTAAAAATTTTCTCGATGGACTCACGGTCGAATTGGATATGAAACGCTTGTTCGACCGCGGTGATTAACTCAACGCGACCGAGCGAGTCAAATCCTAGATCAATTTCAAAATGATCATCGGGATGGATAGCATTTTTAATTTGTCCTTGCGATTGAATAATTTGAGCGAGCGTTTGATAGAAAGATATTTCGACAAGCTGTTGGTCTGCTTCGGAATAACGAACTGCTTCGCGGGCTGAATTTTTATCAGCATCAAACGCTTTTGCACGATATTTCTCGAGAATTTCAAAACGCTTTAATTTGCCTAATCGCGTTCGCGGCAATTCTTCTTTGGCAATCGAAAAGCCCATGATGCGTTGATACGTCGGCAGCTGTTTTGAAAGATTTTCAAGTTCAAAACGAATCGTTTCGAACACATTCGATGTTTTGTGCGCCGCGAAATAAGCAAGATTCGGTACAATTACGGCCATTAACTTTTCATTAGCGCTTTCATCGCGAACCGATAACACGCAAAGTTCTTTAATATACGGGCATTTTAAATAATGCGATTCGATTTCTTCAGGCGAAATATTTTTACCAGAACTCAAAACAATTAACTCGTTTTTTCGGCCGGTCAAATAAACAAAACCAGCGCGATCGATATAGCCTAAATCACCCGAATGAAACCAACCGTCATCCGTTAAAACAGCTTTGGTTTCCGCGTCACGGTGATAATAACCTTTCATCACGTTCGGTCCTTGAATAAGGACTTCGCCAATACCTTGCTTGTCTGGGCTTTCAATTTTAATATGGACTTGATCAACGGGTTTTCCCACAGCATTTATTTTTTTGAGCGAATGATTGAATGTAGCAACAGGCGCCGTTTCTGTGAGCCCATAACCTTCGATGAGGCTAAATCCTAATTGAATAAAAAAACGCTTAGTCTCTGGATCGAGTTTAGCTCCACCGGAAACCAGATAGCGCAGGCGATTTCCAAAGGCGTGATGAATTTTTTTGAATAGATATTTAGCGAGATTCAATCCCGTATATTGTCGAATGCCATAGCAAAGTATCATCAGTGTTTTTAACAATCCGCGCACAAAAAACGGCATGGCTTTAAATTTTTCTGCGGTACTTTTATAGAGCATGTAAAACAATTGCGGCACACCGACTAAAATAGTGATGTTGGCGGTTTGTAGACAGTCGATCAAATCCGTACTTTTCAAGCTATCGAGATAAGTGATTTTATTTTTCGAAAATAGTGGTGTCAATAAAGTCACGGTAAACGGAAAGGAATGATGTAGGGGAAGAATGGCGAGTATATTTTCATCGGTTTTTAATAAACGTGAGGCTTCGATGCTTAAAAAATTCGAGTAAAAATTTTGATGCGTGAGCATGACGCCTTTAGGTCGTCCGGTTGTACCCGACGTATAAAGAATCGAGGCAATATCGTCGGGCATTATTGTCTCGGCGAGATGGTGTTGGCCCGATAAAGATGTATTTAATAATTCGGGAAGATTGCTGATGTTGGGCGAATCTTGTGTCGCGTCTTTGTCTGAGGGAATGATTTGTTTTAGTGCGGGGCAAGCGGCGAATAGCTTGTCGAATGCAATAATATCTTTTTGTATAAAGATCATGCTGCTTTCAGAATCGTTCAAATAATAAATGATGTCTTCTGGTTTCGATTGCCAATCGAAAGGAACAGCGATTGCGCCTGCATATAAAATGCCAAAATAAATCATGCCCCAATAGGGTGAATTTTTCATCGAAAGGGCAACGCGATCGCCTGGCTTGATACCGTGAGTCGATAAAAAATGGGTGATTCGCTGTGCGTTATCAAAAAATTGTTGATACGTCGTTTGTTGATAAACGCCATCGATTTTCATTTGCATGATGACAGTATCTGGCGATGCTTCGACCATCGCCAATAGTTTTTCAGGGAGTGTGTGCATTTTAAAATTCATTATTTCATATTGCCTTATGATGTTCAGATAAAATCCACTGACTAATAACTTTCCTGCTTGTTTGACTGTAGCGCTGCGAATACGGAGAGGTCTTGTCATCCCACGGCTTTGACCACGGGATCCAGTGAAAATCGCTAGCTCAAGATTTCTCCAGGATGATTCTCTCGTTCCTTACCTTTCCTCAATCCTAGATTCTTCTCCGGCTCCGGCACTCTCTGTACATACCACAAACCCGCTATGATAAACAATAAAAGCATAAAAACGGTAATCCGATATTTTTGCACGCCGAATGATCGGAATGCGTAAACTGAAGCGCCCCACAAAAGCGGTCCCATGATCGATGCACTACGGCCAATGAGTCCGTAAAAACCAAATACTTCGCCGACCATGTCTTCCGGCGATAATTGCACAACGAGCGTTCGAGCACTGGTCCAAGTTGAGCCTAAACTGATGCCGGCTAAGGGACCGACCACCCAAAATAAATTAGGATTCAAGGATATTAACGCCATAATCAATGTGATACACCAAAGCGCTAAAGCATAGCTGAACGTTCTTTTAGCCCCTAATCGATCGGTAATATACCCGCAAGCGAAAGATCCGGCGATCGCAAAAACGCTGCAAATCATATAATACGTAATCATTTTGCTATCGGAAAACCCAATAACTTTTTTAATGTACACCGACATAAAAATATAAATTGTGCTCACAGCGTTTAACGCTAAAAAAGCGGCGATCATAAAATCTAAGAGATTTTTGTATTGCTTAATATGCGTGATAGTGTTTTTCGTTTTTGAAAAAGCGTCGTGTAAAACTTCTTTGAATCGAAAGGGTGTTTTAGCCGTTGTTATCGCTTTATCTTTGACGAAGAAAAAGCAGGGCAGCGCAAACAATAAATAAAAACAAGCCGTCGGTAAGAAAGCGGCCGGACGACCATATTTTAGAACAAAAGGGCTGACGAGCAATAAACCGGCGATTGTCCCGAAATAACCGAATCCGATGCCATAGCCCGATATTGTCCCGAGCTTTTCTGTTTCGCAGATCGTGGGTAAAAGGGCATTGTAAAATACTTCGGCCAATTGATAGCCATAATTGGCAATAGCAAATAAGACAAGTCCGAGCCATAGATGATGTAATTGACCAATAAACGATGTGCTGATTGCACATAACAGGGCAGTCGCGATAATAAACGGCATGCGTTTTTGTAATCGATCGGATGCCGCACCTAAAATCGGCGCCGAAATGGCCGACAGCAACATCGAAATCGATAAGGCGCAACTATAAAAAATATCTTCGCCGTGCATGTCGATCGTGACCCACAGCGCAAAATAAAGCGAAATGATATTCATCGAGAAAAGGGAGCTCGCGAATTCGTACAGCGCCCAGGCGGAGATGGTAATGTGGCGTTTTGAAAGACGCCATTTTTTTGATGGATCTACCAATTGATCATTATTGTGCGAAGATGAAAACATAGTTATCCGCGATGAATGTTAGCAATCGCTCATTCTCGCGGATTTATATGAAGAGTCAAGCGGGAATTTGTTTTGGTTCCCGCTTGGGTTTTATGTCATCCCCGTTTGCCCGGAGTTGGGGTTATGGAAGCAGCGCGGGCCAGAAGCGGTTGGGGAGGTAAATCTGGTAGAGGCGGCGCTGCAGTTGCTGGAGAGTTAGGAGCCATTGATGGGTTCGAAGGCGGCGGAGGTGGCGACGGGAATATTCCATATCGTGGCACTGGATTTGCCGATGGCGACGAAGCTGCGGCTGCAGCAGAAGAAGAACTGCTTAGCACAGGAGCCGCGGCGGCTGCCGCAAAACTTGATGAAATTCCAACAAGTAAATTTAGCATTGGGTCATCATCAATCTGTTTAACGGCAGGGCTTAAATAGGGACAATTTAAAGATTCTTGTTCGCATTGAGATGCCTTTAACCACTCTGTCATCGTTACAGGTTGCCTACGTAACATTTTATCACACAGTGCTTTAAATTGTGGAGTATGTGCGCGATCTATAGCTTCCTTGAGTATGGTGTGTTTAGTATCATCGGACGGTGGGCTGAAGGTTTCTAATTGGTGAGCGAGCAAGCCATTCATTTTCTTCACATGAGGATTAAGGGCTGGTTGTTGTCGTAGCCGTTCAGCAAAATGAAGCGCCATTGATCGGCGAGCTTCTAAATCTTGAGCGATTGGAAGAGCTTGTTGCGGTGCAGCAAGTGCTGAAGATGATCTAGTAGCAGGAGAAGAAGGACCTGGGGCAGCGCTTGCGGAGGCTGAGGGGACGGCGGCTTCAGTTGGCGTTAGCGATATTGTTTTAAATGAAAACATTAAGTATGTGTCATTTTGGAAGCAACCGTAACAATCGGCCGTTGATACTCCACCATAAAGGCCTGTTTCCATATCTTGCGGGTCTATCGTCATACGTGTTCGAGAACTATGCATTTTTGCTATGATTGGAGGAGGATTACTCATAGATAACCCAAGTTCTAATGAAACATGAGATTTCCGATGGTCTAGCTTTGCCAGGAAAGAACCATCTTCAAAAACGCAATTAACCAATATGCAGTGTATGGGCAATCTCCTAAAATGATCTACCAGTGCAAGCAGTTGGTCTGACCTCTGTTGACTCACGTCTCCTTGTATTAAAAAAGAAATGTTTTTCAAATTTTGGCCTGGTGCAGTTACATTTATATCTTGTATATTTTGATCTTTTTTTATTTTTGTTGCGTAAATGCCATGTTTATAAAATGCTATACAAACTATTTTTGATTTGGACTGATAAGTTGTATGTATTGCTCTTATGATGAGCGCATCTTTTTCTGCTTGTGCTTGGCGCTCTGCTGCTTGTTTTTTCTGCAGTTCTTGTTTAGCTGCTTTTTTTGCTTCTTCCTCTGCGCGTATTCTTCTTTGTTCGATTTCACGAGCTTGTTGTTCTGCTATTCGTTTTTGTTGAGCGATAACATCTTCTTGCCTTTTTCTCTGTATTTCGATTTCAGCTTGCTCGGCAAAATGTAGTTTTTTTTCTGCTAGTTTCTCCCGAATAGGTGTTTTGCTTTCATTGTCAAGTGTCGAAAACAGAAGGGCAATGCTTGTTTTGAAACGATCGGCTTGTTGTTCTGTTAGGATAAATTTTTGTATGAAATGACAGGCGATAATTGAAATTTCTCTATAGGCAATTCCCAAAGAAGCTAGATTGTTTAAAGCTAAAGATATTTGTTTTATTTGCTCATCAGGATTGAGCGGTGTGAGCGGACTTCGAAGAATAGTCTGAAAAATTCTTGCAATCTCTAGGCGCCAATGTCTCCTCAGCTCTTGATCGCTGGGTAGCTCATAAGCTTGGCCGTTTGACCAATTTTTTATTACTTGTAATAATTTTTCACGTTGAGATGGTATCGATAACATATTCAATTTTTCCCATGTTTAAAGATTGTTATTTTTGTTGGTGAGGTAGATTTTAGCAGGTGTTGATTAAGGAAATCTTATGAAAAAATGTTAACTCGGATTTTTTTAAAAAAAGAAAAGGTTTTACAAACAAGCGGCCAGTTGGGGAAACTGGCCGCTCAAAATTGAAAGGTTAGAGGCCTTTGAACAGTTTGTGACAATTGAATTGCGCTTTGCTGCCTAACATTTCATTGATGCGAATTAAGCGATTATATTTTGCCACACGATCAGTACGGCTGAGTGAACCGGTTTTGATTTGTCCAACGCCTGTGGCGACGGCAAAATCAGCAATACTGGCATCTTCCGTCTCACCGGATCGATGTGAAACAACGGCATTAAAGCCAGCTGCTTTAGCCATGTTGATCGCCGCCAACGTTTCGGTAACGGAGCCAATTTGGTTGAGTTTGATCAAAATTGCATTGGCCGCTTTTTCTTTAATACCGCGCTCTAATAATTTCGTGTTGGTGACGAATAAATCATCGCCGACGATTTGAATTCTGTTGCCTAATCGTTGCGTTAACAATTTCCAGCCGTCCCAATCACCTTCAGCCATACCATCTTCGATTGAAATGAGCGGGTATTGTTTGACTAATCCTTCCAGATAGTCAACGAATTCCGCTGAATTTAATGAGCGTTTTTCAGAAGATAATTCATATTTTCCGTTCTCATAAAATTCCGAACTGGCGACATCGAGGCCAAGATAAATATCTTTACCCGCTTTGTAACCGGCTTTTTCGATGGCGGTTAAAATAACGTCGATAGCGGCGCTGTTAGACGGAAGGTTCGGTGCGAAACCGCCTTCATCACCGACGTTTGTGTTTAATCCTTTGTCTTTCAATACGGATTTTAAAGCATGAAATACTTCTGCGCCGTAACGAATGGCTTCAGGAAAATTTGGCGCACCGACAGGGAGAATCATAAATTCTTGAATGTCGACGTTATTATCAGCATGTGAGCCACCATTTAAAATATTCATCATCGGTAATGGCATTATGCAAGCGTCATTGCCACCCAAATATTGAAATAACGGCAGGTTTTTTTCCATCGCAGTAGCCTTAGCAACAGCTAAAGAGACCGCTAAGATGGCATTGGCGCCTAAACGGCCTTTGTTTTCTGTGCCATCTAAACTGATCATGATGTTATCGATTTCTTCCTGATGAACGGAATCTTTGCCGGTGACGGCTTTGCTGATTTCGGTGTTGACATTGTTGACGGCTTTCAAGACGCCTTTGCCTAAATAACGTTTTTTATCGCCATCACGTAATTCGACTGCTTCACGTGTGCCGGTAGAAGCGCCTGAAGGAACAGCAGCTGTAGCGATAATACCGGATTTTAAGGTCACATCGGCTTCGACGGTAGGATTGCCTCGAGAATCTAAAATTTCGCGGGCGTGAATATGAATGATTTCTGACATGGTCAAATTCCTCTTGATAGGGTTAATTGTTTTGAGGCCTCAAGTAACTTATTTATTGGCCATCAAATCGGCGCGAATTATAGGCTTCCCTCGAAAAAAGTCAAAGGCAGTCAGTCAAAATTTTTCATCAAAATTTTCAGAAAGGGTTTAATTTCTGAGAGATCTCAGCATATACTTTCCTCGCTTTTTAATGTCTGGATTTACGCGCAAACCCAGCAAAGTTATTTTATGAAATCTTAATTATTAAATAGGAGCTGTAACAATGCTAATTGGTCTTCCAAAAGAAATTAAAAATCATGAGTATCGCGTCGGACTAGTACCCTCCAATGTTCAGGAGCTCATTCATTATGGCCATCAAGTGATGGTGCAAAAAAATGCCGGTATGGGTATTGGTTGTAGCGATGAAGATTATCGCAAAGCGGGTGCAACGATTGTTGATACAGCAGAAGAAATTTTTGCGAAAGCTGAGATGATCGTGAAAGTCAAAGAACCACAGCCGAACGAATGTAAAATGTTGCGAAAAGGACAGGTGTTATTTACCTATTTGCATTTGGCCCCCGATCCTCATCAAACAGAATTATTGCTGGAATCTGGCGCGATTGCGATTGCTTATGAGACAGTGACTGATGATCATGGCGGATTGCCCTTATTGGCCCCAATGAGTGAAGTGGCCGGACGATTGGCGATTCAAGCCGGTGCGCATTGTTTAGAAAAACCTTGCGGTGGACGCGGAATGTTATTGGGCGGCGTGCCGGGCGTTGATACGGCCAAAGTCGTTGTATTAGGTGGCGGTGTCGTTGGCGCCAACGCGATTAAAATAGCGGTGGGCATGGGCGCACAAGTCGTTGTGCTCGACAAGTCCGTGCCGCGATTACGTATGCTCGACGATATTTATGGTTCACAAATTCGAACGATTTATTCAACCAAAGCCGCGTTAGAAGAATATGTTTTAGATGCGGATTTAGTGATTGGCGCGGTTTTAGTCGCGGGCGCTGCAGCACCAAAATTAGTGACGAAAGAGATGGTCAAGAAAATGCGAGATGGTTCTGTTTTAGTTGACGTGGCCATTGACCAAGGCGGATGTTTTGAAACCAGTCATGCGACAACGCATGCCGAACCGACTTATGTTGTGGATGGTGTTGTACATTATTGCGTGGCGAATATGCCGGGTGCCGTTGCTCGCACATCAACGTATGCGTTAAATAATGCGACGTTGCCTTTTACATTGGCGTTAGCGAATTTAGGTCATGTCGAAGCGTTGAAGAGCAATAAACATCTTCGCAATGGGTTGAATATTTACAAAGGAAAATTAACTTGCGAAGCCGTTGCGAAAGCATTAGGGAAAACCTATGTTCCTGCAGAAACGGTGTTGTAATATTTTATTATAAGGGCATGCTCGAGTGTGCCCTTATTTTATCCTTTTGATCTTACTATTCTTGTCGCGTTACAAAATTTTATTCCAAGTCATTCCTTCATCATTACTTTCAAATAATCCATTATTTGCTGTGCCAGCGTAGAGTGTTTGCCCCGACATGTAGATGCTCACAACAGCGCTGGGTAAGGGGGCAGAGTCCTGCCAATTATTGCCGCCATCATTGCTGATGCTCACCGCATTGGTTGTTCTGCCGATTAACCCGAGCTGATTATTTTTTCCAGTGACTTGCGTGATGATGCCTGAAATTTGTGGTACAGGCTGAAAACTTTGCCCCTGATCATTGCTAATGAGTAAGTTCCCCGCCGTGCCAGCAAAAAAATGATGATTAGCGTCGATATAAAGGCTGAAAACATAGTTTACAGTACCAGTTCCAGTATTAAGCCATTGCCAACTACGCCCTTGGTCTTGACTCATGAGTATACCGCCGTCGCAACCGGCATATAACGTCTGATTGTGTTGTATGATGGTATAAAAAGAATAATTATTGGGTACGGAAAAGGTGGATGGCGCCCAAGTCTTGCCTCCATCCAATGAAAAAATAGTCGAAGAATGATGGTTCTCGTCTATTTCACTGACGACGAGATTGTTGTTATTCGCATAGAATGATTGAACATGTACAGAGGGTGTCACAAAAAACGTATTCCAGGTATTGCCACTATCTTTGCTGATGTACACCGCTTGATCGGTGATGGCATACAGTATTTGGCTGTTAGGTGCTTGATCTAAAACGATTTGTTGCACATTTTTGCCACTCAAAGTTTTTGACCAAGTACCGCTGGGTATTTCAATATTTAAACCATCACTAGTGGCAACGAATAATGTGTTATCCGATGTTTGAGCGATTGTATTGACTTGCAATGCGTAAGTTATTTTTTGTAATGGATACTGGGGATTATTTAACTCACCGTGATAAAGTATGCCCGCTACGCCTAAATACAGGTCATTATTATCAATCGCAACAGTATTACTGGGCGTATTGTAGAGTAGTGCCAAATCACCCTGATGAAAAGCATAAAAACCATTATCGAGTCCGACATATAACTCTGATGTCGTTGGGAAAAAATAATTAAACGAATTTGGTGCGAATGATTTTTCACTGACCACTTTGCCATCAATCGGTCTGATTTCATACCAGCCATCAGCGCCGACCATATTACCGACCGAATAAATCATGTCTTTAAAGAAGGCTATTCCTTTGATTTGAACTTGATCTGAACCTAATGTGTTAGTCCAAGTTGCGCCATCATCGTGGCTAATATACACGCCATAGTTTGGTTTCCCGAGTGTTGTGCCCACACAAATATTTTGACCACTGCCAGTGATCATGTTGATATTATTGAGATAAGCGCCAGGAGCTGAGGTGGGGTGCCAAGTGGCTCCGCGGTCATGGCTGACAAAAACGCTATTGCTTGTTGCTACAAAAATATCTTTATTTTGAACAGCAAAATGAGTAATACCCGCTTGAGCTAAAAGCAATTGCCACGTTTGTGCGTCGTTGCTGCTGACATATAAACCTTGATTAGAGGCAAGATAGATCAAACCATCTGCTGAATGCATTTGATAATTTCCGCTGCTCTTGCTGTCAGGCAGCGAAGGCTTTGTCCAAGTAATTCCTTTATCAGCGCTATAAAACATACCTTCACTCGTATTTAACGCGAGATTATTCCCATTGGCAAAAATAGACAGTATTTCGTTGGGTATATTGATACTGCCAAGTTGTGTTTGAAGTAGGTGTTGGCCTTGCGGAGAATGCGCTAAGTTAGCTAAAAGATCAGTGATTGGCGCAGCCTGCAGACTGTTGGTGAAAATAAAATAAATCATCCACACGATTGAAAGTTTTTTAATGGTAGCAGTAAGTTGCACAGTGATTTCCTCAATTATAATTATTATTGTTATCGTCGAGTATAGCGCTTGTTTCTTAAGAATTTATGAAGAGTTTTGTGTTCTTATCGTGTTGTCGTTTAGATAAGACAAATAATATGTATTTTTAACCGTTAGCGTGATTAGGTAGAGCATAAGTGATCATCCATTAAGGGGCTATTTTTTACGCAAATCGTGTCGGTGTATTTCGCAGGCGTGTGTTTCAAAAAATTGCTGGTGCTCAAGTGCACGTTGATGATCCATAGATTCATTGGAAATAATTTCAATGATGCGCTGAAACTGATTGAAAATGGTCGGAATGTCTTTTTGTAGATTTAGGAGGATCTCTTGTGTCGAGGGTCGCGTCATATCACAACCAATTTGAATCGGTGATGATACTTCAGACGAGGTATCGACTAACTGATGCGGAATAAAGCTGATATCACGAAACGTCCATAGTAAATCGTTGAGTTGGTTGGCTTGTGCCATATTTTCAGCAAGCACATACACGTGACAATTTTGTTCATACGCTTTTTCTAGCACGCGGCAAGCGAATCGCAAAATATCTTGCTTGTTGGTTTCGCTGGTTAAATAAAAATCCACTCTTGTCATAGTTGGCTCGCTATCATTTATTCGCTACAATGCACATCTTTATTGAATTAAGATTAAGTTTTACATAACAACATGAAATAATTTTTTTGTAATTATTCACTATAGTTGCGATGATACCAGAACATTCAGATTTTGGATGATTTTTGATGAAAAATCGATAAAAAAGCGGCCTGTATACACGAGCCTTTTGAAGTGGTTTTTTATCAAAAATGGCCCGAGATGAGTGTTCCTCTCTCGCGCTGAATAGTGATTATTTTTTTCGAGCATTATTTATGAATCAACCGCTTCGTTATTCGCATTCACGAATTGTCATCGTTTATTTGATGCGAGAAGTCTTTTATACCATGATTGCGATGACAACTTTGTTAGTTTTTGTATTTATTTTTAATCGGCTTGTTCGTTATTTATCGTATGTGGCGAGCGGGAAATATGCCTTTCATTTGCTGTTTCATTTAGTCGGATTGGAATTACCCATTTTGTTCGGGTTGTTACTTCCTTTAGGATTGTATCTCAGCGTTTTTCTCAGTTACGGACGTCTCTATGCTGATTCTGAGTTAACTGTACTCTTTGCCTGTGGCTTTACGCGCAGACAGTTATTGGAAGTGACGTTATTTTTTTCGACGATTTTAATGGTCGCTGTAGCCATATTGATTTTATACGTTGGTCCTATTGTGTCGAAACAACGGGATCAATTGATGGACTTGGCCGACACTAAAACAGCGTTGAGCGCTTTAGTCCCAGGACGATTTCAAGCAACGCCGAATGGGTTGCATGTTTTCTATGTGGAAAAAGTGCCGCCTCAGCATCCGAATAAAATGGAAAATATTTTTATTGCTGATTTCGTTGCTGCTTCCGCAGATCCTACCAAGCATGAAGTTCCCCATTGGGATATTGTGTCGGCGCAGCAAGGAGAAGAAACTATTGATCCGACTTCGAAAGCTACGTATATGGTCGCATCGCAAGGCAATCGTTATAGCGGTATGCCGGGGAATCGAGATTTTGAAGTGACTCAATTTAGTCGTTATGGGGTTAAATTGGATACGCCGACCGTATCAGGTCGCAATGAAGGCGAAGAGGTTATTCCTACGATTGAATTAGCGCGAGACATTTTCAAAAAACCAAATTATATGGCCGAATTTCAGTGGCGTATTTCTTTACCGATTTCAGTGATCATTTTAGCGATGATCGGTGTTGCATTAAGTTATGTGCGGCCTCGTCAAGGTCGCTTTGCGAAATTAGTGCCGGCCGTGTTAATTTACGTGTTTTATGCCAATATGCTCTTTGTTAGTCGAAGTTGGCTTGAGAATGGACAAGTGCCCTGGTGGATTGGCACGTGGTGGGCGCATCTGCTCATGTTAAGCTTTGCTATCATTCTACTCAAACGGTTTATGCGGGTTAAATAAGTCATGAAAATTATCACTCGCCACATTCATGGTACGATTGCAAGTGCCTGGGTGTTGGTGTTATTTATTTTTTTAGGAATCCAGTGTTTTGTCGCTTTCGTGAGTGAATTCGGCGATGTTGGGACGGGTAACTATCATCTGTTAGAAGCGTTTCACTACGTGTTGTGGAGTATGCCGAGCTTTATTTATGGATTGTCATCCATGATCGGTTTACTGGGGTGTTTATTAGGACTAGGACACTTAGCGTCTCACAGCGAATTGATTGTCATGCGCGTTTCTGGCGTATCTAAATGGCAAATTGTGGGGTGTGTTTTTAAAATTGCTCTGGTTTTTGTGGTGGCGATGTTTTTATTAGGGGAATATGTGGGGCCTACGGCATTGGCTTCTGCTAAAACGATGAAACGAATGGAGATGTATGGGACGAATGTTTTTAACACCGTGCATGGTATCTGGCTGCGAGAAGATCAACGGTACATTCACATCGAAACATTGGTGGCGGGAATTCGATTGGAAGGTATCACTCAATATCAATTTGATAATAACCATCAACTGCTATCCGCTTTATATGCCAATAATGCAACTTATGAGAAGGGGCAGTGGGAATTTAATGATGTAGTCGAAACACATTTTAATTCGACGGGTGTTTCGACGGATCATCTCGATCATCAAATTTGGCAAACAAAAATCAATCCGGCGCTGTTTAATCTCTCTCAAATTGATCCACAAGAAATGACCTTGCAGCAATTGTGGCGGTTTATTAGTTATCGAAAATCGAATGGATTAGAAACGAGTAATTATACTCTCGAGCTTTGGCAGCGTTTATTACAGCCTATCGCTGCTTTGATATTGATTTTGCTAGCCGTTCCTTTTGTGTTTGGTCCTTTACGCACGGTGGCGATGGGTTTCCGCATTGTGATTGGGGTGAGCATTGGCTTTTTATTTTATGTGTTGAATCAATTTTTTGGTCCTCTGACCGTGGTCTATCAAATCCCACCCATTGTAGGCGCGGGATTACCAATGTTGTTATTTCTGACTATTTTTATCATCTTATTATCGAGAGCACCTTAATATGAAGTCTCATGATCACATGACGCTTCGATCTTTTATGGCGAATCCTCGCTACTGGCCACTGTTATTATTATATGGATTGTTACGCTCGTTAATTTTACTCCCTTATCGTGTTCAAATGAAAATAGGGATGAGCATCGGTTGGTTTTTATTTCTTTTCCCTTCACGTCGACGACATATTATCGAAACTAACTTGCGCCGTTGTTTTCCTGAATTATCAAATCAAGCGCGACAACAGCTCGCCCTGAAAAATTTTAAAGCGATGTTTATGTGTGTTTTTGAGACGGCATTGGCTTTTTTTACGCCGAATAAAAAATTACAACCACTTGCGCACGTGACGGGAATGGAGAATTTAGAACGCGCTCTAGCAAAGGGGAAAGGAGTGATTCTATTAAGCGGGCATTTCACCACATCGGATATAGCGGTTCGTTTATTGAATCAACACTTAGAAAAACCAGCATATATCATGTATCGCCGACATAACAATTCACTGATGGAGTTTATTATGGGAGGCGGTCGAAAGCGTCATTGTGAAAAGACGATCGGTAAAAAAGAAATTGTTTCCTTGTTTAAAAGTTTGAAAGATAATCGGATTGTTTTTTATACACCCGATCAAAATGCGGGCAGCCGCGGTACGTTCGTGCCTTTTTTCGGCATTTTGGCTTCCACCTTCGATGTGACCGCGCGTATTGTTGGCAAGAGCGGTGCCTGTATTGTGCCATTTGTATATGGTCGTCGAGAAGATGGTACAGGATATGATTTGCAGTTATTGCCGATGTTAACGGATTTTCCCAGCGATGATTTAACAGCCGACATTGCACGAATTAATCAGATCATTGAAAGCGCTGCCCGCCAATATCCCGCCCAATATTTTTGGGCGCATCAACGGTTTCGATCAAGACCGCCTGGGGAGCCAGCTTTTTATTCTTAAAATGATGACTGAATCGCGCAATTTTAATTAGCTTCTCGTTTCATGATAAAAAAATATTTTTTTAGCAGGGCCTTCCCAAGCGACTGCACCGGAAAAATTTTCTTGTGGTGTAAATCGATGTAATTGCCAGTGATCGGTATTTAAATCGTCATGGATAGATGTTACTCGAGCCGGTTGATCCAGCGCGTGATTTACTTCAAAGCGATCCAATCCATACGATAATCCTTTCCCTGTCGCTTTGATGAAGGCTTCTTTACAGGTCCAAATGCCATAAAAGGCTTTTAATTGTTGCGCTATTGGTAATTGATGTAACTGTTCATATTCTCGTGGATGGAAAAAGCGTTGAGCGAGATCAAGATGTTCAATAGGCCGGTGATATTCGATATCGATACCCAGGGGATGGTTTTGCGTGAACGCGATGGCCGCATGCTGCTGACTGTGTGATAAGTTAAACTCCAGTGAAGAAATGGGCATTAACACATACGGCTTTCCATGGACATGATAATTGAACTGAATATGTGTTGGTGCACAGTGCAAATAATCGGCGAGTAATGAACGTAGTAGGGCGTGTGTGATAATATAATTTTGCTGATCCTTCAAAAAGTGAAAGCGGCCTGCTTTGTATTTTTCTTCTTGATTTAAATATTTTTCAAGCTCGTTTATTTGCGGTAAAAATTGTCGTAGATCGATTAACCAAAGGTGAATCGCTGAAGCTAAATCCGCGGTGGGTGATCGAGCCGTTAAAGTGTTTTTTTTTTCATTCATTCGATTATTATCATCGCAAGCGAATCGAAAATCAATCACAGCGACTGTATTGAGTGCGATACGTTAGATGCACAAGGTGAAGTCTATATAGTCAATCACAAAATCCACTTGCCTTGTTTGCGATGTGAGCATTACAATTAAGGATGAATTCAAATCAGCGAAAAGGAGATTTCAGCTATGCGTATTCAATTTATCGTATTTTTATTTTTGTCTTTTTTTGTCACGGGATGTGCTCAAAATATTTCATCAGATCAGTATTCCGCCAGTGAAATTGGTAGTGCGCAACAAGTTTTAAAAGGAAGAATTACCTCATTAAAACCTGTTTCGGTTGATCGTTCCTCAGGCGTCGGTACGCTAGCCGGTGCTGTTGCAGGCGGTGCCGCGGGATCCCTGATTGGCAATAACACAGCAACAAATGTGATCGGCGCAGTGGGCGGTGCCGTTGTAGGTGGCGCAGTAGGCTCCTTTACTGAGAAAAAACTGTCTGAAGCACAAGCGATTGAATACGTAATTCGATTGCAAAATAAATCCTATGTATCCATCATTCAAGCTACACCACCGATTTTCCAGAAAGGCCAACACGTACTCGTTTTCTTAGGGCCCCGAGCACATTTAACACTGGATCCGGATTACACGACTTAGCCTATTGAAAGCGGTGCATTTTTTCGTGCTGTATCGCCAGACAGATCTCGCATCATAGGGCTTGTTTTGTTTTTATTAGAATAATGCACGTCGATCATCCGACCGAGAATTGTTTTTTTATTCATTTCTGAAATCGCGCGGCTGGCGTCTGCTTCACGGGTAAAAGCGATGAAGCCGAAGCCGCGAGATCGTTGCGTGTTGCGGTCGTAGATAATTTTTGTCTCCGATATTTCGCCGAATGACCTAAAAAGGTTTTTCAAATCTTCTTCTTTGAATGCGAATGGCAAATTGCCGATAAATAAAGAATGAATCATACGAATCTCCGTTTAAATATTTAATTACAGATTTCGCCATTTATGCGAAATGCACCCATTTCGATGGAAGTTCTTAAGAAGAGAATAGGGATTCTTTCTTAAGTCGCTGCTTGTGCGAATTGATTTCCTGTGATGATGAGGGTCGTTGAAGCAGAACTTATATTTATTTAAATTCTGTTTACAACAGCCTTAGAATATCACTCATGATCCGCATTTATGCACAGCATATTTCCCATCTAAAATTTTATGAACTGAACGATGTATGAACTGAATCTGAACTGAACAAGCTATTTTTCTAAATACATAACCGAATATTAAAAGTTTATTGTTTCTTTCTTTCGGCAGGAGTATTTGAATTACAACACAATTGAGCGAACGGAGTAGATATGATAGGGTAATCGAATTAAAAACACAATAGTTTTGGTGCGAATATGACTATGACAAATCGTTTGTTATCCATACAACAGCAGATTGTGCAGGCCGCTCAGCGATATGGCCGGCGAGCTGATTCAATTTCGTTATTAGCCGTTTCAAAAACACAATTGGCTGATCGAATCGTCGAAGCTTTCAATGCCGGTCAACGCGATTTTGGCGAAAGTTATATGCAAGAGGCGATTGATAAAATTCACACCTTAGAGACCTACCCCATTTGTTGGCACTTCATCGGACCTATTCAATCGAATAAAACGAAATGGATTGCTGAATTGTTTCAGTGGGTTCACAGTATCGATCGCTTGAAAATTGCGGAACGATTGCAAGCGCAACGATCGCCTTTTTTGCCACCCCTGAATGTTTGTATTCAAGTGAATATTGATGATGAAGAAACAAAATCAGGCGTATCCACCACAGGCGTTATCCCCTTGGCCCAAAACATTGTGGGCATGCCGAATTTAAAATTACGTGGACTCATGGCGATTCCCGCACCAAAAAATACGTTTGAAGAACAACGTGAATCATTTCAGAAAGTCCGCGCTTTATTCGAGCAGTTAAATTGCCAAGGCTTTCATTTAGATACGTTAAGTATGGGCATGTCGGATGATTTTGAAGCAGCCATTGCCGAGGGAGCAACGATCATTCGATTAGGGTCAGCGATTTTTGGGAAAAGACCATAGTATCCTTCGGCACGCTCTGGGGAGCATTCTTGCCTCATCATGATCATTAGAAATAGGCACTAAAGTTTTTTTATTATTACGCAGGTGATTAGTGGGATTTGCAAAGTATCAAACCAAAATAACCAATGGGTTTAAACCCAAGCGTTTCGTAAACCTTTTGTGCAATGGTGTTTTTTTCGTGTGTGAATAACGTCAAATAATCAATGCCATGCTTGTTTTTACTATCTTGTATGACTTCTAGGATCAGTTGTTTTGCCAACCCTTGATTACGTGCGACAGGATCGGTATATACGCCGCCTATTTGAGCGTAATTTTCAAATTTAGCGAGATAGGTACAAATTGCCGAAAGCTTTCCCTCGAGAAATAATCCCCACCAATATCGATTGTTTACTTCTTGCCGATACCGAGACTCTCTTTGCGCATCGTTCGAAAATAAAACGGAGTTTAATTCCGTGCAAAAAGCAAGATTCAACTTATCCCAAGCATTATAATCTTTTGGTTTCAACAATCTAACCTGCCTATTTTTAGAGAACGGCTTTAAGGGGAATAAGTTATAGCGATATAAAATTTCTTTTTTACAAACATTTATTTGAGTGGCTGGGAAGTGCGATTGTAATGCATTTAAACAGGATTGCGTTAAATCCCAATCTCCCATCAATCCGGTTAGTTTTTCTATTTCGGGTGAAACAGCCTGAATAATCATCTTAGAGTAATCTACGGCTCTATCGGTTTGTAGCAGTAATCGTCCAAAACCATTCATCATAAAAACACCAACGACCTGATCATTACAAACTAAACATTGGTAATTCCCGGATGACATCTCATGCGTTTGATAGGGTCCCTGTTGTTGTAAAGTTGAGAGCAAAGACAAAGAGGTTTCTGGATATTTTTTTAACAGGGCTAATGCTGATTCGGCTAACTTATCGCTCCAGTTTTGAATGACGATTTGTGTTTGCCTCATTATTCGCACTCCTATGATTACAGTATAAACCTATTTTATAGTGAAATTATGGATGAAAAACAGTCAAAAAACCATTTTAAAGTAAAAGTTAAATGCAAGTTCATGTACAATAAAAAAGATATCACTAATGAGGATTACAACATGGACTATAAAGCGCTTTTAAAAAATCGTCGTTCTATTCGGCGGTTTATGGATCAACCGATTGATCCCAAAATTTTAGATGAGATTTTAAATGATACTTGTATGGCACCGAGTGCATCCAATATGCAACCTTGGCGGTTTATCGTTATTCAAGATAAAGAAATCATGAAAAAACTCTCGGATGAAAGCAAAAAAAATCGTATCGAGGTCATTGAGAAAGATCCCAGCAATGCGCTCAAGCAATATGAAACTATTTTGCGCGACTCAACTTTCAATGTTTTTTATAACGCGCCCTGTTTGATTATTATTGCCGGTAAAAAAAGTCATTACCATTTTAATCAAGATTGCAGCTTAGCCGCTGCCTATCTAATGTTTGCTGCGATAGAAAGAAATTTAGGGACCTGTTGGATTGCATTGGGTGATGCGATCGAAGATATCGACCTTAGACGAGAGATTGGTTTATCTGAAGATTATCAAATTGTAGCGCCTATTATTATTGGCTATCCGGATAAAATTCCTTCAATGGGGCCACGCAATAAACCGGAAGTATTGAAAGTTATTTAATACGTTTTTCTTCTTTGTCTGTGCTTATTACTTAAAAAATGATGGGGAAATTAATCATGAATCATTGTAACGTCGAAATTTTAGCTAAAAATTTGAGTCATCATAATATCGGTTTTTTAAGATTTAATACTAAAGAGGAAGTGTTAGCCTATTTTAAAAACACCCTTTCTCAGGCGATGCAAATTGCTTGGGGTGGATCCATGACACTCAATGAATGCGGCATTTTGAATTATTTACGAACAGAAAAATTCCCTCATCTTTTAGACAGAGATAATCCTGCGTTGGAAGATGAAGCAAGAGTGGAAATAGAAAGAAAAACATTTTTTTGCGATGTGTATTTAACCAGCGCCAATGCATTAACAGAAGATGGCTTAATTGTTAACATCGATGGGGGTGGTAATCGCGTCGCCGCAACTATCTTTGGACCAAAGCAAGTTTATTTTGTGGTCGGTATCAATAAGCTTGTTAAAGATTATGATGCAGCCATCCACAGAATTCAAAATTTTGTTGCTCAAAAAAATGCGGAGCGATTAGGATTGTCGCCACCTTGCGTTAAAACTATGGCATGTCAAAACTGTGCTTCTCCTCATCGGATTTGTAATTATTTTACAGCAATAAAGCGCGACTATCGTCCGAATCGAACCCATGTTTTATTGGTCAATGAAAAACTGGGATTATAAGACGCTAACTCATTTTTTCTGTTTGCTTCAAAGCGGAGAGTGTTTTCAATGTTTACTTGTTTGATCAGGTATACTATCGATCTTCAGAAGATAAAAGAATTTGAAGAATATGCACGTGTATGGATTGCCTTAGTTAAGAAGTACGGGGGTGTACATCAGGGGTATTTTTTGCCGGAAAAAGATCCTGACGATTTCCCCGAAGACACTTCTTTTAGTTTTCCGAATATTGGTCGCTGCGGCCCTAAGGATGTTGCAATCGCTCTTTTTAGTTTTCCCAGCGTAGAAAAATATGAGTTTTATCGAAAAACCGTTGTTGATGATGAACAATGCAAGCGTATTACTGCATATCATAATGACACAAAATGTTTTCTAAGTTATGAACGCAGTTTTTTAAACCCCATGTTTCCAGATCAATAAAAGTGATTATATAAAACATGAATAAAGTCTTGATGAGTTGGAGCACCGGGAAAGATAGCGCTTATACGTTGTATAAGTTAAAACAATCAAAAAATGAATTTGAGGTGGTTGGCTTATTCACCACATTGACAATGCCTTTCGATCGCACGAGCATTCATGGGGTCAGGCGAAAATTGCTTGAGGCTCAAGCGAAACAAATAAATTTGCCCTTATGCGTTTTGGAAATACCGTATCCCTGTTCGAATGAGCAGTATGAATCTCTGATGAAAAATTTTTTAACAACAGAAGTACTTCGAGCCGGTATTTCTTATATCGCTTTTGGCGATCTTTTTCTGGAAGATATTCGCCATTATCGCGAGACAAAACTTTCGTCTACTTCGATACAACCTTTATTTCCTTTGTGGCAGCAACACACCTCATCGCTAGCTGTTGAAATGATTGATCAGGGATTTAAAGCGATCATTACTTGCATTGATCCTAAAAAACTTGATATTTCTTTTGTAGGACGCAAGTTCGACAAAGATTTTATACAAGATTTGCCGAGCGATATTGATCCTTGCGGAGAAAACGGCGAATTTCATACCTTTGTATATGATGCGCCTTTATTTGCGAACCCCATCCCGGTATCGATAGGCAAAATTGTAGAACGCGATGGATCTACCTTTGCTGATCTTATATTTAAAGAGTAAATAGCCATGAATTTTTTTTGTTCTTGGAGTGGCGGGAAAGATTCTTGTTTGTCATTATATAAAGCCATCTCTCAAGGCAACATACCAAAGTTTTTATTCACCACCTGCATCGAGGACGGCGGGCGATCTCGATCGCATGGTTTATCAATGGCTATTCTTCAAGCTCAGTCGTTATCTTTGGGTATTCCATTAGTAACCGTTAATACCGCTTGGAATCAATATCGTGATAATTTTATCGCTGGTATTCGCGCCTTAAAAAGGCGGGATCCTTCGATTACACTGGGTATTTTTGGCGATATAGATATCGATGCGCATGCACAATGGGAAAAGGATGTATGTGCCGAAAGTGGCATGAACGCTTATTTGCCGCTTTGGCAAATGGAACGCAAATACGTACTAAAAGAGTTTTTAGACGCTGGTTTTAAAGCGATGATTATTTCCGTAAACATCGCGCAACTGAATCCAGAAAAATATTTAGGCCGTGTGATTGATGAAATGCTCTGGGAAGAATTGGAAGCAATAAAGATCGATCCTTGCGGAGAAAATGGAGAATATCACACCATTGTTTTCGATGGTCCTATTTTTAAACATGCCTTACTTTTAGAAAGAGGGCACATCATACAGCATCAAAATTATTGTTTTTTAGACCTGAAATTGTAGAGCAAAAGTATGACTATCTTTGTTTTTTTATCGGCGAATAGGGGACCCTGAAGTAAAATGCATCTATCATCACAAGAAGCGCGACGTATTGTCGTCACAAGCCAAAAGCTTTCTGGATTTTCAAAAAAAGGAAAATCCAGCGCTCTCTCTTTAATTGAGCATCTTGGATATGTGCAGATTGATACGCTCGCCGTGGTAATGCGAGCACACCACCACACGCTATGGTCCCGTTTACCCGATTATAAAACAGCTTTTTTGGATCAATTATTAAAAGAAAAAAAGATATTCGAATATTGGCATCATGCTGCTTCGTATTTGCCAATGCGTCATTATCGCTATTCCTTGCCTCGCAAAGCCCTTTATGTACAGGGTAAAGCGCACTGGTTTCAGCAAGATAAAAAAGTGAAGCAATTTGTCCTTGATCGCATCAAAGCAGAAGGACCTTTGCAATCAAAAGATTTTGAACAGCCGCATAAAAAATCCGCAGCGTGGTATGAGTGGAAACCAACTAAACGGGCGTTAGAGCAATTATTTATGGAAGGAAAATTGATGGTTGCCGAGCGGAATAATTTTCAGAAGATTTATGATCTTACAGAAAGAGTATTGCCTGTAGATATTGATTCCACCATTCCTTCATTGGATGAATATAGCGAATATTTAATTTTGCATACGATTGCGGCCAATGGCATAGCAACAGCCACAGAAATCGGCTACCTACAAGGTTATGCCAAAGCAAGCATCACCAAGAATATTAAACGCTTATTGCAAGAAGGTGTCATTAAAGCAGTGCGGGTTAATCAGGCGAATGATTTGATTTACTATGGATTAAGCGGTCAATGCGAATCGATATTAAATATGTGCTCAAGGCAAAAGAATGATCAACTGCAGATTTTGTCGCCCTTTGACAATATTGTCATTCAACGAAAACGACTACAGCGATTATTTGATTTTAATTACACGGTTGAATGTTATCTGCCCGCATCAAAAAGGCAATATGGTTATTTTTGTTTGCCCATATTATATGGAGATGTTTTTGTGGCACGAATAGACGCCAAAGCCGATCGTGCGCATAAGATTTTTTATATCCATCGTTTTCATCCAGAACGAGCTTTAAAAGCAACAGACGCATTTAAAGAAGCTTTTGCGGAAAAACTAAACGCTTTTATGATTTTTAATGGATGTAACACAATCAACGCTTGTAAAGAAATACGTGACTATTTATAAACAATCGCGCATTTGAATTTTTTGAAGTCAAACTTCATTATTCTTTAACAATCGACACCTGCGTTCATATCGCCAATAAATCCAATAAGCAATGGCTGCAAATACCCCAACGCCTATAGCCAACTCCAAATGATAAATTAAAATATGTAGTGGATCACTGATATCTGCGGGCGGCATAATAAAGGCTAATATCATAGAACCCAGTACGGAAAGTGTCCCAAGAGCGGCACATAACCAAGCCACTATCATGCCGCCGGGCACGCGGTACGGTCTTGGATGATGCGCGTGTGTGCGCCGCAATTTAACAAATGAAGCAAACATGTAGATATAAGGAATAAAATAAGTGATGGCGGCAATAATCAATAGCGTTTCATAAAACACATTGACAGATGGGAGCAGGGCAATAAATACAACGATACAAGTGACCACGGAAGTTTGTACCAACATCGCATTGCCAGGCATGTCGTGTTTATTTAGCTTGACTAAGAAAGGCGGTAAAATACCTCCTTTGCAACTTTCAAAAAGCATTTTGATCGGAGCGACTAACCAAGCACTAGCACCGCCTAAATTTCCCAACACAATCATAACCGCCATGAAGGGAACTAAGATGGGCAGATGAATTTCATGTGCAATCAAATCAAGCGCATCCATAATGCCGCTGGCTGCGCCGATTTTATCAGGTGAAATGATGAGTGTAATGGCAACGGTACCGATGATATAAGTTAACACTATAATAACGGCAGAAATCAAAATGGCGCGTGGAAAAGTTTTTTGGGGTTCAAATGTATTACCTGCTAACGTGGGCGTTAGTTCAATCCCTGCCATTGAAAACATTAGGGCGGATAGCATGGCAATATTTTTAATGGATCCTAAATGGGGAATTAAATTCGGTAATGCATAGCTGGTCGGAATAGGTTTGTTGAGAAAAATAGCCGAACCAAAACCTAAGAGAATAATGATAATGCCGGGAAGAATAATCCCAAACAGGCCACTTATTTTAGATAACATTTTTAATGCACCCAATCCCCTTAAGTTCAATAAAGTAATACTCCATATTCCGACCAATACGGCAGAACAAATGAGGTATTTATTTTGCGCAAGAGAGGGGTTAATGACAAAGGTTGCCGTAACGGCAAGAAAGGTAAATAAGGAAGGTCCATAAAAAAAACCGTTAATCCAATAAAACCAAGAAACAATAAAGGCAGGTTTTTCTCCATAAGCTGTTTTGACCCAAACATATAAACCGCCTTCGTCTGGCCAAGCGGTAGCAAGCTCTGATGACATCAGTCCTAATGGAATAAAAAATATGATGGTTCCAATGACCCAGAACATGATAGCGGCAGCTCCAAAGCCTGCTGCAATAGGAAGCCATCGAAGCCCAACAATCGCTGCTACATTAATAAAAATGATATCCCACAAATGCATTTGTTTTTTCATCGCAAGCCCTTTCCGTATTCGTATCGCTATTATCTGAATGTTATGACGGACTTCAAGTGAAGAAGTTGTACTCATTAATTTTAAATTAACGATCAGTTTATCTTCGATGCGACCAATGTCAATTCATAAGCTCGTTTTTTAAAAAATGTTTATGCTTTTCAACTATCAAGACCACGCTCCAGCTGAAGCTGAATTTTATTTGCTCATATCATGAAAGGATGATATTTTGTAACATTATGAAAGATTTTTTTTATACAATAGATTTAAATTCGAGCAAAGCTGACGATATAAAGGTTGTGCGTGAATATTATGTCGATTTTCAGAAACCGGTCACTATACATTTTGAAATGGATGACGATCGTGGATATGAATGTTTTAATGCAATGCCAAAGCATACACTTCCCGTATTGCCGGCGGGATATCGATGGGTCAAGCACGATAATAAATATGGCATCATGCGAACAACCACAACGCCAGAAAAAGATATACACGTTGTCATATACGGCCCTAATAAAAATCAAATCCCGCGTATCAATTACATTATGCAAGTTGATGATGTTACTACCTATGGATTTGCGCATACAAAAAACAGCGATGGACCTAAAGATCGAAACTATCCGATGAATGATGATGCTTTTCGTGTTCCAACATATGACTACTCACATACTCGGTACAAAACTCATATTCGGGGGCATGTGATCGACCATCAAGATACCATTACAAATTTTGCGCAAGAGAATTGGTCAACTCTGGATGCTCGAAATTATATTCCAGAACCACCTATATACAATTGGGGTTTATGTATTAGGAGATTAGCTGTTCAACAACTAAGAAAAAGGCCAGGGGGTGGAGCTTATGCACAACAAGCTTATTATTCTGACAATCCTGCTACAACTATGAATGGAACAAAAGTCCCAAAGTTCGTTTATTTTTATCCCTATTCAATGGACGGGGATACATATACTTCAGCGAACCCCTATAATATCAAATGGGATGAAGATTTACCTTATGAAGCCCGTGGAGCATCAACAGTACTTGAGTATGCCAAAGCACATTTTACGACCAGTATTGCAGCTGCTCCTGTTGTTGTTCCATACGAACCAATTTTTTTAGATAGAGCTCTACGTTATCAAGCACGTCAGGCAGTAAATAAGCTTTTGCAAATTCAACAGGAAGAGGTGCAATCAAGATTTCCTGACATCGATAAAGGACAATGTCGATGTGTCGCGGCGGATACTGAATTTGAAGGATCTACTCGAAAGATGCTCGCAGGTATACGAGCACATGACGATACTCAAAAAATGCTATCTTCCCAATATGTTTGTAGCGCAGTCAATTACGGAGAGGGTTTAGTGAAATTGGATCAAGGACTCATTATTTTTTCACCTCTTGCACAGCGCTCTACAAAACAGTTTCTAAGAAAAAACCCAGAGTATGATGATGATTTGTCGGACAGGTTTCATAAGCTAATTGTGGATCAAGCAGACTCAGATAATTTAAAGCCAAGATAAATTTCAAAACAATTATTTTATTTCTTAGGATGCAGAGTTTTATACGAGAGAGTAAATTTTTCTCCTATGTATTCTATATTTAGCGCAGATTTTTTTTGAAAAATCGCATGCACCTATTAAATTAGATCTCTATAAATAATTTTTTTATGATATCATAAAAAATAGCGGATTAATTGTAGCTAATCCGCTCATTAATCCATAATTTTTTATGAGTTAATTTTATTTATTCACTTGTTAATATGAGGGATTCATCATGGAACTCAAACAAAAGTTATTAAAGTTAATTAGGAAAAGTGAGTTAGGTTGCTTTGCCACCGTAACAGAAGATAACAAGCCGTGGGTGCGTTATGTTTCTTTTACTATTTCAGATGATATGACGATCCGATTTTGCACTTTTGCTAATTCAAGAAAAGCCAAGCAAATCAAAAAAAATCCAGAAGTGCATATGACTTGCGGCGTAACTAATCCTAAGAAATGGCGTGATTATTTTCAGATACAAGGTCTTGCAACGGTTACGCAAAAAAAATCTGAAAAGGAAGCCTTTTGGAATGAGGAAATAGCTCAATACTTTAATGGACCAAATGATCCTAAGTATGCAGTAGTCATAGTCAAACCCTATCGAATCGAATATTGGAATATTGAAAAAATGTTAGAACCGGAAATTTTAAATATAATGGAATAGAGTGATTATTTTTAATATTTCGATTGTTTGAAATAAAAAACGGGTTGCCCAAAACGAGCAAGCCCGTTGTGCAATTAAATGAGAATAAGCTGCCATCAAATCAGAAATTTTTTATGTGCAGGGTAGGTGCATAAATTATCCAGACAATTAGTCACATTACTTTCATTTGTAAAAATTTGACAAAAAGCGCTCGTTTTCTTGAAGAACTGTTTGGCGCGTGAGAAGTTTATACGAGCAGTGATAAATTTTTTTTATTGTCTAAGTCTAAAGAAAAATTTTTCAAGGTTGGCGATTTATGGATTGTTATTATGAAGGGCGAACCGATAGAACAAACCTAAAACCATACTGCATTTCATGTTAATGCTTCTATGTGATGAGGCGTGTGGTGGGATTGAGACAGCTCATCCTGGTTACTTGGGCTCTCAAGACACGTTCTCAACCGCCACGCCTCCGATAACTTTTATTATCGGAGGCGTGGCGGTACTGCTAACTTGATACCAAAGTAAATACAATTAAATAAATGGGATCATTACTAGCCACCAAATATTTAAATATTTAATTTTTCTAAATATTTTTAAACCGATTTGCATATTTACATGCCCATCCTGTGGTTGGTCTTGATATGTTTTGCAGACCCTATCCCACCAGGGCAAATTGAATCCATAATTGCTGTTAGTTTCCTTAGAATATATTGAATGATGGACTCGATGCATATCTGGAGTCACAACAAACCAACGCAAATATTTATCCATCTTAATTGGGATATAAGCATTACTATGATTAAACATGGATGTAGCATTTAATAAAATCTCAAAAATCAATACAGCTAAAACGGGTATGCCAAAAGTGATAACAACAACTATTTTAATTAGCATTGACAACATTATTTCAAACGGATGGAATCTAAGACCAGTAGTAACATCTATATCTAAATCAATATGATGCATTCTATGAATACGCCAAACAAATGGTAATACATGAAACATCACGTGCTGAAAATAAATAATAAAATCCAAAAGAATAACTGAAATTATAATTTTAACCCAATAATAACCAGTAAATAAATTTAAAACTCCCCATTGCTTTTGCTTGGCTATTGCAGCAACTCCAATAGCTAATATTGGAAACATAACTCGCAAAATAATAGTATTAAAAACAACCAAAAATAAATTATTTGACCAACGTATTTTACGCGAAACACTCAACTTTCTACGAGGAAATTTCCATTCAAAAATCATCATTGTTATCAAGATGGAAAAGAAAAAAAACGCCCTTAAAAAATTGTCATGCGCTATATAACTATTCATGCAATTTGAACTTTTTTGCATAAAATCTAGATATAAAATAGCCAATTGAATGTAACCACAAGCTACCTAAAGTAGTTCTTATTAAAAGCTGTAGTTGCCTTAATAAAGGATGCATAGCCGAATCGGGTTTTTTTAATGGGACGGAATATTTTGATGGCGAAACAGGCCCCTTTTTTTCTAAAAATTGTTTTACTTCATGAACCCATGCATCAAATTGATTCAACACCGTTTTGTTTTCTTTAAGGTGAGAAATCTGATTGTCGCTGTATTTTTCATATTGCCCAAAATAAATTTCTTGAGCTAAATGATAGGGTACTTCGATGCCACTGTAACGACATTGCCAAATTATCGGAGCATATATAGACGTAGCACGCCCCATCTTTGATTCTTCTTCTGGGTCGAAATAATTTTTGTGTTGCACTATTTTTGGACGCCCATCAGAGTCATTTTCATCGCCGCCGCCATCACCATAAACAAAAAAAGCGGCTGTTTTTCCTTCCAAATGATTTAATGATAAATCCTTCCACTCATCACTGTGCTCTAATTTGGCAGCCAAGGTTCCATCTTTATGATTAATCAGATCTTCGCGCGGATTTCCACCATTCGCACATACCAAACGATCAAACATTAATTTGATTGAACTTGTTGGTCCGTACCAATTAATAGGTGCGCAAATTAAAATAGCATCGGCGGCACAAATTCGTCCGTAAATATCTTCATCCCACATTAAATCCGGTTCAAAAAAAGAATGCCGCTTGTAACAATTGCACGGCCACACACAAAGCGCCATTGATGTGCTAACACAAGCATTACACGATTGAATTTTCGGAATAACATAATCATTGCTAATATTAAAAATATCAACAATCCAATCATTGGGTAGTTTTTCTTTAATTCTCTCAGAAAAAAATTTTGCCTTGCTATCTGCCGCTGGACAATTTGTAACTCTACGCGAGCTTCCTGCAACCACAAAAATCCTCATTGCTTTATCTCCCCTTTTGCCCTAATCAATTAAATTATCCTTGTTGAGTTTAAGTGTCTAGTGAATAAGTGGAAAGTCGCAGTAAATTCTTTTTCGTAACATTTTCTTTCCCAATATAATTATTCCAGGAACCGTTCCAGGAGCAATTCAGTTGAATAAAAAAACTAGCGCCGGCATTCAAAATAAAATATAGTCTTGCTTGAAATAATAAAAACAGATTTTAGCAAAAAATAGGCTATTTTTAGCCTAAATTGGTTTTCGGAGATAAACGTTTATTGCTTTTTGGATGCCCGATATCAAAGCATCCCCATGGATTTTGCGGTCGTTACCGCGAGATAACAAAGAACACCGTTATAATAATAAGTTCGCGCTTATAGCAGCGATTCGATGCGTGTTGAATGGAATAAAAAATATGGAAAGCCTGGTAGCGGGATTATGCGGTAAGAATTTAGCTCTGCTCGAGCAAGCTGTCGCAGAACAAGAAAATTTGCAGATTGCGCCAAAAATTCATCTAAAAGCATTAGAAGCAAGATGCGGCCATTTGGGTTATGTTTTTTCTCCCACAGAGGCCGCACGATTACTCAATAATTCTTTGCTCTCTCCTGTCATAACCGTTGATGGGGCTTTGTTTATTTATCCCCCCAATCAAAACAAGCAAAATAACTTACGCGCTTTATGCCAAGATTTAAATAGAAAAGACTGGGGCATCGGTCCACCTGGAACTCAAAAAGAAGACTTGTGGTATGGCGATGCCAACAACCCACCGCTCGATGAATGTAATCCAGAAAACGTGAAAAAAATTCAAATTCAACTCGGCTTAAACGAGCCAGAATTTGATCGATTTGTCTCCATTTATACGCAAGGGTTTATTAGACCCCAAGATCTCCCCATGGCTCTTGTGCGAGCCGTTTCTACGAGAGAAGAGCTGAATTATCAAATAGGCTTAGATACTCAGCGATCTGTTACGCGATTATGCCCAAAAACAACAAACCAACCTCTCTCTCTGGAGGGGGACTGCCACTGGTATATGTATGAAACGCAAGATTCATCAAAACAGCAATTGATCTTTGGCACTATTGTTTCAAGAATGATCTTCAACCCAGATGCTAACCGTTCTAAAAATGGCATTGAAGTTAAGCGCCTATCTTGTGATTATTTATATGCGAAATATCGTCTTCAAAAAAAACTCGACTCTTCTCATTTTCATCACGCCCTCACTTGGATCAGAGAAAAATCTATTAATGAAGGACAGTTTACAATCTTATCGGATGAAGATAGAAGGAAAATTTTATGGCTTGCTATCTCCATGGATGCTGTAGGTGTTTTAACGCAAAAAATCCTAACTAAAAAACGCTATCGTCATTATATTGAACAATGCTCTGCCCAAGAATTAGTTTCCTTGAGAATGGATATGCAGGATTATGAAAAGGCGGCGACTTCTTGCGCTAAAGGCTATGGCCAGCAAGCCGACAAGGAATTGAAGCTACCCGACACAGACCCTCAAAAAAATCCCACCAACACAACGGGTATGAGTATTGCACACTATATCACAATAGGCATTGCAAAAAGACTTCGAGAAAACCTAGCCCATTTTGCTCCCTTGCAAGCGCTTGTTCCACGTAAAATAAGGACACTCGAGCAATTACAACAAGTTCATGCCGCGAATAGCGGAGATAATCTCTTTCAAGGCGATAGAGCGCTATCAACAGGCGCTCTATCGCCTGAACAACAAGCTTTATTGGCTGGAGAAGAAATATGTAAAGCTTGTTATTGTGAACAGAGTTCTCAAGCGAGTATTTCAAAAATCGTGCTTTCTTTTGTGATGAATGTCACCGAAGCACAACTCGCCGCATTAACACCGGAAGAAAGAACCGAGATTGCAACGGTTTTAAAAAAAAATCCACAAATAAAGCAATTATTGCTTGCTGTGCAAGCATGGCGAAATACCTTAGCTACTACGTGGGAAACTGATTTGAGATATCCCTTCAATCAATCTCTAGATAGGCTGGGTATTCTGGAAAAACAGATTGATGACGCGCTTGAAAAGTTAGAACAAATCACCTATGCCGTCGGCATACAAAGCGCTTTCACATCACCATCACCAAAAACAACCACCTTGACCCCGTGCTGTTGTCTTGAGTTATTACAAGGGCATTCAAAGCTTAACCACGCGCTTATTTTATCTGCACGGAATTTACAAGACGTCTCGGAATATTTATGCGCACTTGAACAATTAACGTTGGAACGAGAAAAAACACAACAAGCCTATCGACAACGTACGGGATTTTTTCGATGGCCAAGTACGAAAAAAGAAAGACGAACATTCAAACAGCAATTAAAACAACAAGACGCGGAATTAGTACGCTATGGCGTATCTTCTCTCGTTACGCCAACGGTGATCACGGGATGGAAAAAAATATTTAGCGCCCCGAAAGCATTTGATACTTTTAAAAGAAGCCTTTTTTCTTATAGCATCGCAAAAAAATTATTAAACAGGGCAAAAAAGGAACCTTGGGCATGGTTACCTGCATGGTTTCTAGGCGCGAGCAAAGCAAAAGCCAGAAAGCAGGCTGAACGGGCAGTAAAATTTCAAAAAAAGGCTCTAAAAGCTTATGGCTTGGACGATAGGATGATAAAAAATACTCACGCATGGCAACTGATCGATATTGACCCCCACACGCGCATCGGAACTCCGGCAAGAACATCCACTTCTGCCGCCATGATCACAGACGATTTTTCGCAACAAAAAAAACCTCGACAGCTCCCTCCATCACCCAAAAATCGTCAACCCCCACCCAATTTATCGAGAGGATCAATAATTCCTGCCTCATCAAATCAGTTAGGTGCTGGAATCACCGATACGCCAGCACCAACCAGAATTGAAAGATCCAACACACCCCCTCTTCCTCCTCATGTCTCGTCAGTCGCAATGTGCTGCTATACACCGATGAATACCTCCTCTAGAACATCATCGCCTCAAACACCAAGCAGAGGAAATGCAAAAAAAAATGCCAACATAACCTCACAAACATCTCTGGCACAACGTTATACGCTTTTTGCCTCTGGGTCACCGATACACATGCCAGATAATGGAGATTTAGGGGCGTCGTCACCTCTACCGCCATCTCCGGCGAAATATCTTGGAAAACTTCATGAAGAAAGATTTCCCAAAGATAAATGGGATGTTATTAACGGATTGGATTTATCTCTCCCAGCATCGCCCGCTGTTTGATCGCATTAGCCAATCGCTTTGTTGGGCATTTTTTTATGAATTTACATTTTCATTACCTTGCCTTTCTCCTCAAATCGCTGCATAATTCGCCGTTTTGTAGGTACATGAAGAGCGGATCGTTTTGATCCTCTCGACTTCAAAAAACAGTAAACATTTTGATGATTAACGTGGAGAAAGACTGTGGCTAATACCAAGCAAGCAAAGAAACGCGCACGCCAAGCAGAAGTGCGCCGCCAGCATAATGCCAGCTTACGATCGATGCTTCGAACGCATTTAAAGAAAGTTCGAGCCGCCCTTGAAGCGAAAAACCCAGAAATGGCTAAGGAAGCTTTTAAGTCAGCCGTGCCAGTGATTGATCGTATGGCGCAAAAACGCATTATTCATAAAAATACAGCGGCACGACATAAAAGTCGTTTGAATAAACACGTGAAAAATCTTGTTTTAGGACAACCTGCTGCAGCGGTTTAATATTTCCTACCTGATATCTGTCATCCCGCGACTCGATCGCGGGATTCAGTAAAGTTCAATCTTAAATCGTTACTTCTTCTTTTGCGATGACTGCTTCTTGGAGATGTTTCATTACGGCATAAATCAGTGATTCTGTGCTTTCTCGACTATACGCGGATATACAAAAAACGGGACCTTTCCAACGCAAACGACGAACAATCGCTTTGCGGCGTTTTTCCAATTCTTCTTCGGTCAATAAATCCATTTTATTGAGCACAAGCCATCGCGGTTTTTCAAGCATTTCAGGATTGAATTTTTTGAGTTCTTGCGTAATACTTCTGACAGCAAGAACAGGGTCAGAATCATCCAACGGCGCTATATCAACGATATGCAGCAATAATTTATTTCGCGAAACATGTTTTAGAAATTGAATCCCTAATCCCGCTCCTTCTGCAGCGCCTTCAATCAATCCCGGTAAATCTGCAACAACAAAACTGCGTTCGGAATCCACACGCACAACACCTAAATGGGGGTGCAACGTTGTAAATGGGTAATCAGCAATCTTCGGCCGTGCGGCAGAAATCGCGCTAATGAGCGTCGATTTCCCAGCATTCGGCAAGCCCAACAATCCAACGTCAGCTAATACTTTCAATTCCAAATGTAATTCGCGCCTTTCACCAGGTTTTCCTTTGGTTGTTTGCCGAGGCGAACGATTCACGCTACTTTTAAAGCGGGTATTACCTAATCCGTGAAACCCGCCCTGTGCTACTTTGAGCGGCTTACCGTCAATTGTAATATCGCCTAATAATTCTTCCGTCTCTGAATCGTAGACCAATGTTCCGAGCGGCACATTGACATAAAGATCTTTGCCACCCTTCCCCGTGCAATTATTGCCATGACCTGTTTCACCGCTTTGCGCTTTGAATATTCGTTGATGGCGAAACTCGATTAAAGTATTAAGATCGTGATCTCCTACTAAATAAACACTTCCCCCATCACCGCCATCACCGCCATCCGGTCCACCCAACGGTACAAATTTTTCACGACGAAAGCTCAAACACCCATTTCCGCCATTGCCAGCAATGACCTGAATTTTTGCTTCATCTACAAATTTCATAATAATTTCACTCTCTGACCTAGATTAGCGATACAGTATACTGGTTTTTTATTAAAGAAAATATGATCGAAAAAAAGATTTTTTGATGAGAGAAAAGACAATAGGGATGATTGCGTAATCATCCCTATTCATAAAACACTCACTATTACAAACGTTGGCAACTGCAAGGTTGTTCATCGTTCTTGGGCTGCACAAAAACCGCATAGAAAGCATAAATAATAAGAACAGCAAAACATAACATTTTTCGATGGGACATCTCAAATGGAATCGTTGACAAAATAGTCGATAAAATAATCGAAGGCGTTAACGCAACAAAAGATACGGCGAGTGCTCCACCGTAGCATAATGCCCGTCTCATGATTTTCCCAACAACCCAAACGATTGCACTTATAAACAACGCAACAACAGTTAGCCAAAGCATAGAAAAAACCAATCCAACTAAATAAAAAACAACAAAAAGCATCGAAATTATTTTAACTTTCATATGCGCAATGATTTGCCCAATATCAGAAGCATTAATCATTACTTTACTGTCTTTTGAATATTGATAAATTTGAATTTTATCTTCATATTTAACTTGATAATTATCGCGTTGGACCAATAGCAAGGCTTGCTCGTGAGAAAAATCTTTAATCTGGTTGCCTGCATCGATAATAGCAAAAGTTTCTTTATTAGGCAGCGTAATACGCACAGGTGATTTCGACTGGCTTTTTAGGATACCACCTTCAATAGTCATCGTAGGAACCTGGGGTGCCATATAAGCAATATGCTGATCCAGTGTGTTTGTGATGAAATAAGTCCCTACTAAGGCAATAATAGCCCACAAGCAAGCCAATACCGTTAATAAATATAAGAACCCTTTCCATCGCCATGCTTTTGCAGCATGGCGATACAAGGCACTAGAAAAAAACGAAAAAATTATCGCTTTGAAAAAATTAAACGTCTTCATGTTAAGATACTCCTTCTCTCTACAAAATTTGCTAAACCTGCTAAGCGTTTATAGCAATCAACTCCCATTCATCATAAACATAATTTCACATGGGGTCAAAAAAAATCAATTAAAAATTTTAATGATTATTTTTATATAGAGCCTCTTTTTAACGCGAATTGAGGATAAATTTTGAGTTGGAAATACCTCGTTTTGCTAAAGCTAACATATTTCAGCTGAACTAAAAACGTTTGAGATTCGACAAAACGTATCTCAGATTTGAGTTATCATGATAATATATCATCGATTTTTTATTAGTCAGATAAACACCTGTGAGGGGAAAATATGCGTCGATTCATGAAAATATGCGCGCTATTTATGCTGATATTTTGCTTGCCTGTTATGGCTAAAGAGCCTGACCTTGCCCATAAGCTCTATGCGAATAGCTTAAAATTACAAGTCATTAACACGACTCGTGAACGAGGACACTTTGATGTCTGTTCTGGTCCACTTCAGGAAGGGGGGCGAACCATTTGTTCTTCTATTCAATTGCTTAGGAAAGGCAGCAATCGAATTTTTATCCCTGAATATCCTCATATTTACCCCATTTTTACCGACAGTAACGAGCAAACCTATACCTGTGGGACAGAAGCAAATCCCACACAACCGCTTTATTTTTCGCCCGACGTCATACACAATAATACATTACTTTTAGATTCTTTTATTCTCAATAGCCAAGGAAATCGCGTCGCTGTGCTGTGTATTTTACAAAGTGGCAATGGGAAATAAGTAGATATGCCTCAACTAACCGTTGAGGCATATTCAACGCGAGCATCCATTTGAACCTTTCGACTCGTTTCCATCCTAGTTAGCGGCAACGTTGCTCTTTTTATCCCTTAAATCTCCATCCTTCGGTTAGGTTTATTATGAGTCAACTCGCAACTCGTAGAAGAAAAAAATATTTAAAGAAATCTTCATGTTTATGAAATATACTTAGATGCTAAAAATTAAAGTTGAGGAAAAATTTTATGCTAAATGGGGAAAATGCATCGCGTGCTTTTACGGCTCAAGAACTAGCGCTTGCTCTTAATTCGTCTGTTCCAAATATTATAAACACTCAAGTAGCCATGTTAATCAAAGCGGCAGTCATTGAGCTTTTTAAAACGCTTTCCGCTCAAAGCAAAATGCTACTCGAAATGTTATTGTTAAAGGCTAACCAAGAAACGGATGAAGCGACAACAGCAATGCCTATTCTTCAATCTATGATTTCCCCAGTCACCGTGACTCCTCAGCTATCATCTGGAGTAAATATTGATGCCTTATTGAAAAAGCTCGAGAATTCATTTAATGAATTTTCAACTCAGATCGCGAGGTTTATTGAAGAACACAAAGAACAGGTATCGGCTGTCTTTTCAGAAATGAATCAATGTTTGTCTAGCCTCTCTCCATTAACCGCGTCTCATAACCAAGACGAACTCGAACAAACTACAACAGCGCTTCTTCCTAATCAGCTTGCGCAACAACTTTTATCATTCGAACATGAGCCCCAACAACAACAGTCTAGAACTTTTGAGGATTACTTATTCGCCTTTGCTTTTGTTCGACAACGCCCTGCTTTTTCATTCGATGATTTTTTTGCTGCCGTAGATCTTATAAGGAATCTCGCATCTTTTAAAGGATTGATCAGCGAGATGCGTCGTGATAAAGGAATCGCTGCCAGTATACCGGCAATGAGAGCCTCTATAAATGACTTAAAATCCAGCTATCCAAAAGATACTAAATTTGAAGACTTTTTTCGACCTTCTGGAACCGGTTTCGCTGTGCAACAAGAGAGTCGTAGCGCTCCACAACTAACAATGAGCCTCCGTCCTCGAGGTTTTCAATAAAAAAACAATCGCTGAAAGTTCTTCGTGGTTTGATCAGCCATTTCGGACAGTGTTACACCACGAATTTCCGCTAAACACGCTGCGGTATATTTCAGATAAGAGGGTTCATTAGGTTTTCCCCGTTTAGGCATTGGCGCTAAATAGGGTGAATCAGTTTCAATCAATAATCGGTCGGTCGGAACTTGCTTTGCAACGGCTCGAATAGCTTCAGCACTTTTAAACGTTAAAATACCTGAAAAAGACAGATAAAAGCCCATTGCTAAGGCCGCTTCTGCAACGGCCCAATTTTCTGTAAAACAATGCAAAACGCCACCCACCTCTTCCGCTTTTTCTTCTTTTAAAATCCGCAAAACAGCATCACTTGCTTCGCGCACATGGATAATCAGCGGTTTTTTGACAAGGCGTGCGGCCTGAATATGCCGACGAAATCGATCACACTGTATTTCGTGACTTACGAACTGATAATGATAATCAAGTCCCGTTTCGCCGACTGCCACCATGTGTGGATGATTTAACAATACGGTTAGATCATCCACTGACGGTTCTACCTCGATAAGCTCAGAAGGATGCAGACCTATAGCACCGTAAATATCCGTATCTTGCTCGAGAATATCGATTAAAGCTGGAAATGCATCTAATCGGGTTGCGACATTTAATAAATAGCGCACCTGATTTTCTCGTGCGGCGGCAATTGTGCGCGTCAGCGAACCAGCATAAGGCGTTAAATCCAGCATGTTCAAATGGCAATGACTGTCGGCCAATATTACTGAATCCATGTGAGTAATAACCATTCGATGAGTAATTGTTGATTAAGGTTCACCGTTGAAAATAACGACTGTCTCGCTTGCAACAACATATCGTAGAAACGATAAAGTTTTTCTGTCGTAATATTTCGTGACATAACATACAATGGCACTGAAAAATCTTCATTGACGATTTCAACGGAATTAACCGTGTGTATGCGAATCATATCCGCTATCCAACTGATTAAATGATTCAGTAATCGTTCCAAGTCAAACTCTTTCCAATTTTCCGCTAAATCAACGAGCGATAACTGGTCCTGTGCAAATTGTTGCCAGGATAAAAATAATGTTTCTCGAAAAGTTAACTCATCTTGCTCGATTAATTCGAGCACTTTTAATGGCGCGCCTTGCGCCAAAGTTAATAATAAAATCAGTTGCGTTTCTGAAAGGTTATTTGTATTTTGTTTTAACCAATCCAAGGCCACGGATTGATTGGGAACAACGAAATAGTTAATTTGACAACGACTACGAATAGTGGCCGGCACCGAACTTAAATAAGGCGTAACTAATACAAAAAGCGTACGTTCAGAGGGCTCTTCCAATGTTTTTAATAATGCATTGGCTGCCGATAAATTCATTGCTTGTGCCGGATCGATGATAATCGTTTTATAGCCGCCTAATTGAGTTGTTTGATTCGTCGTCGCCATCAGTTCACGAATCTGATCGATTTTAATCGCCTTCCCTTTTTCCTCGGGCGAGATGAGTCGATAGTCCGGATGAGCGCCTGTTTTGATCAACTGACACGATCGACATTGAGTACAGGCAAAACCCGCTTCGGTTCGATGAAAACACAGTAACGACTGTGTTAATAAATCGGTGAAGGCATGTTTGCCCAACCCATCGACACCGACAAACAGAAGTGCATGGGGCAGCCGATTTTGATGGATTTGAGATTGAATCTGCTTCCACGGTTCAGATAACCAAGGATAGAGATGTTGTGGCTCATTCATGTGTACTGACTTCTTTATCCAGCAATAACGCAACAGCGCGTTTCACTTCAGCTTCAGATTGATTGGCGTCAATAAGGCGATAGCGATCTGCATAACATGCCGCACGATTTAAATAAAATTGGCGTACCCGCTCAAAAAACGCCAGTCGCTCCACTTCAAAACGATCCAATTGTTTTCGCATGGCGATGCGTTGTGCGCCCACTTCGGGAGAAACATCGAGCAGAATCGTTAAATCAGGTTGCAAACCACCCTGCACCCATTCTTCTAAAATCGCAATACGCTGCTCGGGAATACCTCGGCCGCCACATTGATAAGCAAAACTCGCATCCGTAAATCGATCACATAAAACAATTTTTCCTTCAGCTAAAGCCGGACGAATCACGCGTGCAATGTGTTGTGCTCGACCCGCAAAAAACAATAAAAGCTCTGTATCATCCGTCATTTTTTCTTGATAATGGTTCAAGACAACTTGTCGGATTGCCTCAGCAATTTCTGTACCCCCCGGCTCACGTGTCATTACATAAGGAAATTTCTTTTGATCGAAATAATCACGAATATATTGAACCACGGTTGATTTACCCGCGCCTTCAATTCCTTCTAATGTAATGAACAATCCTTTTGACATGTATGTACTCGTTTTTAAATGAAGCGCAAATCATAACGTGGAATATCCGTGTGAACAATAGAAGTTTCATTAGACTTTTACTGATAATCAATGCCAAAATATCCATGGATTTGCGCGAAAAAATATTCTTCTGTTATCCTCGCGTAGGCAGGGATCCAAAAAACAGAACTTAGATTCCCGCGTTCGCGGGAGACAGAGTGGGATGTTTCCTTCGGATAAACTGATCACTTTTCGCCCGAATCTCAATTTAAACTACGACTGAAGCGAGCATTTATGGATTTATCAACTCTCACGGCTATTTCTCCCATTGATGGGCGTTACGGCGAAAAATTGGCCGATCTTCGTGACCTCTTCAGTGAATTCGCATTAATGCGTTATCGCTTGAAAGTCGAAATTCGCTGGTTAAAAACATTAGCAGATTGCCCTGAGATTCAAGAAATCCCTAAATTAAGCTTTCATGCTGAACAATTCCTGGAAAAATTAGTCGATCAATTTTCAGAACAAGATGCTCACCGAATCAAACAAATTGAAGCAACGACGCAACATGATCTCAAAGCGATTGAATATTTCTTAAAAGAAAAATGCGCATTTCAAGAGGAATTGGTATGTGTGCTTGAATTTATCCATTTTGGCTGCACGTCGGAAGATATCAACAATCTGAGTTATGCCCTCATGATTAAAACGGCGAGACAACAATATTTATTGCCTCTGATTGACGAACTCATTCATCGCTTAGAACAAATGACGCATGAATACGCGGAAGTTTCCATGTTGGCGAGAACCCATGGGCAACCCGCCTCCCCGACGACATTAGGGAAAGAAATCATGAATTTTGTCGAGCGTTTGAAATACTGTGAAAAACGCATTATCGATATTTCAATTTTCGGAAAATGGAATGGCGCTACGGGTAATTATCATGCGCTTTCGATGGCTTATCCGGCACTAGATTGGCCAGTGATAGCGAAGTATTTTGTCGAGACTTTAGGCCTTGATTTCAATGCCTATACTACGCAAATTGAACCGCACGATTGGATCGCCGATTTATCTCAATCGATCGCGCATTTAAATACCGTGCTCATTGGTTTTTGCCAAGACACGTGGTTTTATATCGCTCAAAATTATTTAGTGCGGAAAACATTTGATCAGGAAATCGGCTCATCGGTTATGCCACACAAAGTGAATCCGATTGAATTTGAAAATGCAGAAGGAAACTTAGGGCTAGCCAATGCCCTCTTCGATTTTTTTGCCAGAAAATTACCGATTTCTCGGTTACAACGCGATTTGAGTGATTCGACGGTATTGCGGAACATCGGCATTGCCTTTGCTCACTCGATACTCGCCTACCAATCGATCGAAAGTGGTTTATCCCGTCTTTCGCCCAACAAAGAAAAATTGGACGGGGATCTGAATCATCATTGGGAAATATTGGCTGAAGCGGTTCAAACCATGATGCGACGATATAACTTGCCAGAACCGTATGAACGACTCAAAGCCTTTTCGCGAGGAAAAATCATCACGCGCGAATTATTACATCAATTCATCGACGGATTGGAATTACCGGAAGCGGAAAAAACAAAACTTAAAACACTAACCCCGCAAGAATATACGGGGTTGGCTGCCCTATTGGCAATGGAAACTTAATTTTAAAGACTTGGACTATAATATCGAGTATCTTCTTCGTTACGTCTTTGTTCTTCCATTACAACGACTGACCATTCCTTTTGTTGCTGAGTGTTTTGCAAGATTTCGCCAAGAATATCTTGCTTAATATCCTTAGGGAAAACATTTACAACACCTTGTGTTTCAAAGTCTTTCGTTACTGTTACGTCTTGATTCTCGCTAGTCCACCCAACAAACGTTGTTGATTTTTTAACACGATCACTCATTTCAGCTATCAACATAGGCCCTGCAAAAGGCTCCATGCTGTAATCAATAAACGCAAAATCTGGGTTAATTGTTTCTATTGTTGAAGCCGCTTGTTGCAGTGTGTTTTCAGCAAAAACACCATTTTCACATCGGCGAATTCCATTCTCTGATGGTAATTGCATTAAAATGATATTTTTCGGTTGCACACCCAATTTTTTCAAGAGATGCACTAATACCTGTACATAAGTTTGTTGATCACCAACTAAACGTATACCATCATCAACAATCAACACTCTCAAATTCAAAGAAGGTTTTTTTGCAGTAGGTGAAGGTAATTGTTGTTGTTGTACGAAAAATGGCAAGTTTCCGCTCGATAGTACTGGTGAGGATCCACCAAGAGGAGAAGAAACACCCTGTCTTGCACTTGCGGCGGGACTTCTTCTTCCAAAAGGAGAATAAATACGCAGCGCTTGTTGTTGGACAGGACTTCTTCTTTTATCAGAATCAACGGACGGTGGTGATGACGCTTGAGGTTGAAATGGGGATGGCATTGCGGCAGCAGCGGCAGAAGATCTAGCGCGGTAACGCACTGGTGGCGGTGCGGCTAGCCATGTAGGACCAGGAGATGCGGCATCTCCTGTACCCACAGATGGTAACCCTGAAAGTTGTGATGCAGGTGAACCACTCGACGATGGGGGTTGTGGTGATGGTGTTGGTGTTGGTTCTGGACCAGGATAATTGGAAAGCATAAAGACCTTTATTGTTATTATTATTTAAGTTAGTTATAGCACTTATTTTAAAAATGAGTACGAGTTTCTGTGTTTATTGAGGTGAATTTTACAACCAATTGAAAAAAGAAATGTTTTTTTATTTATTTAAATAAAATTTTCGTTCTTTTTCGTCGAATTTTTCGATGGCATATCGCAACATCGTACGTGGCATGACGGTATAATACTGATCCAGAAATTGCTTTTCTATCAAAATATCCCTTTTACCGATTTCCCGCAGCATCCATCCGACGGCTTTGTGAATTAAATCATGCTGATCATGCAATAAAAATTCAGCAATTTTCAATGTCTTGTCGAATTCATGTTGACGAATAAAATGAAAAGTAGAAATTATGGCGATTCGTTTTGTCCACAAATGTCGAGACTTTGCCCAACGCAATAAAATGGACGTATCACGATCAAACAAATAATGCCCAATAATATGCGGCGCAGAAACATCCACTAAATCCCAGTTATTAATATACGTTTTATGGTCAACATAAAATTGGTAACAAGTGGTTTGGCTATCCGCATTTTTTTGATATTTCTGCATTAAAATCAGCAAACTCAGCATACGCTCTTCATGAATGGGCGATTGAAGCAACCGGGTCAGATCAGGAAAATCTAACGAAATGTAAGCTTTTGCCAATTTTCGAAGCGCTGGGATAGTGATACCTAAAAAAACATCGCCTTCTCCATATTCTCCCGGACCTGTTTTAAAAAAACGCTGCAATATTTTTGCTTTTTCAATACTTTGTTTTTGTTGAAGTTCTTTTTTTAATTGGTTGAATAAACTCATAAATTATCCTTCATTTTCAAGCGCGTTAAAACGTATTTCTAGAATTCTTCTCTTATCCAGAATGATGCGATATTGCCGTCTCTCAACGTATTGCTGAAATCTGAAAGAAGGCCTGAAGCCCGCCGATCAAGCTGCGAAACGACAATAACATGCAACTCGACTTCACGCTTTCTTTGGCGGTAAATCTGTCACTGTCCCTTCGAATACTTCCGCCGCCATCATGACCGTTTCCGATAATGTCGGGTGTGGGTGAATCGTTTCTGCGATCTCTTTTGCCGTACACCCTCGCTCGATGGCTAAGGCTAATTCACCAATCATTTCGCCGGCATTCACACCGACAATCCCCGCCCCTATAATTTTTCCTTCAGCATCACAGAGTAATTTCGTTAAGCCTTCGGATCGATTGATGCTTAATGCTCGCCCACAAGCTAACCAAGGAAACACGGCTTTTTTATAAGGAATTCCTTTAGCGTTTGCTTCCGTCTCAGTCAACCCTACCCACGCGATTTCAGGATCCGTATAAGCAACCGATGGAATGCATTTTGCATGAAATGCGCTGGGCAAACCCACAATCACTTCTGCAGCAATATGCCCTTCGTAAACCGCTTTATGCGCCAACATCGGGTTACCAACCACATCACCGATCGCAAAAATAGGTGGCGCATTTGTGCGTTGTTGTTTATCCACACGGATAAATCCGCGTTCATCAACAAAAATACCGGCTTTTTCTGCGCCGATCAAATGGCCATTCGGCACGCGACCTACTGCGCACAATACCGCATCAAATCGCTGTGTTTCTTGCGTTTGATTTCTTTCTACAGTGACATACAGCCCATCAGCTTTGGGTTCGACGGCTTTAATATTGGATTCCAACCAATATTGGCAATGCTTTTGCAAACGGCGCTGTACGGGCATGATTAAATCTTTATCCGCGCCTGGAATAATTTGCGGCACGATGTCAGCGAGCATCACTTCCAATCCCAATTGACTATACACGGTTGCCATTTCCAACCCGATGATACCCGCGCCCATGATCAATAGGCGACCGCTTGAAATCGGCAATTCAAGCGCGCTTGTTGAATCGAGGATACGAGGGTCTTGAGGCAAAAAATCGAGTTTTCTGGGCGATGATCCCGCCGCAATAATCGCCGATTGAAATCGAATCGTGACGACCCCGTCCGACGTATCGACCTTGATTTCTTGCGGAGAAATAAATTGTCCAACGCCTCGAATCACGTCCACTTTACGCTGCTTGGCCAATGCCGCTAATCCCATTGTTAAGCGCGACACCACTTTATTTTTCCAGCTTCGCAAAGCCGCTAGATCAATGGTAGGTTTTTGAAAAACAACTCCCTTGTCGGATAAATCCAATGCGTCATCAATTACTTTAACAGTATGCAGATAAGTTTTTGATGGGATACATCCGATATTTAAGCAAACGCCACCCAGCCTTTCCTCTTTTTCAATCAAAATGACATGCTTACCTAAGTCAGCAGCACGAAATGCGGCCGTGTAACCACCTGGCCCTGCCCCTAAAATAGCGACGTCACAAGTTAAAATTTTATCCGCCATCACCATACCCCCTCACACTTTAATTATTACCATCAATCATACTACAACGATTAAGGATTGTGGAGTAAGAGAATGATATCTTCATAATGACGTTTTGTAATTCCGGGAATTTTACGTAGACCGAAATGACTATTCTTTAAAAACGATTGAAGGGCTTGAGCAAGACATCGTTATACGACTACGTCAAGTGGACGGCTCCATTTGACGAACAGGTCGCGCGACTACTTTTTTACTGAATCCCGCGGTCAAGCCGCGGGATGACGGAGAATAAGCCACGAGATAACAAAGCTCGACTCATGAGCGAAAACAATAAAGCAATCCGATCGCTTGCTTATTTTCCGTTATTCCGAACTCAGGTTAATTAATCCTTTTTTTTACAGCGCAAAAAAAAGGGACAGGCTATAAACCTGTCCCCATAACACGATCAACAACATTTCCTTAAGTGGCTGCAGCCATTTTTTCAAACATAGCCCAACGACGCTCAATTTCTTTTTGCGTCTCTTCGAGCAATTGCTGTGCTAACTCGGGATGCATTTTAAATAACCCTTTGAAACGGGTTTCTTTCATCACGTAATCTCTGAATGCCACTGTCGGTTTTTTAGACTCTAATACGAACGGATTTAATCCTTCTTTCACGCGATCCGTGTTGTATCGGAATAATGGCCAATAACCCGATTCAACAGCCATTTTTTGTAAATCCATACCCATTTCCATCTGAATGCCGTGCGTAATACAATGACTATAAGCAATAATCAAAGAAGGTCCATCAAATGCTTCCGCTTCTTTAATCGCTTTCAACGCCTGTAATGGATTGGCCCCCATGGCGATTTGAGCAACATAAATATGTTGATAAGTCATAGCCATTAAGCCCAGCTCTTTTTTAGAGGTCCGCTTGCCACCTTCAGCAAAACGAGCAATAGCACCTAATGGGGTTGCTTTAGAAGCTTGTCCACCCGTATTGGAATAAACTTCGGTATCCATGACCAAAATATTAACGTCTTTCCCCGTCGATAGAACGTGGTCTAATCCGCCATAACCGATGTCATAAGCCCATCCATCACCGCCCATAATCCAAACGCTGTGTCTGACCAAATAATCCGCTAACGATAATAAGTGCGCCGCCCGTGGATCTTTGACTGTCTGCAATTTTGCTTTCAACGTTTCAATGCGTTGGCGTTGCTCAGCAATCAATGGGTCAGTATTGGCATTCACATGAGTCTGTAGATCATTGACGAGTGCTTCGCCTAATTCCGCCTTGAATGCTTGCATTAATTCAACAGCTGCAACGGCTTGTTTGTCTACCGCCAGCCGAAAGCCTAACCCAAATTCCGCATTATCTTCGAATAATGAATTCGCCCAAGCGGGACCTCGTCCTGTTGGATCGACGCTCCAAGGCGTTGTGGGTAAATTTCCGCCGTAAATAGAAGAACAGCCTGTCGCATTGGCAATCAACATGCGATCACCAAATAATTGACTGATCATCTTCACGTAAGGGGTTTCACCACAACCGGCACAAGCGCCAGAAAACTCAAAATAAGGCGGTAAGTACTGCAGGTTGTTTAATGAATTAATATGCAATACGCGTGGATCATCGGCGTTTATTTTTTCAAAGAAAGCGATATTTTCTCGCTCTGCTTCTAAGATCGGCTCTTTTGATTGCAAATTAATCGCCCGTAGTTTGTCATTGGTTTTATCCTTAACTGGACAAGTTTGATGACATAAATTGCACCCCGTGCAATCTTCCACATAAATTTGTAATGTGAATTTTTTAGGGGTGGGCGTTTTCTCTCGTAAGGCAACCGCTTTAAAGCTTTTTGGCGCACCTTGCAGTTGCGATTCGTCATATCGCTTCACGCGAATAACACCATGCGGGCAAACGACGCTACATCGGCCACATTGTATACAAAGCCCTTCGTTCCATTGAGCAACGTCTAGAGAAACATTACGTTTTTCCCATTGGGTTGTTGCTGTCGGATAAGTGCCATCCGGTGGGAATGCGCTAACAGGTAATTGATCACCCTTATCTAGCATAATGGCCGCAACCACTTTACGCACAAAGGCTGGCGCAGTGGCGCTGACCGGCGGCGCTAAATCATGTGCAGAAGGATCAGTTTGTACCGGCACGTTGACTTGATGCAAATTAGCTAAAGTCGCATCAACGGCTGCAAAGTTTTGTTGTACAACATCTTCGCCTTTTTTGCCGTATGTTTTGCGAATAGCTTCTTTAATTTTTGCAATTGCTTCGTCTTTAGGCAATACACCGGAAATAGCAAAAAAGCAGGTTTGCATAATGGTATTAATGCGTGTTCCCATACCCGTTTCTTTGGCGACTTTATAAGCATCGATGACATAAAATGAAATCTTTTTGTCTATCATCGTTTGCTGTTCAATACGCGGTATATGATGCCAGACTTGGTCAGCAGCATAAGGGCTGTTCAATAAAAATATCGCACCTTTTTCTGCCTGCTCAAGCACATTGAATTTATCAACGAAATTAAATTGGTGACAACCAATGAAATTGGCAAATTGAATTAAATAAGGCGCTCGAATAGGCTCAGGACCAAAGCGCAAATGAGAAGTCGTTCGAGCCCCTGATTTTTTCGAATCGTACACGAAATAACCTTGCGCAAAATTGGGGGTTTCTTCGCCAATAATTTTGATTGTGTTTTTATTCGCGCCAATAGTTCCGTCAGCACCCAATCCATAAAAGATAGCCTGCGTTTCGTCTTTGTGTGAAACAATAAAAGAAGGATCATATTCCAAACTCATTTGTGTCACATCATCATGAATACCCACTGTGAAGCGATCTTTCGGTGATGCTTTTGTCATTTCATCAAAAACAGCTTTCACCATAGCGGGCGTAAATTCTTTAGAAGATAACCCATAACGCCCTGCGATCACTTTGGGCATTTTGCTCATCGGCAATTTGCCTCTCACCATGGCATCGGCCAAGGCGGTCACAACATCTAAGTACAACGGATCATGTGCCCCCGGCTCTTTTGTTCGGTCTAACACGGCAATAGATTTTGTCGTCATCGGCAATGTTGCTAGCAAACGTTCATTCGAGAATGGTCGGTATAAATGGATTTTAACCAGCCCTATTTTCTCTCCTTGTGCGACCAATCCATTCAAAGTTTCTTCAACGGTTTCCGCACCAGAACCCATAATAACAATGATACGCTCAGCTTCGGGATGCCCAATGTATTCCATTAACTGATAACGTCGTCCGGTGAATTTAGCAAAATCATCCATTGTTTTTTCAACGATGGCTGGCACTGCTTCATAAAATGTATTGCAGGCTTCTCGAGACTGGAAAAACACATCGGGATTTTGTGCCGTTCCACGAATCACTGGATGATTTGGATTTAAGGCTCGGTCACGATGCGCAAAAATAAATTCATCTTTCATCATTGCTTTAATTTGTTCATCCGGAATAATCGCAATTTTATTAACTTCGTGACTGGTACGAAATCCTTCAAAGAAATGCAGGAATGGAATGCGTGATTCCAAGGTGGCGGCGTGAGAGATTAAAGCGAAATCGTGTGCTTCTTGTACGTTATTCGAGCACAACAAAGCAAAACCCGTTTGACGAACGGACATCACATCAGAATGATCACCAAAAATTGACAACGCATGCGTCGCCAATGTTCGAGCAGAAACGTGAATAACGGTCGGAATTAATTCGCCTGCGATTTTGTACATGTTCGGGATCATCAATAACAGTCCTTGCGAAGCCGTATAAGTCGTGGCCAATGATCCTGTTTGTAAAGCACCATGCAATGTTCCACTGGCACCCGCTTCACTCTGTAATTCGATGACTTGCGGAACCGTTCCCCAAACATTTTTCTTGCCTTCAGCCGACCATTGATCCGCCCACTCACCCATGGTTGAAGACGGTGTAATCGGATAAATTGCACTGATTTCAGTCACTCGATACGCAATATGCGCAACGGCTTGGTTACCGTCCATTGTTTTCATCGTTGTTTTGATTGCTTCAGCCATAATATACCTCTTAGTTAATATAAAATCGCGATCGTTAGACTCCACTGCAAAAGGCGGGGTAACTAATTTAATAATGTCGCGCGATTGTAATCAGTTCGATTGAATTTGTCATGAAAAAATCAAAAAGAGTCGAAAAAAATCAGCCTGCGAGTTAAAAATTTATCTTTATCCGCACGAGTCGATCGTGTTAAGAATATAGGTATTGAATTTTGCAGGGTTTTTATACATGGAACAGTTAATAATCGATTGGGCACTGGCTGATCGTTTGGCGGGAAATAATCATGAGCAAGCCAAAGAAATCTTGGCGTTACTCCTTGAGCTGTTACCAACCCATCAGCAAGAAATAACTACGGCTTATCAGCAAAAAAATTGGCCGGTTTTGCTCCAAGCATTACATAAATTGATTAGCGCTTTATGCTATTGTGGCACACCTCGTTTAAAAACAGCCGCCGAAAACCTATATCAAAAGGTAAAAAACAATCTATCGCAGCCTTCATTATTAGATAGGCATTATCGAGAATTATTAAAAGAAATCAATGAGCTCAACTTAATTGCACTTTAGGGTTACCTATATCTGAATTCGGGATAAGGAGTGTCAATAAGTCATAGAAAGAGCCGATAGCTTTTGTCAGAATGCCTTCGCTTGGTTTGCTACCAAGAGTGGCTTCAGCCGCTCATGCAACATTAAGTATTAATTTTGCATGGTTTCGATGACAACCGATAAAAACTTTATCGGAGATTAAACAGTATTGAGATAGTGAGTTATAGCAGGATCCAAAACCTGATAAAATCCCGCCTGATTTTGGTAAACTAAATCTTTTCGCGTCAGCACATCAATTGCCTGTTGAGTGCTTGAAGCTGATATTTTAAGCGAGGAAGTAAATTCGGATGATTGAACTTCTTTCACAGAACATTTAGCTAAAGCTACTATTACCTTTCTTTGATTAGTACTCAACTCCATTAAATCGTGACTAATCATATTTCTTTGCGTTTTAACATAATCATGCCACTTCATATCAATTGTTTCAGCAGAAGGAATATGGTTTTCGTTCCACAAAATTTGACACAAAACGTTCATATAAAATGGATGTAACTCCGTATTATTGAAAATATGCTCCATGACTTCCATGGACATATTTTTACCCCATTGCCTTTTCGATAATTGCTGTAAATGCTCTCTATAAATATCTTTGCTTATTCTATCCAAAGAAATGGATTGGCATAATCTATAAAGCGGCCTACCCTGTTCTCCAAACATTTGCTGCAACAAATTTCTATTGCTGCCTGAGAAAACATAAACAATCCTTTCGCTTCGCTCTACCGCATGGCGAATGGCGGCCTCAATACTATGGTAATTTTTTAATTTACTGATTTGCTGAAATTCATCAATAAAAATGATTGCTTGTTTATTAAAATGCTTCGCTGTTTCATCCAACTTTAACAAAAGCTCTGTAATATCTTTTATTGCGTTAGTTGTAAGGCTAAGCGTTAGTCTTTGCCCAAGTACGCCAAGAGAAATTTCAGGATTCATTCTTTTAAAAATGCTAATTAATTTCTCTTTGGCTTTTTTTAATTTAGGCATTATATCGAAAACTAACCGCCCTACTTTGTCGAGAAGCTGATCTCGCACATACTCTTCACTAAAGGCGGCTAAAAGATCGATGGAACAGTACGGCGTCTTCATTTCCTCAGATACTTTTATTACTAAACTTGTTTTTCCATATCTCCGAGGAGCTATTATAATAGTGTGTTTATTAGATTTAATCCTATTGATTAAATATGTGCGTTCCTTTTCTCTATTAATGAAAGCCTCGCCCTTGGCTATTCCTTCTGGAAAATATTTTAACACATCCATAATCACACCTTTTAGTATCACATAATTTTATGTGATACTAAATTACATGATTGCAAAAATCAATACTTTTCATTTCGTCAAAAGCTCTTTCTCCCATTGGATTCTTTGATCTTTAGGATTCACAACGAGAGCAGACAACGAAAATCGCTTACTAAGCAACCGAATGGCGACGCGATTTATGCGTTTCTATTCGTTGATAGCGTGCCCCTTCTTCCGCGCGTCCCTCGAGAATTGCCATATCAGATCGTGCGTTAACTTGGGCTTCATCTTGTGGTTTGCAATATCGTTTGGCTAGAAAAATCCCAGTTACACCGAGAATAGCGGCAACGCCTAGCATCAAGGCACCAGGAATAGCATAGGGTAATGCAGATGAAGTCTTATTCCAAACAGCCGGCCCAGCCCCTTCGGTTGCGCCAATCACCACCCCACCAACTTGATTAAGTTTTTCAAACATATTAGTTTCCTTATTATTATTTATTATTAATGACTGAATATACTGCTGAAAAACTCGAAAGGCGGCATAAAAACGATCCCTTTCCATTTTTTCAGCAATTGTTCAACAAGCAAAGGTATAGCACCTGTTTTTCAATTTCGCCAATTTCATTAAAAGAATTAATCCAAACCGGCTTTAAAGTAATGATGTCATCCATGCTGTGCCGAGACAGCGACGATATCGCGACCGCCTGACAAGGCTTTAGCTCTCTGAATAGCTGAGCATCAGAAACGCCTTCTCTTGATTCACTGATCGTTTTATTTGAATAGCGCCAATCACAAGGACTTTTTTTATTTCCTTATCCCGAACCCAGGTTATTTTATCAATGAATGCGCTAAACAAACTGTCCCGCGCAATAACCAGATGACCAAGCCCATTGCAAATTGTAACCACCCAATTGACCAGTCACATCAATCACTTCGCCAATAAAATAAAGCCCTGGGATTTTTTTTGCTTCGAATGTTTTTGATGAAAGTTCTTGGGTGTCGATTCCGCTCACAGTGACTTCGGCTTTTGTATAACCCAGTGTGCCTGTGGGATGTAATAGCCAGTGATGAAAATAAGCCGCGATGCGCTCGAGCAACGCATCAGAACAATCAGCAAGCGGTTGATCGAACCATACTTTATCTTGCGCATACGCCATCACAAAACGTTTGGGCAATAACTCATATAAACAGGTTCTAATCATAGTTTTAGGTCGATTGATGCGTTCCTTTTTTAAATGTTCAGTAAGATTTATTTCAGGCAGTGTGTCAATTTCCAGCGCGTCATTCATCTGCCAATAAGAAGAAACTTGCAAAATAGCCGGGCCACTGAGTCCTTGGTGTGTAAATAATAATTGGTCACAAAAAAATTGCTCGCGCACTTTTACACGTGCCAGAAAGGAAACACCCGCTAATGCTTCGCATAAAGTATTTTCTTTTTCTTTTAATTGCAAAGGCACCAATCCCGGACGTGGAAGAATAATATTCAGGCCAAATTGTTTAGCGAGACGATATCCAAAATTGGAAGCGCCCAACGGAGGATAAGATAATCCGCCCGTCGCAACCACAAGTGATTCCGCTGTGATAACAGCTCGATGCGTCATTACTTCAAATTGCTCTGCTTTTGTAATTGCTTGGACCTTAACGTTAAAGGCTATTTGAACTTGGTAGCGCGCGCAATCATCCAATAATGCACGAATCACTTGTTGTGCCGGCCCTTCACAAAACAATTGCCCCTGCTCTTTTTCGCGATAAACAATACCGTGCTCGTCCATCCAAGTCAGCATATCACGAGATGAAAATCGCTTAAGCGCCGAAATACAAAACGCTGGGTTTTGTGAAAGATAATGTGCTGCACTAACCATACGATTGGTGAAATTACAATGGCCGCCGCCCGAAACAAAAATCTTTTGCCCGGCGAGTGATTCGTGATCAATCACTAAAACGGTACGTCCGCGTTTTGCCGCTTCAATAGCACAAAAAAGCCCGCTCGCGCCAGCGCCGATGATAACCGTTTGGTAATGGTTTTTCATTTAATCTATTGTTTGCGATTGAGTCGTCTCTGTCGCTTCAGCTGCGCCGTTACCAGAAACATCCCGCCGACCCACATATTCGGGAATGCCTCGGCGACCCCGCATTACCCTTAATGCGCGATCCCAATCGATTTCAGCATGATCAGTCCCTTTAATATAAGGCTTGATTTGATCAACAATCGGCGCAATCGTGTCGGGTACCGGTTTATCTTTATATTCTAATGGAATGTGCACTTCCATATCTAAATGGTCGCGATTCCAACCCAACTTATACGGTTGATCGATAATATTAACCGCTGTATTTATCGGCACTACAGGAAACAATTCCTTCACATCCTCGGGATACATTCGAATACAGCCAGCACTACTACGTATGCCAACCCCACTCGGATCATTGGTTCCATGAATCAAATAAGATTTCATCCCCATTCTCATAGCATAATCGCCCAATGGATTATCGGGTCCCGCTTCAACTACGTTAGGTAAGATAATTCCCTTCGCGATTGCCTCTCGACGTGTTTGATCAGTGGGTATCCATTCAGGATGCTCTTTCTTAGAAGAAATGTATGTTTTAGTCAATGGGGTCACGGCTTCTTCTCGACCAATACCAACGGGATAAGTCATCACGACCTGCTGATTTGGAGGATAATAATACAGTCTTAACTCTGACACATTAACGACAATCCCTTTTCTGGGCGCATTGGGTAAAATGAATCGCGTTGGAATAACCAGCTTTTGCCCAACACGTAAATGATTAAAATCAACGTGTGGATTGGCGTCAGTTAATTCCAAATAACCCACATCATATTTTTGTCCAATATCGGTGACGTCCTCATTAAATTCTACGGTGGCTTGTTGATTTTTTCCGACAACGGCATTATCGCCCGAAGGCAAAGAGAATGTGAGCGCATGAGCAGAAATCGAAAAAAAAGCGATGATAAAAATCATGCTGCTCAAAAAAGAAAATTTAAATTTCATTGTTACTAATACACCCTCTCTATTTAGGCGCGCATTATAATGGCTTTTTCTTGGAAATGTAAACAACCTGAATTCGAGATGAGTCTTAATCTAAAAATATGTTTACATCAGGTCGTACCACGTCCAATAAATGTGGCTGAAGTGATACCATCTGAATGTAATACCACACAAGTGACCGTGGCGTTTGGCGCAATCATTTGAAAAGCGATACTATAACCCGCTGGTAATGGCTGGCTGGGCGGTAGCGTATTAGCAATATCTTGGCAATTATGGACTGTTACCGCTTGCGCTGAACCGATACGAAAATAATAATAGTTTACCGTTGCAGAAACATTCAATGCGCCTGCAACGCTATTAACCGCTTGTTGCTTAGCGCTAGGCACCAAATCGACATATTTCACTAACAGATAGCTCGCTAAAATTCCGATCAGACTAATCACAATAGCGAGCTCGAGTAATGTAAAGCCAGATTGCAAAGGATTTTTGTACATATCTAGCGACATAAAAACATAGTGACAATCGCATCCATTAAGGGATAGAACCGACACATTGTACCGTATTACCTACAGCAGCAGTGGGTGTAGCACATCCTGTATCAGTAAATGTGGGTACGATATAAGTTATACCATTAATCGTGACTTGAATGCCTGTTGCCACAGCAGAAGAGCCTTCACTCTGTACATAAGTCGCCAATTGCGTAACGGTCGGAAACCCTTGTAAATCAGCGATGGAAATTGCAAACGAGCTTTTTACAGCGCCAGTCATACCCGCTTTTGAAGCCGTTAGCGCCGAAGTTGATAAATCAACATATTTCGGTATGGCTATCGCCGCTAAAATACCCAAGATTACAATAACAATCACTAACTCGATCAACGTAAAGCCTTTCTGAATTGCTTTCATGATATACTCCTTAAATTATACCTCATTGATTTCGTTTACGGAATTGACCCAACACACATCACCACATTACCAACAGCGGCTGTTGGCGTGGTACAAGAAGTGTCTGTAAAAGTGGGAACAATATAAGTAACACCATTGATCGTGACTTGAATGCCGGTTGTAACTGCTGTTACACCTTCTCCTTGCGCATAAGTGGCCAACTGCGTCACTGTCGGTTGCGTTTGTAGATCTGCGATGGCAATCGCATAAGAGCTTTTCACAACTCCTGTCATACCTGCTTTTGAAGCAGTTAATGCCGAAGTTTGCAGATCAATATATTTAGGTATAGCAATGGCTGCCAAAATACCTAGAATTAAAATGACAATCACCAATTCGATCAAAGTAAACCCACGTTGTGCTTTCATAACTATCTCCTTTGTTAACGTAACGATGAAAAAAATCTATTTTTATCGAAAGCAGGTTAAAATATAACATTTTTTAATATAAATATAAAATATTATCCTACTGCTTTAAACTTTGTAAACTGCACCATATCCCACATGGGTAAAAATACCCCCAATGCTAATAATAAAACCATGCTGCCCATAATAACTAACAGCACGGGTTCAATTAAATCGGTTAATCGAGTTAAATCATAAGCCACTTCTCGTTCATAATATTCTGCTACTTCAGTTAACAAGGTATCAATCGATCCGGCCGTTTCTCCTACACTGATCATTTGAATCACGAGCGGAGAAAACAAATGACTCTCGCGCGCAGCCTGAGTCAAAGTGACGCCTCGCTCCACATGATCACGCATAGCTAAAATGGCTTCGCTGATATATTCATTGTTAACAATAGCGGCCGATAAGGTTAATCCGCGCCTAACCGGCAGTCCTGTTTTCAACATCAGCGCAAACGTTCTCGAAAAACGAGCTAGTATGATGCGATACATGATGTCGCCAATAACAGGGATTTTTAACTTCCAATGATCCCAAGATAATCGACCCGGTTTCGTATGAATAATATGTCGAATAATAAAAAGTAATAGGATGATAATGATCAGCAGGTAGTACCACTGATGGGTCAAAAAATTCGATGTCCCAATCAATATACGCGTCGGTAATGGCAATTCAGAGTGAAAGCTTAAAAATAATTTAGAAAAGGCGGGCACGACCATAAAATTGATGACGATCAGCGCCGTGAAAATAGCAACGATCACGAGCATAGGATACCGTATAACAGTTTTTATGGTTTTAATCGTCGAAGCCTCTAATTCCAAATAGCTGGTTAGCTGTTTAAAAGAAACGTCTAGCTGCCCACTATTCTCACCTGCATCGACAATACTGACAAAAACAGGTGGAAATATTTTTGGATGCTTTGCTAATGCTTGCGCAAAAGTCAGCCCTCCTTCAATCCCCTCAACAACGCCATTTAAACCCTCTGTTAATGCTTTTGATCGACTCGTTTCCGCAATATGACGAATAGATTGTATAATCGGTACACCTGCTTTTATTAAAGTATACATTTGCCGACAAAAGGTAATCAGTTGTTCTAAAGAGATTTTTCTTCGTACAAAGATATTCGCAATACTGTCAGATGGGTTAATGATATCGATATGAAGTGGTGTAATACCTTGTTGTAATAATTGTTCAGCCATGGCATTGGTTGTAATGGCGTCGAGCTTTCCTTTAACCAATTTCCCTTGAGGGTCTCTGCCAATATAGTGATATTGAGCCATAATTCATCCTTTTAAACTTCGCCGGCGATTCGAATTGCCTCATCAATCGTAGTAATTCCTATCTCTGCTAAATGTAGGGCGTTATCGATCAATAACCGCCCAGCTAAAAATTCTTTTGCAAGATTTGAAAATACTTCAGCATCATGGCGCCGCAACGCATCCATCATGGGTGGCGTTAATTCGAGTAACTCAAAAATACCCATTCGACCTTTATATCCGGTATGATTACAAAACACACACCCTTTTCCGTGTTGAAACTCAGCTTTTACCTGCGCATTTTCTCGTACGTTTTGTAGCCAAAATTTCTCATGTTCTTTGAGCTCGTGTTTTTCTTTGCATTGATCGCAAATACGTCGAACCAATCGTTGTGCTAAAACGCAACGTAAAGCAGCGGCCACTAAAAACCCCTCCGTTTTCATATCAATTAAACGCAATGCACTACTGGCAGCATCATTGGTATGCAACGTTGATAAAACCAAATGGCCTGTCAATGCCGCACGAATCGCGATACTGGCGGTTTCTTGATCTCGCATTTCACCCACTAAAATAATATTGGGATCTTGTCGTAAAGCGGCACGTAATACACGCACGAAATCTAACCCAAGGTTATAATTAACTTGCACTTGATTCAATCGAGGTAAACGGTATTCCACTGGATCTTCTACAGTAATAATATTTTTACTTTCTTCATTGAGCTCACTGAGTGCTGCATACAGGGTTGTTGTTTTTCCGCTGCCAGTAGGACCCGTCACTAAAATAATGCCATGCGGCGATTTCAATAACGAACGAAATCGTTTTAAAATATCTTCAGGAATCCCAACCTCATCGAGATCTAAAATACCTGCAGATTGATCCAGCAATCGCATCACGATTGATTCGCCATATTGCGTTGGTAAAGTGGATAATCGTACATCAAGGACACGATCACGTACTTTAATATTAAAACGGCCATCTTGTGGAAGTCGTTTTTCAGCAATATTTAATTCTGCCATGAGCTTTAATTTCAAGGCCAGTGCCGATGCAATGGATTTTTCCTTGACAATTTGTTCATGCAAAATACCATCAATACGCAACCGAATACGCAATATCTTTTCACCTGGCTCAATATGAATATCAGAGGCTTTGACTTGAACAGCATCTTCAAACATAGATTGCAATAGCTTAATCACCGGCGCTTCTTCAGCTTGCGCCTTCTCTAAGACCAATTCAAAACTGCGATCACCTAATTCCTGATGTAATTCTCCAGCAAAAGTACTGATCTCCGCCGTTCGGCGATAAATTAAATCTAAAGTACGTAATAGATCAGACTCTCGCACTAAAACTAATTTAAGCGGTTTCTTGAGTACATATTTCAATTCGTCGATTGCATTAATATCAAGTGGATCTGCCATTCCCACTAACAAGCCTTCTGAGTTTTTTTCTAGTACGATGGCACGATAAGAGCGAGCATACATTTCTGGTAATAACTGAACAATTTCAGGACTAACATTGTAGGCTCTCAAATCGAAAATGGGCAATTGCAACTGCTCTGAAAGAAGTTTCAATAATACGCTTTCATCAATCGCGCCGTTAGAAATTAAAATGTGGCCTAATTTTTCTCCTGTTCGTTTTTGCTCATCTAACGCCTGCTTCAATTGCGCTGCTGTAATCACGTTCTTTTCAAGCAATAACTCGCCAATACGTATTTTTTGAGCCATAACTCTTCACCTCTATAAAAATCAACCCCAGCAATTCCCGTACTAAAAATCGCATCAAAACAAGGCGATAGAATGTATTCCTTGGGCGAGAATTACCGAATCAACCCCCACCCATTTTTGCTAATTTCATCTGCACAAAAGCCTGCAAGTCAGGAGATAACTCGCCAGCGGTTAATGCTCGATGATACGCTTGTGCAGCCGCATTCGGCTGGTGTTGTGATTCTAATGCAGCGCCTAACCCAACCCACCAAATCGCATGATTCGGCCATTTTTCTAGCAGCTGCGCATAAAGTTGAGCCGCTATAGGAGCATGCCCTAAGCGCTGCTGAATATTGGCCATCAATGCATAATAATCTGGCGCATCGGCTAATGTGGGGGAAATTTGATGTAAGGTGATTAATGCATCCTGTAGTTGATTATTCTGCAGTTGTGCCCGTGCTTTTAATTGGATTAGCGCTATAGAATCCGGCGTCAAGGCAAGCCCATCATTAGCAGATTTCAATGCTTCTTGGATCAGTCCTTTTTTTAATAATAATTTAATGAGGGTGGTCCTTGCCGCAACATAGTTAGGGGCTTGCGACAATCCATTCTCTAACTTCGTTATGGCCAAATCTATTTGATCTTGTGAAATCAGGTGTAAAGCATCTTGGTAATTTTTTTCTGCGAGTGCATCTGATGAATTAGACAGCAGTTGTTTTTCTACACCTCCTGTGGAAACCATGGAAGTCTCATCTGAAACCTCAGATGCTGCCGCAGTCACATTAGCGCTGTTAAATAATAAAGATAACTGAATCGGTGCCGTTTCAGTCATATCGACTGTTTGTACTATCGTGTTGGGTTTTAGTTTGATAGACAACACTAAATCTTGTTGATCTATATTTGATTGTATAGATTCAATAGCTGTCGACAACGCTTTTAAATCAGGCATCACACCGCTCAACGTGGTGCTATTTAATCGCAATGAGAGCACAGTATGATCATCGCTCATATTCAGTTCATAATGGACAGGATCTGAAAAAATGAGTACCAGTTTTGTTGTTTGTTGTGCTTGCTCTACGGAGAGTTCTTGTAATTGAACCTGGGTGGGCTGCACAATAGTCGGTGTTTGATCAGGTGTCGTGATCGGTGCCGGCGATGAAACAATCGGTACAGAAACTGATAAAGAATGGACCGTTTTTTTACTGATCAAAAAATAGGTCAACACCACCAGCAATAGCAATAACAAAATTAAAGCAGCAATACGAACGATCGGCATATAATGCGCGAAATAAGAAAGCTTCTCCTCTTCAATAACCGACTTCAAATTGGGTAAAGTCGATTGATCAGATAAAGGGGTCTCTTTTTGTTTACTGTTTTTTTCTAAGTCTTTCAGCATGTCATTAATCAAACTCATAATCACCTACTTAAATATGTATTAAATACCCATGTTCCGATAATATTTTTGCGCTTAACGCAATAAGCAATAATAAAAGCGTACTGAATAATAAGAAATAATATCGACGGTTTTGTACTTTTACAATCACTTCCGGACTATCTTTAATCGCACGTAATACCGCTTGTTCCGTTATTTTATTGTTCCCTAGCCCATAAGCTACTAACATCGATTTATGCGCCAAAATATTAACAATGCGTGGCACGCCTCGACTGAATTTATAGATTAGATTAGTCGCGCCTTGTTTGAATAATGGCGCTTGCTGATAGCCTGCCTTCATGAGTCGATGACATAAATAATCATCTAACGATTCTCGGGAAAGTAATTGAAGCTGATGAGTAAATGTAATGCGTTGTGTCAGTTGTCGAAAACGATGCTGTTTCAGTCGACCATCTAATTCCGGTTGCCCCAATAAAATAATTTGCACAAGCTTTTCAGATTCCGTTTCTAAATTGGTTAGTAAGCGAATTGTTTCTAACGTGTCATCCGGCAAGGCTTGCGCCTCATCCACAATTAAAATAACACGCTTCCCCTGCTCTCGCAATGCTAGTAATTGCTGAAGAATGAGCTCATTCAAATCAGATTGATCATTCCGATCAAAAACTTCAAGTCCCAACTCGCGTGCGAATACTTTTCGAAACTCATGCGATAACAAATCGGGAATAGGAATATAAGCGCTCACGTATTTTTCATCGAGAAGGTCTAATAATTTTCGGCATAATAATGTTTTTCCTGAACCTACTTCGCCGATTATTTTAATAAATCCTTCCCCTGTTTCTAAACTAAATAGCAAAACGTTCAATGCTGCTTGATGTCCAGGCAAATTACAAAAAAAATCTGTATTCGGCGTTAACGAAAAAGGATATTGTTTAATACCAAAATGATCTAGGTACATGTTTATCCCTACTCCTCTTGTTTATATTCACCCATTGTGCCAAAAATTTCTGGATTCGGTCCTACATGAAAACCTCGATTTAAATGTTGATACTGCACTGCTTCTTGTCGTAGTTGTGTGGTCCATTCATTATTGCCAACGATAATAGGTCTCAAAAGAATCACTAATTCGCTTTTCGTTGATTCTTGATGCATCCTTCTAAACAAAGAACCAATCACCGGAATCTTTCCGATGAAAGGAGTCTGCGCGGTGTGTTCTTGCGTTCTATTTTCCATTAAACCAGCAATCACGACCATTTGCCCATTTTCAGCACGCACAATATTATCGGACTCTCTCACTTCACTTAACGCCAGAGGTAACTTTTGTTCCTGGCCACTCACCGTAAAAGTTTTCTCTTGGTCCGTAACTTGGCTAACAATCGGATGAATATGTAAAATAACGCTGCCATTCGCATCAATCTCAGGCGTCACATCCAAAGAAATACCTGAAAAGAAAGGCGTTAATTCAACATCCTGTATATTTTGACTATCTGTCCCTATGCCATTCACTGTATTTGAAACGTTGGTGATAAAAAACTCATCTTGACCCACTTTGATTACTGCTTTTTGATTGTTAAGCGTTGAAATGCGCGGACTGGACAATACTTGTACGTTACCTTGTATCGACAACAATTTGATTAAGGTGGAAAATTTATATCCATAAGCATCCACGGTAAAAATATTATTAAATGTTTTTAATGTGTCATTCGTAGTGAAATCTTGATTGCCTGTTTGACTAATTCCGAAAGCAGACCAGTCGATGCCGGCTTGATATTCATCATTTAATTCAACCTCTAAGATCTTTGCATCCAATATCACCTGCCGAGTCATTGCAGCTTGCATAGAATCTAAATATTTCGCTACCTCATCTAACTCACTTTCATAAGCACGTACAATCACAATACCCGCTTCTGGATTAACCACAATTTGATGGCCCTCTTTATTACCGATCATGCTTTTTAACGTTAAATTTAAGCGTTTCCAAAACTCCGATTTAGTGTCTGTGTCAATACTACTTGTCGGTGTCGTTATTTTTGAGGCTTGACTCGTTGCAGCAGTCGTTGCACCGGTTGTTCTTAATTGATTCGATACTTTATCGGTGACTTCTCCAGAACTAACTGTGGTGTGCGATTTGCCCGTACGATTAATGTCTAAATAATTCACAATGAACACACGCGTTTCTAATGCAGCAGGAAACACATGAAATCCATAAGGCGCAATTTCATATTGGTAACCATAAATATCATGTACAGCCTTTAGCGTATCTGTAATCGTAACATTTTTTAAATTTAACGTGATCGTTCCTTTCACGTCAGGGCTTACAACCATATTATATTTCGTTCCTTTGACAAGCCCTGCAAAAAAAGTATTTGCGGGAACGGCATTGACCGAAATATTAAATCGCTCTTCAGGTAATTTAACACTATTCGGTGACTGGACCGTTAAATCGGGCATTAATGCGTCATTAATATTTTTAGGGAGATCACCTCTGCCGCCCATATCAATACCAGCATCTTCTGCTAATCCACGCGCTAAAGCGGTATTAATATCATTAATAGCAGGATTCCCTGGTTGTGGTTTCGTATAGGAATGATACGTTGAGCAGGATGTCAGCAGTAATAACATAGAAAGTAAAAAAACGAATATCTTATGTTTGATCATGAGGTGTTACCTTATTTATTAATTTGCGTTTTACTGACGTGTGCACAGGGATAAAAAATTCTTTTTTATCCGATTGAAATACCACTGAATCAGGATGAATTTTAATAACTTTTAGCCCTTGAATCATATCCCCTTCTTTTACATACTTTCCGTTAACGACAGCAATATGGCGCTTATTGCTAAATAAAATACTAGAAACGGTTATACCATAAAGATCACCTCCTTCGTGTAATACTGCAGAAGTAGGATGTGTAGGATCGTATAAAGGAATCGCCATTACCTTCATGACAAAAAAAAGTGAAAACAATAACAGCAGCCACTGTTTCATTTCATTCATCCTCTTTCACTGTGCTGAGCGTATACACTTTGACTGAAACGGTTGCTTGCGGATATGTTTCAACCGTGTAAGTTAAGCCATCCCAATAAAGCCCTTGCTTTAAGGCGCCTAATTTTTGTAAAAAATTTAGCGTTGAAAAATAATCGCCACGAAAGTTAATTTCCAATCCTTGTTTATAAAATTGTATATTCGATAAACCCGTTGTCTCAGCATTCTCTAAAAATGGTTCATCCGGTAAATTTTTCATATCGACGAACGTTAACCCTTTTTCTTGCAACAAAAGCGATCGAAGTAAGGTATCCATTTGTGAAGGCAGGATTAATTGTTGTCGAAAAGAATCGACATATTGATTCATTTCGGTGAGCTGAGTTTTCATTTTTCCTTGGGGTAGTAAATATTCCGAAACATTGGAATTAATCGCTTTTGATAATGCCTCTATTTGAGATTGCATACTCAATACTTCTTGCGCTATTACTTGCGTATTGATGACTACGTTTTGCGTTCGTTTGAGCAGAGGAAGGCAATATACAAAATACCATAGTCCCCATAAAACCGCCACGACAAGAAAAAATAACAAAAAGCGTTCACTCGTTGAACGCTGATCGATACGATGACAGGCTTGTTTATAACGGTCTAGCCATGAATCAATCAGCAGTTTCATGAGCTACTCGTCCTTCCCGTGTTCGCAATTCAAAGTCTATCAATCCTTTATTGTTTTTTTCAAGGTGATACAGATAAAATTGCATTTGATTAGCAGATTCATCTTGATTCAATCGCTTCATGAAAGTCAATACATCTTTTGCAAAATAGGCATGCCCTTGCAAAAACGCTAAAGCGCCTTGTTGCTCAATATTAATTCGCGTGAGCCATACACCCGGAATAATCCTTTCTCCTAATAATTGGAACAAAGGGGCTAAACCTCGCTGATTACGCGTTACTTGAGTTTTAATTTGCGTAACGACTCTATCCATCACATCCATTTTACCCGTTAATTGGGTCAAGGTCTGATTACGTTTAGCCACATCTAATGCCTCAGGGTATTGCTGTTGTAATGCTGTCATCTTCTCTGCAAGCTGTTGTTTCTGTGTTTCCACTTGTGTTAACTGTTTCATGGCTTTCGAAAGTTTAAAATAATAAGAAAATGAAAAAAAAATCAGTACGATAATAAACCCGATAAAACATTGCATCATCATCTGTGCCGGGAAAATAATCTTTTTTCGGCCAGGTAGACTATTCAGCAAATTGATCTCTTGTTTCATTTTGCCGACAATTTGCTCAAGTGGTTTTTGCTGTAACTCATTAAAAAAATCAGCCAAACTATTATTGTCCCTGTAAAAAATTCAACGACATACCTGCTAACGGTAACATCCAATGCTGTTCTTCTTGAGATAATGGCTTTTCATACTCAATCCATTGATTGATATCTAATACTTCCACCTTCACCAACAACTTTAAAAGAAGCTGTTGTATTAGAACGGCATGAATCCCAAGCACTGGGTCTAAATATAATTTTTCCGGCGCTGCCTGCCCCATCTGATTTTGATAAAAGTCTAAAGACCGTTGTATTTCCAAAAGGAGATTTTCACTTTGCGATAGATCATTGACTTCTGAGATCTCCGTTGAGAAATGAATTAATTTTCGTTCTAAATATAAAATGCCATCCTTAACAATCAAAAAATGAACCTCTTGTTCATGTACGTGCAAAAAACCAACACCCTGTGCCGCTTGAGGAAGCTGAGAGAGAAACGCTCGAATACCCAAGTGTGTAATAGTTATATGAGTTAACTTCAGTTGCGCGGCTTCTATCTGACCACTGATTGCCTGTAAATATTTTAAACGGGTTACTACGGCATATATTTTTCGTTTTTGTCCTACACGAATAGGCGCATCAAACACATCCAATGCTATTTCACTGACTGGAAAATCAATTAAATCTTTCACCAACCATTTTGCCGCTTGAGTCATTTCCGTATCAGGCACATTCGGCGCTTCCAATAAGATCAATCGGTATTCTTCGAGCGGCAATACATAGATACAATTCGCTTTTTCCAATCCTAAGCGTATAACGTTATCTTTCAACTGATCAGAAAAATTCACTGGCGAAGAAATATCGATAGAGTTGAAAAAATCCAAATGAACTAATGGGGGTTTTTCAGACTGAGCAGAAGCAGTGAAATGCGTTAATAAAACACGCTGCTGGGCAACATGGGTTATGATACAGACCCCTTTAGGAACTTGCGTTTTTACAAACCACTGCTTCAGCTTCATTCGTAAATCCTTTACCTATCATAACTAATTAAAGTTACTTGAATTTATATCAAAAAGCTATTGATCTTTTTCAATGATCCCCTGGATCATTAATTCTTTCACACTCTGCTCCATCGTTCGCATGCCCTTACTCTGTCCAGTTTGTAAAATAGATTCGATTTGAGGGATTTTATTTTCTCGAATGAGATTGCGAACAGCCGGCGTAGAAAGAAGGATTTCACAAGCGGCGACACGTCCGCCGCCCTTTTTCTTGAGCAGTGTCTGCGCAACAACCGCCTGCAATGATTCTGCTAACAGTGTACGCACTAATTCTTTTTCTCCTGTTGGAAAAACATCGACAACACGATTAATTGTTTTCGCTGAAGAACTGGTATGCAACGTCGCAAAAACCAAATGGCCAGTTTCTGCTGCCGTCAAAGCCAATCGAATGGTTTCAATGTCTCTCATTTCACCGACTAAAATAACATTCGGATCTTCTCGTAAAGCCGCCCGCAACGCATCATTAAAACTTGCACTATGCTGATGTATTTCGCGTTGCTGAATCAAACATTTTTCGCTGTGATGCACAAACTCAATCGGGTCTTCTAACGTTAAAATATGTCGTGGCCATTGATGGTTAATATAATCGACCATCGCTGCTAATGTCGTACTTTTACCACACCCTGTAGGACCTGTGACCAAGACAATACCGTTCGGCAATACACAAAGTTCCTTTAAAATCGGTGGCAGATTTAATTCTTCTAAGGTTGAAATCTTAAAGGGAATAATACGAAATACCGCAGCAAGGCCTTCCATCTGTTGAAAAATATTAACACGGAAACGCGCTAACTTGGGTAAAGCCAAAGAAAAATCGATTTCAAATTGACTCTTCAATAAAGCAAATTGCTTTTGGGGAATAATCGCTTCCAAAGACGCCAACAATTCATCATTCGAAATGGCTGGTTGCCCATCTACCTTTTGTAAATCGCCATCAATTCTAACGATGGGAGGCATATTGGCTGAAAGATGAACATCCGAGGCATGATGCTCGATTGCATATTTTAACAACGACATTATATCCACAAATTGCATCCTTTCTTTATGCCGACTTTACAGCTATCATAATTTAATTAAACATCGAAATCTAATGGTAATTTCATGGATCATAAAATAAATATTGACAAAGAACCACCAACTAACAATGACTTGATGAATACAATTCGGGCTGTTACTAGCACGATTGATAAATGTGATCCGTATACCGCCAAGCATCAACGACGTGTCGCGAAATTGGCCGTTGCCATCGCAAAAAAAATGGGATTATCCTCTCATCAAATTGAAGGAATTGAACTCGGCGCACTTATTCACGACATAGGTAAAATTCATATTCCTATTGGCTTATTAAATCTTCCTCGAAAATTTACGCCCAGCGAATATGAACAAATAAAACCTCATGTTCAATTAAGTTATGAGATGATTAAAGACATACAATTCCCCTGGCCTATTGCAAAAATGATCCATCAACATCATGAACATTTGGATGGCTCTGGTTATCCTCAAAAATTGACTGAGAAAGATATTTTACTGGAAAGCCGTATTCTTGCTGTGGCCGATGTGATTGAATCAATGACTGCTGATCGTCCTTACCGACATGCTTTGCCTTTACAAGAAGCTTTTGAGGAGTTACTCGCACATAAAGGAACCTATTACGATCCGACCGTTGTGGACACGTGCCTTCAATTATTTAAAGAAGAGGATTTTGCGTTCGATTGAACCACATACTTACTGAATCCATAAAATTTCACAACAAAGGTTTTCAAATAAAACTCACATTAATGCGCTATTCAGCCAAAATATAGGCTTGATTTGTTGCTTTTGCCTGATACATGGCTTTATCCGCTTTTTTGATAAGCTTTTCTATACTTCTAGAATTTCTGGTGTAATAACTAATACCGATACTTACTGAAATCCTAATTTTATGATGATCTATTACAAATTTTTTATTCAATTGCCTAGTAATCTTGTCACAAAATTGGTTCACATTAAATTCAGCATTACTCACCGTAATAATAATGAACTCATCTCCGCCAATTCTCGCCATAAAATCTGCTTTTCGTATACACGATTGAATACGCTCTACCACTTGGATTAATAATTTATCTCCCACCAAATGACCATAAGTATCATTAACCGGTTTAAAACGATCAAGATCTATAAAAAAACAATGGATTTCAAAATCCTTACGGCCAGACTGTCTATTGCTGAGGTTAAATAAATTATCGAGATGTGCTAACAGAAGTTGACGATTTGGCAAATGAGTTAAGGGATCATAGTAAGCTAAATTCAGTGTTGTTGTTTTTTCCTTAAATAAAGTAATTTCAGAAAATATACCGATAAAATAATAGTCTTGTTTAACATCGTCAAGAATTCGTTGGATCGTTAATAGTTCGGGATATACCGAATTATCTTTTCTTCTATCCCAAATTGAACCTTGCCAATATCCTTGCTCTAGTAAATTCTTCCACATCTTTTTATAAAAATTTGCCTCCTGATAATCAGAATGCAGGATCCGTGGATTTTGCCCAATGATTTCTTTTCTCGAATACCCGGTGATTTTCGTAAAAGCCATATTAACGTCAACAATGGTTGCGTTTTTATCGGTAATAACAATGCCACTGCTAACATTATGAAAAACGCATTGCATCAGCAAATTAGCGCTTTCATTATTTTGAGTTAATCGAGTAATTACTTTTGATTGGCGAATTTTTTTCATCACTATTTCCTTTACTCAATTCAGTAGAGAGATAATTGTTATAATGATCGAATATATTGGTGTTCTAATGATACAATAAATAACATAATAAATGAGTAATTATTCACCTGAATAAGGAAATAACATCTATGCGCCCATCTCAACAAGGATTTACGATTATCGAATTTGCCAGCATCATCGTTATTATTGCGATTATTTCGGCTTTTGCTTACACAAGATGGCCTGGTAAAGGTATTGAACTCAACGCGCAAGCGATGCAACTAGCCGGTGATATTCGTTATATTCAAGAATTATCGATGACGCAAAATCAGCGCTACCGCATTAATTTCGCCAGCGGGCAATATTCCTTCACCACACTGAATGGATTAACAGGGATCCCCCATCCTGCAACGAATAACTCTGTCATCGTCCTGCAAAGCGGCATCGCTTTATCGACCAGTGGATTACCGAATGGTTATTTGGCTTTTAGCAGCAAAGGCGTCCCCTACATCAATAATACCATTCCCGGAACGGCTTTAAGTAGCAATGCAACGATTACTTTAACGGCCGATAGCAGCATTAAAACAATTACCATTACCCCAGAAACGGGTCATGTAACCGTGTAACTATTCAGCATATTCGAGGGAACGTTCATCTTTTAGCCCTTTTTGACGAAAAATCTCTTCAAAATGCTCATGTACTATTCGTCGTGTACACTCCGCTTTTTCATCGTTTTTTCGTCAAAAATCATCCAAAATCTGAACGTTCTTGTATCATCAGTATCTCGATGAATAGTGACATCACCGTTAGCTAAATATTTCTCGCCACATTCTGACTTGCCAGGTCACATCACCAGAATTGAGAAGCGTTACGCTATTTAAAGTTGTATTAGGCACAGAACCATCTGGTGTAATACCCGTCCAAGCACTACCCGCAAAAAAATTCATAGCACGAGCAACGCCGACGGACCAACAATTATTAGCAGCAGCGCACGTGACACGGAACAAATTTTGAGTTGTTACAGAAGCGGCCAAAGGTGTTACCCGCGCCCAACTCGTGCCATTCCAAAAGGTAATCAGCGCATCGCCAGTTTTTGTATTACCCACACCCCAACAATTATTGGAAGCTGTGCAAAACACATCATTCATGTTAGTCGGTGTAATATCAGGGCCTACTGCAAAACCACTCCAAGTAGTACCGTTCCAATGCGCAAATGTCGCAGAATTACCCACAATCCAACAATCATTGGGACTCGCGCAAGAAACACCATTCAAACTCACATTAGCAATGCTGGCATAAGGCCCTGAACGCGTCCAGGTGGATCCATTCCAAACAACAATGGTTTCACCGCCCGAAGCATTTCCAACTGCCCAACAACTGGTTGCGCTAGTACAAGTGAGCCTATTTAAAGTAAACGTAATGCTGCCTGTTTTGGGACTATTAGCCCAAGTCGATCCATTCCATTGAATAATGGTGCCACTATTACCCACCGCAAAACAAACTGCACTATTGACACAAAATACATCATTTAAATTTTGATTTGGTAATCCTACGCCTAAAACTCGTGCCCAAGTTGTTCCATTCCAGCGAATCATCAGCGCACCACCTGAGTTATTTCCAACTGCCCATGCATCCGTAGATGAAACAACACTAACTCCATTTAATGACACGTTAGGGATTCCCGCATAGGGCCCAAAACGTATCCACGTTGATCCATTCCATCCTAAAATGGTTTCGCCGCCACTGGCATTTCCTACAATCCAACCGACCTGTACAGGAATTGCATCAGTTTCAACGGATCGCTTTGCTAGCGGACTAGCTAAGTTACTCACAGCACCTTGTGAAGTTAATGTACATTGGTTTTGAAAAACGACAGCGCCTAATGCGTGCACTGCAGCTGTTGATCCTTCAACGCCTCGTCGTGCACCCGTCAAACAAAAAGCTGGGCCACCACAGCTCGTGGATGTTCCGGCATAATTAAGAGATTCACTGTCAATTCGGACTCGGCCCATTGGGGCATAACCGGCTAACGTACTCATAGGAATAACCGTACTGGCAGCGGTAATACCTGCCGATAATGTGGCTGGCACTGAAGGCGAATAACCAATTCCCGTAACGGTAAATTGCCCCCCCCCAAATGAAATATTAGTTAAATTCACATTACCCGTAACAGAACTACAAGGCAACGCTTGAGACGTAACCGCATAAATTCCACGTTCCAACCCGCCTTTTGCAATATAAAATGCTTTTGCTGAATCCATTTGGCGACTGGCAGAAGTCAACCCAACAATCGCCATCGTCGCAACCGTTGTCGCTAAAAATCCAACAATAACAATCAAGATCACTGCAGCAATCATCAAATTACCGCGCATCAATTTAAAAGGGCAAGAAGATTTAAACATCATAAAGTGCAACCACCTCTTTTAAATTCGTTGTGTACCCTGACTCGCTGATCACCATCGTGATGGTAATATATCGAACTTGCGTAACAACCGCTGTCGTATTTCCATTCGCATCTTGATAGCTAAAAATAAGGCTCGTCACATGCGTGGCGAGAATTTGACCATTACGCGTTAAATTGCTGCCGGATAAAGTGTAAGTGATGACACTAGCGGTTACATCAGTAAAAGTTAATGTGCTCGCGCCTATCGATAAATCCGCCGCTGTCGCTGAACGAACCATGCGTATTTCTCGGGTCATGCGTTCTAAAGCGATTCGCGCATCATCCAGGACATCTGTCATTTTATATTGCTGTGAAGCCGATTGACTGGCCTCATAAATCATCGGCGCAGCAATCGATGAAACAATCCCTAAAATGACAATGACCATAATGATTTCAATCAACGTAAATCCTTTGTTTTGATTCATCATCTGATTTGAATTTTTTTGAATCCACATTCGTGACATCATCCTTCAATAATTCGCAACCAAACTCGTCAAAGTTAATTGAGATAGTCCGCCCACTGTTACCGTGACCACTTTGTAATTCACATCACCTAACCAATTATTCGCAATAGCAGAGCTCACGGTATAACCCGCAGGAATAGCACAAACCGGCAACCCAGGTGTTGCAATACAAGGATCTTGAGTGCCGGCAAACCCAAAAAGATATTTTTGTCCTAAGATCACATCCATACGCTGTTGAGCCAGTTCTGTTGCTCGAGAAGCATATTTTGTATTAGGAGAAAACTGTAAAGCCGCCACAAAAGCCGCTAGGATGCTAACGCCAATAATGCCGAGTACGACAATAAAAATGACTGTCTCGATAAGCGTAAACCCTTGTATAGGATTGAGAAGCATTGCGCCATTTCGCGACGATGATTTTTTATGGATAGCTGCTTGAGAAGGATTACCCGATGAAGAAGGGTACGTGGATGATTCAACAGAGCGATGCCGTTTTGTAGCGATGGATTTTTGTCGTGTCATCGATGATTTCATCCGAACTTCCTGTCTGGTTTTGATGATTATCCTATCACAACCCACCTCAGCGAGAAACCCTATAAAAAATTTAGGTTAATTGCTACGATACACACACTATAGCAGGACGCCCTATTCGAATTCTACGCTTTCCTTGTGCAAAAATAGCTTTCATTTATACTCTCGATCAATGATATTTTAGGATGTGAAAAAAATGGTTGAAATCGTTGTATCTTTAGTTGGGTTTGTTATTGTCATTGTTCTGTTGATACGACTCAAGGCGACGACAGAAAACCCGACGGAAATTTTTTATAAAATTCATCAAGAAACCGCTGAAAAAATGCTGATGCGATTAAATGAAAGCGCCTTACAGCAACAACAACGTCTGGCTGAATTTAAAGAAACCGTCCAAATAGCGTTTAACGAAAATCGAACACAATCGCATGAAAACCAATTAACTAGTTTAAAAGTGCTTCAGGAAAGTTTGCAAACCACCCTGAATCACATGCGCGAAGAAATCAAAACCTCTTTGTCTCAACATGCCGAATTGCTCGGGAAACGCGTCGAAAAATTAACTGAAAATACAGGACAGCATCTCAAAGAAATCAGTGGGCAAGTGGAAAAACGCTTATCGGAAGGGTTTGAAAAAACAACGGCCACATTCATCGACATTGTGAAGCGTCTTGCTCTGATCGATGAAGCGCAAAAAAAAATCACGGAGCTTTCTTCCAATGTGGTCAGCCTTCAAGAAGTACTTTCTGACAAACGATCTCGCGGCGCATTTGGTGAGGTTCAACTATCGGCGCTTATTCATAACGTTTTACCCGAGGGTTCTTTCGCTTTGCAGCACACCTTAAGCAATGAAAAGCGCGTTGACTGCATGATTTTTTTACCCAAACCAACCGGCGATATTGCGATTGATGCGAAATTTCCTTTAGAAAGTTATCGCAAATTAAGTGATCTTGCTTTACCCAATCATGAGCGACAAGCAGCCGAACAGCAATTCAAATTAGATATTCGCAAACATATTCAAGATATTGCCAGTAAATATATTATTCCCGCGGAAACTTCGGATGGTGCTGTGATGTTCATTCCTGCTGAAGCAGTTTTCGCTGAAATTCATGCCCATTTTCCAGAACTTGTCGAGCTGGCGCAAAAGTCCCATGTTTGGATGGTTTCGCCGACAACGATGATGGCCGTGTTAACAACAATCCGCGCAGTATTGAAAGATGAAGCCACGCGCGAGCAAGTCCATGTCATCAAAGAACATCTCACAATGCTCTCGAAAGATTTTGAACGATTCCAAGATCGCATTGATAATTTAGCAAAACATGTCAATCAAGCGCATCAAGATATCGAAGACGTTCATAAATCCGCGAAAAAGATTTCTTCGCGATTTAGTAAAATTGAGCAAGTTGAATTGTCGAGCGATGCCATCATCTCCGCTTCTGCTTTAATTTCGGATGACATGTCCTGAGCCAAAAAAAGAATTGAAGATTGAGGAAATGAATCGCTTCGCGATAATTATTTTAATTGGACACTCAGGGGCGCCCTATCAAAAATAATAATCTGTCGCATAACGATAAAACGCCCGCTCAATTCTCATTCCCTCATTGCTATTTTCATCAACATCCGACAGAATTTACACTTGGAAAAATGAAATTTGAGGAAAAAATGGAAACTGGCTATCATTTACGCTGCTTTTTTTTATATGTAAAAAAAATTTTAAAAACCATTGTTAGACGTTTTATCGAGGATCGTTTAACTTATTCCGCTTCGGCATTAACCTACACCACCCTGCTGGCACTAGTCCCTTTATTAACCGTCATTTTAACGATTCTATCCGCATTTCCCGCTTTCCGTGCAGCCGGCAATGAAATTCAACAATTCATCTTTAGTAATTTTATTCCGGCATCCGGTTCAGCCGTCCAAAGCTATTTACAAAGTTTTATTCAACAAGCCGGACAACTCTCCTTTGTCGGCACCTCTTTTTTAGTCGTCACAGCTCTTATGATGATGATCACCGTTGATCATGCGCTCAATGCGATTTGGCAAACATCAAAATCACGTTATACGCTCACGATGATTATCCGCTATTGGACTATTTTGAGTCTCGTCCCCATTCTCGTCGGATTAAGCATGGTCACTACATCCTATTTGGTTTCTTTGCCACTCATCTCTGATACCGTTTCCTTTTTTGGTTTACAGTCATTTTTATCCGGGAGTGTCCCTTACCTCTTTGCCATTGTTGCTCTTAGCCTGTTATATACTTTCATCCCTAACTGTAAAGTTCCATTTCAAAATGGGTTTATCGGTGCCATTATCGCCACAATATTATTTGAATCGGCCAAAAAAGCTTTCGTCATTTATTTAATGAACGTTCCTACCTATCGTGTCATTTATGGGGCGATTGCCGTGATTCCTATTTTTCTTTTGTGGATTTATATTTCGTGGGTCATCGTGCTCTTTGGCGCCCTCATTTCAAATGTATTAACGCACCCTTATCGATCATCCGAACAAAGACTCGACGGTTTCACGCAGGCTTTTTTATGGCTGGGTTATTTATGGAAAGCCTATCGCGAAGGAAAGGGATTATCGCTCAACCAATTATCTCGACTCACCGCCAAGATCTACGAATCAGATCCCAAACAACTGATCGATACATTAAAACAAAAACAGCTGATTCACTTGTCCGATAATAATGAGTACCGTTTATCACAAGACTTCTCAACTTTTACACTGGCCGAGCTCTATCACGCGTTGCCTTGGAAATTACCGCAAGCAAAATCATCTGAAATTTACAGCGGAAAAATTTACGCACTACTCAGCGAAGCCGATAAATCAATCGATAAATCGTTACGCGTACCACTCGGACTCATTTATGAAAATTATTTCGACGATCATCACTTCACACAGTATAAATCATCGCTCTATCAACGAATTAAATCGGCATTTAAAAAGCGGCGGCATTCGTAAAAAATCAATCGGCCCATTTTATTTCTTTTCGTCTTTGATCCATAATTTACCCGCCTTTTCTTCGGTTAGGTTTATCATGAGTCAACTCGGTCAACTCGAAAGAAATATTTGCATAATATTTCCCTAATATTCATCTTGTATAATTATACATGTTATTTTTTTATACTAAAAATTAGGAGCTTAATAATGCAAACAATCATCCCCACTGTAGATCAATTACTTTCAAACCTAAGGGAGAAATATGCTTTTCCTGAGAACCGCTTTATAGACCTTACTCATAGAAATGAAGATATTCTTTGGCTCCTTGGTTTTTTGGTAGTGCAGGGAGATGTACAAAACGTTAATCAATTGTTGGAATTTAAAGCACAAGGAATTATCACAATAGATTTAAATTCAAATATAATTTCCGAGAGAGGACAAACCGCTATTGGTATCGCTATCCACCAACTTGCTCAATTGTTAGTTTGCAGGCCAAAGGATCCCCACGAAACAGAAGCGAATAAAAATGTTAGACTTAACCAATACCTTGATCCTAATAACGATAGAAAAATTTTAGCCTATAAACTCATTATCCGATCATTACAAACAAGAGGGGCTAATTTAGACCCCTCTGTTTCACGTCAACTTGAGAGACTTGAATTAGGTCGTGATGCATTTAAACAGTTGCACACATTAGGCGTACAGAGAATTCAACAAAATGATGCGGATGGTTGTGAACGAATAAATACGAGGGTAGCCTCAAGATCCACTTCAACTGCAGCATACAGCATGACTTTAGATATTCTATCTCCGGCAATCAAGAAGAAAAGTGATCTAACAAATAAATGCTGCTCTTTTCTAAAACGTTGCATCTCCAGTCTTTCTATCTTTTTTCATCACAAAGAAGGTCGATGCACAAGCTTTGCTATGGCGACTTTTTTGACGTTAAGAGCAATATTAGAGCGGAAAAGTCATCTCACCAATCATCATGTTTATTTTTCCGGGGTTTTCTTGAATGGGTCCTTTACAAGAGAAAGGCAACATGGGGGGGGAACCAATATCCTTGAAAATTTAACCATCATAGGAGGGAGCGATTTTTTAAACCCTCATAAAAATCTCGAGAACATAGATCTTCCTGGGATGGACCCTAAAAGCACACCTAGCCACTTAAAAATTAATCGTAGATTATTTTTCGTATCACAAGATAATATTCCCTGGCAAAATCAACTAATACAATCGGATCCAAATGCTGTAGTAGTCGATTTTTTTGATGGGAGAGTTGAACCTTTATCAGATTACTATGAACATGTTTTTGAAATAATTGGTCCATGCGCTATCGATCATACAACAAGAGAAAATCCAGATCCGGAAACTTTCGAACACTATAGACAAGGACCTCATCCATTTTGCAATGGTGATATCCTCGCCATTGCGCCTCAGGAAGAAAGTTTATTATTACAAGAATGTCAGGGATTTTCTCAATTATTGGAAAAAATGCTAAAACAAGAAGCCTTAGCTAACAAAGATCAAGAAAAAGCGCCATCTGCCGCGCCAAGTAAAAGACACTAAAATTCTGCCTATTATAAAACCGCCTTATTTTTAAATGGCATAAAAAAACAGGCGGTTTATATGGCCAATCAATCAAGAAGGTTAATTTCTTTAAAAAAATTGATCAATTGCTTCATCGAAACTGTCGTGACGTCAGCGCTCTTTCGCGATTTATATTCGACCTGCTCTAATCCCAACCGCGGACTTAATACCAATCGATGTGGAATACCGATCAAATCCATATCGGCAAATTTAACGCCCGGTCGTTCTTCACGATCGTCCAGCAGCACTTCATAGCCGACTTTCGTTAATTGCTCATACAGTTGTTCTGCTAATGCTTTTATTTTCTGAGACATTTCATCTTGTGCATCTTTGATGAGTGGGATAATGGCAATATGAAAAGGGGCCATTGCATCGGGCCAAATAATGCCTTTTTCATCATGTGATTGTTCAATCGCGGCCGCCACTGTACGCGACACACCAATCCCATAACAACCCATAAACAAAGTCGACATTTCACCTTTTTCATTTAATACCGTTGCATTCATGCTGGTCGAATAACGCGTACCTAACTGAAACACTTGACCCACTTCAATACCACGCGCAAATCGAATATGCCCTTTACCATCGGGTGATGGATCACCTGCTTCGATGTTACGAATATCGGCAATCATTTCAATGGCGACATCGCGTTCCCAATTAACATCACGATAATGATGATCGGCTTGATTAGCACCACACACAAAATCGGATAGCACACTGGCGCTGCGATCGATAATCACTGGCATGTTTAAATCAATGGGGCCAATTGATCCGACAGGACACCCCACTGTCTTCAAAACATCGGCTTCTGAAGCGAACGCTAATGGAGACGCTACTGCATCTAATTGTGCGGCTTTAATTTCGTTGAGTTGATGATCGCCTCGCAACACTAAGGCGACAAAGGGTTTCTCTCGACCTTTGACAATTAATGTTTTCACTGTTTGTTTTGGATCGATTTTTAACAGATGGCAAACTTCTTCAATCGTATGTGCAGAACCCGTATTGACTAAGGTTATTTTTTTAGTCGCTGGTTTTCGTTCCCCTAGAGGCATAAGTGCTTCTGCGGTTTCCACATTCGCTGCATAACCACTTTCATCGCTATAAGCCAATAACGATTCTCCCGATTCGGCAAGCGCATGAAACTCATGCGTGATTTTTCCGCCGATAGTGCCCGAATCGGCTAACACCGCTCGACAATTCAACCCCAGCCGTTGAAAAATTCGCGCATACGTTTCATACATGACGTCATAGGTTGTTTTCAGAGAAGCGTCGTCTTCATGAAAGGAATAGGCATCTTTCATCAAAAATTCTCGCGCACGCATGACACCAAATCGCGGACGAATTTCATCGCGAAATTTCGTTTGAATTTGATATAAGATAAGCGGCAATTGCTTATAACTGCGCAATTCCCGTCGGGCTAAATCCGTTACCACTTCTTCGTGCGTTGGGCCATAGCAAAATTCATGATGATGTCGATCCGTGATTCTTAATAACTCAGCACCATACTGAGCCCATCGCCCACTTTCATGCCACAACTCAGCTGGCTGAATCGAAGGCATCAAAATTTCTTGCGCACCGATGCGATCCATTTCTTCTCTCACGACTTTTTCAACTTTTTTTAATACACGCAGTCCTAAAGGCAACCACGTATAAATACCGGCGCCTAATTTTCGAATCATGCCAGCTCGCAACATGAGTTGATGGCTAATCAATTCAGCATCAGCAGGCGTTTCTTTAATGGTACTTAATAAAAAACGACTTGTTTTCATGTTTTTTCCTCTTGGTTCGTATGGCTACCTTCTTAAGCTCGCCTCTACGATATCCGTTTTACTTCAGCGCCCAATTGCGCTAATTTTTCTTCAATATGCGAATAACCGCGATCTATATGATAAATGCGATCGATAATCGTTTCACCGGAGGCAACCAGTCCCGCCAGCACTAGACTAGCGGAAGCGCGTAAATCCGTGGCCATCACAGGAGCGCCTTCTAACACATCGACACCTTTGCATAAAATGGACGTATTATTTTCAATGGTGATATCAGCGCCCATGCGTTGCAATTCCTGCACATGCATCAGACGGTTTTCAAAGATCGTTTCAACCACGCGCGCTGAACCAACGGCAATGGCATTCAAGGCTACAAACTGCGCTTGCATATCCGTTGGAAAACCAGGATACGGCGCTGTAATAATGTCGACGGCTTTGGGTCTGCGGCCTTGCATATCGAGCTCGATCCAATTATCACCGATGCGAATATGTGCGCCAGCCTGCTCAAATTTCTCGAGCGTCGACAGCATAATATCGGCGCGAATATCATTAATTTTGACACACCCTCGCGTAATCGCAGCGGCGGCTAAATAAGTCCCTGCCTCGATGCGATCGGGTAAAATGCGATGCGGAGCACCTTTGAGCTGTTTAACACCGTGGATGGTAATCGTATCCGTTCCCACACCTTCAATATCCGCACCCCATGCGATTAATGCTTGGGCTAAATCGACTACTTCAGGTTCCTGTGCCGCATTGCGCAAAATCGTTGTCCCTTTGGCTAATGTGGCTGCCATCATTAAATTTTCAGTACCGGTGACAGTCACTGTTCGGAAATGAATATCAGCGCCTTTTAACCCATCCTCAGCGATTGCATCAATATACCCGTGCTCGATTTCAATTTGAGCGCCCATCGCTCGTAACCCTTCAATATGCAAATCAACTGGGCGCGATCCAATCGCACAGCCGCCGGGTAAAGAAACTTTCGCTCGACCATAGCGTGCTAATAAAGGACCTAAAACAACAATCGAGGCACGCATAGTTTTCACTAATTCGTAGGGTGCGATAAAAGAATCAATCTGTCGGGCATCAATCTCAACTTGAGAGGCCTCATGACGTGTTAGACGAACACCCATGAGTCCCAATAATTTCATCATGGTCGTCACGTCTTGCAAATCGGGCACATGACTTAGCATCACAGGAGAATCAACTAATAGGCTGGCCGCAATAATCGGCAATGCCGCATTTTTGGCGCCCGAAATGCTCACTTCTCCACGTAAGGTTTTGCCACCTTTAATCCATAATTTATTCATCAATAACCTATTTATATCTGATATTTAATAAAGCCGCTATCATATCGAAAGATCTCGATATTGGCTATCAGGAATTTTGCGCGCATGACTTGTTTACGTCAGGTTAAGAAAAGCGGTGACTCATATTTTTTAAACGATTCGAAAAGCGCTCCATGAATAAGTAGAAAATCGGTGTTACATATAACGTGAGCAATTGCGAAAAAAACAGCCCCCCAACAACAGCGATGCCTAATGACTGGCGCGATTCCCCACCCGCCCCTAACCCCAACGCAATCGGCAGTGCCGCTAAAAGCGCTGAAACCGTTGTCATCATAATAGGGCGAAAGCGAATCGTACATGCCTGAATAATCGCTTCTTTTGCGGGTAATCCCTGCCGTTTGGCATCCAGCGCAAAATCAATCATCATGATGCCATTTTTCTTAACCAGCCCTACCAACATCACCAATCCAATAAAACTAAAAATATCGAGCTCTTGATGAAACAAGGGTAAAACAATCAATGCACCAAAGAGCGCAAAAGGCAGTGCCGTTAAAATCGTAATCGGATGAATAAAATGTTCATAGAGAACGGCCAGCACCATATAAATAATTAAAATGGTAAATAACAATAAAATCGGCAAACTATGCAGTGAATCCTGAAACGTCTGCGCGGATCCGGCAAATGATCCCGTGATTGTTTCGGGTAAAAGACGATGCGCCATTTGATCAATTTGACTCGTCACAGCACCCAACGAAACACCAGGTTTTACGTCAAATGAAATAGTCACCGCGGGTAATTGGCCGTAATGGTTGACCGATAAAGGACCAGCCGTTTCTTGCATTTCAACAACACTTGCCAGCGGCACCATGGCGCCTGAAGGTGATTGCAAATAAAGCGCATTGAGGTCTGTGATATTTTTTTGATATTGTGGATCAATATCGACGATTACTTGATACTCATCCGTCGATGTCATAATCGTACTGATTTGACCTTCACCATAAGCATGGTATAAAACCGTTTCAATTGCCGCAGGGGAAATACCTAAAGCCGCCGCCCGATCCCGTAAAATATGTAACTGAATTTCAGGGTTACTTAATTCAAGATTAGTATTCACTTCTTGAATACCTGGAATGGCCTTCATCGCCTGCTGAAGATTTTGCGAGGCTTGAGTTAATGCCGCCCAATCCGTTCCTTGTAAAACGTATTGATAATTACTATTCGTGACCATGCCACCGATACGAATGGCCGGCGGATTTTGCAAAAATACGGTGAGGCCCGCGACTTGATTTAACGCAATACGTAACGATTGAATCACCGCATCCGCTGTTGCCGATCGTTGCGATGTGGGTTTTAATCGAATAATAAAACGTCCTGAATTGCCGCTCGCTGCGCCTTCTGACCCTTGTCCAATGCTGGAGACAATCGCCTCGACATTGGGATTATGCGCAATCACCGCTGTAGCCGCTTGTTGACGCGCTATAAAATCGGGAAAAGCAAGACCTTCAGGTGCTTGAACCGTGCCCATAATCATCCCCACATCTTCTGAAGGAATAAATCCTTTAGGTACAACAAAAAATAATCCCACCGTCGCGATCAACATAAAAAATGCGATCATCAAAATCATACGAACATGATCAATAGACCAACGTAAACTGTGTTCGTAAAAAAGTCGTGTACGATCAAATAACCGCTCAAAAGCATGTTTTTGTTGGTGTTGATTTTTTACCGCCGGCAACAATCGACTGCATAACATGGGCGTTAACGTCAATGCGGTCACCCCTGAAATTAAAATCGCGGTACCCACCACGACAGCAAATTCATGAAAGACGCGACCGATCAATCCACCCATAAAAAGAATGGGAATAAAAACAGCCACCAAAGACAACGTCATAGAAATCACGGTAAATCCTACTTCTTTTGATCCTTGTAATGCTGCGGATAATCGATCCATTCCCGCTTCAAAATGACGCATGATGTTTTCAAGAACGACCACCGCATCATCGATAATAAAACCAACCGCCAATACCAAACCCATAAGTGAAAGATTATCTAAACTACAATCTAATAAATACATCACACCAAACGTAGCGACAATAGAAACGGGTAAGGCCAAAACCGTGATTAACGTGGATGAAAAACTATTTAAAAATAAAAAAATAATTCCTACTACTAATAAAGCCGCAAAAAACAAGGTCCATTGCACATCGTTTACGGATGATTCGATAAATTGAGAACGATCATAAACAATTTGCAGATGCGCACCACCTGGTAACGATTTAGTCAAGGTCGGCAATACTTTAAAAATATCTTTAACCACAGCGACCGTATTCGCATCCGGCTGACGTTGAATCGCCAACACAATCGCTTGGTGTCCATTATACCAAGTAGCCGATTTATCATTGGCAACACTATCGGCGGCATAACCAATATCTTTTAATCGAATGAAAGCATTGTTACTCGATGCAATAACCGCATCATTATAAGCAGCAGCATTGCTCAACTGACCATCCACTTTAAGCAAATGATAATACGCATCCGTTTGTAATGTACCGGCCGGTTGATTGGTATTGATCCCTTGAATCGCACTCACCACATTATCGATTCCCAATCCTCGCGCTGCCAACGCGCTGGGATTCAGATGAATACGGACCGCATATTGCTGTGCGCCAAAGACATTGACTTCCGCAACCCCATTGATCATGGATAATCGCTGCGCAATTTGCGTTTCGGCATATTCATCCAATACAGTCAGCGGCAGATGATCCGCAGTCAATGCTAAAAAAAGAATCGGAGATGCCGCAGGGTTCACTTTTCGGAAAGTAGGCGGATTGGGCATTTGTGCCGGCAGATGACGCGTCGCTTGTGAAATAGCCGCTTCAACATCTTGCGCAGCGGCATCAATATCACGCGATAATGTAAATTGTAATGTAATTTGCGTTTGCCCTTCAGAACTGACCGAACTCATGGAGTCGATGCCCGCGACGCTACTTAATTGTTTTTCTAGCGGCGTTGCCACAGTACTTGCCATGGTTTCAGGATCTGCGCCCGGCACATTCCCCGTCACCACAATCGTGGGAAAATCGACGTTGGGGAGCTCGCTCACCGGTAATAAACGATAAGCAGCCCAACCAAAAATAATGAGGCCAATCATCAGCACAGTTGTTGCTACCGGGCGACGAATAAAAGGAGCTGATAAATTCATGAGAGTACCCGCCCACTCGGAGATGAAGTCTCAACTCGGACTGCGGTCCCATCATTCAAATCGGGAGAAATCGTTGTAATCACGGACTCATTCGCTACCAATCCTTTTTGAACAACAACCAAATTGCCTACTCGTCTGTTGATGGTGATACGCTGTACGACGGCTTTTCCTTGTTCAACGCGATACACAAAGCTTCCCTGTTGATCAAACTGAACAGCCGTTGCAGGAACAACCATGGCATTCGGCTCGACACTTAAAATCAATTCCACTTTAACCATTAACCCAGGCCATAAATATCCGCGGGCATTATCTAACTCGGCTTTAAACAAAACCGTTCCTGTTTGAGCGTTCACCGCATTATCAATAAAAACTAAACGCCCTGTGCCTAATGGACGAATACCCCCTTCCAAAAACACAGAGACATTCAATGAGCCTTGCTTTTGATAGGCTAAAATAGAGGGTAGATCACGTTCTGGTAAATTAAAACCAACCAGTACGGGATCTAATTGATTGATCGTCACTAAAGGCACGGGGCTATCCGCGGTTACCAAATCGCCCACTTTGACCGTCACATTGCCTGTTTTTCCAGCAAAAGGGGCACGGATTTGTGTATACCCCAATTGAATTTGTGCTTGATGCAGTACCGCTTGATCTGCACTGACTTGCGCTTGCTGAGATTTTGCTGCAGCCTTTGCTTGATCATATTGCTGTTGTGTCACATAACCCAACTTGACCAACGCAGTAAATCGACTTAAATCTTCTTGCGATGCTGTCAATGTGGCTTGATCATGTTGCAGTGCCGCCTGCGTTTTTTGCACCTCGGCAATGGACGTGGCGGGATCAATTTCAAATAATAATTGATTTGCCTGAACAATTTGTCCTGCTTCAAAATCAATTTTTTTGATCACACCCGTCACTTGAGGCACCACCACAACCGACTGCACTGGCTCAACAGAACCCAATGTTGTTAATTCAATCGGCATAGGTCGAATAAAAACCGGGGCTACGGTCACTGTTGTTGCAGGAGTCACATGCCCTTTGCTTTTAGTAACCCATAGTATTCGAAATACAATGATAACAATCACACCGATAATGAACAGTGCAAGCACCAAACGCCGATGCGATTTGATCGACGAAAAACTCTTCTTGAAAAAACTCATACCACCTCTTCTGAAATTTAGCGCTATATTAAGCTTGCTTATCATAATACGAAATGTTAGCTTACTATTCATTAGTTGACTATCAGTTTAAACTTATGGATACAAAATTATTTCCAACGATTCTCTTTGAGACAGCGCGCGCTTGGCGCACTCAACTGGATAAACGATTAAAGCCGTTAGGACTTTCTCAAGCTAAGTGGAGAACCTTATTACATATCTCTCGCGCTGCTGAATCTCTCACTCAAAAAAAATTAGCGACTCAAATGAATATTGAAGGGCCTACGCTCGTCGGGCTACTCGATCGACTGGAAAAAGATGGATGGATTAAGCGATGCGCGGATGCAGCTGATCGACGCAACAAAATCATTCAATTAACGCCAAAAGCCAAAACCGCACTAAAAAAAATTCATGCAACAGTTGATCAATTGCGAGATGAATTAGTCTCCACTTTACCCAACAAAGCTTTTGTTTCATGCATCAAAACCTTGCAACAAATTAAAGAAAAAATAGTTTCCTTAGATTGAAGCGCTGTCATGATTCGCTATGATCGTGATGATAACAGATAGTTCAGTTTAAAAATCCATCTTGACACCGACTATTGCTCTCAGTTAGCATTTGTGTGTTAGTTAAATAATACACTATACGAGGTCGCCTGATATGATCACCCTGAAACAAGTTGGTTTTAGCTATCACCCAGAAACGCCCCTATTTTCTGATTTAAACATATCATTCACCGCAGGGCATATTTATGGGTTATTAGGAAAGAATGGCGCAGGCAAAACGACCTTATTGAAACTATTATCAGGACTCCTCTATGCACAACAGGGAGAAATTGCAGCCCTTGCATTGAATCCAGCAAAACGAGCCGTAGAATTCTTAAGGGAAATCTATTTTATTCCCGAAGAAATTGACCTGCCGGAAATGACCGTACACAAATTTGAAACCTTGTATGCGCCCTTTTACCCTCAATTCAGCACGGATTGCTTTAAGACCCATCTCGACGTGTTTGAAATTAATAAAGCGCAATCATTATCCTCGCTATCCTATGGCCAAAAAAAGAAAGTCGTTTTAGCGTTTGGTTTAGCCGCTAATACAAAAATACTCATTCTCGATGAGCCAACCAATGGATTAGATATCCCCAGCAAAAGCGGCTTACGTAAATTATTAGCCGCATACCCGCTCGAGGAACGCTGTATTATTATTTCAACACATCAAGTTCGAGAGCTGGAAAATCTCATTGACGCCGTTGCGATATTAGAAGCCGGAAAGGTTATTTTACAAGCAACAACAGCCGCGATTACAGAAACATTTATGTTTGAAAAAAGCTTTGAAAAACCGGATAAAACTCGCGTTATCTATAGCGAAGCTATTCCTGCTGGCTATCTTTCCATCTTGAAAAATGACTTTCATGAAGAATCCAATATTCAACTAGAACTTCTTTTTAATGCAGTGCTGGCAAATCCCGCTATATTTCAACCTAAACGAGGTGCACTATGAAAATCAACCGATTTTTACGCGTTGTTCAGCAAGATGTGTATTTAAACCGATCTAAAATTATATGGGGATCGTGTGCCTTTATTGCGTTAACCGTATTACATAGCTTATTTTCAATCTCCTCGCTCAGCACCTCAATCCGTTTGTATCGTATGATATTATTTGTCGGTGGAATACTCCTCACTGGCACGCTATTTCGTGATATCTATCACCGAAAACAGGCCTATCAACTATTCATGCTGCCTGCATCCCTGATCGAAAAATTCCTTAGCCGATTGATTCTCTCCACGATAGGATATGCGTTAGGTTTATTATTACTGTACACATTAACGCTATGGTTGATCAATTTACTGGCCCTACTGCTGGGGCAATATGATGTGACATTTTTCAATCCGTGGTGTTATCGTATTGGGCAGTCCATTTGGCAATATATCGTGGTGCAATCAATTTTCTTTTTGGGCGCCATTTATTTTAAACGCTATCCACTCATCAAAACTATTTTATCTATTTGCATCATTAGCTTACTGTTGTTATGTCTCAGCGGATTACTCTCATGGATGGCCATACCACTTTCCTCTCTGGCACATCTCATGACAGAATCCAATTTTTCTGTCGCTCAAGTTTTTTCGACACTCCATATCGGCCATCTGCTTGTTTCATTTTTAGTAGCCGCACTCTGCTGGATAACCGCTTATTATCGATTCAAAGAATGTGAGGATCGATAAATGGAATTTCATCCACATCAAGCGATTTATTTGCAAATTGTTGATTACATTTGCGAAAAAATATTACGCCAAGAATGGGTTGATCAAGACCGCATCCCTGCCGTACGCGAAATCGCCATGTCGATTGAAGTTAATCCAAACACAGTGATGCGCGCTTATGTCTATTTAGAAGAAAAACATATTATTTATACTAAGCGTGGCATTGGTTATTTTGTATCGAAAGAGGCTTATCAAAAAACATTAAAATTAAAAAAAGCGGCTTTTTTGAAACACCAAGCCCCTGCGTTTTTCAAACAAATTAAATTGCTTGGCATTCGCTTTGACGAATTGAAAGCACTATTTTTACAACAAGGTGAAAATGAAAAATAATATTTTATCAAAGTTTGATTTAACTGAATGAACAGGAGTATAAAAATGAAAACGAGTAATAAAATTTTACTGACGGCTGCTATTGGCGTGATCGCTTTGTTAATGTTAGCCGCTATTGTCACGCGCGCGTATCTCATCCGGTCGATCTTAGCACCGGGTCCCATCATCCCACAAACAGTAACGGTTTATCAGCTAAAAGATAACACCCTGATTCAACCCACTTTCACTCAAATTAACATCAAAGGTGATTGGACTGTCCGCATTATACGTGGCGATCAGTACAGCGTAAAAATAATCGCTCCAGGTGAAAAAAATTCTGTTCAAACGCAATATACCGACGACACCTTACATTTAATTTCATCCACCGAAGATAATCATATCGCGCAAATAACCCTTCCAAAATTAATTGCTTTGCGCACAGCGGGCAAAACCCATGTGATATTTTCAAATTTTCATGTCGACACACTGACTATCCATGCAGCAGGGTCAACGCATCTACAAGGGAATGATAATGTGATTAATCAGTTAAATTTATCTTTGGCAGGTGATTCACATGCGGATTTACAAAACAGTTCCGTTATCAATGCCGATGTGAATGCTATGGGCACTACAACTATTCAACTCAATATGCAGGGTGGCGATCTCACGGGAAAAACAGCAGGACTTTTTTGCGTCACTTATACCGGGACAATACGAAATCAGATGATTCACTCTTTTGGCACATCCTCTATCAAACCTAAGCAGTCTCGTCATTTATTTTTTGTCGCGCACAAAACCAGAACTCAGGTTAATTAAAAAACATAAGGTTTCGTAATAACGTCATGCACTTTTAAGTCAAAGAACCGAGATGAAGGCGCCGTACTAATAACACAAGCTGTATCAGCGCCATATCCCGTTCCAGCAACTGATATGACTTTACCTGGATGTGGCACCATACCAGCATCCGTAGCGATAGCAGCAATTTCTATGCAAACTTTCATCCCTTGCCCTAATATCCTTAACGTGCTTGCGACTAATTCTTCCTCACTCCATCCCATTTTACTTTTAATTGCTCTACCTAACCCGCATAAAACATGAACACCCGAATGTACATAATGCCCAGCATTCTCTATTTCCTCACGGAGATCGGCATTAAATTCTTGAGCAGTCCCCGCGCGAAAATTTGCCGCATGGGTAATTACAACCAATTTCATATTTGAATGATCAACCATTTTCAAAGCAGCGCGCGCCGTATCACCCACCGTACTGGCAATCACAAGATGAGAAATCTCTTGTTGCTTTGCCGCATTGAACGCTAACTCAAGCGTCCTCATTGTGTTTTGCTTGCCCGCTTCATAAAACATAAATATCTCTTCTTTTTTATAATCAATTTATTAAAAAAATATTTTGATAACCTTTTTGAATGGCTATTAAATACTTTATTATTTATATTTCGCATCATAGATGGCTTCCATGAGATCTATCGGAAATTTCCCCATTAACCCTTCCAATGCCGTATTCGTCAATATCACCACCGATAATTCATTGACAGGATCGACAAACATTTTGCTACCATACACACCACCCCATTCATAACTCCCCGCATACTGAGGTCTCCCTGCTATTTTCGGATCACGCAATACTGCAAAACCCATAGAAAAACCAAAGCCTGGATCTGCTGTTGGCTGAACCATATGCGGCACAGCATCTTCTGTTAAAAGACACACTGACTGCTCATTGAGCAAAGACGCTCCACCTCGACGAACCGCTTCTAAAAATTTAAGATAATCTTTCGCTGTACCTGCCATGCCTGCACCGCCTGATGGATAGGCTTTCGGATTTGTGATACGTCCAGGAGAGTAATGAATAGGCCCACAACCCGCTAAAAACACCTGATCGTGAGGTTTCATCAATCGCGCAACGCCACCCAGTAAATCGCTATCCGCATAAGCCTGTGCTAATCGATCACTTTTTTCGACGTAAAAAGTGGTATCGCACATCCCTAAAGGTTCCGTGATATATTGCTCAACAATTTCCGACAATGATCGTTCACAAACTTTCTCGAGTACAGCGCCCAGTACATCAGTAGCTATCGAGTAACGCCATGCGCTGCCAGGAACAAAATATAAAGGCACTTGTGCGATTCGATTTAAATTTTCTTTTAAAGATAGCACTCGATCATCCATTCCATCAGAAACACCTGCTGAATAATAGGGCTCATTATCTGGCGCCAAAAAACCATAGTCTAGTCCTGCCGTATGTGTTAATAAATGATGCAATGTAATAGTTGTTTTTTCTCCATTTGGTAGCTTTGGCGTAAAAGTGGGTAGCCATGCGGTAACCGGATCATTTAATTGAAAAAACCTTCTTTCCAATAAAGCCATCGCCGCCGCACAAACAATAGGCTTTGTCATACTGGCCAGACGAAATAGCGTGCTGCCCGTCACAGGAATTCCCGCTTCTCGATCAGCAAACCCATCGTGACTTTCAAATATGATCTCACCGCGTTTTGCGACAATAATGCTAGATCCGATGATTCGTTGGGCCCTAATTGCAGTATCAATAATCGAGCAAAGTTTTTCTTGAATTGTTTTTATGGCAGACCCTCCCCAATAAGAATAATCAAACATGCAGTGGTGCTTTTATACTTTAACCTGAGTTCGGGATAATGGAAAACAAGTAAGGCCAACCCAATCTCTGTCCAAATACCCCCCCTCTTTCTTTACGTCGTGGAGAAGAATATTTTATTCTCAAAACATAACTATTCACCGCGATTGCGATGAACAGTTACCTTAAAAGATATGAGCGATATATAACAAACCCAATGTTAACAAAGCATCTTTTACTTAATGCCACAAAGCAATATCAAGGCAAAGCATTACGTAAAATAGAGGTCACTATCTGGTTTGATTGATTTACTAACAGTACATCTTTTCCTGCGACGAGATAATCATAACCCGGATAAGCACCCAACAAACGAGTCAAATCATCCGGCAAAAATACCTTAGCAATGCCTGGGGGAAGCGGTTTTCCCCGCGCTAAATTTTTAGCGATCCCCGGAGGCAATGGCGTAGAGTTAAAAGGATGCGCAGAAAAGAAATTAGTAATAGTTACTCTATCTTTATCAGAAAATTTCACCCTTGATGCCGAACCACCTAAGGAGAGATTTTTTGCTCCCTGATAACCAGATTTACTATTTTTTTTCTGAATATTAAAATTTTTCTGCCCCTTACCTGCAGAAACATGCCCCATTCCTTTTGCCATCCCACCCGGATTGGGATCAGCATAAATAGCGAAACTAAGCGTAGCAATTAAAACAGATACCAACCCAATACAAACAAATTTAAGTAACTTTGACATATAACCTCCTTATTGTAGTTAACAAAAATGGTTGCAACTGATTCCCACACTAAGACTATACTGTTTCAGATTTAATTCATCAATGCAATTTTTTAGTACAATTGTATTGATTCAATAGCGGTTCTTACCACGAAAAATCTCTATCACTTCACCCAATCGCTTCTCCGACACGAATCGTGGCGACCTCAAGAAAACAATGATCATCATATCGAGATCCAATATGCCATTTTTCGTCCCTACTATCCAGAATTCAGATTATTGTAGTGTAAACGCGCGTCATTAAAGTTTGTATCAAAATCAATGCAACTGGGGTTTTCGTTTATTCTCCCAATGATCTAAAACAGGATTGCATAAATTAGCGATGAATAATCCGACGACAAAAAAATCATATTGTGGGAAAAACGTCAGTATTAAGAACGACACAATGCCCGCAATAAGACCAAAAACAATCCCTCGAACAAAACCAAAGCCTGATGTTTTTGGTTCGATTAACATAATAAAAACAAAAAACCAGCTGATCATGTTGAAAGGATGCGCACCATCAATAAACATCAGCGCACTAAAGACGGCTATAAATCCGATCACCTGTCCCCATTTTTTGAGCCGATAAACAAAGTACAATCCAGCCAAGATTAAGACATACCTATTCGATTCTAATATCCAGGTGAGTGGAAAATGAAATAATGTCGCAATAAACAGTGCCATATTGGCAGGATTTAAAAAATGTTTTTTATGTAACCGAATAATATATTTTGAAATAATAGCGAGGGAGGAAAAAACAAAAATCAACCAAAAAGATTCGTCAAAACTCAGAACCCCAGAAACAATCAATCCGCTGATGATAGCGCTTTTAGGGAAATCCCATGAATGACGAATCAAACGATGAATCACAGCATCAACGAGTACAGCCGTCAATACGCCTGACAATACCCATAAAATAAAACGACCATTTTCGTGGGGTATCCCAATAAAAAATAAAACAACTAACGTTAAAATGACGACATTTTTGATGTCTTTAAAAAATTGCATTTTTAACAACCAATGTTGCTTTCATTTGATGATGCCCGGGGCCACAATAAACGGAACACATGATTGTAAATGTACCGACTTTGTCAGCCACAAATTCAATCACTTTTTTCTCGCCTTTTTCGATCGGTACATTGATATGATAGTCTTTAATATAAACGCCATGCGTAACATCACTTGATGTCACAATCAAACGAACAATATCATTTTTATTCACGGTAATTAATGCGGGAGTAAATTTAAATTGAGATGTAACAAAATCAATGGTTTTTATTTTTGTCGCATAACGTTGAGGATTTTCTTTAAATAATTTTTCGCAATCAGCGCAACAAAAGTAATAAGTTTTTTCCTGATATTGCACTACGAGCGCATTATTTTCATCGGACATAACTGAAAAGGGACAGATGTTTGCTTTATTCTCGCCCGGCTTGTTTTGAGAAATGAAAGAGGTATCCATTTGTCCCATCACATGATGGCTTTCATGCCCAGCATCATTTTGAGCGCAGACTGGAAATGAAATAATAAATATTAAAGTAATGAAAAAGATTTTTTTGACAAAATAAATTAATGGCTGTTTTTTCATATCAACATGCTCCCTATGTTGCATATTAGACAATATTACTACCTAAATCCCGATTTAGAAAGTTCTTCAGCAACTATAAAAAGTGACTAGTGAACTCTCACGCCATGATCATCTTGGCGTTCTTCATCCGAAGTTGGCGTAAGAGGAGGTCGTCTTAACACACGAATAAGTAGTGCAAAATTAGGACTACGTTGGCGCTCATAGAAATTAGCAACCACTTCTGGCGTCAACTCTATTCCGCTGTCATCGTAAATGCAAACAGGCGGGAGAGAATGAGTATTCTTCGTCCCATTGATACTTCCTGCATATTCATTTAAAGGAACATTTTTTGACCGAATATCTCTAGGTAAATAAGATGAATAAACAGCATGTTCTGGATGAGCACCCCCATCTCTGTATAACACAACGGTGCGCATCCCATCAGGTGCTGGCGCGGCGTGAACTAGAAGACGGTAATCGCGTTGTAATGCAGCAATGGCTCTGAACAAGTTTTTTCTTATCTCTGGATGTGAATCGTCATTGTATCTGATCTCTATTGGAATCCTTGAACGAGGAAGCTTTCTTGCCCAAGCGATAAACCCGAATTTAGGATTTGTCAGATTCGTTAATGCATCAGCATGACATAAAAACATATGTCCTTCCCGCCACGCAGCAATACTACAACAGTTATATAATCCATCTGTTATTAAGCTATTTACTTCCTGCTGACCATTAGGTCTTAATACACCATAACACCCTTGATCGATAAAAACACATTTCATAAAATTTCACGCGCTGATAACAAATTTAATTTGGACGATAAGATTGGAATTGTAATACCGATATAAGGCAAATCAAAAACAATCCTTCCTTTTATTGAATAAAATATAATCAAAAAAATATTTCATTTTAATAAAAAAGAAATATACTTTAGCTTGGAAATTAAAAAAGAGAGTGCTAATGAAAGATGATGCCAAGAAGCGATTCGAAACAACAAAAAGTATGGCTGTATGTCGCTTGCAAGGTCGTATACGGAAGTTATTATCTTATTTTGAAGGGCGGCAAAAACGCTATCCAAAGTGTAAAGAGATTCAAGCTAGCGATTATCCAGCTAAACAAATGCTAGAAATTCTCAAAGCAGCATTTAATTCTTTTTATAATCATTCATCCCCTTGCTCTGGTTTCATGCTTAATGACTATCTGGCTGTTCGCTCAATGCAAAATGAATTAGCAGGACTATTTCAAGTTGATCAACGAGCATTGAAAGTAATGGACATCCCTCCTCCTGCCATAGAAATTGAATCGCGTGAACTTAGATCGTTTGTTATTAAGGAAACACGTTCATACCTTAGCGTAAATGGAGACATCACGCCTTTCTTAACGGAGGCCGATTTTGCTTTCTTATCTGATTCATCTACTGAATTGCCTAGATTAGCCTCATGACAACCGTCATCGAATAATTTTTGCAATAATGGAAAATGAGCATGATCAAGAAATTATTTATTTTATTTTTCGTCGTCACAATAGCCACATCAGCAAAAGCGGCGCATCGCACAGTCGACTTAACCATCGCCAACCAGACCGTCAATTTTACGGGCAAACTCGGCCAAGCTATTGCTGTCAATCACCAAATCCCTGCCCCTACTTTACATTTTAAAGAAGGCGATCAAGTCACTATTCGTGTTTATAATCAGTTACCTGTCGGCACAACCATTCATTGGCATGGTTTATTAGTCCCCTGGCAAATGGATGGTGTCGAAGGCATTAGCCAACAAGCGATTCCGCCAAACGGCGTTTTTTCTTATCAGTTCACGTTGCATCAATCAGGCACTTATTGGTATCACGCTCATGCGGGATTTCAAGAACAACAAGGATTATATGGTGGCATTATTATCGATCCGATCCATCCACCACCTTATCGTTACGACAAAGATTTTGTCGTGGTTTTATCGGATTGGAGTAACACACCACCTGAAAAAATTTATGCGAATCTCAAAAAAGAAGGCGACTATTATGCATCACGTTTTCCGCTACAACCTTCTCTCATAAAATTCATTCACGACTATCGACACGCAACACCTATTCAACGCAAACAGCTGATTCATGACTATCAAATGATGCAACAGATGCGCATGAATATTTATGATATCAGCGACGTTGCTTACGATGCTTTTTTGCTGAATGGCAGAACGCCCAAAAAACCTTGGACAGCTCCTGTCTCTGTCGGAGACGTTGTGCGGTTACGTTTTATTAATGCAGCAGGAAGCACGATTTTCAATGTCAAAATACCTCAGGCAAAAATGAAAATTGTGCAATTGGACGGTAATAATATCAAACCAGATATGGTTAAGTATTTCACTATCGCGCCAGGTGAAACTTATGATGTGCTCGTTTCAATCACGCAGCCTGAGCCCGCTATTATTTATGCAGAATCGCTTGATACTTTAGGATATGCCGCTGGCGCATTGACGACACAGCCTCATCAAATTGTGAACAGTCAAGAGATCCAGCCTTTCCCTGAACCCTCTCCTGTCATGCTGGAACATAATATGACTATGGATATGGAAAAACCAGATACAAATCACACGCATCATTCATCCCAAATGATGCCCATGAATGCCCTGCCAGTTTTAACCACCGGCACAACCTACCAACACCTCATAGCTGCGACTAAAACAAACGATCCCAACAAACCCATTGAAGCGATCATCCACATGGATTTATCCGGTTATATGGATCGTTATATTTGGTTTATCAATGGCGTACCCGAATACAAAGCTAAACCGATTTTAATTAAACCGAATAAGCGCTATCGGATTATCTTTACGAATAATTCCATGATGCACCATCCCATGCACATTCATGGTCATTGGTTTATTTTGCGTAATGGTCACGGCGCTTATGATCCACTCCTGCACACAATTGATGTTCCACCCGGCGCAACCGTTGTTGCTGACATCGATACCAATGCCAGCGGTCAATGGTTTTTTCATTGTCATCAACTGTATCACATGGTAGCAGGCATGGCGCGAGTCTTTCGATATACTACGCTAACCGATATCGCCGCCGGTAAAGCCAAACCAGAAAATACCGTTCATCAACTACCCTATGCGAATCAAGCCATTGTGCAAATCGATCGGCAGCCTATTCACCCCACGTTAGTCACGCATCCATCAGCACATCCCACCGGCTTATATTTAGCAAACTTCTTAGACGCCAATATAGACCCCTTTAGCAACCATCAAGAAGTCACGTATAAAGGATTATTCGGCGGTGATTATCATAAGCTTGAAGTATATACAAACGATGCCGAAATCAATAAAGGGGTAATTGAGCAGGCCGATCTCGATATTTTTTATTGGCATCTCATCAGCCAATTTTGGGCCATCAAAGGCGGCGCTAATTATGTTTACCGCCCAGCCAAAACGCCTTACTTACAACCTGGCGCAGGTATTGAAGGACTAACGCCCTATTTCATCGATACCAATCTTCGCACTTATTATCATAGTGGTTGCACTAAATTAGACCTTGAGCTTTCACGCGATACGCAAATTACCCATTATTTTTTTATTCGTGCTGGCATCCGAAGCATTCTTGCTAGCAAAACGGTTTCTCATGACGAGGTAGGCAGTGGATTGAATGAATTGCAGGAAACCTTGCGTCCTTACTATCAGATTAATTCTTTTACCTCCGTGTACTTACAATATCAACACACTAGCAATTACGGTACGACCCAGCGATTATTACGTCAAAATAATGAGCCCACGAATGAAAATAATTATAGCCTCGGGGTATCGCTACTTTTTTAAAATCAAAAAATTTAAATGCGTTTACCCTGGATTAAACCAAGATCCTATCAACCTCTAAATCGGATCGATCAGTTCAATATCCAAACCATAAAGCAATGAAACCGCCTCAGGTAACATAAATTTTGCTTTGGTTATATTGCATGTTAATAAATCAATACGATAATTATCCGCAAAAGCAAAATCCGCCTCTGTTAAATTTGAATTAACAAATAAACTTTCACTAAAATTAGAATGAGTCAGATTTGCTTTGGTTAAGTTGGCTTCTCTAAAATCGACATTATGAACTCGACATTCAATCATGCTGATTTCTTGCAAGTACAACCCAAAAAAAGTCGAATGACTCATATCGCATTTATCGAAATAAATTGAACTTATTAGTTTTATTCTTGGCCATACAGCTTCTGTCCAGTTGATACCCGTTACTTTTGAATTAATAAATGTAACGTTACTAAATGAACAACCTTTAACTTTAATCAAACTCAGATTACATCCTTCAAATTGGCAATCGCAAAACCGACATTGCTGAAAATCCACCTCATTAAATTTACAATTAATGAATTTGCAGTTTTCAAAAATTTTCGCGCTAATAGTTTTTTGCGATAAATCTAACGATTCAAAAAGCCTATCGAAATATTCTTTCTGCTTATCATTTTCTGCAAATAATTTATATGTCATCTTATACTCGTTAGTATTTTTTGAATGAATTCGCTTTTTGCTTCGCAATAACTAAAAACATCGTTTTGAAATTGCTTGGCTAAATTTTCTTTTAACCGTTGATAATCGGTAGAAGCGGATGGATGCTCACGTAAATAATCTCTAAAAAATAATTGTTTATGCCAAAAATCACTATTGATCTCTACCATGTGCAAATGAAAATGTTTATTCGGCAAATTAGGTCCCTTATGCAGATAGCGGCGATGAGGAAATTGCGCTTCAAATTTTTGAACATATTCATAACCAATGGTTTCTAAAGGTTTGATGCAAGCATCGGCTGTTATCAAATCCTTCACCCCTACCATCATATCGATAATAGGTTTAGCTGCTAAATTCGGAACGGCCGTACTGCCAATATGTTCAATAACCGCATTTTTATCACCCATGACCCCTAAAATCTGAGCCTGTTCAGATATAAACATCCTCGGCCAATTATCATCATAAGGCAAAATAATCACGTTACGATTAAAATATTCATTAGTCATGATTGCTCTCTAGCGCTTAATTGTTTTTCAGTCTGGTTTTTTAGGGCTAGCCGCGCTGCCTGCTAAAATACCACCATCAATATGGAGCTCACTACCAGTCATGTATTTTGATTCATCCGAAGCCAGATATAATGCCGCATAAGCCACATCCAACGGTTCACCCATTTTACCTATGGGGATACCTTTTTCGATCTGTGCAATCATTTCTTTTCGCTTTTTACCTTTTCCCAGCATCGCATCCCACAGAGGCGTTAAAATAGCGGCGGGATGAATAGAATTACAACGAATAGGATAACCTTCTTCAGCGCAATATAATGCAACAGTCTTCGTATGATTTCTCACCGCAGCTTTACTCGATGCATAAGCGCTCGCTCGAGGAATACCCACAATCCCTGATCGCGAAGAAATATTAATAATCGAGCCGCCGTTTTTCTTCATTAAAGAAATAGCGTATTTACAGCCTAAAATGGTTCCCTTTAAATTAACATCATGAACATCTTGCCAAGCATCCAGCGATAAATATTCGGGATCATGGGCAAAACCAGAAACTTCAAGACCGGTCACACCCGCATTATTAACCAACACATCAAGGTGCCGATATTTTTTCTTAATGAAATCCATGGCCGTCTGCCAATCCTTTTCATGGCGTACATCGAGATGATGATAAATCGCTTTTTTTCCGATATTTTCTACAACAATTTGCCCTTGTTGATCTAAAATATCGGTCACAATCACTATCGCGCCTTCTTGCGCAAATAATTTCGCCGTCGCTTCACCAATACCTCGCGCAGCGCCCGTAATCAAAGCAACTTTATTTTTTAATCTGTACATATACGCTCCTCAATATTTGAATTAGCCACACGGATAAAATGAAAGAATAGCCTGTAAAGGCATCTCATAAAAAAACGGAATGCTTTGTTTCTGTAGAAATTACAAAATCTTCATATTATATGATCCTCTTCAGAGCATCCAAGATGCGCTAACAGTTTATTTTGTCGAAAAATTTAAAGAGGAGTTCATTAAATTTTTCTGGCTGTTCTACGTGAGGGAGATGCCCCACTTCACCGGCAAATAAAAAATACTGTGCGTTTGGAATGGTTTGAGCAATGGCTTTCACTTCTGACTCGGGAAGAATTCCATCTTTTTCAGAAGCAATCACTAAACAAGGGCAATTAATTTTATGCAACCAAACACTGGCATCAAAAATTTTAAACACATTCGTTTGGTTGATAAATCCCACCTCCGTTATCGAGTATTTATTTTCTACGTGAGATTTGATTAGCTGATCAGTCACTTCTTGGTCACTCAAGAAATCACCTGAAAAAATCCACCCTAAATTGGTTCTTGCATAGATTTCCTTCGCTTTAACTGCAAGCTCTTGAGCATTGCCAAGTCTAATCAACTCAAGATGCGCTTCAAGTAGCACCTGGTATCGCACAACAAAGTTTCCAGGTTTCATGATAGTATTCGATAGAACTGCTGCCTTCACAAGATCGGGATATTGATGCGCGAGTGCCATGACTATTTGTCCACCCATCGAATTACCGACAAAACAGGCCTGTTTTATCCCCAATGCGTCACATAACGCCTTCGTATCATCCGCCAACAACTCTGCCGTATAGGGAAAATCAGGACAATCTGATTGTCCTACGCCACGATTATCAAAAACAATAACACGATGTTTCTCGGCGCATTGCTTTGCCACAGGTTCAAACGCTGAATGATCAGCCGTAAAACCGGCAACAAAAACGATGGGTTCGCCCTGACCCTGTTCTTCATAATAAATATTAATATTATTTTTTAATTTCACCTTTGGCATTTGTTTATCGCTCTAATTTTTTAATTTCAAAAAATCGCACTTAAAATCTGAATTTATCAGTAAGCTTTGTAATTGGTTGATATTTTCCATCAGATACTCAGGCTTAGCAAGCTTAAGCCTATTGATAGAGTTAAATCCCCAAGAAACGGCAATCGCAATACCCCCGCTCATTCATGCGAATCAATTTCTACAGTTCATCCGCTAATCGTATAAATCTTTTTTAAATCAGCATGATCCAATAATGTCTTTAATTGCCTTAATTGTAAAACCAATCCGGAAATAACGCCAATCAAGATACCATAGCAACATCCAGCAGCTCCCCAATGAAATACAAAAGTAAAAATATAAGCGCAGGGAAAAGCAATAAGCCAAAAAGCAATCAAGCTAATCCGCATTGGTTTTTTTGTGTCTTTCAACCCTCGCAGCGCACCGATGGTTATAAAACGAAAACAATCGATAAATTGAGAAACTCCACCAAAAATAAAAAAGAAAATCGCATAACGCACGAGTTCATTATTTTTAGAATCAGCCACGTTGACATCTAACCCTATCCATTGTTTTGAAAACCCTATAAATACAGACCAAACTGCGATCATAAAAATTGCCCCTAACAACATATTCACATAAGCTGCTCTTTTCACTGCCGCTCTGTCGTTTCTGCCAACGGCTTGACCGACGCGAATAGTAGCCACCTGAGACAAGGCAAAAATGATCATAATACTCGGCCCAATATATTGGCTGAGAATTTGGTAAGCCGCTAATGGGTCAGAGCCAAGCTCCCCCATAAAAAATGTAACGGTAGCAAATAAGGCTACTTCAATCACACTCAAGCAGCCAATAGGCCATCCAATTTTTATTAATTCAATCAAATAATCCGAACTGATCTTTCCAAAATTGGCGAATATGTTAAATGAACGATATCTTGATTTATTAATGTAGACGCCATTACAAATTGCGGCAAGCGTAAAAACTATTGCAAAAGCATATCCTACACCCGCTACCCCAAATTTAGGAATACCAAAGCGACCATAGACGAATACATAGGTAAATAAAATCTCAAAGGGCACTTGCACTAAATTGATCAATAAGACCACACGAGTTTTTGACATCCCTACTAAAAATTGATTCATCACAATCAAGAATGAAAAAGGTAAAATCGCAATGGATATCGTACGTAAATACACTGTTGCCCAGTGAATGATTTCGGGACTTTCATGAGTAAAGCGAAAAACAAAGGGGGATATAAAAATAATAAAATACATCGGCACACTCACCAGGATCGCCAAAACAAATCCCTGTGACACGGCTTTTCTCACGCCCTCGTGATTTTCTGCGCCATAATGTTGTGATACCAGTACGCTAACCGAATTCAATATACCAAAAAAGAAAACGACGAGTGTAAAAAACACGGAACTCCCAAGCGCCATTCCATCTAACGTTGTCTTTCCCAAATGAGCAACCATCAGGGTACCGACAAAACCGCTAGCTGATCGCACTAAATTTGAAGCCATCAGCGGCAAGGATAAAACAAAAGATTGTTTTGTTTCTGAAAAAATCGTTTGCAGCATTTTTTTTTGATTCATTTTGTTATTTCTTCTTATTGAAAGGCACGCTGATGTGTGCGATTCTAGTTTTATAGAAGGATACTTAAATATTCGTTCTACGGGGATATCCGTGTGATTAAACTACGAAAACACAGGCACTTCCATAAAGAAACACTGATCTCTAAAAAAACACCTTAACAAGATCACCGTTGACCTCAATCTTAGTTTTGATTATAGCATGAAAAATAAGAAAAAATTAATCGCTATCAAATAGTTAGGATTTTTATCGCAAGTATTTTTATGTTTGATCACTTTTCCGATGGCAAAAAACCTGCTCTTTTTAAGGCCAATACAAAATTCTTTGTATCGGGTCGCCGAGCCCATTTTGTATAAAACCAATCTAAATAGTGTGCCAGACCAAACTGTTCCCAATTTTCTATTAACCCCAGGTGTTGATTTTTGTCATCATATTGCGTAATCAATGACGCTTTTTCCTCTGGGGATAAAGGATGATACGTATCCCAATGAATAACACTTTTTTCGCTGAGACGTCCTTTTTGAAAACTCGGCTCAACACGCGGATAACCTAATACCAAAGCAATCAAAGGAAAGCAATATTGCTCTGGCAAATTAAGCATTTCAAACACTTTTTTTATATCACGTCGGTGAAGCCCTCGTTGAGTAAACAACGAATCAATCCCTAAACTTTTTGCAGCAATACATGCCGTTTGTGCTGCCATCATCGTATCAGCGCTACCCGTAACAAATCCAATCGCATCACTTATCTCAAACGTATGATTCAAGTGTTTCGCCAACTCAATCAGGCGCGTGAAATCAACACAAAATACCAATAGCGTATCACCAACATATTCGGATAGTTGGCGGATTTTTTCTTTGTCTTTGATAACGATAATCGAATAACTTTGACGTGCCGACGCAGTGGCAGCGCGTATTGCAGCCTGCAAAATAATATCCAGGTATTTATCATCAATTTTTTTATCAGAAAAATCGCCATGAATGGTCCTGAGATGATGAATCGTTTTAATGGTGTCGTTCATATTCATACCTTAAATTAAGTGAGGCCGATTTTAACGCCATGTCAAATACATGGCGCCCCAAGTATAACCTGCTCCAAAAGCCGCCAAAATAAGATTATCGCCCTTTTTGATTTTTCCGGCTCGCTCATATTCGGTTAAACATAAAGGGATGGTTGCCGCCGTTGTATTGCCATAACGATCAATGTTAATAATCACTTTATCTTTTGAAATACCCATGCGTTCAGCTGTCGCATCGCCGAAAGATCAAAACCCCAAGCTTTTGTCGCACCAATTTCATGCTGAACAAAACAGGCCGTAGCAGGACAAGGCATATCCGGTGTAACAGTTTCATCTTACATTCAAACCACAAATACCGCTTAATTGAGCGCGAATGGTTGACCTAAAAAATTATTTCATCGTAATTGATTTATTCGGATAAAAAAATCAGTGATGGGTGGGATTACGCAATAAAAAAACCAATGGCAACATGAGTATAAAACTCCACTCAATAAATGAAAACGCATTCACCATCGCTATCATTTGCGCCTGCCGAGCAAGCTCAAGCGTAATAACGCTCACCGCTTTTGGTGAGTAAAATGAAGAGACATGAAGTTTGTGTAAATAAAACGGCATCGATACGTTATAAGGATTAACAAATCCACTGAGTAAATTCCAGGCTTTTTGTATACCGCGAACATACACCGTCATGCAAATTGAAATGCCAATCGTTGAACCCATAGTACGTAATAAGCTAAATACCCCTGTTGCATCCATGCGAAGATTAGCGGGTAATGTTGAAAACGCTATGACAGAAAGTGGAACAAAAATCAGTCCCAAGCCAAATCCCTGTACGACGGATGGCCAAATAATCCATATCGGACTGATATTAAGCGAATAATAGACAGTCAATTTTACTCCCAAAATACAGATTAAAACGCCTGCAATAATGAGTGTTCGAGGGTTAATCCGCGTAATTATTTTCCCGACTAGCATCATACTAATCATGCTACTAATTCCTCGAGGGATCATCACAAGCCCTGCGGTAAAGACAGGATAATTCAATAAATGCTGAAGCAAAATCGGCTGAATCACCATCGTTCCGTATAAGCCTAATCCTACTCCTGCAAGCAATAAACTGGCGAGTGTAAAATTTCGATCTAAAAAAATTCGGATATTAAAAACAATGTGTCGTGAATTAAATAGATTATGAACCACAAACCCGATCAAACCAAAAAATCCCAGTGCCGTTGCAATGCGAATATCCCACGCATTAAACCAATCTCGATAATCTCCGCGATCAAGAAAATACTGTAAAGAGGCTATTGATAAAGATAAGTAAAAAAGCCCGAGCCAATCCATTTTGCGCTCTCGTTTCACATTACCAGGAACAACCAGCGCTGTGAGAATCATAGCCATGATGCCGACAGGAATATTGATATAAAATGTCCATCGCCAACTCGCCATTTGCGTCAAATACCCCCCCAACGTCGGACCCAAAATAGGACCTGCCATGATACCCACACCCCAAATTGCCATGGCTTTTCCCTGCTCTTCCTTAGGATAGACATCCGCTAAAATAGCCTGGGAAAGTGGAACAAGCGCTGCGCCAAACATGCCTTGTAAAAGACGAAAAAAAACCATGCTGGTTAGTGAACCGGCTGCACCACATAATGCAGAAGTTAAGGTAAATCCTAAAATGCTAATAAATAAATAATTTTTCCGCCCTAAGCGGTCTGAAAAATAACCGGTCAGTGGCATGATAATGCCTGATGCGACCATATAACCCGTTAAAGTCCAAGTGATTTGATCCGACGTCGCACCTAATGACCCTTGCATATGTGGCAAGGCAACATTCACAATCGTGGTATCTAATACCTGCATTAAAGCCGCCGACATGACGGTTAATGTAATTATCCAACGTTCCGTATTAGAATACTCAGCGGGGCTTTTCATTTGACGTCCGCGTTGAATGGAGGTCAATCTTAACAGAAGCCGTGACACCAATACGTAATGGATAAGATGGATCGGGGTCGATAAAGCGAATTTTAACGGGGACACGTTGTGTGACTTTCACCCAATTGCCCGTCGCATTTTCGGGCGGCAACAAAGAAAATACTTCGCCACTCCCGCGACTTAAGCTATCCACTACCCCATTAAAAGAATGCCCGGGGTACATATCTAAAATAATCGTCGCTTTTTGGTTAGTTTTCAGATGTTCGAAATCAGTTTCTTTCACATTGGCCTCAACCCAAAAATCTCGATTGCTGACTAATGCAAAAACAGGTTCGGCGACATTCACAGAATCACCCGGTCTTAATGATAGATTCGTGATCCATCCATCAGTCGGCGCTGTGACATTCGTATATTGCAAATTGAGTTGCGCGTGATTTAAATCGGCTTGATCCAGCTTAACCATCGCTTTGGCACTTTTTAGTTTTTCGACAAAATCATCTTGTTCTTGTTGAGATAAAAAATGTTTTCTGGCTAAAGTAAAAATTCGCGTAGTAGAAATCATTGCATTTTCTAAAGTCGCCGAATCTTTTTCAAGTTGCGCTTGAGCGCGATTTACTTCAATTAAAAAAGGCGCAGGATCAATTTGGAAAAGCAGCTGGTTTTGATGCACAAAAGCGTTATCAACCACAGCAACATTGATCACTTTTCCGCCAATTTGTGGGGCGATTTGAACAACATTCGCTTTAACATAAGCATCATCGGTTGTCACATAATTTTGACTATATAACCAATACCAAACACCTAAAACAAGAAGGATCAAAAAAACAAAAACCATCATCCATCGAGATATATGATATTTTTTGATTGATAGTCTCAAGAAAAAACCTTGTAGGTTTTTATGTAAAAATTTCAACATGAAAAAAAATTTCTCTTTTTTAATAAAAACACGCTATTTCAAAATAATGATAATAATGTTGCTCAAGCAAACGAGTCCTATGCCAAACCACGACCAGCCATCGGGTATGTATCTCCAAATCAACATACCAAAGATACCGCTAAATACTACGCTTAGATACATAAACGATGATGGAATATAGGCCGGCGCATAAATTAAGGCTCTCGTTAACAATTCTTGATAGAGCACTCCAAAAACACCAACACCTAACAACGCAAGTAACGTCAAATTATCAGGCGTTTGCCAATAAAAAACAACCAGTGCACTACTAATTAAAAGAGCAATCGATGTATAGTAAAATAGGATCGTATAGGGATGTTCGTGTTGACTCAATTCACGAATACCCAAAATACTCACGGCAGCACATAGTCCGGAAAACAAGCCTACCCCTGACGCAAGATTGAATAATGTAAGTGTAGGTTTGAGTACAAAAATAATGCCCATGAATCCAACCATCATGGCAAGCCAGCTGAATAAACGGGGTTTTTCTTTAAAAAAGATAGCGATTAACACCAAGGCAAACAAAGGGTAAGTTAATGACAATAAATTGGCATTGACAAGTGGAATGTAACGCAAGGCATAATAAAGTGAGTACATGGCACCGGTCGAAGCAATGGCACGCATGATATGCATCCCAAGATGTTGTGTTTTAAGAGATATGGGGCAACCACGCAAGTGCCGCATCAATAGCATGGCGAAAATATATAGCGCTGCTATAGAAAAACGAAAAAAGGTAAGGACTGGTTCACTGGAATGTGGTAGCGCTAGCTTTGAGCAAAGTGCCATTAATGATAAAAATAATGCGCCTGCAGTTGCGCTTTTCGCAAGTTAGTGTGTTCGCCTCCCCGAATCGTTCCCATCACATTCTCTTTGTATGATTATCGAATACAGCGGTATTCTAATAAATAATTGAACGTATGTACAATTATTTATTAGAATCTATCTCCATTCATACGATCATAATAAGCCAATAATGTTCAGATTTTGGATGATTTCTCGTCAAGCCAGACAAAAAGATAAGCAGGCGCAAGCATTGACGTGTTGTTTAAGTTTTGAGGGCTTTATACAAACTGTCTGCGGCCAACTGAAGGTATGTTTTTTGCTTGTGCGCCTTGTTTTCTTGAAAGACGACACTCGATTCTTCGAGCGCCCCATGGATCGTGCTGAAAATTAATAGCAAAATAATATCTGCATCCACATCTTGACGCACTTGTCCTCTTGTTTGTAGTGCCCCTATAACCTCTTGAAGATGCAATGAATAACTGCCTGAAGTAATCATGAGAGATTTTTGCTTTGCTTCTAAGCGTTGCCAATTAAGAATTCGCAATGCTTCTGGATGTTTTTGCCAAAAACCAAAAAGATTGCTGACGGCTCGTTCCAAAAACATCTTAAGATCGCTGGGTTCTTGCCTGGTTTTCGCCCCACAAAAATGCTCAAATTTATTCGCCATGTTGAGCCGCACTTGTTTCCATAAATTTTTCTTACTTTCATAATGATGCGTAATAAGATTAAGACTTACTTGAGCAGTTTGTGCAATATCTCGCATAGAGGTACCGGCAAAACCATGCTTTGCAAACAATCGTGTAGCAACTTGCAAAATAGTATGTCTTGTTTTGTCAGCTGAAGGACGTTTCTGTTTACAGCGAATCATTTATTTTCAACCCCAAAATTAAATCCATGACATTCGTGCCGGTAGGCCCCGTAAAAACCAAATCCCCACTGGCTCTCAAGAAATCTGCGGCATTGGCTTCTTGCAAACACATGGATGGATCAAATCCCGCAGACTGCCCACGGCTTATCGTATGCCCATCGACCAAAGCGCCCGTATCATCACAAGGCCCATCAGTTCCATCGGTTCCGCAAGATAATAAATAAACCCCACATTGTCCCTTTAAAACTTGAGCCGCGCTTAAAGCCAAATGTTTATTACGTCCCCCTTTTTTTGGCTGATCCGGTAATTTAACGCTAGGCTCTCCACCTCGAATAATCAAGCGTGGTTTTCCGGTAAGTAATAATTGCGCGAGATTCTTTCCAATGATTGTCGCCTCCCCTGTTAGATAACGATCTTCAATATCAACATCAAAACCCAACTGACACGCATAAGTTGCTGCAGCATGCTTAGCCTGCACCAGCGTGGCAATCACCGCTGTTTCAATTTGCTCGTCGGAAGGAAATAACAATCCCGAACCTACCTCTTCAGGACAATTGGATGGAACATCAGAAATAATGAGTTGCAAAGTATTATATTTTTCCAAATAGCGCACTAACTTTCCGCCTTTAATTTCAGAATATTGCGCACGCATTTCGCTCATTTGTTTAGTTGATAATCCAGAAGTCACTAAATAAGTATGCAGTGCCTGTAGTTTTTTTAAATCAATAGACTTAGGTAAAACTTCGACTAATGCCGACGCGCCGCCCGACAATAAAAACAAAATCTGACTTGAGGGCGGAATACGCTGAATAAAATCAAGTAGCCTTTTTCCCGCTAACAAACTACTTTCATCTGGAATAGGATGAGAGGCGTCAATGCAAAAAAACGGCGCATCAAGATCATGCTGTCTTTTTGTAATGATCAAGCCATCAACAATTTGTTTTCCAAAAAAATCAACAGCGCCTAACGACATCGCAACAGCGGCTTTCCCTATAGCAATTAAATAAATAGGCTGCGATATGGGTTCAAGGCTGTGAGTGGCCAAATAAGATCGAACACACGTTCTTCCATGAACCGCACTCAAGGCCACTTTAAAAATGTCTAGTAAAATATCTCTGGCATTCATCGGACCTACTCTTTCCTTGATGTAAAGCCCCTAATGACAATGGTACCTATCACTCTAGGCATCTCATCTTAAGTGAAAACTTTTTTCACCGCTCGTGTTATTTGATCTAAACGAACTTCTAAACTCCCTGTGTAACCGATCGCTAATCGAATTAGTCCGGGAGACAATCCCATTTGGTTTTGCTCTTCGTTGGAAATTTCTGAAGAGGTTGATGAACCGGAACAGCTCATCAAGGTATCAAAATATCCCAGCGATACAGCAATCAATCCAAATCTTTCTTCGTTTTGCAAAATAGATAGCAACTTTTCCGCCTTTGCACGTGTTTCACAATCGATCGTTAGCATCCCGCCAAAACCGTAACCCTCATTTAACATCGATTTCAGCACAGTATGTTCCGGATGAGAAGGCAATCCTGGATATCGCACTTTCACTCCCAATGTTTGCAGCCGCTCTGCAATCGCCATAGCGCGAACGCCATGCTCTCGCATACGCAGTCCTAAATGAGGCAATCGTTGAATAACATCAAAAGCCACGCGTGGATCAATCGTCGGCCCCAAAAGCATCAATCGCCCTTGATGCAAATCCATCAACTGGTAAATAAAATCTTTCGATGCACAGATGGCCCCGGCAACGATATCGCTGGCCCCATTGATGAATTTCGTCATGGAATGAACAACGATATCAGCACCTAGTATCAGCGGAGAAACAAGCAGGGGCGTAAATGTGTTATCAACGACCAACTGAATCTGATGTTGATGAGCAATTTCTGCCAACGCTGGAATATTAGCGATGGTGAGGATAGGGTTCCCCATAGTTTCGGTGTAAATCACTTTAGTTTGGGGCGTTATGGCAGCCTTAATAGAAGACAAATCAGTCGGATGGACAAAAGTGACTCGAATACCCATCGCCGGAAAAATTTTTTCTAGCAAGGCATGGGTGCCTCCGTAAATTTGATGACTGGCGATGATGTGATCGCCTTGGCGACACAATTGCAATAAAGCGCAAGCAATCGCTGAAATACCGCTGGCTGTCGCGATAGCACTTTCAGATCCTTCCATTGCCGCTAAATAACGACATAACACATTAACGGTCGGATTAAAATTGCGACTATAAAGAAAATAATCGCCCTCTTCTGGCGATTTTTCACCCTGGAAAATTTGGGTCATGACGGCAGGATCTAATACGGTAAAAGTCGACGAGCGTTCAATGGAAGGCGTCACGCCGCCATGTTCACCGAATTCTCGACGCACTTCGACAATCGCTTCTTCGGGATTATATTTTTTCATAATGAATCCTTATGATGATTTATGACAATGAAAATGTATCGGAACTTTTTGTATTTGTCGATGCAAAATATAGTTTTTCGCCTCGACAAGCCGTTGCAAACTGAAAAACACATTTCCCAATCGGTAGTGAGGAAAAGGCGTCGTTGATCGCCGTCACTTTTTCAGACGATAAAGGGATCAGTAGTTGCCCTATTTTACAGTGCGCAATATTAAAATCTCTTTGCGTAATGCCTAAGATTGTTTTTTTTAATTGTTCTCGCAATGAAAAAAGATCGTTATTTTCTAAAAAACCGGTAGCCAATATCGAGCCATCGGCCGTAATCAGTATTCCTTGATAAATAAGGGTGATGGGGCTGAATGCAGTCATAATTTGCTGTGCTTTTGGCAATTCATCGCCCGGAAATATAATGCGGGGGTTAAATCCTCTTTCCGTATAATGCGAATACGATTGGATCGTCGTGTGAAAATGTTCCGCTTGTTGAAGCCAATACTCAGTCGAAGAAAGATTCAGCATCTCAAGTATTTGATGACGAATCGTTAAAAAATGTTGAATTAAAAAATCGGGGAATGGATAACCCAGTACAATACCCGTCGGTTTCCAAAAACCTTCATCAGCAATCCAGCAATTATTCTTTTGGGTGAAAAATCTTGTTTTAACGGCTTGGATTGCCGAGTCTGTAATGCCAGTACGATTAGCCGATAAACGAAGCGCATCATAGCGGAGTTGTAAAGCCGACCACATTACGCGCCATCGTTCGATGGATCTGATTGCGTTGCATCAAGAGAGGCATAGCGTTTCACTTTGGCTTTATTCGAAAGGCCTTCTGCATAAAAATTATAATCTAAATTACCGTACCCATTGGACATGCTTTCCGTAAAAGCTTGTTGTTTGGGGTGATCAACTGTCCCTGGTAAAATAGTTTGAACTTGGTTTAATCGAATAATGGCATAATCGCCTGAAGCGAGTGATAACCCTTTCTGCGTCGGCACTTTACTCGGCCTGGCCATACGAAATGCCACCATCAAAATCTCAGAGGGAACCGTTTTATCTCTAGATTTAATATTCCGTTTGGATTGCCATGATAACGGGAATCCAGAAGCATCCGTTTTAGGCAATGTCCCTATTTTTAAATTAACCAGTATTTGTTGTCCTGCACTTTCAGCTTGCGCTTTCGCTGCTTGATCTTGTAACAATCGAGTAATGTCTGCCTTGACTTGATCAAACGGTTTGATTTGTGCTGGTTCGTATTGATGTAGACGAAGCACAACGACTGTATTCTCATCTAAGTTAATAGGCGCGCTGTTATTGTGTTGGATGATCACATCATCGCTAAAAGCAGCCTGTAAAATACGGGCGTCTTTTGTGAAAGAATCGTTACCGCCTTGTCGCGTCAATAAATCTGTTGTTTGAACTTTGAGGTTTAATGTCGTTGCTGCGGATGTTAAAGAATTCGGCGTTTCGTAAGTTAAATTGGCTAATTTATCATTTAAGTTGGCAAAGGTTTGTTCTGCTTTTTGTTGACGATAGGCGAGCATGATTTTATCTTTGACTTGGCTAAAAGGCATAACCTTTTCCGGTTTCACATTAACGACTTTTAAAATTTGGTACCCTTGTGATGTACGGATGGGCATAGAAATATCACCCACTTTCATTTTCATCAAAGCATCACGAACGATATCCGTCACTTGTCCTGCATTTATCCAAGCTAATTGTTTTTCATTGACGGCCGTGCTTTTATCATCCGAATATTGTTGAATTAGCTTAACGAAATCGACACCTGTTTTAATTTGTTGCGTAATCGTTTTAATCGATTGATCTACTGCTGCTAATTGTTTTGGCGTCTCCTGCATCGGAATCGGCAAACTAATATATTGAACTTGCCATTGGCGAGGCACAGTATAAGCCGTTATATTGGTCTGATAAAAATCTTGTAGCTGAGCAGGTGTAGGTTGTATCGATTGAACCAGGTCATTCAGCGATAATCGAATATAATCAAAACTCGCTTTTTCAATGGTTTTAAAGGCTTCTGGATGCTGTCCATAGTAATCCTTTATTGCTTGATTCGACACCGTTACTTTTGATAAAAAGCGATTTTTTGGGACGATGAGATAATCGAAATCACGCCATTGATTAACTAAAGCGATCGAACGATTAATTTCACTGGGCAACACAAAAGCGGTATCTACAAATCCGCTTTTTACTTGATTAACTAAAATTTTATTGCTCAATTGTTGGAAAAAAGTCTCTGGGGTATAGAGCATACGACTTAATATTTCCTCAAAGCGAATACTGGAAAAAACACCATTAACTTGAAAAATAGGTATTTTTGCAAGCGTCGCATCAATTAATTCGGGTGCAGCCACAAAACCATGGCCTGTCGCATCTTGCGTTAACGTAAGATTGGAAATCATCGATTGCAAAGCGGCTTCTTTGAGTGCTGTTGTGTTGACCGCCATTTCGCTATCCGGCTGATCCATTCGTTGCTGTTGTTTATATTGATTGTAAAAAAATAAGAAATCGCGCTGTGTTATTTTGTTGCCATTGACTGTGGCTACAAGCGCTTCATTGGATTGACCATACAAATAACTTTTAACGCCCCACAAAATGAAAGGAATGCAAACACCAATTACAATAACCGACGCAATCCATCCTTGAGATTTTTCTCGAATAAATTGCAACATGGTTTTTGCTTATCCTTCCAAATGCTGGCGGAGTGGACGGGACTTGAACCCGCGACCCCCGACGTGACAGGCCGGTATTCTAACCAACTGAACTACCACTCCAAAAAATCAAACATGCTCTGGTGGGTGCTGAGGGGCTTGAACCCACGACCCCCGCCTTGTAAGGGCGATGCTCTACCACTGAGCTAAGCACCCCATTGCACAAGGCGAAGAGTTTACGTTATTTTACAAATAATGCAACGTTATTTTTTATCGACAGCGTCTTTAAATTTCTTACCGGCTTTAAAAACAGGTAATTTTTTGGCGGCGATTTGAATGGTCTCTCCAGTTAGCGGATTACGACCTTTTCGAGCAGATCTTTTAGATAGTTTAAACGTACCAAAACCGATTAAAGTAACTTCTTCATCTTTTGCTAAAGTCTTGACGATTGTCTCAAGCATCGTATCAAGTATTTCGCCCGTTTTATTTAAAGACAAATCAGCTGCATCCGCTATTGCTTTAATCATTTCGCCTTTGTTCATAATTAGTTCCTCTCCATTGAAAGATATTAAATAAAAATTCATTAATTTCTTTACGATAATTCAAAATTATTGCACCGTATATCGAAATATAATAAAGAAGGTGAATTTATACCAATACTTCAAAAGCACTGTCAAGCTTATTCCTCTTGAATTTGCTTCTGAGTGCGCTTTTTTGAAATAGAGATATAGTGTTTTTATGAAAATTTAAACTTTTGTCGTGCGTTTTCGCGACAAAAGTTTTTTGTAGTAACATTTTGGCCTAGTTTTTTGAATGCCCCTATTTCGACTCTTTTTGATGAAGAGTCATCCCCAATCTGAACATGTTTGCATCATCACTGTGCCGTAAATAATTATTTTTTTCGTGTCTTTTTATGCACTGGTTTGCTGGACGAACCTTTACGTGGTTGCTTTTTGGCTTTCAACGGTTTTGGCGCGTGTTGCAAGGCTAATTGCAAGACTTCTTCGATCCATCGGACTGGATGAATCTGTAAGTTTTCCTTCACATTATCAGGAATTTCTTTTAAATCTTTGGTGTTTTCCCGTGGAATAATGACATGCTTAATATTCCCACGCTTAGCAGCCAATAGTTTTTCTTTTAATCCCCCAATTGGTAAGACTTCCCCGCGCAAAGTAATTTCTCCTGTCATAGCGACATTAGCACGCACAGGCGTTTTCGTTAAAATTGAGATGATTGCGGTACACATCGCAATGCCGGCGCTAGGCCCATCTTTAGGAATCGCACCTTCCGGCACATGGATGTGGGTGTCGTGTTTCTCAAAAAAGTGTGGGTCAATCCCAAACAACTGAGCACGGCTGCGAACAATCGTCATGGCAGCCTTAATGGATTCTTGCATGACCTCTCCAATTTGGCCTGTCACGATTGCCTCTCCTTTCCCTGGCATCGTAGCTGCTTCGATGGTTAAGAGCTCGCCGCCCACTTCTGTCCAGGCCAGGCCAGTCACTTGTCCCACTTGATCTTTTTCTTCTGCTTCTCCATAGCGATAACGATGAACACCTAAATAATCTTCCAGATTTTCCGAAGAGATTTCGAGTTTTTTTAATTTTTTATCTAATAAAATACGCTTGACGACTTTACGACATAATTTAGCTAATTCTCGCTCTAAATTTCTAACGCCCGCTTCCCGTGTGTAATAACGAATAATATCTCGAATAACCGTATCATTGATTGATATTTCTTGTGTTTTTAATCCGCTCTCTTTAATTTGCTTCGGTAATAAATGTTGGATAGCAATATGAATTTTTTCGTCTTCCGTATAACCAGAAAGATGAATCACTTCCATGCGATCTAATAAAGCCGGCGGAATATCCAGCGTATTAGCGGTCGTAACGAACATGACGTGCGACAAATCATAATCCACTTCTAAATAATGATCATTGAATGAATTATTTTGCTCAGGATCCAAAACTTCTAGCAACGCTGAAGAGGGATCACCACGAAAATCCATCGTCATTTTGTCGATCTCGTCCAATAAAAAGAGTGGATTTCGAACGCCTGCTTTTGATAAGTGATAAACAATTTTGCCCGGTAAAGCGCCCACATACGTTCGACGATGGCCTCGTATTTCCGCTTCATCACGAACCCCACCCAATGACATACGAGCAAATTTTCTGCCCGTCGCATGGGCAATCGACTTTCCTAAAGAAGTTTTTCCAACGCCAGGAGGGCCAACAAGGCATAAAATGGGCCCTTTGATTTGACTTACTCGATTTTGAACAGCGAGATATTCTAAAATGCGTTCCTTCACTTTATCCAACCCATAATGTTCTTCATCCAAGATCTTTTCAGCGCGCATTAAATTTCGATTCACAGTGGTTTCTTTAGTCCAAGGGACAGCAATCAATGTGTCTAAATAATTGCGTGAAACCGTCGCTTCAGCAGAGAAATGCGGCATGAGCTTGAGTTTATTGAGCTCCGCTTTTGCTTTTTCTTGAACCAATTTTGGCATACCGGATTTTTTGATCTTTTTTAAATATAAATCTTGCTCATTCGGTAAATTCTCTAACTCACCCAATTCTTTCTGAATGGCCTTCATCTGTTCGGTCAAATAATATTCGCGCTGATTTTTTTCAATTTGCCCTTTAACCCGAGAACCAATCTTTTTCTCAATACTCATCACCTCAACTTCACGTTCAAGAAATTTCAATAATTTTTCAGCACGTGCTTGCAAATCAAAGGTCTCTAATAGCAACTGCTTTTCTTCAATCTTTAAAAGTACGTGAGCCGCAATCGAGTCAATAATTTGACTGGCGCTTTCAATCGTCGATAAAACCGAAATAATTTCTATGGGGATTTTTTTGCTATGCCTGGCATATTGCTCAAATAAAGATAATGTGCTGCGCACTAAAGCTTGCGCCGTAATATTTTTTTCATCCGTCGTGTCTTCGACAACAGAAATCTCACCAAAAACAGTCTCTTCTTTGAATGCAAACGAATGAATAGAGGCTCGCTGCTCTCCTTCAACGAGAATTTTCACCGTCCCATCGGGCAGTTTTAAAAATTGCAAAATGGAGCCAATGGTTCCCACTTCGTATAAATCGCCAGGTTTTGGATCTTCCGTCATTGCTTTTCTTTGAGCGACCAGCAACACTTTTTTATCATAAAGATTCATCGCTAATTCGACGGCTTTGATAGTTTTTTTGCGACCGACAAATAAGGGTAAAACATTACTGGGATAAATAACCACATCCCGTAAAGCAACAACAGGTAATTCGTGAGGTTGTTTCACATTGGGTAATTGTAAATTTTTTTCACTCATATAAAAATATTCTCACTGTTCTACTCAATTACTATAATATAGTCATTTAAGAAGCGGTTTGCACGGTTTTCCCGTCCGTGCGAACCAATAATGGTTGTGATTTTTTTTCAATCACGGCTTCATTGATAATCACTTTTTGAACTTGTTTGAGCGAAGGTAATTCATACATTACATCTAATAAAACTGCTTCCAAAATAGAACGCAACCCGCGCGCGCCCGTTTTGCGATTCATGGCTTTTTGAGCGATCAATTTAAGCGCTGCTTCTGTAATTTCCAGTTCAACATCTTCCATTGCAAATAATTGTTTATATTGACGAATTAAAGCATTTTTCGGCTCTGTTAGAATTTTGATGAGATCACTCATATCCAAATCATCCAAAACCGTGATTACAGGCATTCTTCCCACAAACTCTGGAATAAGGCCATATTTGATCAAATCTTCTGGTTCGATTTTTTGAAGTAATTCATTGATTCTCGCTTTATCATTTTTGCTATGCACATCCGCGCCAAAGCCAATACCGGATTTTTGAGAGCGCGTTCGAATAATGCTTTCCAATCCATCAAAGGCACCACCACAAATAAACAGGATATTGGATGTGTCAATTTGAATGAGTTCTTGATGGGGATGTTTACGACCCCCGCTCGGCGGCACGGAGGAAATCGTTCCCTCAACTAACTTCAGTAAAGCCTGTTGCACCCCTTCACCAGACACATCTCGCGTAATAGAAGGATTTTCAGATTTACGAGCGATCTTATCTATTTCATCGATATAAATAATACCTTTCTCGGCTTTTTCGACAGAAAAATCACATTTTTGCAATAATTTATGTAGGACGTTTTCAACATCCTCTCCCACATATCCTGCCTCGGTTAAGGTCGTTGCATCAGCAATGGCAAAGGGCACATGTAAAATACGCGCCAAAGTTTGCGCCAATAATGTTTTTCCGCTACCCGTAGGGCCAATCAATAAGATATTACTCTTTGCTATTTCGACCTCTGATTTAATCAATCCGCTTTTAATTCGCTTGTAATGATTATATACAGCGACAGATAACGCTTTTTTCGCCTGATCTTGCCCAATGACATAGTCGTTTAAAAAATGGTTGATTTCTTTAGGCGTGGGCAATTGCTCAACGACAGGTTCTGCTGTTTTTTCCTGCAAATCGTTTCGTAAAACTTCATTGCAGAGCTCAATACAAGCATCGCAAATAAAGACATCGTTTCCGGCAATCAATTTTTTAACATCGCTTTGCCGTTTTCCGCAAAAAGAACAATAGCTGTTAGCGCCTTTTGTTTTTGAGTCTTTGGCCACAAAAATCTCCTACGGTGACACTTTAATATCTAATGCTTGACGACTCTCTAATACACGATCAATCAAGCCGTAATGTAGGGCTTCTTCTGCTCGCATAAAATTATCACGATCCGTATCTGTCCTGATTTTTTCAATCGGCTGCCCCGTGTGTTTCGACAATATTTCATTTAGACGTTCACGCATCTTTAACATTTCTCGCGCATGAATTTCGATATCCGATGCTTGCCCTTGAAAACCGCCTAAAGGCTGATGAATCATCACGCGCGAATTGGGTAAACAATATCGCTTACCCGGTGCACCAGCGGTTAGTAAAAAAGAGCCCATGCTGGCTGCCTGCCCAATACATAGCGTGCTGACTTCGGGTTTAATAAATTGCATGGTATCATAAATGGCGAGCCCTGCCGTAACAACACCACCCGGTGAGTTGATATACAAACCAATTTCCTTATCCGGGTTTTCAGCCTCTAAAAATAACAATTGAGCAACAACCAAGTTAGCCATATTGTCTTCAATCGGCCCTACCAAAAAAATAATACGCTCTTTTAGTAACCGCGAATAAATATCGTAAGAACGCTCTCCTCGCGCTGTTTGTTCAACAACCATTGGCACTAACATTGAATCAAAAGTACTCGCTGTATTCATGGCAATATCCTCTGTTAATGTAATTAACGTTCTACCTTAAGCGCATCGTCATAAGAAATTGATTTTAGCTCTATTTTCGCAGCCGATCTCAGTTTTTCTACAACTTCATCTTCCAACGCAGCCATCTCATAAGATTCCAATCGTTTTTTGTCTGCATAATACCATTCAATCACTTTTTCGGGATAATCATAAGCTTTTGCCATATCCTCAATTAAGATCTTAACCTTTGCTGAATCGGGTTTAACATCCTGTTTTTTAATAAATTCACGCATGAGCAACCCTAACGCCACTCGCTTTTCAGCTTCTGCCATAAACATTTCTTTGGGCATTTCCGGCACATCTTTTTTACCCAGCATCTGTTGTAATCGTTGCTTACTTTGTTCTTGTAGGTGAGTGACTTCCGATTCCACTAAGCTTTTGGGTAATTCGACCTGATTAACGGATCGAAAAGCATCTAATACGGCTTGTTTATTTTTATGGTGTAACGCATTTTTTAACTCGCGCTCCATATTGCCTCGCAATGTATCGCGCAACTGTAGGATACCCCCTTCTTTTACACCCATACATTCTGCAAAAGCATCGTCGAGTGCAGGCAATTGACTCTCTAAAATTTTATTGATAGTGACCGTATAATCCGCCGTTTTCCCGGCTAAACTCTTATCGAAATAATCTGCAGGAAAAGGTAAAGAGAAAGCCAGTGTTTCATGGGCATTTTTCCCAATCAAATTCGACTCAAAACCATCAATCATCACTTTCGAACCCAATACGATAGGCATATCTTTGCCTTTGCTGGCTTCAACAATTTTCCCATCCACTTTCCCTTCACAGTCAATTTCAACTTTATCTCCAGTTTGAGTTAGTCGATCTACTTCGTGCCAAGTAGCATATTGTTTTCGCAGCCGTTCTAAAATTAAATCGAGCTGTTGATCATCAACAATGGATTGATATTGAGCAACCGCTTGATCCGTTAAGTCGATCAAATGAATCTCAGGATATACTTCAAAAGAAGCTTCATATTTTAAAGGTTCACCCATTTGAGATTCTTTAACCGTCATTGTCGGCATACTGGCTAATGCAATTTTTTCATCATCAATCGCTTGATAAAAAGATTTGCTTAATACATCCGTTATGATTTCTTCTCGAATCGCATTGCCAAAACGGGTTTTCAACAAAGAAACAGGTACTTTACCCGGACGAAATCCGTCCATTTTAGCGGTCTTGGCTAATTCATTTAATCGCGTTTGAAACTTTGCATCGATCTGATCAGCGGGAACTTCTATCAATAATTTTCTATTTAGCGTATCGATGACTTCAACGTGAACTTGCTGCTGCATGATATATCCTCAATTCTTTAAGTGTTGGATGGTGCGAAAGGAGAGACTCGAACTCTCACGGGTTTCCCCACAGGAACCTAAATCCTGCGCGTCTGCCAGTTTCGCCACTTTCGCAATGCGGTGCATTATACAATACACTCAACAAATGGGCGAGAAGCTTAATAACTTTCCTTGGATTTTGCAACAAATAATAGCGCTAAAAATTGGTTCTAACACACTCATGACAATAATTGAAAATAATAAAACAGATCGCTTTTTCCGTCAGTCTAGCGATCTACAGTTTTAACTTCAGCATTTCCCAATAATAAAGATAAACATCATTCGTCTCGCGAGAGAGATACCCCTCCACTTCGGCATGACTCAAATCAGCAGGCTCAGGATTCAGCGTGCGATTATCTTGCTCGTCTTTCGGCATCAGCTTAATCGCGGCTAAATTGGGACTGGAAAACCCAACGCCCATACTTATTTTTGCGGCAATATCCGGACGCATGACAAAATTCATAAAACGATAGGCGTTTTTGATATGACTGGCGCCGCGCGGAATAGCCATATTATCCACCCATAAAATCACACCATCTTTCGGATAGATATATTGGTAATGGGGATTTTCTGCAATCACAGAATTGGCATCGCCATTTTCAATGATGCCAATATTCGCATCTTCATTCACATACATTTGTTGCGTCCCATCACTTTGAAATGACTGAATATTGGGTAATAAATCAGATAACTTTAAATAAGCGGCTTGAATGTGTGCTGGATTGCTATCATTAATGGAATATCCCAATACTTTAAAACTCGCTCCAAAAACATCGCGCATTTCATCCAACACGGCTATTTTACCCTGTAAATCAGGCTTCCAAAGATCGCTCCATCGTTGAATCTCTTTCGGCGAATAGTATTGTGTGTTGATCAAAATCCCTGTGGTTCCCCAAAGATAGGGCAAGCTGTATTGGTTATGCGGATCATACGGTTGGTTCAATAATTGTGGATTCAAATATTTCATATTGGATAGCTGTGAATGATCGATTGGTTGCAACATATCTTCATTGATCATATGTTGCAAGGTCGAGCTCGAGGGCACCACAATATCATAATCCGCATGGGGATCGACTACTTTGAGCTTAGTGTACAACACTTCATTGCTATCAAACGTACTGTAATTTACGTGAATGCCTGTTTCTTTCTCAAAGGCCGTTAAGACTTCATCCGGAATATAACCGCTCCAGTTATAAATGTTGACCACTTGTGTTTGCGCAAAAAGCACAGGCGCAATACAAAATAAAACGATCGTACAAAGAATTTTTTTCATTTTTAGGCTCGCTTTTTTAATAAAAAATGCGCCAAACAAACAAACAGCACCGTCAAGAGAAACACCAATGTACACAGCGCGTTGATTTCAGGCGTAATCCCCACATGTACTTGCGAGAAAATGTATAATGGCAAGATCTGAAAGTTAGGCCCGGATACAAAAAAACTGATAATCACATCATCCATCGACAACGTAAAACTTAACAACCACCCTGCGACGAGCGCAGGCAACATAAGTGGCAAAATGATTTTAAAGAAAATGGTGCTATCCGTCGCGCCTAAATCGCGAGCCGCTTCAATGATTTTTTTGTCCGTCCCGCTCAATCGGCCCAAAACGGTCACCACCACAAACGGTAAACAAAACGTCACGTGCGCGAGCAATAATGACCAAAACCCTAAATGGATTTTCGCCAGTGAATATAAAATCAATAATGAAATACCAAACACTAAATCCGGCACAACAATCAACACAAACAACAAGCCATGAATAAATTGTTTGCCGAAAAAATAATATCGAAACAACGCCACTGATCCAAGTGCACCCAGAATAACGGCAATCGTCGCTGACAAAACTGCAATAATCAAGGAATGGGCGGTAATCACCAATAAATCGGTGTCTTGGAAAAGCGTCGTAAACCATTGCAATGTCATACCATGCCATTCTGCTGAAAAACGGGCATTGTTGAACGCATAAGCAATCAACACGATCACGGGTAGATATAAAAAAACGTAGATGCTGGCAATATAACTTGTTTTCAGAAAATTTTTCATAACAACTCCCGTCGGTCGCTACCTTGAGAAACCTTCCAATAAACTATCAACAAAACACCCATCAACAAGGTGAGCACCACACTAATCGTCGAGCCGAAAGGCCAGTTATTCGCCGTGACGAACTGGTCTTTAATTAAATTACCCAGCAACACAGAACGCGATCCCCCTAAAATATCGGGAATATAAAACATCGTCATCGCCGGTAATAACACCAATAACACTCCCGCCACAATTCCGGGTACGGTTAACGGAATAACCACCTTGACTAACTTTTGCCAACCGGTTGCGCCTAAATCTCTTGCGGCATCTAACAATCGCCAGTCAAATTTTTCCAAATTCGCATAGAGCGGCAAAATCATAAAAGGTAACAAGGAATAAACGAGCCCAATCATCACCGCGGTGTCGGTATATAACAATTGTAATGGATGATGAATAATGCCCAACCAAAGTAACAAGTGATTCAGCAATCCTTTTGCACGAATAATGATGATGATCGCATAAATACGAATCAACGAGCTGGTCCAAAAAGGAATAATCAAAAAAAACATTAACGCTGTCCGAACTCTCTCCGACATCTTGGCCAAAAAATAAGAAAACGGAAATCCTAACAATAAACAAATCGCTGACGTAATGAATGCCAGCTCAAACGAGCGCACAAAAATCCGAAAATAAATCGGATGAAAAATTTGCACATAGCTTTGTATAGTAAAATGGAGAGGCCAAGATAAATCATGCGCGCCTTCCGATAAAAAGCTAAATAAAAAAGTAAAAAAGAAAGGCAATAACGAAAAAGCAATGAGCCAAAAAACGATGATCGAAATCGAAAATCGTTTAAAGAGATATTTATTCTTCATAAGGCAATACAACCTCCCAACCAGCCATCCATTCCACCCAAACGGATTCACCTAGTTTAAAGTCGAGGTTTTCATCATCTTCATTAAAGAACTCTGTTGCCGATAACCGCTTTCCTGTTTTTTGTGTGCGTAAAATTAAATCGACAGTTGAGCCTTTGTAAATGACTTGTTCGACTGTTGCAGGAATCATGCCAGTCGTATCATCGACTTCGGTATTATCCCAAGAACGTAAATCTTCAGGCCGAACGACGACACAAACTTTCTGCCCCACTTGATACTCTTTGTCGTTATTCACGGTAAAAGTAAGCCCTTCAACAGCGACTTGCATCTTTTTACCCTCTACCGACAAAATTTCCGCGGTAAAAATATTGGTTTCACCAACAAATTTCGCCACGTATAAACTGCTCGGTTTTTCGTACACATTTCGAGGCGTCCCGACTTGATCAATACAACCATCATTCATGACAACAACACGATCCGACATCGACAAGGCTTCTTCTTGATCGTGTGTCACCAACACGAAGGTAATCCCAAGTGTGCGCTGCAACGCTTTTAACTCAATTTGCATGTTTTGGCGTAATCGATAATCGAGTGCACTTAAAGGTTCATCTAACAATAACACTAAAGGTCGATTTACAACGGCGCGTGCAATCGCAACACGTTGCTGTTGTCCGCCGCTTAATTGATGTGGCTTACGGTTTTTTAATTTTTCTAATTTAACTATACGTAAAATATCGGCCACTCGATCTTCAATTTCCGCGGAGGCCACTTTTTTACATTTCAATCCAAAAGCGATATTTTCAAAAACCGTCATGTGCGGAAATAGTGCGTAATTTTGGAAAACCATATTGACGTGACGGTGTTCAGGAGCCACTCCAACGACGCTACGACCGTTAATTGTAATCGACCCTCGTGTCAATGTTTCAAAGCCAGAAATTAATCGAAGTAATGTCGTCTTACCGCATCCAGAGGGTCCTAATAAAGTTAGAAACTCTCCTTGTTTGATGTCGAGATTGATATTGGTTAGCACTTCTTCATCTTGGAAGGATTTATATAGATTGCGGATTTCAACCACATTATCATTAATGGCCAATTCGTCACCTCACTCAATTAAACAATTTTTGTTAAAAACGCCGGTCACTATTCAGCATGAGTGTGATGAATAGTGACAAAACGCCGCAATCATAATGGATTCTAATTTTTTTTAAATAAAATTATGAGCTGAAAGAATAAATTCTTTAGAAATCACCCAGTGAAGATTCATAGAATTTAGCCCTGAGCTCACCCTTACTAAATTCACGCTTTATGGAATCCCTCGCAAGAAATATCAAAATATGAAAGTTTATACAGCGCCTTCATATGAAAGAATTCCTTTTTTTGACTCAAACGATCGACTACAATCCCTACTTATTTTAAAAGAAGGAATCTGTCCCGTGGTGAAAATTCTCGCTTGTATTTTCGATTTGGATGGCGTTATTGTTGACACAGCAAAATATCATTTTCAGGCATGGCAAAGACTAGCACATAAATTAGGCTTTGAATTCACGGAAAAACAAAACGAACGATTAAAAGGCGTCAGTCGAGCTAGATCACTGGAAATCCTTCTTGAAATTGGAAATCTTTCTCGAAGCGAAGCGCAAAAAGAAGCGCTTGCACATCAAAAAAACACCTGGTACGTCGAACTGATCAATCAAATGACACCCGATGAAATTCTCCCAGGTGCGAAAGAATTTTTACAAGCACTCAAAGAGGATCGCATCAAAATTGGATTAGGCTCTGCGAGTAAAAACGCCATGACCATTTTACAACATATCGATATGGATCATTTCTTCGATACCATCATTGATGGCAATAAAGTCTCTAAAGCCAAACCCGATCCTGAAGTTTTTCTAAAAGGTGCCGAGGCATTAAATGTTGCCCCACAACAATGTGTTGTTTTTGAAGACGCACAAGCGGGCATCGAGGCCGCTCGAAATGGCCGAATGCCTTGTGTCGGCGTGGGCTCCATTGAACATTTGCATGCGGCAGATTTTGTCATTGGCTCACTACAAGAAATCACTCCAGAAACCTTATTGAAATTTTATGCAAAAATTAATAGCTGATAGAGAGTAATACGGATGCAAAACACTACGGGCGTTCAGCCTCCCGCTTCGGCTTCATCAAGATCTCAGCCTTTCATTTCAACAAGAGATCGACGCCCACCTCCAATCGCGATAGATAACCCTACTGGTCTGCCTGCACTTCATGATGCAGGCACGCCTTCCCAAACCCAACCAATTCAAACACAACCTACGTCGACTGGTTTACCAACGACTACTGACCTACAAGTAACGAGAACACCTACGTTAAGTGCTGATATCAACTTAGCTGAACCCTCCTTTAACCCAACACCAACAGCGCTAGCTGTTTGCTCTTCTTTACCTACGCCAACAATCAATGACTCACCTTGCTCAAACTCTGTTGAATCACCTCGCCCAGGCTCTGTCCCTTCACGCCTATTGCCACCGCCCACAAGCGCTGTAGTAGTAACACGACTTTCTCAAAGAAGCGTCAATTCTACTCTCTCTGATGTCTTAACACCTACAGGAGATACTCACATTCCTACTCCTAGCGAAACAACGACATCATCTCTTACAAGTTCAAGCGGTTCTTCAAGATCGTCATCGTTTTCTTCGCCCCCTAGCTCAAGATCCGCAACACCAAACTCAGCGACAAGCCACCCCCCTGCTTCCGCTACTCCAGAAATTTTGCCCCCAGGATCTTCATTCACACAACCACCAAGAATGGGATCAACACCTCGGTAAAACAGCCACAATCACAATAACCACTACTTCGCACATTTTATTTGACCAAATGGGTTAAGCATTAGAGAATATGTTGCGCATTCATTTGGAATTAAGAATAAATCTTACCCATTAAAGAAATAAACATATGAAGGAACTATTATGGCCAGCCTCATCAAAGAATACATCACCCGCGATCCATGGAAAATCATTGAAGATCAATTTTATCCGCAATATAACCGTATTACTGAAAGCTTATGCAGTTTAGGTAATGGCGCGATGGGACAACGCGCTAATTTTGAAGAACAATACAGCGGTGATACTTTCCAGGGCAGCTATATTGCCGGCATTTATTTTCCAGATAAAACCAAAGTGGGCTGGTGGAAAAATGGCTATCCGAAATATTTCGCCAAAGTGCTCAATGCCCCTAATTGGATTGGTATTAATCTATCAATCGACGATGAGCCGCTCGACTTAGCGACTTGTGAAATCAAGCAATTCACACGTGTTTTGAATATGAAAGAAGGTGTTTTGACGCGTTCATTTATTGCCGTATTGCCGAGCAAAAAAGAAATCCAGGTAAATACGATTCGCTTTTTAAGCATTACTCACTCTGAAGTCGGCGCTATTCGCTACGTCGTCAAACCACTAAATTTTGATGGTCAATTAACCATCACGCCTTATATCGATGGCGATATTGAAAATGAAGATTCCAATTATCGCATGAAATTTTGGGCGGCACTTGATCAATCGATTGAGGGGCAAGAAGGTTATGTTACTGTCAAAACAAAAAAGCTCGATTTCCACGTATGCGTGGGAATGCAATTTGACATCTTACAAAATGGCAAAAAATTGTCACTCAATCCAGTTCCTACTGAAAAAAGAAAATATATTGCCAGCACTGTCACGGTCTCCTGCAAACAAAATCAAGAAACCGTCATTGAAAAATATGCCGCGATTGTTTCCTCTCTCAATCATGAAAAACCAGCGCTCCATGTCGCTTGTGAAAAAGCGCTTCACGCGGCCTATCAACTAGGTTTTGAGAAATTACTTCAAGAACAAGTCGCTGCTTGGGATAAAAAATGGCAAGAAAGCGATATTATTATCGAAGGCGATATTGCGGCCCAACAAGGGATTCGATTTAATATCTTCCAGCTCAATCAAACGTATACCGGCGAAGACGAACGGTTAAACATCGGACCTAAAGGATTTACCGGTGAAAAGTATGGCGGCAGTACGTATTGGGATACGGAAGCTTATTGTATTCCTTTTTATCTCAGTACGGCCGATGAAAAAGTAGCGCGTAATTTACTATTGTATCGTTATAAACAACTAGATCGTGCCATCGAAAATGCGAAAAAATTGGGATTTCATTCAGGCGCGGCTTTATATCCGATGGTTACGATGAATGGCGAAGAATGTCATAACGAATGGGAAATCACGTTTGAAGAAATCCATCGTAATGGTGCCATTGCCTATGCTATTTTTAATTACACACGATATACCGGGGATCAGCATTACTTAATCAACTACGGGTTGGAAGTATTGATTGGCATTTCCCGTTTCTGGGCACAACGCGTTAATTGGTCGATTGCCAAAAATCAATACGTCATGCTCGGTGTGACAGGTCCTAACGAATATGAAAACAATGTGAATAATAATTGGTATACCAATACCATCGCTTGCTGGACGATGGAATACACCATCAAAAGTTTGTCTGACATTCAAAAAAGTCACCCTGAAACATATGAACAAATTTTGAAGCAAACAAAATTAAAAGCAGGCACTGAAACGGAAGCTTGGCAACACATTATCGATCACATGCACTTCCCTTGTGAGGACAATTTGAAAATTTTCTTGCAGCAAGAAGGTTACATGGATAAGGAGCAAGTCTTAGTCAAAGATTTGGATCCAAAAGAACGACCCATCAATCAAAAATGGTCATGGGATCGTATTTTGCGATCTTGCTTTATTAAACAAGCGGATGTGTTACAAGGACTCTATTTCTTTGAAGACCGTTATGATCTCGAAACGCTTCGAAGAAATTTTGATTTCTATGAGCCGCGCACCGTGCATGAATCGTCCTTGTCCCCTTGTGTGCACACGATTTTAGCAACAAAACTCGGCTATCATGACAAAGCGTATGAAATGTATTTACGAACTGCTCGCTTGGATCTGGACGATTACAATAACGATACCTGCGATGGTTGTCATATCACCAGTATGGCTGGCACTTGGATGGCGGTTGTACAAGGTTTTGGTGGTATGCGAGTGAAAAATGACTGCCTGCATTTCAATCCATGCATACCCAAACAGTGGAAGCAGTTTTCTTTCAAAGTGATGTTTAGAAATCATCTCTTACAAATCACTGCGACGAATGAAATGGTTAAAATTGAAAATCAATCGAAAGAATCCATTACGCTCATATTGTTTGATCACGAGTATACGATTCCAGCGCGTCAATCGATTCAGGCAAAAATAGAATAATATCGAAAAAAAAGGGCACGATACGCCGTGTCCCTTATATACAAACTTAATTTTCTAACCACAAAAAAAAACGGCCGGATCGCAATCTCTTGCAGCCCAGCCGTTTTTTGAGTTACTAATAATTTATTAACTAAAACAAATAAGAAGCACCTACCCAGAATCGGCCCCGATAAGGTGTTAATTTTGTTGAAATTAAATCCCCATCAACGCTATCTGTGAAATGATGTCTAATTGGACTATAGAATGAATAGGTATATTCCATGTTTAATAAAACATTGGATGCTATGGCGACTGATCCGCCTAAACCAGTTAAAACACCCACTTTTGTATCTGTAAATGTTGATACAGTGCCAATTTCATCCGTAACTGTAGATTTAAATCTTGTTACATCTGGACCTACCAAAGCATAAGCCATCACATCTTGCGTTAAAACATATCCCCCTTTAAATGCACCCCCAAACGAAAACTTATCCTGAACCCTATCAAAGCTTGTATTGCTCGAACTACCATCGATAGTAGAGACATCAGAACCTGTCACATCAGAGTTGCTTTGCATGCCGGGTCGGCCAAATAGTTCACCGCCGACGTAATATTGATTAAAAGCTAAACCATAACCACCAAATAACATGCCTGTCACCCTGTCGGTTCCGGCATGACTACGTACATTTGTTAAATCGAGAGCGCCATTATCAAACATTTGCGCTTGGTTGGTCATATGAGTAACACCCGCCGCAACGCCAATGTAGGTACCATCAAACGCGCTGTATGAAAGTGCGGCTGTTGGTGCTGAAGTTTGATCTGGCACGCCAGCGGCATACGTTGCAAGCGAACATAAAGAAGCTGCGGCTGCAGCAACTAAAGCTAGTTTTCTCATTATATAATCCTTCATTAAGTTTCAAAGAAAGCGTACTGTATAATAAATTAAAACGAAGTCAATTATATTTTTCTGACTACGCTTTTCTACAGGACAGCTATAAAAATTTGAAAATAATAACGGCCGCTCGATTTTTTATTTTTTTCTAGCCATCGATCAAATTAAGCTGTTTTTGCTATTGTTGTTGCTGTTTGTTGCGATTGATCCATCAGATCGATCATGCGTTTCACATAACCAGAAAAGGCCGGCATTTCTCTCTGAGTAATCGGATTAGCCGTTGGCAATTGCACCGTCATCGGATTATGGGGCACGCCGCCGATACGAAATTCATAATGTAAGTGTGAACCAGTTGCGAGCCCTGTTTCACCGACATAACCAATGGTTTGTCCTTCTTTGACATAACTACCTAAATGGAATTGGGACGCGAAATCTGAAAGATGCGCATAAACGGTCGATATGCCGTGCGGATGTTGAATCATGATCACGTTACCATACCCGCCATGACGACCTCTAAAAGCAATTCGTCCATCTGATGCCGCATAAATCGGCGTGCCGGTCGGCGCAGCAAAATCAACCCCTAAATGCGGCCGGACAATATGCAATAAAGGATGATAACGATGATAAGTAAAGGGAGAGCTAATATATTTATAATGCAGCGGGGCTCGTAAAAAAGCTTTTTTTAAACTAGCGCCATTCGGGGTGTAGTAGTTAATTTGACCACTGGCATCTTGATAACCGATGACGCGATACACATTATTAGGCGCCGTTAATTCAGCAGCCAGTATCGGCCCTGTCTTAACCTTCGTGCCATTTGCATAAAAGTCATCATACACTAATGCAAATCGATCTCCACGCTGAAGTTGTCGAGCAAATCCCGCATCCCAATTAAACGCATTGATAAAATTATTGGCTAATGCATTTGAAATGCCCGCTTGTCGCAAGGCAGTCGCTAAAGAAGTTTGGATACTTCCCCGAACAGTAATTAATTTTGGGGTCAATGGAATAGTCGTCACTTCGGCGCGATATTGATTATTGATACGGGTTACTTCCAGATGATGCTCGGTATCAATGGGATAAACAAATCGTTCGAGTTGATGCTGTGCATTAAACAAAAAATAAGCATCGCGATCAGGTCGAAAAGTTCGTTCAGCATTTTTGACAGCAGGTAAAATAATAATCGATTGATATGTCGCTGCGTCAATATTTAATCGTTTAAAAAATGCCTGTAGCGTTTCCCCATGCGCCAGTCTATCAATCGTCCAAGGCACTGCAGCCTGAGGGGGTACAAGAATAGGTTGAGGAACTGCGGGCGGTGGCGCTTGCGGTTTAGCCAAATAACTAATACTTAAGGTAATTAACAACACCATGATGACGGTAATCATGGCAAACTGCAAAGGATGAAAAGTCCTCGTAGGGGTATTGCGTGTGTCGTGTTCTGTAAAATCCATCGTGATTTTCTATCGTTAAGTTTTCACCGAACATGCACCTTAGCGACTGAAAGCTTAATCGTCAATAAATTCCTGCGGCATTTTTTAAAATCTCGTCTATACTGTTTGATATGTATAAAAAACAAGCAACCTCTAAGATAAAAGGATCCAGAATGATATTAAAAAAAATATGGCTATTAGCGCTTTTACTTACCAGTAGTCTAGCCGTCCAAGCACAGAATACAGCAAGTGCACCTGCCCCCCACATTAACCAAATTTTACAACAAGCCCCTAATCTACAGAAAAATATTTTAACGTTAGGTCTTGCTGCATTTAATCATGCCAAAGAAGAAGGCATACCCGTTAAAGACGTTTTAACGATCATTGATTATTCTAAGCCATCCTTTGAAAAACGATTTTTTGTCATAGATCTCGATAACAGTAAAGTGTTATTTGATACTTATGTCGCACATGGGAAAAGCAGCGGCGATGTCTATGCCTCTCATTTTTCTAATCAAGCAAGCAGCGACGCATCAAGCCTAGGCGTGTATTTAACGGGAGATACCTACATGGGTAAGCATGGGTATTCTTTGCGATTATATGGCTTAGAAAAAGGCGTGAATGACAATCTTTACAAAAGAACGGTGGTGATTCATCCCGCTTGGTATGTTGATCCCTCCTTTTTACAGCAACATGGGCGATTAGGACGTAGTTGGGGATGCCCTGCTTTAAGCGAGACAGAGAGCCAACCTATTATCCAAACCATCAAAGATAATTCGATTATTTTAGCGTATTATCCCGATCAAAATTGGCTATCGCATTCGACGTTTGTCAGTGCATAAGAAACGTTGAGGGGTGAGCGAATGGATTGTGTACGCGGTGGATATCAAAGCACCTTACGTTCGGGTAATAAAGAAACACCCAATGTTTTTCTCGAAATTTTTGGCGAAATGATTTTTTGTAGTCTACCATTTATATACTTTCAAATAATAATGCAGGAGTAATTGAATATGCAAAACGAAAATGATGGTAAATGCCATTGCCCAGGTAAGAATGTTGATCTTTTTCTTGCAACTGCTTTCGTTTCTTTAACTGTACTCAATGGGCTTGGTACAGCGTATGGTGCGGTGCTCTGTGTGTTGTCATTTTTGGACGATCAGCCTATTTCAACAAAAGCGCTTTCTGGTGCTGTAACCGCCTTCGGTGCTGCCTCAACAGTTGCGACTGCTACTATAGCGTCATGTGCGATGCGCAGCAATAATCCTGTGAATAGGTTTTTTACAACTTTTTTTACGCATGGTAAAGATCACGATAAAGCACCCCTTGCAAAAGCACTAGCTACTGCGGCTCGCCTCGTTTAAAACGAATCTCTACAAGCTGATGGCAATGGCGCTCTACTTAGAGCGCTTAACGCAAATTCGGGAGAAGCATTGGGCTGCAAACAAACGCACCATTTTTCGGTAAGAGATTGTTATTGGTTGCAAAATAATAAAAACATCGTCGCGTAACGACACAACCCCGTTCATCCTCGCGATTCTTGATGTCTATTGGGCTTGTGTGAAAAGATGAGATGAGAGGCATCGACAAGCGAGCCAGCGGAGTGTATTAAATATAGCATGAGCATGGCGAGCGAGGAAGATAACAAAGCAGATCGCTTTTCACACAAGCCCAATCAGCACGCCGTAAAATTGACCGCCAACCCACCTTGTGACGTTTCTTTATATTTTGTTTGCATATCATGACCGGTCTGTTTCATCGTCGCAATCACATCATCCAATGACACAAGATGTTCACCGGATTCTAGCAACGTTAATTTTGCGGCACTAACGGCGGTCACAGCCGCAATGGCATTACGCTCGATACAGGGAATTTGCACAAGTCCTTTGACCGGATCACATGTTAATCCCAAATGGTGTTCCATCGCAATTTCAGCCGCTTTTTCGATTTGCTTAATATCGCCGCCTAAAACCGCTGTCAAAGCGCCCGCCGCCATCGAACAGGCAACCCCCACTTCACCCTGACAGCCGACTTCTGCACCAGAAATCGAGGCACCTGTTTTATAAAGAATCCCAATCGCGCCGGCTGTTAATAAAAATTCGACAATTTTTTCAACAGTCGCTTCGGTGGGATGGCTTTTTTTATAATACTCCAAAACAGCGGGGATAATGCCGGCAGATCCATTCGTGGGAGCTGTCACAACTCGCCCACCCGCAGCATTTTCTTCGCTGACCGCAAACGCATACGCTTGAATCCAGGCAATACTACTCGTTTCTCGATCCGTCATTTCTAAATTCATTGCAGACAATTTTTTATACAATTCCGGTGCGCGGCGCTTAACATTTAATCCACCGGGCAAAATACCGCTTCGATGACAGCCCCTTTCGATCGCTTGATGCATAATTTGTGTAATCTGCTCCACTTGCGCATAAATTTCCTTTTCCGTTCGAGATACTTTTTCGTTTTCTAAAATCACCTGATAAGGTCGCAATCCCTGTTTTTGGCACCAGGAAAATAGTTCTTTGGCCTTGTTAAAAGGGTATTTTTGTCGAGATATGTTTTTGCGGATTTTTATTTCGACAGGATCATCAGTCATAATAAAACCACCGCCTATCGAATAATAAATTTTATCCAATAAAATAGCGCGTTTTTTCCCATAAGCAAAAAAATGCATGCCGTTGGAATGCTTCGGCAAGGTTTTTGAAAAAATATAGACCATAGATTTTTCGAGATCAAAGGGGATTTTTTTCTTCCCGAAGAGGTTAATCGCTTTTTCTGCACTGATCGCTTCACAACGTGGTGTCACCAGGTCCGGATCGATCGTCTCCGGCGATTGTCCTTCCAATCCCATTAAAATCGCTTTATCGGTACCATGCCCTTTTCCCGTAAAAGCGAGCGAACCATACAATTTAATTTTAATCGTTTCAACCTGATCGAGTAAATTCATGGATTCTAACGTCGACATAAATTGTCGCGCCGCTCTCATGGGACCCATGGTGTGCGAGCTAGACGGGCCGATGCCTATTGAAAACAAATCAAAAACACTTAATGGCATTGTTATTTCTCCTTGTTAAATCGCATAAGGACACGCCATGCTCACAAGAACAGACATCTGATTTGTGTCTCATTCCCATGAAAACCCTCTCCCCATCCGGATGTTCACAAGGGGCGCTAAACGTGCGAAAACTCGTAGGAGCATCTTGTTATAATGCCCGCAAGAATCATCGCAAAGTAACACGCGACCACTCCATCCTTTCCTGCTACCCCTCTTTCGATTCTCTTCCGGCTCGGCGACGATCTGATTCTATCAACATTTTCTTTCGTAATCGAATATGTTTTGGTGTGATTTCGACCAATTCATCGTCCTCAATAAAATCGAGGGCTTGTTCTAAGCTTAGTTTAATTGGCGGCACCAAAATAATATTTTCATCAGAACCCGCTGCTCGAATATTGGTTAAATGTTTTTCCTTCGTGATGTTGATGACCAAATCATTATCCCGCGCATGAATACCCACGATCATGCCCTCATACACTTCGGTTTGCGGACCAATCATCATACGTCCTCGTTCCTGCAAATTAAACAGGGCAAAACCGGTCGCTTTTCCAGCGGCATTAGAAATTAAAACCCCATTCGGACGCTTATGACGTGGTTGCTCATCGAGCGGGCCGAAATGATCAAAGGCTTGATACATAAGCCCTGTTCCTGATGTCATCGTTAGAAAATCCGTATGAAAACCAATGAGCGCACGGCTGGCCACCAGGTAATCAAGTCGAATTCTGCCTTTATTATCAGGAAGCATATCTTGTAATTTTGCTCGACGCATACCCATCGCTTCCATGATCACGCCCTGATTGGCATTTTCAATATCGATCGTCACGACTTCATAAGGCTCACATAAACGCCCGTCAATCATTTTCGTAATAATTTCCGGACGTGACACGGCAAGTTCATAGCCTTCCCGACGCATATTTTCTAGTAAAATGGATAAATGCAATTCGCCTCGACCCGATACGCGAAATTTATCGGGATCTTCGGTATTCTCAACGCGCAAAGCCACGTTATGAATTAACTCTCGCTCTAATCGTGCACCCAAATGGCGACTGGTTAAAAATTTCCCTTCTTTCCCTGCAAACGGAGAAGTGTTCACCTGAAAAGTCATCATCACAGTGGGTTCATCGACCGTCAATGCCGGCAGCGCAACGACCTGTCCCGGATCACACAACGTATCAGAAATTTTCAAATCAGCAATGCCGGTAATCGCAATAATATCCCCTGCATACGCCTCTGGAACTTCTTGACGTTCCAACCCTAAGTGACTGAAAACTTGTAAAATTCTTCCTTTTCTGGTTTGTCCATCGCGATCAATTAATGTGACCAACATATTGGCTTTCGCAATGCCACGTTTAATACGACCAATACCAATAGAGCCCACATAACTGGAATAATCCAATGAGCTGATTTGCATTTGAAATGGCGCATTCAGATCAACATCAGGGGGCGGTACCCGATCAATAATCATATTAAAAAGCGATGACATATCGGTCGAAGGCTCATTTAAATCCAACGTCGCATAACCTTGAATAGCTGAAGTGTAAATAACGGGAAAATCGAGCTGCTTATCCGTCGCGCCGAGTCGATCAAATAATTCGAAAACCTGGTTTACCACCCATTCCGGACGTGCTTCGGCTCGGTCCACTTTATTAATCACGACAATAGGATTCAGTCCCTGCGCAAAGGCTTTTTGCGTCACAAAACGAGTTTGTGGCATAGGACCATCTACCGCATCAACCAACAATAAGACAGAATCAACCATCGATAAAATACGTTCGACCTCACCACCAAAATCCGCATGTCCTGGTGTGTCAACGATATTGATATGAAATCCTTTCCATTCGATGGCGGTGTTTTTCGCTAAAATCGTAATACCGCGTTCACGCTCTAAATCGTTAGAGTCCATGATGCGCTCGCCTAACTGGGCACGTTGATGGAAAGTACCGGATTGTTGTAATAATTTATCAACCAGCGTGGTTTTGCCATGGTCGACATGTGCGATAATCGCAATATTTCGAAGCTCACGTTGCATCATATTATTTCTCTCTTTAATTCGATTCAGTTTCGTGCCTGTATCTATAATTTACAAAGCGCGGCATCTTAGCAATTCCCACGCTAAAAATCACATCAAAAAACGGTATAAGATTATTCCTTGCGCGATGAGGAATCGAGAATCGCGGGCGGCATCTTAGCCGAATTCAATTAAGATAGCACGCGTTTTGACAATGCGCTTGGAGTTCTCACGAAAAATGCACTATTTTTCCTTCATTCGCTTGCAAGACTCATTTACTCCAACAATTCCAGCTGATGCCCATAAGACTTCAACCACTGCCTATGGACGGCGTAATCGGGCATCATCTGTTTCACCTGATACCAAAATGCCGCTGAATGATTTAAATGCGCCAAATGCGCCAATTCGTGCACAATAACATAGTCAATCACTTCGATTGGCGCCATCATTAATCGCCAACTGAAATTCAAATTCTTTTGGCTACTGCATGATCCCCATCGTTTGCGCGCATGACCGACTTTAATCTCTCGATAAGTCAATTGATGCTTTTCAGCATACGCTTTCACTTGGTTTTCAAAAAAAACCTGCGCTTCATTTTGATACCATTCGACAAATAACTTTTTTGCTTGATGCTGATATTGTTCAAGCATCAAAAATCCTTGATCGCAAAGCCTGAGCTTTTTAGCCAGCCTCGTTTTACCTTCTTTCGATGCGACAACCAGACATAAAGGATAATCATGACCTAAAAATCGAAATTTCTCACCCGGCAAATAACGATGTTTAAGGGTCTGTCGCGATTGATGACGAGTTATCGCTTGCGCTTGTTTGGCTAAAATCCACTCTTTCTTTTGAGAAATAAATTGTTCAATAAAGGATTGATGCATGCGATATGGCGCTCGAACAATCAGCTTGCCTTCGCTATTGATTTGCAACGCCAATGTTTTTCTTCGAGAACAAATAATCTCATCTATTTTGATAGTCACACAGATTCCTTATTTTATCTAAAATGCGAATTCGCCAGCATCTCTTCTAAATGCATCCAAAAGATGAATGTTTCCCCGAGCGTGCTGAATAGTTACCTGGAAGATAACAAATTAAATGCTGCTATGATAAGATAATATGGGATTTAACAAAGAGAGAATTCCGATGAACACAATCCTTGATGTTGCCATTCAATCGGCCCGATCAGCGGGTGAAGTTATCGTAGAAGCTATTCAACATATCGAAACCATCAAATTTCAAGAAAAAGCGCCTTTTGATTTCGTTTCTGAAATTGATCGACAATCCGAGACAATCATTATGCAAATGATTCGTCAGCACTATCCCGATCACGCCATTCTTTCAGAAGAAAGTGGATCATCGACCCATAACCCATCCAGTGATTATTTGTGGATCATCGATCCGCTCGATGGGACAACTAATTTTCTACACGCAGTCCCCCACTGCGCTATTTCCATTGGAATCCAGTATCAAAATCACCTGCAATATGCAGTGGTTTACGATCCCATTCGACGCGAACTTTTCACCGCCACACAAGGACAAGGGGCGAAACTCAATGATAAAGTCATTCAAGTTAGCCAACAGCCACAATTAAAGGGTTCTTTGCTCGGAACAGGCTATCCCTATCGCAACATGGATTATCTCGAACCTTATATCGCTACTTTTAAAGCGCTTATTCCCGAAACAGTAGGCATCCGACGGTGCGGTTCTGCTGCACTTGATTTAGCTTATATTGCTTGCGGGCGCTTTGATGGTTTTTGGGAGTTTCAGTTAAAATCATGGGATATTGCGGCAGGTATTTTGCTCGTTCAAGAGGCCGGTGGTTCAGTGGTTAATATTAAAGGGCTCTCGGCAAATTGCTTAGAGGATGCTGATATCATCGCCGGCAATCCTACGGTGGCCAAAGAATTATTGACCGTCGTACAGCGCTACAATCTCAATAAAAAATAATTTCGGGAGAAAACGCATGATGTCTTGTTCTATTTGCCAACTGACACAAAAACCCAACGCCCTTTTTTATCGTGATGATGACATCATGATTTGGCACTGCGCTGACACGACTATTCTCGGATATTTGATGATCGCACCGATTCGCCACATAGCCAGTTACGAATTATTAACCGGAAAAGAATTAGCCCAATTTTCTCGCTTATCTCAATGGACTATTCGATTTTTAAAAAATTTTGATCCAGCCATTGAAAAAATCTATATGTGCAGTTTTAATGAGCTGACGCCGCACGTGCATTTTCATCTTTTTCCTCGATACGATTGGATGCTCGATTGGCCCCATATTCAGGATGCCAATAACCAGATCGATGCAGTAAAGATTTTTCATCACGCACGAGAAAATTGTATTGGGCCTGTCGACCCGCAAAAGATCAATCAACTGGCTGAGCAATTTAAACGAGCACTGTCTCAGGAGAACCCCTAACATGCTGGATCATTTAAATAATAAAAAAATCATTCTCGGCATCACGGGCGGCATTGCAGCCTATAAAAGCTGCGAACTCATTCGTCTCTTAAAAACGAATCATGCGAATGTTAAAGCCATAGTTACGCCGGCCGGTTTAGAGTTTATTACGCCTCTCACGCTTAAAACATTATCGAATAACCCTGTTTATACCGATCTGTTTGATCAATCATCCAATGACTGGCAAATTGATCATATTGAATTAGCCCGGTGGGCCGATATGATTTTAATCGCGCCAGCTACAGCGAATACACTGGCCAAATTAGCGTATGGGATTGCGGACAATTTACTCACGACAATTTGCCTGGCCAGTGATGCACCGATTGCTGTTGCGCCTGCTATGAATCATGCGATGTGGGAAAATCATACGACACAAGAAAACCTGAAAGCACTCGAAAAAAAAGGCATAAAAATTTTTGGGCCTGAAATGGGTTTTCAAGCTTGTGGAGAAATAGGTCTTGGCCGAATGATTCCACCTACAGAAATTGTCAGCCATCTCCATCACGCTTTTTCCCCACCTTTACTTGAAAATAAAAAAGTCGTCATCACGGCCGGTCCGACGATCGAGCCCATCGATCCCGTGCGATGTATGACCAATTACAGCTCGGGCAAAATGGGTTATGCGATTGCCAAAGCAGCCAGAGATCTCGGCGCCACCGTCACACTCATTACTGGACCCACTTGTCTTCCCCTTCCGCATCACGTCACCGCCACTCACATAAAAACGGCCGAAGAAATGAGGCAGGCAGTGATGTTAACCATTCACGATTGCGATATTTTTATCGCAACCGCAGCCGTCGCCGATTATCGACCGGAAATTTTTTCAACTCAAAAAATGAAGCGCTCCGAAGAAACCATTTCTCTGAAATTCATCAAAAATCCCGATATTTTAGGCGCTGTTGCCGCGTTGCCGAATCCACCCTTTACGGTAGGATTCGCTGCAGAAACAGAACACGTTCTCGAACATGCCCGACAAAAATTGAGCCATAAAAACATTGATCTCATCGCCGCTAACGAAGTAGGTGACAATAAAGGATTTAACAGCGATGAAAATGCACTGATCATTATCACTCGACAGGGGAAAACCATTACACTCCCCAAAAAAAGCAAATCGCTGCTCGCCTATGAGTTACTTGAAATCATCAATAAATGCTTATGAATATTAAGCTGCTATTTGATTCTCATGCCATCCATCCACATTTTAAAACGGGTTGGGGATTTTCTTGCCTCGTCAATGACGCTATTCTGTTTGACGTGGGGAAGAGCAGTAAGGCATTGCGTCATAATCTCCATTTGATGGCTATTGATCCCACCTCAATAAAATCCATCATTATTTCTCATGATCATCACGATCATGCAGGCGCATTAAACAAACTACTTACCTTTGCCGACCCTGAATCAATTTATCTCTGCCCGCATTCACGAATTTCAATCACTTCAAATAAAATAATTTCTGTTTCGCCTTTTTGCGTAATCGACAAACAAGTCTTTTCTTCTGGCGAGTTAGTCGGTCTATACAATAAGCAACTCATCGTCGAACAGGTTTTAATTTTAAAAGGAACGCGCGGGCTCACAATTTTAACTGGCTGTGCCCATCCATCCATAACGACCATTGTCACTGTCGTAAAAACACATTTTCCTCATGATCCCATCGATCTTTTTATAGGAGGCTTTCATTTGTATCGAAAAAATCAGATGGAAATTGAAAGTCTCATTCGCACCTTGCAATCACTCCAAGTCAAAAGAATTGCACCGCTTCATTGTAGCGGCACTCTAGCTAAAAAACTGTTCAAAAAACATTACCAAGAAAATTGCCTTGAATTGAAAGTGGGTGAAACAATCACTTTATAAGCTCAGTATTTTTTAAACAGCAACACTAGACTCCCGTTCGTACTCGCGCAATAATAGTTTTTTTGATAACTATTGAGCGGTGATATATGGATTTTTCATTTGCGAAAACGGCTTTTTCAAATACTCAGGATTTTCTTTCTCGAGAATGGCTCGAAACCAATCATCTGGGTGGTTATGCTTCGAGTTCGTTACTCAATTGCCACACTCGAAAATACCATGGCTTGCTCGTTGCGGAAATTGAAGCCTTCGCTGAAAAGTTTGTTCTATTATCCAAATGTGAAGATTATGTGATCATCAATGATATCTCTTATCCACTTTGCGGATCGCAGTTTCCGAATTATTTTCAAGAGGGTAGTTTTCATTGTTTTCAACGCTTCGATTTAACAACCCATCCGTGCTGGACGTTTCAATTCAACGATATAACGATCACCAAAGAAATTTTAATGCCCCACTTAAGAAATACGGTACTCATTCGATATAAAACCTCATCCAAACAACCGATCACGCTGCAATTACGTCCGATGATTGCTGCGCGCAATTTTCATGAACTCACGCATGAAAACGACTGTATGTCGCGCATTTTATCGTCCTCCAAGCAAGGCTATCAAATAAAGCCCTATGCCACATTTCCAAACTTATACTTTCAGATCAACACTGCTTTCGAATGTGAACAAAATCCGGTGTGGTATAAACAATACGAATACCGAGAAGAACAAGAACGCGGATACCCTTATCGCGAAGATTTGTTTTCCCCGGGTCAATTTACTATCGCTTGTTATCAACACCAGGATATTATTTTCTCTGCTTCATCAAATGAATTATCCGATGATCTTTCTCTTATTTTCCAAAATGAAATAAAACGCCGCGTTAAATTGAGGCGTTCTTATACAGGGACGCCGTTAGAACAACAACTGAAGCAATCCGGGCAAGATTTTCTGAAATATTTCACGCGGGTACAAAAAGATGAGATACGCGATGAAAAAGGGCGAGCGACAGGCGCTTACTTATCCATCGATGAAAATACAGATTCTTCTTTACGCCAATCCATCACGCTCGTAGCAGGTTATCCCTGGTTTTTAGACTGGGGCCGCGATGCCATGATCTCACTACCCGATCTCACCTTATCTACTGACCAAGCGGCGGAATGTTTAGCGATTCTCAAATCATTTGCCGAACAGGAACATCAAGGCATCATCCCTAATTTCCTGGGTAAAACACCTGAGGAAAATGCCTATAATTCGGCCGATGCCAGTTTATGGTTCGCATGGGCCGTGCAGCAATACTATCTCACAACAAAAGATCGTTCTTCGATAAAAAAACGGCTATGGCCAACGTTAAAAAGTATTTTTTCACATTATCAAGCCGGCACTTTGTATCAGATTCATCAGCGAGAAAATGGATTGCTTTACGCCGGCGATCCTGGAACCAATGTCACTTGGATGGATGCGATAGTCAATGGGAAGCCGGCGACACCACGCTATGGCGCAATCGTCGAATTAAATGCGCTTTGGTATAATTTCATTTGTTTTATGCAAGAATTAGCGACCTGTTTTGGCGAAAAAATAACGGCGAAAAATTTTGCTACACTGGCACAGAAAATCCAAAATGCTTTTCAACAAGTCTTTTGGATAAAATCGTCAAACCATTTAAAAGATTATGTGAATGATGACGGTGAAGATCTATCTATTCGCCCGAATCAAATCATAGCAGCCTCACTCCCCTATTCTCCGCTAGCAAAAGACATGGCGATAGGGGTTATCGAAATCGTTATCAAACATTTGTTGACCCCGTATGGATTGCGCACTTTATCGCCTGAAGATCCTCATTACATCGGCATTTATCAAGGCGAGCAATCCAAACGAGATCAAGCGTATCACAACGGAACTGTTTGGCCGTGGCTATTGGGGCATTTCGCTCGAGCAGTCAACAAAGTGTATGCCGACCGTGCAACGACTCAACAATTATTGCAACCCTGTGTGGATGCGCTCACACGCCATTTATCCGAAGCCGGTATCGGCTGTGTTTCGGAAATTTTTGATGGGGACGCGCCACACCATCCACGCGGATGCATTCATCAAGCATGGAGTGTCGCGGCTTTCTTGCAACTCGCGCAATCGTTGTACAAACATTAAAGGAACCGTAAAAAACATCAATTTTTTTGACTCACTTCTTCATACATGAAACTTTTATGATACAATGATCAGAACTTGAGAATGATGCTCATATTAAAGGAATTGCGATGAAGATCCTCATGTACGGTTGGGAGTTCCCTCCTCACATCAGTGGCGGTTTAGGTGTCGCCTGTTATGGGATGGTCACTTCGCTGATTAAAAAACCCGACGTTAATGTAACCTTAGTCCTTCCTCATGCCGCTCAAGATATTGTTTGTCACGATCAATTTTCCCTATTGGGATGCCGCAATTTATGTGAAGAACACACCTGGCTACAAACGCTGCTACAGAACGTTAATATTACCGAAATTGATACATTGCTGCACCCTTACATCACTGAAGAACGTTACCACGATTTATTGCTGACCTTTAGCGATCAGGTTAAACGCGCTTCCAGCAGTGACCCTTTTGCTTTTACGGGAAAATATGGCCCGAATTTAATGGCTGAAGTGTATCGTTACGCCGTTATTGCCGGCAGCATTGCAAAAACAACATCGCATGATGTGATTCATGCTCACGATTGGTTGACCGGTCTTGCGGGTATTGAAGCAAAAAAAAACAGTAAAAAACCACTGGTTTTTCATATTCACGCGCTCGAACGAGATCGATGCGGCGAAAATGTCAATCAGCAAGTTTTTGCGATTGAGAAACAAGTCATGGAACAAGCCGATTTAGTTATTGCGGTTAGCCAATACACGAAAAGCGTTGCCATGCAATATTATGGTATTTCAGAAGATAAAATTTTTGTTGTCCATAATGGTATTTCCCCTACGGAACGATCCACAGAAACATCTCGCAAAAAACACGATAAAAAACGCTCGAAAATGATTTTGTTTTTAGGTCGCGTCACGTATCAAAAGGGGCCTTATTTCTTCATCGAAGCCGCGAAAAAAATATTATCGAAGCGAAAAGATGTCCATTTCGTTATTGCCGGAACGGGTGATTTATTACCGAGCATGATTGAACATGTCGCTCAAAGCAGCGTGGCTCACCATGTGCATTTTACCGGCTTTGTACCCCCCACAGTCACAAAGAAAATCTATCAAATGGCCGATCTTTATGTCATGCCCAGCGTATCAGAACCCTTTGGGCTCACCGCTTTAGAAGCCTTATCGCAAAATATTCCCATACTCATTTCAAAACAATCAGGTGCAGCAGAAGTGTTACAAAATGTATTAACCGTTGATTACTGGGATATTCATGAAATGGCGTCCAAGATGTGCGCGTTATTGGATTATCCTGTTTTGCGCGAAACAACGGTAAATGCATCGAAAAAAGACCTTGACCAATTAACTTGGGAAAGCGCTGCGGATAAATTAGTTGATATTTATCAACAAGCCATCAATCTATAAAGAGGAGGTAGCCGATGACTGCTCTGTGTTTATATTTTCAGGTGCATCAACCGAATCGGTTAAGAAAATACACGTATTTTGACATCGGTCAATCGCATGACTATGAAGACGAAAAAACCAACCGAGAGATCTTGCTGAAAGTCGCTGAAAAATGTTATCTCCCGACCAATCAATTATTGCTTAAATTAATTAAACGTTATCGAGGAAAATTCAAAGTTGCTTTCTCTTTATCGGGCACGGTCATCGATCAATTCAAACAATATCGACCCGAAGTGTTAGACTCTTTCAAAGCATTGGCAGATACCGGCGAAGTCGAGTTTTTAGATGAAACTTATTACCACTCGCTGTCGTATCTTTTTTCCAAAGAAGAATTTACCGAACAAGTTGAACTACACCATAAATTGATTCGAAAAGAGTTTGGCTACAAAGCCACCACTTTTCGTAATACCGAATTAATTTATAATAATGAACTCGCCCAATTTGTCGAAGGGATGGGTTATAAAACCTTACTTACCGAAGGCGCCGATAAAGTGCTCGGCTGGCGTAGTCCCAATTTTGTTTATCGCCCTGTCGGGTGTAAAAAATTACAACAGCTGTTAAAAAATTATCGACTATCCGATGATGTAGCGTTTCGTTTTTCTAATCAATCTTGGGTCGAGTATCCTTTGCTGGCTGAAAAATACGCCTATTGGGTTCATCAATTGGCCGGACAAGCGGAGGTGATCAATCTGTTTATGGATTATGAAACGTTCGGCGAACATCAATGGAAAGAAACCGGTATTTTTGCATTTTTAGAACAATTACCAGAAAAAATTTTCCAGCATGCCGATTTTGAATTCCTCCTGCCTTGTGAAGTCAGCAAAAAATTTAAAGCGGTTGCGACATTGGATACACCGCATTTTGTTTCATGGGCGGACGAAGAACGAGATCTTTCAGCCTGGCGAGGAAACCCGCTTCAAGAAGATGCCTTGCAATCGGTCTACCTTTTAGAAGGAAAAGTCAAAGCATCCGGCGATAAAGACTTATTACATACTTGGCGATTATTACAAACATCCGATCATTTTTATTATATGTGCACAAAATATGCGAATGATGGTGACGTACATAAATATTTCAATCCTTACCACAACCCCTATGACGCCTATGTCAATTACAAAAATATATTAACTGATTTTGTTTTACAATTAAATCAGCAGAAAATGAAACAGAAAAAAAAGAAAGGAGCCTAACGAACTATGTCAGAAAATACTTGGTTATTCGAAACAAGCTGGGAAGTATGCAATAAAGTCGGCGGCATCAATACCGTCTTGCGTACAAAAATCAAACAAGCACTCGCCTCTTTTGGCGATCGCTATATTATGGTTGGCCCCTGGCTTCCTGAAAATCAAAATTTTGTTGAAACAATTCCTGATCACTTAGCCCCAATCGCCAAAATTCTCGAAGACCATCATTTGCGATTTCGCATGGGTTATTGGGATGCGGAAGAAGGCAAACCTCAAGTCATTCTACTCGATTATCAAAATCGTTATAATATTGCCGACATACTTTATTCGATGTGGTCACATTTTAATGTGGATTCTCTCGCCGGCAATTACGAATACATCGAACCCATTTTATTTTCGACTACCGTCGCAGATGCCATTAAAGCCATCGCCTCAAATGAGCATTACAAAAATGCGAATATCATTGCTCAATTTCATGAATGGTTATGTGGCGCTGGTATTTTATTTTCAGAACATGATTCGCATAACATTTCAACAGTATTTACTACCCACGCCACAGTATTAGGCCGCGCGTTAGCCAGTGATCGCCGAGATATTTATAATTTACCAGCCACTTTTGATCCTGAAACCGAAGCAAGAAAATATGGTGTTTTCGCTAAACATTCTGTCGAGCGTGCTGCTGCTAGAGAAGCCGATTGCTTTACAACAGTCAGCGCACTCACCGCCGATGAAGCCTATATCATGCTCGGAAAATATCCGGATAAAATCGTACCGAATGGACTAGATGTGGAGCATATTCAACAAGTCCTGACAACTTATGATCTTCCTGCTATTCGAGAAAAATTACATCATGTGGCAAGTCAAACCTTACGTCATGACGTCCCGGCGAATGCTTTATTCTGGATTACTTCCGGACGTTATGAATTTCATAACAAGGGTTTTGACGTACTATTGTATAGCTTAGATAAACTTGAAAAAGAACTGTCCGCTGAAGCGCCGCCCATCATTGTGTTATTTTGTATTGCAGCAAATAACCGCACTGAACAAGACAGTTTATTACCACAAGGCCATGCGTCTTACGACCCCAATCAGCAAAGCGCCCTCGGTATTGCAACACACCGACTAAATGACCCGAATAGAGATCCGATCATTCAAACGTGTCGCGAATTAAATTTCAATCAACCGAGTCGAAAAATTTCCGTGATTTATTCCGATAGCTATTTACATGGCCATGACGGTGTTTTCAATATCGATTATGAGAAAATATTAGCCGCTTGTGACCTCAGCATCTTCCCTTCTTACTATGAACCTTGGGGTTACACACCGCTTGAAAGTATTGCCTATCAAACACCGACGATTACTACTAATTTGGCTGGCTTTGGATCTTGGGTCAGTAGTTTACAATTACCGAATCAGGAAGCCGTCCAAGTGTTACATTATGGGACACAGGAAGAAATTGTCACCAGCCTGAGCGATTGTCTTTATAAAACCGTCCAACAAACCGATGCGCAAAAACAATCGATCCGTGAACAAGTCGCTAAAATAGCGCAATTAGCCGACTGGAAATTGTTTTATCAGGATTATCTCGATGCTTATGACCAAGCCATCGAGTTCAATGACATTTACTATGAAGATATACAAAATGAGTATATGGCTAGTTATCATACGGTTGAATCCACTACTCCGCGCTTTCGATCTTTTCAACATGAGTGTCAATTGCCCGCACAACTTTCACAATTACGAGATCTCGCTTACAACTTGTGGTGGGCATGGCATCACGAAGTGAAATTATTATTTCAAGGGATGGATCCGGTTTTATGGGAAAAAGTAAAACGCAATCCGATTGAATTTTTGAATAACGTATCGTCCACGTTGTTATCCCAAAAAATGAATGATCCCGGGTATATGGAAAAATATAATCATTTACTCATTGCTTTCGATCAATATCTTAATCGTAAAAGCAAATTGGATTTAGAGGTCATTCACGCCGATCAACCCATCGCCTATTTTTGTTTGGAATATGGTTTAGATGAAAGTTTACCAATCTACGCAGGTGGCCTCGGTATTTTGGCGGGTGATTATTTAAAATCTGTATCTGATGTGGATTTGCCCTTAATTGCGATTGGTTTATATTACAAGCAAGGTTACCTGACACAACGCGTCGACCATCAAGGTGAGCAACTCATCGAACATGCCACAATCGACCCTAAAGTATTACCTTTAAAACAACTTAGCGATGATTCGGGCAAACCTCTATTGATTGGCGTTGAAGTTCAAAACAGAACGATTTTCGTCGGCATATGGAAACTCAAAGTGGGGAAAGTCCCGCTCTATTTACTCGATACGGACGTCCCTGAAAACAACCCTGATGATCGGCAAATCACGAATCGATTATATTGCAATTCTAAAACACAACGTTTATTACAAGAAATTGTGTTAGGCGTCGCAGGTGTTCGATTAATTGCCGATAAGCTAGCGATCACACCGAGCGTCTACCATCTCAATGAAGGTCATTCTGCTTTTTTATTGTTAGAACGCATTAAAATGTTAGCTAATCAAGGCTTTTCACATTCAGAGGCCATCGAAATGGTGCGCGCTTCATCCGTCTTTACGACACACACGCCTGTTCCGGCAGGAAATGAAGTGTTTGATGAAACTTTAATTAAAGAGTATTTCTCTAAATCGGCACAATTGTTGGGCGTCCCCATTGAAAAGCTGCTCGAATTCGCACGCGATTTTGATAATGCGCATAACTTTTCAATGACCATTCTAGCGTTAAAATTAACGGCTAAATCCAATGGCGTATCAAAAATTCATCAACGTGTTGCGCAGCATATGTGGCAACCGATCTGGCCGGGATTACTGGAAAATGAAGTGCCCATTGAAGGGGTCACGAATGGGGTACATCTCGAAACTTGGTTAGGTATTCCCATGAGAATTCTTTTCGATACTTATTTGGGAGGCTCTTGGCTCGATGCACAAGACGATCCCGAAACTTGGAAAAAAATGAGCCTCATCCCCGATTACAGTTTATGGGACACCCACCAAATTCAAAAAGACCGCCTATTAAATATTTTGAAAGAGCGTATTCCTAAAGAATATCGGCGCCGCAGTGAAAAAGAATCACTCATTCAGTCTTCATTGGAAACATTAACCAATCAAACATTATTGATTGGTTTTGCCAGGAGATTTGCTACTTACAAACGACACGATTTAATTTTTAATAACCGAGAACGCGCCGTAAAAATTCTGACCAATCCCCAAATGCCGGTTGTGTTATTGATTGCCGGAAAATCACACCCGGCCGATACATTAGGTAAAAACGTCTTGAAATCTATCATTGAAATAACCCGCGACCCGGCTTTTAAAGGTCACGTTATCTTTCTAGAAGACTATGATATGTCTTTAAGCAAAGCATTGGTGCAAGGGGTTGATATCTGGCTAAATAATCCCATTTACCCTAAAGAAGCCTGTGGCACGAGCGGCATGAAAGTCGCGATGAATGGCGGACTGAACTTTTCGATTCGAGATGGCTGGTGGGATGAAACAAGTCCTCAAGCCGGTTGGTCGATTGATACCGTTGAAATGCAAACCAACGAAGAAAAACGCAATGCCGCGGAGTGCGATGATTTGCTCAATAAACTGGAATACACAATTGCGCCATTGTATTACGACAGTAAAAAGGATACGAGAAAATCAGAATGGGTAGCGCGAATGAAAGCGTCCATCATGGAAGTCAGCTGCGAATTTAACGCACACCACATGGTAAAAAACTATCTGTCAGAATTGTATTTACCCTTGGCCCGTTATTCAACCCAGTTACAGCAAAATGATTTTGCCGATTTAAAGGCCCTGGTACGATGGAAAGAACGCACTCGATTACATTTTAATACCCTTAAAATCAAAACGCTCTTAGTCGAAGGGATTAAAAATGGAAAGATCCAAACCAGTGGCGAACTAAAAATCACCTTGCTTTTATTCTCCGGAAAACTAAAGGCCAGTGAAATCAAAGCAGAACTGATTTTAATTCGTACGACCGATGATCCAATGAAATCATCACCTATTACTATGCCGTTGACACTTTCAGATAAACGAGAAAGTGGTATTTTGACGTATACGGCGGAATATAAAATAGAAGATACGGGCTTATTTTCCTATGGTGTCCGTATTTATCCTTATCATCCAAAATTGGTGTATCCACATGATATGAATCTGATGATTTGGGGGTGAGCCTGGTAAAGGAAATGCGAAGCATTTCCCCAGGCGAACGACGCGCATGGGTTTATCGCGAGGAATACGCAGCGATAAACGCGAAGCAAGGACGCTGAGCTGGATGAATTTCCATGGATGGCTTCTTACCACAAATATCGCCTGGATCGACATACCATGATAGGCCCATAATCAACACGTTAAGGATCTGCGTAGCTCGTTGTCAAATTAACCTTGCGCTTCCAAATACCGCTTCGCATCCAGCGCCGCCATGCACCCTGCCGCGGCCGAGGTAATCGCCTGCCGATAAATAGGATCGGCGACGTCACCCGCAGCAAAAACGCCCTCGATAGAAGTCGATGTCGCGCATCCTGCTCTGCCTCCTTTGACTTGAACATAACCACTTGCTAAGTCTAATTGTCCTTCAAAAATTTTCGTATTCGGTTCATGACCAATGGCAATAAAAACACCGTCCACGTTGATCGATTTAATCAAACCTGTTTGCACATTTTTAATCGCAATACCCGTAACCCCTCGATTATCGCCTAAAATTTCTTCGACCACGGAATTCCACTCAATAGCCACTTTCCCTTCCGCCACTTTTTGCATCACTTGATCAATTAAAATCGGTTCGGCGCGAAATTGATCACGCCGATGAATCATCGTCACATGAGAAACGATTTGCGATAAATATAACGCTTCTTCGACCGCCGTATTACCTCCTCCCACTACCACGACGGGTTTATTGCGATAAAAAAAACCATCGCACGTTGCACAGGCAGAAACGCCTTTGCCGCGATAGCTTTCTTCCGATGGCAATCCCAAGTATTTCGCCGATGCACCCGTTGCAACAATAAGCGCATCACAAGTATATTGATCGTTTTCACCTGCCAAAATAAAAGGTCGCTTTGATAAATCCGCTGATTGAATCACATCAAAAACAATCGGCACATTAAATCGCTCCGCATGTGCCAACATGCGATTCATGAGCTCAGGCCCCATGACACCTTGCGCATCACCCGGCCAATTATCGACTTCGGTTGTTGTCGTCAATTGCCCGCCTTGCTCCATGCCGGTAATTAATACCGGCGATAAATTCGCCCGCGCGGCATAAATCGCCGCTGTGTATCCTGCCGGCCCTGACCCTAAAATAAGTAATTTGCTGTGCATGCGTTGTCCTCGTTGATTCAATTGTCGGCTATTCTATCGGAGGATTGAATCCGATAGAACGATTTTTTTGGCACACCCCAATAGACTTCCCCTTTTAAAAAAAGTAGAATCTGCGCTTTATTTGGGATCGCAAAAAAAGAGGCGCAATAAAAATTATGACTATCCTCGTTTTCTCAATTGTGTTTGCCTGTATGTTGCTCAATGCGCTGGCGCAACTGTTACTTAAAGCAGCCATGAATCACATCGGTACGTTTACTTTTACCCTGCCCAGCCTGATTCCAATCGGGATTAAAGTCGCAACCAGCCCTTACATTATCTCGGGGATTACTTGTTATGTATTAAGCGTTATTCTCTGGTTGTTGGTTTTATCGCGCACGGATGTTTCTATTGCTTATCCATTAACCAGCATTGGTTTTATTTTAGCGCCAATAGGCGCTTATCTTTTTTTAGGAGAAAATTTATCCGCCACACGGATTGTTGGCATCTTGGTCATCCTACTAGGGGTGTATTTTGTAACTCGGAGTTAAGAACACTATGACAGAGTCTTTTTTACCTTTTGCTCGCCCTTCAATTGACGACGCAACCATTGCTGAAGTAGTTGACTGTTTAAAATCCGGTTGGCTTACGACAGGCCCGCGCGTACAAAAATTTACGGAAAATCTCAAAACTTATTTAAAGGCGGAAAATGCCGTACCGCTGACCTCCGCAACGGCAGGATTGCAACTGGCTTTACAAGCGCTCAACTTTCAGCCCGGCGATGAAGTCATCACCTCCCCTTTAACGTTTGCTGCTTCAGCCAATACGATTGTTCAAGCAGGCGCGAAACCCGTGTTTGTCGATATCGATCCTCGCACATACAATATTGACGTGACTAAAATCGAATCGGCGATTACCCCAAAAACTAAAGCGATTATGCCGATTCACTACACGGGATTACCCGCTGATCTGGACGTAATTTATGCACTGGCTAAAAAATACAATTTACGCGTGATTGAAGATGCGGCCCACGCAATTGGCGCCTATTATAAAGGAAAAATTTTGGGCAGCTTCGGCGATATTCAAGTCTTTAGTTTTCACCCGAATAAAAATATGACCAGCGGCGAAGGCGGCTGCGTCACAACCAATGATTCGCACGTTGTACGCTCCGTTAAAGTGAACAGCTTTCATGGCATTGATCGCGATGCCTTTAACCGTTTTTCGAAAGAAGGCAGTCAGCATTACGATGTCATCTCGGCTGGTTATAAATATAATATGCTCGATCTGCAAGCAGCGATCGGCATTCATCAACTCGCTTCGCTTGATCGGTTTATCGAACGTCGAACGGTTTTGGTGAATCGTTATTTACACTTGCTCGCCGATTGGAAAGAAATCACCTTGCCGCCTTCAAAAACGTCTTACGATTGCAAACATGCGTGGCATTTGTTTGCGCCGCTCATCAATCCGGAAGTGGCTGGCGTTGATCGCGATACCTTCATGGCCAAAATGAAAGAACATAATATCGGCACAGGATTGCACTACGATGCGGTACATTTGTATTCATTTTACCGTAATCAATTTGGCTACAAGCTCGGCGATTTTCCACACACCGAATCAATTGCAAGCCGCATTGTCAGTTTGCCGCTTTTCCCAGATCTAACTGAACAACAACAAGATCGGGTCGTTGCGACAATGAAAGAGGTATTTAGAAAGTAAGCATTTATTTTAAAAGAACTGATGTTTTTTTAACTAAGATTTTCCCATTTATCTCAAAACAAACAACTGAGGTTTTTTCATGACTACGTCTCTACCCTATATCAGCATCGTCATTCCCGTTCATAACGAACAGGAAGTGTTAGAAATTCTCTATCAACGTTTAACCACGGTGATGGATCAACTCGGCAAACCGTATGAAGTGATTTTAACGAATGACGGTAGCACCGATAATTCTACAGCGATTTTAAATGATTTCGTTAAGCGTCGACCAAACGAATTCCGTATTATTCATTTCAATCGCAATTATGGTCAACATATGGCGATCATGGCAGGATTTGAAAATGTCCGTGGTGAAATCATTATCACGATGGACGCCGACTTACAGAATCCGCCCGAAGAAATTCCTCGCCTCGTCGCTGAAATGGAAAAAGGTCATGACGTGGTAAATACCCACCGCATGGATCGACAAGACAATCCATGGCGATTATTTGTTTCTCATGCGCATAATTGGTTACGTAAAAAAATGATTCCCTCCCTTAAAATGGAAGATGAAGGATCGATGTTACGCGCGTATCGTCGTAATTTAGTCGATCTCATGGTATCCAGCGGAGAAAGCTCGACATTTATTACCGCATTAGCGTTGACCTATGCCGCGAATCCCGCTGAAATCGGTATCAAACATGAAGAACGTGCTGCCGGCACCTCGAGTTACAGTTTTTACAAATTGATTCGCTATAATTTTGACTTGATCACGAATTTCTCGCTTGTTCCACTGCAAATGTTTACGTTTATTGGGATTTCAGTCTCGATTTTAAGCTTATTATTTGTCATTTACTTGCTCATTCGTCGATTGGTCATAGGCCCTGAAGTCGCTGGATTGTTTACTTTATTCGCCATCGCCTTTTTTATCATGGGTCTCATCATCATGGGCGTTGGTATTTTAGGTGAATACATCGGTAGAATTTATCTGGAAACATTAAAACGACCGCGCTTTGTAATTCGAGAAATTCGTCAACAACAAGAAGGACAATAAATTATGACTAAAAAAATACTGATTTTAGGCGTCAATGGATTTATCGGCAGCCGCCTAACTGAAATGATTTTAGACAATACCGATTGGGTCGTCTATGGCATGGATCTTGCAGCCAATAAATTAGAGGGCTCATTGGGCCGCGAACGTTTTCACTTTACCGAAGGTGATATTACGATCCATAAAGAATGGATCGAATATCATATCAAAAAATGCGATGTGGTTTTGCCACTCGTTGCCGTCGCTACACCTTCCACTTATGTAACCGATCCACTGCGTGTGTTTGAGCTCGACTTCGAAGCTAATCTCCCGATTGTTAGACAAGTCGTCAAATATAAAAAACGCGTCCTATTCCCCTCTACGTCTGAAGTGTACGGGATGTCGACTGATGCCGTTTTTGATGAAGAAACAAGCCCGCTCATTGTCGGGCCAATCAATAAAGAGCGATGGATTTATTCAACCTCTAAGCAACTCATGGATCGAATTATTTATGCTTATGGTAATCACCAAGGATTACAATTTACCAATTTCAGACCATTCAACTGGATCGGCCCCAAACAAGATGATGTGTTTGCCGAAAAAGAAGGCAGTTCTCGTGTCTTAACGCAATTTATCGGCAATATTTTGCGCGGTAAAGATATTCAATTAGTCGATGGTGGCAGACAGCGTCGAAGCTTTACCTACATTGATGATGGGATCGATGCCCTCATGCGAATTATCGATAATCAAGAGGGAAAGGCGAATGGACAAATTTTCAATATTGGTAATCCGAAAAATGATTTATCGATTCGGGAATTGGCGGAGTTATTAGTGAAGCTCATTAAGACTTATCCGAAATATGCAAAATTAGCAGAAAAAACAAAACTCATCGATACAGATGCCAACATTTATTACGGCAAAGGCTATCAAGATGTTCCTTCTCGCGTTCCTTCAATCAAGCATGCGGAAAATTGCCTGGGCTGGAAACCGCAATATGATATTGAAACAGCGCTTCGAAAAACGTTAGATTACCATCTGAAATAAATGTAACTATTCGCCGCGATTGTGACATGATTCAAGAACGTTCTGCCGTCATTGCGGGGAGCGCAATGACGAGAGATCGGCTGCGCCCCGCAATTGACGGGCATGAAGCACGCGGGATGACGCTTCAGAATTCAAATACAACAATAGTTGAAATTTATTTTCTATACTATACCGTGACGAAAGGCAGAAACCCTATTGATTTCCTGTATCATCTTGATCGGTTTCTTCCGATATTTCTTGATTTTTTTCTTTTTCATCTTGAATACGTTTATAAATTTCTTCGCGATGAACAGAAGTTGTCTTAGGCGCATTAATGCCGACGCGCACTTGATTACCTTTGACACCTAAAACGGTGACTAACACATCATCACCAATAATTAATGTCTCTCCGATTCTCCTCGTTAATATAAGCATGATCTTCTCCTTGTAAATTTTAAATTTTGTGCAACCAGTCACTGCAACACTGGCAGCCCATTCAATATAGACGCAAAAACTTAAGAGAAACTTAAGCAAATTGTTTATCTTGGTTATTTTTTAAACTTTTCATCCATCTCTGAATTAGGCGAAAAAATAATGGGCGAAAATAAGATACGTTCGCATTTCATTTTTTCGTTAAAATTTTATCGATAACGGATAAAACAATATTCTGTATTTCCCAGAACGTTTTAAAAAGTCTAAACAAATAACAATAAAAATAACTACTTAAGAAAAATCAGATCTATTTCTGCATCACGCAAGTGAACTGACGTATTCCCTCACCTTTTTTGAACAATATACAAAATCCTTTTTTCTTAATTTTTTAGAAAAATTCTCTGCCACACACAAAGCACCAAAAAATTAAGTGATTTTATTTTACTAAAATTTTATGTTTTGTCCAGTTTTTAAGCATTTCCAACACGGTCGGCAGTTGATCAATCTGTTTTCCACCGCCTTGCGCGAAATCAGGACGACCCCCTCCCTTCCCGCCTAAAGCTTCAGACGCCTGTTTAATCAGCTCTCCGGCTTGAACACGATCAACGCAGTTTTTTGTCACGCCAGCAGTCAGATGAATGCTTCCTTCATGAATAACGGCCAATAAAATCACGCTCCGATTAAAATGGCTTCTCAAGGACTCAACCATTTCTCGCATCAACTTCGGCTCGATTTCTTTGACTTCTGCGATTAACACATCCATATCACCCACTTTTTCCACTAAATGAATCAACGCTTGCTGTTTTTGCTCGGCTAAACGACGTTCATAATCATGTAAAAGTACTTCATGCACTTTATGCTGTTCGATCAGTTGATCGAATCGTTCGGGCAGTTTCGCCGTAGACGTTTTCAATTTTTGAGCCAATTGATCCAAAATAACCATTTGTGCTTCCATATAATCTAACGCTTTGGCCCCCGTGATAGCCTCAATACGACGAACGCCAGCTGCAATCCCCATTTCTTCAATGATTTTAAATAATCCTAGATCACCGGTACGAGCCGCATGCGTACCACCACATAATTCTGTTGAAAAATCGCCCAGGCTCACCATGCGCACTCGATCACCATATTTTTCGTTAAATAAAGCCATCGCACCTTTAGCAACGGCTTCATCATAAGTCGTTACCGTTGTTTCAATCAGATGATTAGCGCGAATTTTTTGATTGATAAGTTGCTCGACTTGCCGTAATTCTTCTTTTGAAACCGGCTGAAAATGCAGAAAATCAAAACGCAGGCGGTCGGCATCAACGGAAGATCCTTTTTGCACGACATGCTCTCCCAAAACAGCGCGTAATGCACTTTGCAATAAATGCGCCGCTGAGTGATTTAATTTCACCGATTGTCTATGGGCGATATCCACTTCTGCGAGCACTTCCTGTTTTTCAGTGATTTCGCCACAAATCATTTTCCCATAATGTACAATCGCTTGATCAACCCTTTGCACATCTTCGACTTGAAAAACATTATTATCGATCGCTAAAAAACCTCGATCTGCCACTTGCCCACCAGATTCGGCATAAAAAGGCGTTTTGTCCAATATCACCTGGCCTGACTCACCTTCTTGTAAGAGGTTGACTGAAGCATTATTTTTCAACATGGCTAGGACGATGGCTTTGTCTTGCAATTTATCATAGCCAACGAATGTTGATTTCAATTCTGTTTTCAATTTTTGTTGGTAATCTGCCTTGAATTTACTTGATTGACGAGAAAGCGAACGTTGCTTTTCCATCGCCGCATCAAATCCTGCACGATCCACCGAAAAGTCTTTTTCTTTCACGATCATTTCTGTGAGATCTAGCGGGAAACCATACGTGTCATATAATTTAAACGCAATTTCACCCGAAATCATTTTCGTCTTCGCCGAAACAATCAATGAATCGATCAGCTGTAATCCTTGCTGTAACGTTTTTGCAAATTGTTGTTCTTCCTGCAATAACGCTTTTTCAATCATCGATTTTGCCGCGATTAATTCAGGATAGGCTTCACCCATTGTCGCGATGAGCGGCTCGACCAATCGATAAAAAAATGGCTCCGTTAAGCCCAATTGATTGCCATGACGAATCGCGCGACGAATAATTCGGCGCAACACATATCCTCGTCCTTCGTTCGACGGCAACACGCCGTCTACAATTAAAAAGGCGCTCGCGCGGGTGTGATCGGCAATCGCACAGAGAGAAGGATGATTCAGCATTTCTTTACTACCGGCCAATTGAACAATCGCTTGAATTAAAGTTTTAAAAATATCGATCTCATAATTGCTGTGCACGCCTTGCATAATCGCCGCAATTCTTTCCAATCCCATCCCCGTATCGACAGACGGTTTCGGCAATGGCGTTAAAGTCCCTGTTCCATCTCGTTCAAATTGCATGAACACCAAATTCCATATTTCAACATATCGATCACCTTCAGCATCCACACTCCCCGGCGGGCCACCGGCAATTGAGGGGCCATGATCGTAAAAAATTTCCGAACAAGGTCCGCAAGGTCCTGTATCACCCATCGCCCAAAAATTATCTTTTTCACCACAGCGGGAAAAACGTTTGGGATCGATTTTCATTTCATCGAGCCAAATTTGTGCCGCTTCATCATCTTTTTCGAAAACCGTGATCCATAAACGCTCTTTTGGCAATTGCAAAACGCCTGTTAAAAATTCCCATGCAAACTGAATCGCCTCGCGCTTAAAATAATCACCAAAACTAAAATTGCCGAGCATTTCAAAAAACGTATGATGCCGTGCCGTATAACCCACTTGCTCCAAATCGTTATGTTTACCCCCTGCACGCATACATTTTTGCACAGTCGTCGCGCGACGATAAGATCGTTGCTCGCGTCCAAGAAATACATCTTTAAAAGGCACCATGCCCGCATTAGTAAATAGCAAGGTCGGATCATTTGTAGGCACAAGCGAACTGCTCGAAACAATTGTATGCCCTTTCGATTGAAAATAAGTGAGAAATTTTTCGCGTATGGCTTGAGTCGACAGCATGATTTTTTCTATTCCTTCCAGATCAATATTGATTGAGATCATATCAAAAAGATTGACGAGGCTCTTTAGTTTTTTAGATCTTCAGCAAAATCTATGGGCTGCTGATATTTTTGTGTGAATTAAGAGGGGAATGAATCGCTCCGTGATAAATATTTTAATAAGGGCACGCGCAGCGTGTCCTTACGAGATAATGTGGTGCAATCAAACTGAAATTCTATGTGTAGGGGCACGCTGCGCGTGCCCTTATAAAATACAAACGCAGTTCTCTCAACGCTTCTAAGCCTCAACCCCTATTTGGCCTCGTCGTCGCTCTTTTGAGGCGATCACAAATTGCCGTCCAATCGCCTTCATGTGGCACTTGCTCGATGAGAATTTCACTCGCACCCAATTGATCACTCTCGCGTAAAGTATGATATAGCAATTGCGCATAACGTTCGGCATTATCGGGTAATTCTTTCCAAGTAATTTGTGATAGGTGAAAAGGCGATTTTTTTCTGGCAATCACCACAATACGATCACTAAATAGTAGCTTTTGGCAATAAGCCAATAAATCTTGCCATGCCATTATTTTCGTCGGCGTTTTAGGGGCATAATGCGAAGCGAGCGATCCTGACACGCGGGGTGAACGTTTGGATCCAACCAATACAGGGCACTGCAACACCGCTTCTAATTGTGCTTGTGTGATCATCCCCGGGCGCAAGATTGTTGGCAATTCAGCGGTTAAATCAACAATTGTCGACTCAATCCCGACTTGACAGACACCCCCTTCTAAAACCAAGGGGATTTTATCGCCAAAATCCTGTCGAACATGGTCAGCTGATGTCGAACTCGTATAACCAAATCGATTGGCCGATGGCGCAGCAACACCGCCCTGAAACGCCTGTAATACTGTTTGTGCAACCGGATGCGATGGACACCGCAACCCAATCGTCTCTTGCCCGCCTGTAATAATCGATGATACATGCGGCGCTTTCTTTAAAATTAAGGTTAAAGGTCCCGGCCAAAATACCTGGGTTAGTTGATAGGCTCGCTCAGGAATGGAAATCGCCCAGTCTTTCAAATAACGATCGCTCGCAATATGCACAATAAGCGGATGGTCAATCGGTCGATTTTTAAGTGCAAAAATTTTTTTAACCGCTTCAGGATTGCTCGCATCGGCCGCTAAACCATAAACGGTTTCCGTCGGCAAACCGATCACTTCGCCTGCCTGTAATAATTTAACGGCTGTTAAGATATCGTTTTCAATTAACATGTCTTTCGCTTTTCTTATAAACACAAGCACCATTTTTACATAATTTGTCGACTGGGAAAAGGATTGAAAAGCATGTATGACTTCACCATGCTGTTATTATATGGGGCATGCTGCGCGCGCCCTTACGATTTTACAAACACTCGAGGTCGGCATAAGAACAACATCACGGATAGCGAACACTCAACAACCATTTTACTTTTCCTCCTTTTTCCACAATAATGGCAACGATTTTTTAACAATTATTTTTGATACCTTATGACTGAAACAGCAGCGCCATCGCCCATTCTTGTCAAAGGCGAACTTTTTTCCCAATTGCCGGAAGATTTATATATTCCGCCGGATGCCTTGCGTGTTTTTTTAGAGGCTTTTGAAGGGCCTCTCGATTTATTATTGTATCTCATTCGTCGACAAAATTTAGATGTATTAGATATTCCGATTGCTGAAATCACGCGGCAGTACATGGAATACATCAACATCATGACGGAAATGCGGTTAGAATTAGCGGGCGAATATTTGGTCATGGCCGCCATGCTCGCCGAAATCAAATCACGCATGTTATTACCCCGCACGATTACGCCTGAAGGCGAGGAAGTCGATCCTCGGGCTGAATTGATCAAACGTCTGCAAGAATATGAGCGTTATAAAAAAGCAGCGGAAGATTTAGATACGCTGCCGCGTGTGGGCCGAGATACATTTGAAGCGTTTGCCAAACCACCCGCAATGGAATTCGAACGTCCTTTGCCACCCATCGATTTGAGAGAATTATTATTGGCACTTAATGACGTCATGCAGCGCGCGCAGTTGCGCTCGAGTCATCACATTAAAAAAGAAACATTATCGATTCGCGAGCGCATGTCGGTTATTTTATCGCGCTTACAAAATGATGATCAATTTACGCTCTTCACCCATTGTTTTGATTTGCAAGAAGGTCGCCTTGGTGTAGTGGTAACCTTTATTGCTATTTTAGAATTGTTTCGAGAATCGGCGATTGAACTCGTCCAAACTGAGCCTTTCGCGCCGATTTATATCCGTTCTCCGCTGATGAAGGAATCATAAATTATGACTGAACTCACTCAAATTCATTACATTTTAGAAGGCGCTTTACTCTCGGCCGGACAACCCTTAACGATCGATAAATTGTTATCGCTCTTTGATCCGCATGCACAACCAAGCAAAGCAGAAATTCAATCAGCACTGGACACGCTGGCCGAACATTACGCGCATCATAGTTTTGAGCTCAAAGAATTGGCGAGCGGTTATCAGTTGCAAGTCAAAAGTGAATTTTCGCCGTGGATGATTAAATTATTTGAAGAAAAAGCGCCTCGTTATTCACGCGCCTTATTGGAAACACTCGTGCTAATCGCTTACCGCCAACCAATCACCCGTAGCGAAATTGAAGATATTCGCGGTGTCGCTGTAAGCACACAAATCATTCGCACGTTGTTAGATCACGAATGGATTCATATCATCGGTTATCGCGAAGTACCGGGAAAGCCAGCGCTCTATGGAACAACCAAAAAATTCCTCGATCATTTTGGACTAAAAAGTTTGACAGAGTTACCCACGTTACCTGAAATTCGTGACTTAACTGAGATCGAAAAAAACGTAGAAGCACAATTAACACAAGATATCGTCGAAGGCGATGCTTCGCTCAGTGACACCGAACAAAACGACGTACCCGAAACACTCATCACAATGCCAACAGAAGAAAATATTCCCCATGAAAACTAAACCCATCGCTGCTCGAAAATCCGCTGCAAAAAAATCACAGCCGTTGCTATCCTTAAAAAGAAGCACTTCATCGTCAAAAAATGAGGGTCAACGAAGAAGCAGCGATAGAAAACCCAGCGCTTCTCCGTTTGCGCGAAAAAGTGAGCGCCAAAGCAAAAATGAACGCGCCACAGGCAGTGATAGATCGACCTCTCATAAAAATGACGGACGAAACTTGAGTCAGTCAAATCCGCTTCCCCTCCCAACCAGTCACTTTAAATTGCAAAAAATTCTGGCTGATGCAGGCTTTGGTTCCCGTCGAGAAATGGAGCGTTTAATTGAGACCGGCTCTGTGAAAATCAATGGGCAAGTGGCAAAACTTGGCGATCGCGCGGTCATAACCGATACCATTCTCGTGCAAGGAAAACCCGTTCGATTGAATCTCAGTAAAAGATGCCTGGATACGCAAGTACTCATCTACCACAAACCAACGGGTGAAATTTGCACGCGAAAAGATCCGGAAGGACGTCCCACTGTATTTGATCAACTCCCATCATTACGGGCCGGCCGATGGATTGTCATCGGACGACTGGATATCAACACATCCGGTCTTTTATTATTCACGAATAACGGCGAACTCGCCAATAAACTCATGCATCCCTCTTCCGAATACGAACGAAAATATGCCGTACGAATCATGGGCGAAATCACACCGATGATTCGACAACAACTATTGCGTGGCGTGCAGCTCGAAGATGGTTTAGCTGCCTTCAAGAAAATCGAAAATGCCGGCGGAACAGGGATCAATCGATGGTACCACGTCATTCTCACCGAAGGCCGTAATCGCGAAGTCAGACGATTGTTGGAATCACAAGGGCTGAAAGTTAATCGACTCATGCGTATTGCGTTTGGTAACTTAACTTTACCGCCCCAATTACGAACTGGAAAATTTCGCGCGCTCACAGAAGCAGAAATAGAACTTTTGATGAAGCAGCCATCTGATTCCTGTAAGCGACCCCCTCGTGAGTGAGCGCTCATGGACACCGATAAAGAACGCCCGCTATAATAGCCCGGTGTTCTGGGGTGTCTCCTAAATAAAAAATCATCGCAAAATAAAAACGATGAGATCCTTCCTTGTCAATCACCAATTTAATCACGCAATCTCAATAAAACATTTCCAAAATTGACATTTTTTACGTAGAATAGCCCCCTTTTATATATAAAGAGGATTAATCACTCATGGTCGTTATTCGTTTAGCCCGAAGAGGCGCAAAGAAGAAACCATTTTACGATATCGTTGTTGCTAACAAAAGCGCTTCACGCGATGGAAAATTCATCGAAAAAATTGGCCATTACAATGCCATTGCAAAAGATGGCGATACGCACGCAATAAAAGTCGATTTAGCCCGTTTTGATCACTGGGTGAAACAAGGCGCAAAACCCTCTGAACGCGTTGACTTATTGGTCAAAAAATTCAAGAAAGTCTAATCGATTAACACACTCTGAATAGCACGAAAAAATATCATTTTTCGTGCAAATCCGGATCACCTGAAATTTTTGCATGAATAATCATTACATCACCATTGGCAAATTATGCAGCCCTCATGGTTTACAAGGTTGGATTAAAGTCGCCTCGCATACCAACCCGGTAACTAATATTGTCGATTACAATCCCTGGTTGATTAAAACTTCCACCTCATGGGAACCACTTGATGTGGATGATATTCGCGTCGATGAAGCCAATCATATTTTTGTTCATATCAAAAATATCAATGACCCTGAAAGCGCCAAATTATACACGAATAAAACCATCGGCATTTCACGTTCGGCACTACCCTCATTAACGAACCATGAATTTTATTGGGCCGATCTCGTTGGCATGACGGTTGTTAATCCAGCCGGTGAATTACTTGGCGCCGTCGATCATCTGATGGAAACCGGATCGAACGACGTATTAGTTGTCGTTGGCAAGAAAAGACATTTAATCCCTTTCATCCGAGATCGAGTGATTTCTCACATTGATGCAGAAAAAAGAATCATTACTGCCGACTGGGATGCGGAGTTTTAAACGATGGAAATCGGGATTATTACCCTGTTTCCAGAAATGTTCGATGCGCTCAAGCTCGGCATTACCGGCAGAGCAATCGCAAATAAATTAATAACTTTGTCGACAATAAATCCGCGGGATTTTACGACAGACAAACATCACACCGTCGATGACCGCCCTTATGGTGGGGGGCCCGGCATGTTGATGAAAGTAGAACCGCTTGAGAAAGCAATCAAACAAGCGAAAGCTAATTTGACACCTCAAGCAAAAGTGATTTACGTTTCACCGCAAGGTAAAAGGTTTAATCAATCGATGGCCGGACAAGCCGCGACTGAAAATCAACTGATTTTTGTAGCGGGGCGATACGAAGGCATCGACGAACGACTGCTCGACACCCTCGTTGATGAAGAATGGTCGATCGGAGATTACATTTTAAGCGGCGGCGAACTAGCAATTATGGTAATAGTTGATACAATAGCGCGATTATTACCAGGGGCATTGGGTGATGAAGCATCCATCGAGCAAGAATCTTTTTCGGAAGGCTTGCTAGAATATCCGCATTACACAAGGCCGGAAATAATAAATGGGCTGGCTGTGCCTAGCGTTTTATTGAGTGGCGACCACCAAGCAATTGCAACGTGGCGACTCAAACAAGCGTTAGGAAAAACATGGTTAAGAAGGCCTGATTTATTACAAACGTTGCAACTGGATGCGTTGCAAACTAGATTATTGAACGAGTTTATAAAAGACTACGAAGAGAAACTGAGGAAACAACTATGACAAACAAAATCATTCAAATGATCGAAAAAGAGCATGTCAAAAAAGATGTACCGGAATTTAAAG
>Ga0209319_1000072_pt1 | contig 189166 bp, 130 predicted proteins | sample RifGroE2_FD_184000 | JGI IMG/M metagenome (GOLD analysis project Ga0209319, IMG submission 184000) | Groundwater microbial communities from Rifle, Colorado - Groundwater E2 (SPAdes) (version 2) | ecosystem: Environmental > Aquatic > Deep subsurface > Groundwater | place: Rifle, Colorado... | reverse complement strand
CTTACTGAAAAGGTCGCTCAATATTTTATTCGCCCTTATTACCAATCGACCATCATTTAGGTCGGTAAATTTTCTGTCTAGCATAATGGGATGCAAAAGTAGAAAAATTGTGTCCACACGAAAGGATAGCTCTGGGGAGGCTTTGGTTTTGACCTAAGTATAGCTTTTGTCTCTGGATTTCCTGATTATCAGTTCAATTACAATACGAATGTTATTGCTTAATAATCTTCGTCAGTATTTCGTCCGAAAAATGAGAATATGGGGTGGCAAAAAAAGACAACGTCCCACTTGTCCTGATTCGTTTGCAGTAGAACAGGAGCATATATTTCGAAAGCAGATAAGTTGCCCGGGTAATGTACAAGTTGAATGATGGTTACGGTTAACGTGCTTACTTGGCTGCTTCCTCTGAAAGGGTTATCCAGGATTCAATAACTGTCTGAAATCCCATTTTTATGCTGTCAGGCATCAGGATGATCCTCACACGCCTCACCACGACCAGACAGGTCACTGTAAGGCACCTATAATCTTTACCATATCTTCGATAGTTTTCAATCCGGGAAAATGTTCATTCCACTATCCGGTATTGTTGTTATATCTCAAACCTTTAGCAAGAACCTTTTCCTGGTTCTACGGGGTTTAATGTAGAAGAATATCGCCTACCCGATAAGACACAAACACGCTTATAATGGTACAACCATTTGTCATTCTGTGATATTGTAGTCAGGATAAGAATCAGAAGAATCTTCTATTTATCGAAAATCTGATCGTCTCTCAAACAAATCCCTGTAGAACCAGTTCCGATTGCTTATAGAGAACGGGGTCCTTATATGTAGTGACAATTCCAGGAAATTACTTCGCCACCAACGAAACAACCGGAATCAATATCTCTTCCATCGACACGCCGCCATGCTGGAAGGTATTCCGGTAATGATTGGCGTAGTAGTTATAGTTGTTGGGGTAAGCAAAGAAATCGTCATTACGGGCGAAGATAATGCTTGAACTCACGTTTTGCCGTGGCAACAGTATCTCTTCGGGTGTGCGCACAGCAAAGACCTCTTTTTTATTGAAATTAAGATTTTTTCCTGTTTTAAAACGGAGGTTAGTGTTGGTTTGCTTGTCACCTACTACTTTAACCGGCGACTGCACCCTGATGCTTCCATGATCGGTAGTGAGCAGAATATTCACCTTTTTGGAGGCAAGGTAGCGGATGATGTCGATCAGCGGAGAATGCTCAAACCAACTACGGGTAAGCGAGCGGTAGGCGGGTTCATCGTCAGCCAGTTCACGGATGATCTCCATCTCTGTACGGGCGTGCGAGAGCATATCAACAAAATTATAGACTACCACATTCAGCTTATTTTCCATCAGATTTGACAGGTTGTCGACAAGCTTCCGGCCTACACCAAGATTCAGTACCTTGGTAAAGCTAAATCGGATATCACGCCCGTGCCGTTTTAAAAACTCACCGAAGAGGTCACCTTCAAACTGATTCTTGGTTCCTTCATCCCATTCCTGAATCCAGTACTGTGGATATTTCTTCTCGATCTCGGCAGGCATCAATCCCGAAAAGAGGGCATTGCGTGCGAATTGGGTTACCGTGGGCAGAATGCTATAGTAAACATCATCGGTTTCGATCCGGAAACCCTCCTCGATCAGGGGTTGTATGGTCTTCCACTGGTCGTACCTCAGATTGTCGATCAGAATTAAAAAAACAGGTTCAGGTTTATCGAGCATAGGGAACAATTTGTCGCGAAGGAGGGTATGCGACATGAGCGGTTTCTCTTCAGAGCGATTCCATATCCAATCGATATAATTCTTCTCAACGAACCGTGCAAATACATGATTGGCTTCTTCTTTCTGCATCTGAAGTATCTGCATCATGCTTTCATCGCCCGAGAGGGTAAGCCTGAGTTCCCAATCGACGAGTTTCTTGTAAACGGTTTTCCATTCTGCAACTGTCAGATTATTTGAAATCTCCATCCCCAGTGATCTGAATTCCTGCTGATAAGTGAACGAGGTCTTTTGACTTACAAGTTCCTTAGTATCAAGATTTTTCTTCAGAGAGAGCAGTAACTGTTGTGGCTTCACCGGTTTAATAAGGTAATCACTGATATTAGAGCCGATTGCCTCTTCCATGATAGTTTCTTCCTCGCTTTTGGTAATCATCACCACCGGCATCCGGGGGTGAAGGCCTTTAATCAGTTGAAGTGTTTCAAGCCCTGAAAGGCCTGGCATATTCTCATCCAGAAATACAATATCGTAGATATTTTCTCTGATCAGGTCAATTGCTTCGTCGCCATTATTGGTGGTATCTACGGCATAACCTTTCTGTTCAAGAAAGATGATGTGTGCTTTGAGCATGTCGATTTCGTCATCGGCCCAGAGTATTTTAATCTTGTTTTCCATGAGAAGGTGGGGTTTAAGTGTAGCGACGATCATCCTGCCAATCAGTCAGTCCTTGATGTAAGTGAGGGATGCCGCTTTCAAAAGTAACAAATTCAAGGAGCAAACGTTTCGCCGCCTGATTAATTATCCGGAGAAGGGTTAAAGAATGTTAGGAAAAACAGAAAAGCCTCATGGCTAACCACAAGGCTTTTGAAAAATAACTGATGATGGCACTTATTCTTTAATGTTCTTTCCCAGCCCTTTCATGATACCCCGGCTTGAATTTTCAATAAACCTAAGTATTTCATCACGTTCAGGTGTAGCTGGCACATCGGCTTCAATCAGGTTAACAGCCTGTGAGACATTGAGCCCCTTCAGGTAGATGATCCGATAAACATTTTGAATCAGGCTGATTTGCTCGCTGGTGAAGCCGCGCCGGCGCAAACCGATTGAATTAATCCCAACGTATGAAAGCGGCTCACGGGCGGCCTTGGTATAAGGAGGTACATCTTTCCTGACCAGCGATCCCCCGCTGATCATGGTATGCGCGCCAATCTTGCAGAATTGATGAACAGCCGACAATCCGCCCACGATGGCATAATCATCAATGGTAATATGTCCTGCAAGTGTTGCAGCATTGGCCAGTATCACATTGTTTCCGACGATACAGTCATGAGCGATATGAACGTAGGCCATCAACAGACAGTTGTTCCCTACAATAGTCTCATAGCTTGCTTTGGTCCCTCGGTTGATGGTCACGAATTCACGGACAGTTGTATTATCGCCAATCTTCACGATGGTTTCCTCACCATTGAATTTCAAATCCTGAGGAATTGCTGAGACAACGGCTCCGGGGAAAATCTTACAATTTTTTCCAATCCGGGCACCCTCCATGATGGTTACATTGGAGCCGATCCAGGTACCTTCTCCGATTTCAACATTTTTTTCAATGTTCACAAACGGTTCAATCACCACATTTTTGGCCACTTTCGCCTGTGGGTGAACATATGCAAGGGGTTGGTTCATTTAAGAATAGTTTATATTTACTTCGCAGTATCATCAGGCTTCCGGGCAATTTGTGCAAGCATTTCAGCTTCCATTACCACTCTATCACCAACGTATGCCTGACCGGCCATATGGCACAATCCGCGACGGATGGGAGAAAGGAGCTTTAAAGAGAACAAGAGGGTATCGCCGGGTACAACTTTATGGCGGAACCGAACATTGTCAATCTTCATGAAAAGGGTAATATAATTCTCGGGATCGGGTACGCTGCTTAAAATGAGTATCCCCCCGGTCTGCGCCATGGCTTCAATCTGAAGCACACCAGGCATCACTGGTTCATCGGGAAAATGGCCAACAAAGAAACTCTCGTTCATCGTCACATTCTTCACACCTATTACATGCTCTGTACTCATCTCCAAAACCTTATCTACCAACAGGAAAGGAGGCCGATGAGGCAATAGTCGCTTAATGGCATTAATATCAAAAAGGGGCACCTGATTGGGATCATATTGCGGAACGCCGGCGTGTTTCTTTTCGGCGCGGATATGCTCACGCAGGATGCGGGCAAAAGCCACATTGGAGGCATGTCCCGGGCGGGTTGCAATGATATGTCCACGGACACGAATACCAAGAAGCGCCAGGTCACCTACTACATCGAGTAGTTTATGACGCGCCGGTTCATTTTGGTGGTTCAGGTCAATATTATTGAGAACTCCTTCTTTCAGCACTTCTATACGCGGTCTGTTGAAAAATGTAGATAACCGATCGAGTTCTGGTTGAGAAATCAACCGATTCACGAAGACAATTGCATTGTTCAGGTCACCGCCCTTTATCAGGTTATGATGAATCAGGTATTCAAGTTCATGTAGAAAGACAAAAGTGCGGCTGTTAGAAATTTCCTTTCTGAAATCATCGATATGATTGAGGGCAGCATGTTGGGTGTCGAGTACCTTCGACTCATAATCAATCATCACCGAAAAACGGAGTTCCGTTGACGGTATGGCGATGATTTCAACCTTGTTATCAGGGTTGCGAAAAGAGATGTTATCCTTCAATTCAAAATACACACGATCGGCATTCTGCTCAACGACCCCGGCCTTGTCGAGAGCTTCAACCCAATAACGGGAACTTCCATCCAGGATAGGTAACTCCACGCTGGTGGTTTCAATCATCAGGTTGTCGATTCCAAGGCCAAAAACAGCAGCTAGCAGATGCTCCGTAGTACTGATCCTGACATCATCCTTGACAAGGTTAGTACCCCGCTCTGTATCTTTCACATAATCAATATCGGCTTCAACCATTGGTGAACCTTCAAGGTCAGTACGGACAAATTTATAGCCGAAATTTTCCGGGGCAGGACGAAAGGTAACAGTCACCTGTTTACCCGTATGAAGGCCTGTACCTGATACAGATACAGGTTCAAGTATAGTTCTTTGTTTTTCGCTCATAATCAGTCGGCAAAAGTAAGAATAATTTCCAAAACAAAACGCCTTATACCACAGTGTAATATAAGGTGTTCGCTATGAGTAAAAAGTCATTCTTTTTCCAGCTCCTTAAGCCGCTTTTCCAAATCGCAGATGCGGGTATAAATATCTGGCAACTTCCTGAAGACCACGTAACTGCGCTGGTACTTCCCGAGATCAAAGGCCGGTGATCCCTGAATTTTAGTTCCCGGATTTGTAACTTTATTACCAACACCCGATTGTGCGGCTATCTGTGTTCCTTCGGCAATGTGTAAATGACCCACAATGCCCACCTGCCCTCCTATCATACAGTTCTGACCAATACTTGCTGATCCGCTGATTCCGGTCTGGGCAGCGATAACTGTATTGGAACCCACATCGACATTATGCGCTATCTGAATCAGGTTATCAAGCTTTACTCCTCTTCTGATGAAAGTACTCCCCATCGTAGCACGGTCGATGGTGGTGTTGGCCCCAACCTCAACATAATCCTCTATCACCACATTGCCGATCTGAGCCAGTTTGGCATAGGCGTTGTTCTTCAGGGGTGCGAATCCAAAGCCATCGGCCCCGATCACGGCGCCGCTGTGGAATGTACAGTGCGATCCGATGATGTTATCAGAATACACTTTAACACCCGAGAAGAAGGTGGTATTATCGCCAACCACTACATTGTCGCCGATGTACACGTGAGGATAAATCTTCACATTCGATCCGATCTGCACATGATCACCAATGCTGGCAAAATCACCTACATAAACATTTTCGCCCAGTGTTGCTGATACTGAAATGGTAGCATGTACCGAAACACCAGTCTTGTTGAGCTTTATCTCATTATAAAGCTCCAGCAACCGGCCAAAAGAAGAGTAGGCATCGGCCACCCGAACCATCGTACATGGCACCGGCTTATCGGCTACAAAATCTTCGTTTACAATGACAACCGAGGAGGTGGTAGAATAGATGAAGGGGGTATACTTCGGGTTGGCAAGAAAGGAGATGCAACCAGGGGCACCTTCTTCAATTCTTGCCAGCGACCAAACCGTAGCATCAGGATTACCTTCAACATGACCCTGAAGCATTTCCGCAACCTGCCGTGCAGTAAATTTCATCTGTATGGGTATCAAAATTAATCTTGCAAGTTTACGAATAATTTTCAGGCTTTTATCCTACCACAAATGGAGCGTTGAGTATTAACTTATTATCCAATTATTATCTACATGATGAATCGGACTGTCAGTAATAAAACTATCCTGCCAGTTACATAATTTCGATCACTCACTTAAAATTGAGGTTATAAGAAACAATACAACAATTAACATTTTTGCAGCAAAAACCAGTAAAGGAGTGCATGATTTCAGAAACCCCATTTAAAAGTGAGCATCAATGCCAGGTTATCGGATAAAGCGGGAAGGCTATATGGGCCAAATCGCCAGGCACCGCCTATACCCAGACTGTAGAACTGAAGGTTAAGCAGGTTGTTGATGTTAATACCAGCTTCATAATAACCAAGCCGGGGCACGTCGAAGACGACTCCCTGATGAAGCATGGGTTTTGTCATATCGCCCCATAATGCATTAAAAAGGAGTTCAGGGCGGGGTTGAAACCATCCGGCCTTAAAGAGGAGACTTTCAAAGTCATGGCTGAAAAACAAAGCCACATAGCGATCAGAATAAAACTCGTTCATCCGCATTGTACTGAACGACCCGTCACTCTGTACCGAAAAGCCGGCGTATGCAGCAGGAGCATTATAGAGTACCGCCAGCGGCACATCACCTTCGACAAGCCCGGCCTGTACCCGAAGGGTACTACGACCTGTAAAACGGAAATATTTAGATGCCACTAGATTGATATCCAGTTTATCGTAATTGAACCCACCGTTCAATACATCATCAAACCCGTGGGTATAATTAAATGTGACGATCGGATAATCGCTACCCAGACTAATCTTGTTGCGAACAGTTCTCACAAAACGTTCCCTGAAGGCGTACCTGAAACCGGCCTTCAGTTCAGTGAATCGAAAAGCAGGACCGGCCATATCCTTTAGAGGGGTAAACTGGTAATCGAAGCCGGATCTGTTGATGGTTGTACCTGCTGAAATACCAAACAGAAAATGACGCATGGCTCTGAACTTAAGCCTTACCTCATTCTGCTCGTAACGATCATACCTGCTGGTAAGAATCTCCCGAAAGAAGGTCTCGTCAATCATACTCTTCCGCGCAAAAGGAAATTCAGTGCTGCCATTCTCACGGATATCGAAATTATACTGATACCCCAGGGCAATTTCATGAATACGATCAACCACCACTTCGAACCCTCCACCATATTTGGCCGCTTTATCATGGAAACCATAACCCCAGAAACCATTCAGGTTAAACCTTCGCGAGATACGATCGTTGGTTATCAATCCCAATCCGGCATACCAGCCCTCATATTTACTATACCGAAACAGCCTGTTAAAATCGAGATCTACCAACCCTACAGGAATACGCCCACTCATGGCTGCATCCATTATCCGGCCTAATCGGTCGAAATTTGCCTTACGCCCAACGCTGTCGATAAAACGAAAAGTTTCCAATTCACGGGCAGACAGTGAATCGATTCTGTGTTGTTTCCAGAAATCAGTGCTTTGATTAGTGGCTTTGGGATCAACGTCGGTGCCCAGCATCGCCAGCTCACTTCCCTTAATTTCAGGGTTAATTTGAATTTCACTGATGTAGGTTCTGCCCCGTGCGATCATGTGGAACCTGTTGTTGGCTCCCTTTCCTGCCTGCACTTCCATGTTCCGAAACACGATGTCGGTATTCAACTGCTTGGGAAACCAGTGAATACTGTCGGGTTTGTAATACAGTTGCTGGATCTTCACCGACATGGTTTTTTCGGTAACGGCAGGTTCTGCAATTACATTCCGAATAGCCCAACCATCGGAGGTAATGGAAATAACCCCTTTCAGTCCATCGAAGTTAGTTCCTTTCCAGGGACGGAAAGAAATCACGAACGTCGAATCCGTCCGGGTGATAACGGTATCCTCAATCTGATAGAAATAACGATTGAGACTACCACTGCTGATTGGGTTGATATAGGTTCGATCGCCTATGCGGAACTCCTCTTTGTAAAAGGTACTTGTCTGAAGCTGCGAGAGCAGAAAGACGAAAACCGGATCACGGAATCCCGACATCCTTGTTGCGGCAACTTTCTCGACGCTCCTGTTGGGAGCCTTGAACAAACGCTCAAAGACGTTCTCGATCATGAAAAAATCGCGCTTTTCCACAAACTTTCGAAGCTTCAATGCCGAGGTATCAAGCAAAGCTGTATCGGCCAGCATGATGGAATCGGCATTAATGGCAAATACCATCTTTTCGTAAGCTTTATATTTAAAAGCGTCGAGTTTCTCGTAGTCGTTGATTCCCCGACTGGCAATTACATTACGGATGATCCTATGGGCGGGATTCTCACCCGGAACGATAATCACCTCGGCAAGTTCGATATTCCGGCGGCTCATCTTCAACAACAAACCCTGTGTCTTGTCAACAGGTATCCGGGCAGCCTGATAACCAACATAACTCAGGCTGATCGCTTTCACCGGCCTGTTCACTACTATTGAAAACTTGCCGTCAATATCGGTGGCACTACCTTCAGGACCGTCATCCAAAAGAAGATTCACAAAGGCTAAAGGTTCTCCGGAACGTGCATCAAGCACACTGCCGGTGATAGTGTTTTGCGCCTGAGTGGCAGATAGTCCTGTTAAAATGGACAGGATAAACAGAACAAAGATTTTCTTCATGAATCTGGCATATTGGGGATACAGAAGTTGCAGACAACTGCTTTCAGGCCACGGGGGCAAAAAACAGAACTATTCTATTATTCCAAAAAACTCGCTCAGAAGAAACCAATTATCCGGCAAAATATTGCTCAAGTACCTCCAGCGTAGAGTCATTGGTAGCCATATCATGAACGACAGCCCCCTTTTCCAGAACAACTATACGGTTACATACTTCTGTAACATGGTTCAGGTCGTGACTGGATATCAACATCGTCACATCGCGTTCGGCACGTTCGGCACGAAGCATGTTCTTCAGGCGTATCTGTGATGAGGGATCGAGGTTCGTGAATGGTTCATCCAGTACGAGAATGGCAGGCCGACTCATCATGGCAGCGGCGATGCCCACCTTCTTTTGGTTTCCCTTTGACAGATCCCGGATATATTTTTTCTTTCCCAGAATTTCGTCGTTAAAGATATCTGCAAAACGGGCCTTGAAATTATCAACATCTCCTTTCGACATACCATTAAGGGCTGCTACAAAATCGAAATACTCCTCAGGTGTCAGGAAATCGATAACAAATCCTTCGTCAAGGTACGATCCGGTATAATTCTTCCACAATTCAGATTTAGCCACGTTATTCCCATACGACAAAATTTCACCACTGTCGGCTCTGATAAGATCCAGAATGAGCCTGAAGAAGGTGGTCTTTCCGGCACCATTGTTTCCCACGAGGCCAAAGGTCTCTCCCCTGGGAATGTCGAGCTGTGGGAGCTCAAGAACCTTAACGCTGCTATATGTTTTGGAGAGGTTGGCAACCTTGATAACAGGGCCATTGTAATCGGTGATAAATTTGGTATCCATTTTTTTAGTTTTTACTGATTAATTTTGTCTGAAACCACTGGCAAGCTGGTATTTACGCGTAACGAAAAACATGACTATCTGCTTGAGTATCAGATTACGCAACAGCAATCCGAGTAAGCCAATTCCACCAACCACCAGCAAACCAACATCTTCGCCGAAGAAGAAGCCGAAAGGCAGGTAAATAAGTATCGGAAGTACCATCACAGGCAACGCCACCAGAAACTGTTTGGCACCTACGCCCTGATAGTTCATCATGCCACTTCTGCTCAAATCGATCCTTTTGCTATTATAGGCCGCGAAATACATGTAAACATATATGTTAAATCCGGCATTGAAAAGGAAAGCAGCCGTGTTGATTTTCAAAATATTCCAGCCTAAGAAAACATAAGGGATAGTGATTAGCCAGGCAGCCACGGTAGGCAGCAGAAGAATAAGGTATTTAGCCTTAAAATACTGGCTGAAATTGATGTTCTTGGTAAGGATTGTATCGAAATAACTACTCTCCCAGGCCACCAGAAACTGGCCATAGCTGATAAGAAAGCCCCCTGTAACAAACAGACCCGCGAAGATGAGCCAACCCGTTTTATCCTGATACATGGGCGTTCCGTAAAAGAAAAAACCATAAAGCAACAGCAGGGGAGCCATGAACAACACAGTACGTGTACGCTTATTCCGCATCATAAGCTTAAGCTCCACCAACAACAACTCACCGATCTCGCCAAAGCGTCGCAATCCTTCCATTCTACCTGCATTTACCTGATACGATTTGCGCCGGTCGATGTCTTCAAGGTAGAGGCGATTTACCACCATTTTCACATCAAGCATATAGAAAAGCACAGGCAGTGCAATGAAGGCAAGCGCGATCAGCGGATAGTCGAGCACCACACTAAATAGAATCTGCGAAACAGCGAAAAGAGAGATCAGGCCGGTACGTTCAAGGAAAAACAGGATTACCAGCAGTACCAGAATCAATATTAGCACCCAGGTCTTGTCGGCAAGGTAGCGCTTCAGCATGAAGGTGATGAAGTTATTGGCCAGAACCAAGCTCAGAATGGCCACAAGCCATGGCCAGGCTGCACCTCCCGGAAAATCGGCATAGGTGGTCACAAAGAAAGGAATAACAACAAGCAAAGGGAGCAGGTTAAGCGGCGAGAACAATGTCCTGAGCAGTACAAACCCTGCCATGCGTGATTTTCTGATGGGCATGTGAAGCAACGGGCGGGCCGACATCTCAGGCATCTTCTGAAGGAAGAAGCGCCACACGAGATCAAAACCTATGTAGTAGAGCAATCCGCCTCCAAAAACACGTATTACATCAGCCCCTTCAATCTCCATGCCTTCACCGATGGCCCGTGAGAGCATCAGGCCCATCACAAAAAAAATGAGCAGCATATACACCATGAAGAGACCCAGAAAAATGTTGAGGAATACATTTCGCTGCCATATCGACGAGCGCAGCGATTTTTTCCATTCAATCAGTAACAGCCATTTTATCATATCGTTGAAATTTGATTTTGCACCGTCTATCAAAAACCATGCAAGCAATGTGTTGTAATCGGACTATTTATATTTTAAACAGGTCAGGGTAATAGTTAAATATTTGGCTTTAAAGCACTAACAAATATTATCTTGACACGGTAATCAATTTCAGGTTTTAAAATTATAGCTCGTTATCCTTGTCCAAATGACTTCAGAATCTGCCGGAAGGAAGTAACTTGTCCACCGCCGTACATCCTCTGTCCGGAATTATTAAGGGTTTAGTTTTGGATTATTCAGGTGGCGGGTGGCATCACGTTGCGTCTTCTTTTGAAGGTTTTTCTTAAGGGCTTCGGTCAGGTCAACGCCGGTCTGGTTAGCCAGGCAGATAAGGACAAACAACACGTCAGCCATTTCATCAGCCAGATCGACTTCTTTATCAGATTCCTTGAACGACTGTTCACCATACTTTCTGGCAATAATCCGGGCAAGTTCTCCCACCTCCTCGGTAAGGAGCACCATGTTGGTGAGTTCACTGAAGTAGCGTACCCCGATGGTTTGAATCCATTGATCGACGGTCGACTGCGCTTCAGAGAGTGTCATGGTTAATCAGGTTTTGGAGGCAAAGATAGAATTTTCAGGAATGAAATCAGCCATTATCAACAATAAAGGGAAAAACAGCCCATATAAAGGGCGGAAGATATTGGGCGTACACTTTTCTTTTACCTTTACCATCCAAACTATACCCAAAGCCAATGAACCGCAGAAAATTCATTACCCGCGGCGGGCTGGCAGCGGCAGGAATATGCGCCGCTCAATCAGCCACACTTAAAGCAATGTCTTCGTTCTCTCCGGCTGGTTTTATCAGCCAAAGACCTGCCCCTTCGAAGAGGACATTTATTAGCGAAGCAGTGGAGAAATTAATTGCTGAATTGAAACCCGGGATCGCCGAACCAGAACTCGCCTGGTTATTTGAAAACTGTTATCCCAACACGCTCGACACAACCATTGATTTCGGGATCATCGACGGCAAACCTGACACCTTCGTGATAACCGGCGATATCGATGCCATGTGGCTGAGAGACAGCACAGCACAAGTCTGGCCGTATTTGCCCCTGATCACAAAAGAAGAGAAGCTTCGCATCATGATCGAAGGACTGATTAATCGTCAGGCAAAATGCGTCTTGAAAGATCCCTATGCCAACGCGTTTTACAAAGACCTTACAAAGGAGTCGGAATGGAAAAGCGACCGGCCTGAGCCCATACCCGGAGTTCATGAACGCAAATGGGAAATCGATTCATTGTGTTATGTGGTACGGCTGGCACATGAATACTACCACATCACGGGCAATACAACTCCCTTCGACAGCCAGTGGGATAAAGCCATGAGGCTCATTGTAAAAACCCTCCGCACCGAACAAAGAGCTGATGGTACCAGCCCTTACCGGTTTACCAGGCACACTTCCAGTGTTATTGATGCACCACCATACAACGGCACAGGACAACCTGTAAAATACACCGGGATGATCTGCTCTATGTTCAGACCCAGCGATGATAGCACGGTTTTACCTTACCTGATCCCATCGAACCTGATGGCCGTCCAGTCACTACGACAGCTCTCCGATATCTATACAGCCATCATTAACGACAAGATCTTTGCCGGCGAATGTAAAGATTTTGCAGATGAAGTAGAGGAAGCTATCAGAAAGTACGCGATTATTCATCACCCCGCCTTTGGTGAAATCTATGCCTATGAGGTTGACGGTTTCGGTGGACAATTACTCCTCGATGATGCCAATGTACCTTCACTGATGTCGCTGGCTTATCTGGGGGTTCATAAGACAGACGATCCATTGTACATCAACACCCGCCGGTTCCTGCTTAGCGACTCTAACCCATGGTACCTGAAAGGCAAAGCCGCCAACGGACAGGGAAGCCCGCATACAGGCAAACGAAGCATCTGGCCTATGGGGATCATCCTGCGGGCGATGACCTGCATCGATGGCGCAGAGATCAGCCATTGCCTCGCGATGCTCAGGAACACCCATGCCGGTACAGGCTTTATGCACGAAAGCTTCGACATGGACGATGCCACAAAATTCTCACGTAAATGGTTTGCCTGGGCCAATACGCTGTTTGGCGAACTCATCATCAGGGTTGCTGCAGAAAAACCGGAAATACTTTCTCATTAACAAAAGTCCCCCACAGGAAAGCAGGCTGATTATCAGGCATAAGAAAAAAGAAAAAGCGATGGTTGATTGATTCTGAATGGTTACAATTTGTAATCGCTACACGATAAAAAACCGTTGTATTCAATTCCATTACCTGTGGACACTCTGATACTATTCATTACCAGGTGTGGAAGCGTTTGCCATTGGCAGCACAGAACAAAAACTTCTGTCATTCACCCTACGGAAGTTCTTATGCTTAACCATTTACTGAATCAGCGCAAAAAATAAATTGACGGGCCTTGAAAGATAAGACTCGTGTCGGAGGCAGGTAAAGGGAAATACACAACATTAGCAGCTAATCCTGTTGATTTCTTTTATCGGGTAACGATACCGGCTCTGTTTGCCATACACCAACAATACTTTGTCAAGAGCTCCGGATCATGAGATGTCTCATCGTGGAAAGTCATGCCTGATTTGGCCAGACAACCATTAACGAAATGATACCCGATGAAGTAGTTTTATAATGCTGATGGCAGCGACACGGAACAATCAGCTATGCTCAAAACCAACTGTCAGTATGACCTCAAAAACTGGCAAAAACCCACATTATTCTACAACAAAGAAGAAATTGTCAAACTACTGACTTACAGAGATCAAACATATTACCGGTTCGAAGTAGCTTCGAAGTAGCTTCGAAGTCGGTTCGAAACGCGTTTGTAGCTCTTTCGTATTTTCACGAAACGATAACGAAGCTGCTATGAAGCGACTCCAAATGAGACATAACAAAGGTATACCTCATGTAATAAAAAGAGCGGAACAGTATTTCATTATTAAAAGCAAAACCAGCTACAGCCTGATATGCATCAGGCTTAGTTACAGACAGGCAGGCTCTATCAGGCAAAGGCTGATGATCGTATGGTTGGCAACTTAACGGGGAATGGAATTATCTCTCTCACCTCAAACAAAAACTTTGATCACATGAACATCTGATTGTCAGCACACATAAAATGCACCATTCAATTACTTATCCATCCATGGAAAGCCATTGTGCTGATTTTTTAGTCAAATAAAGTTGAGACGGCCATTTCAGGAACTTATTGAACAGAAGGGTCAGCAGGCGAGATTAATGAAAAGGATAGTAAAAAGATTTCCTCTATTGGTAAGGCACTGTATAATTATGGCTTAAAGGCAAAAACCATAAGAACAACTTACCCGGAAAAAGAGTATAATCTGAAGATGTTTCAGAAGCAGGAGAATAGTATGAAGAGAACGTTGATTTTGGCAAGGGCATAATATAAGGCTACCACATTCAAACTAAAGCTCAACAAGAGTTTATGGCATGGCATTAAATACCTGAAAATATGCCGTCACAAAGCAAGATTAGTTGATACTGATATAAACCCTGATCCGGCCACCCTTTGCTTTCAGAAAAGACCTGACAGTTATTGTTTCATCGAGCAAAGAAAGAACTTTCTGGTAGATTCCGAGAGGTATTGAAGTCCGAGGCGCCCTGACGCCTCAGTTACATCACGGGTTGCTCCGTTACGGTCCATGAGCCTGATGGAACTGAATGAAGGATCGTAGGCACGGTTCTCAACAGCACCTGTAAAGACAAAGTAATTGACAGCATCAGCGGGGATTCCCCGTTCAATAGCCTCCTTCCCGGCCTTCTCGATAATGGCTTCGCCGAAGGGCTCCTCCTGCATCACAATTTTGAACAGGCGCCGGTTAACAAGCTGTCCCGACAACTGACGAAGCACATAATCGCTGTGGGTACTCCACACCTTGATGGCACTAAATATATCGAAATCATCGAGCAAGGCAAACGATTCGATCAGTTCGGGGCGCTGATTAAAACCTGACCGTGTAAAATTCTCTTTAAGAAAAAGCTGCAGCGAAGGTGTTGCAAAGAGTTCGTTTCCTTCGGTTACCATTTCGCGGGCCCGTGCCAGGATGTTGACCAGGAGATACTCGGCCGACAAGACCGTTTTATGCAGATAAACCTGCCAGTACATCAGCCTCCGGGCAACGAGAAAATTCTCGATCGAATAGAGGGCTTTTGCTTCCAAAACCAACTCATCACCATCGACTTCCAACATTTTAATGATTCTGTCGGTACCTATTGAACCTTCTATTACACCGGTAAAATAACTGTCGCGTTTCAGGTAATCAAGCCTGTCGACATCCAACTGACCACTCACCAACTGATGCAGAAACCGTTTATGATAGCTGCCATTGAAAATTGAAATGGCAAGATCCAGATCTCCATTAAACTGCTCGTTCAGCCTGCGCATGAATACTTCTGACAAGGCCTCATGTGGCACATCGCTCACGATGGAATGCTCAAGTGCATGAGAAAAAGGGCCATGTCCGATGTCGTGAAGCAAGATGGCGGCAGCAGCAGCCCCGGCCTCTTCAGGTGTAATGACATGTCCTTTAGACCTCAGTACATCGATGGCCTCCTCCATCAGATGCATGGCACCCAGCGTATGATGAAATCTGGTATGCAAAGCACCAGGGTAAACAAGATGCGTCAGCCCGAGCTGTTTGATTCGCCGCAAACGTTGAAACCACGGATGTTCTACCAAATTAAACAGCAGCCCGTCAGGAATACTGATAAAACCATGTACCGGATCATTAAAAATTTTACGTCTGACCATGTTGAGCTGTTTTTCGGCAAAGATAGCTAATTGTGCTATTACCCTGTTAACCCGGTTCATTGAGGCAATATAGCAGGAATAGCCGATAGAAGATCAAAAAGCACAAACGAAGTTTAGTGGCTGATCACCTCATGATCTAAACCAACCATCCAGCCATTGCAGCACATTCATGAAGCGGCAGATCGCCGCCTTACAGGTACTATTTTTAATAAATTAAGCCTGCCAGTATGGAGGGGTTATAATTTACCGCCATTCATGTTTGGGATACCTCCCCTTCAACTCCTTTCGGATTTCAAGGTATGAACCCTTCCAGAATTGCTCAAGGTTACGGGTCAGTTGAACAGGCCTGCGAGCAGGTGAAAGCAGTTCATACATTACCTCAACACGCCCTTCGGCCACAGTGATTGGTGTCGGGCAGTCATAAAACGCCTGAATGGTTTCCGACAACACGACGTTTCCGTTAACGTCATAACGCAACCTGACAGGGCGATGCCTGTGGGGAAGGTCAATTGTTTCGGGAGCGACCACATCAACAGCCGACAACTGAAGAACACTGAGCCAGCCACGCAGGGCATGCCATGGATCTGCACGACCAACTTCTTTCAGGCTGCGGCATCCATATAATATTTGCTCCAGAATAAAGCGCCTCGCATCGGCATCTATCACCGGCAGGCCATATTGCGGGGCATTAGCTGCAGCAAAGTTGACCCTGTTGATAAAAGCCTCAACCCTATCATCCCACTGACTGAATTGGATTTCACCCGACAGAACGGCCCCGGCCAATACCGAGGCGATCTCCTCTGCTCCAACATCTTCGGTGATCTGCCGGTTAAAAATCATATCATTCAACACGAATTCGGTCTTTCGAATCACCCGGCCACTTTTTTTGTCATACGACACCGATTCATGCCGCATAAAACCTTCTTCACTTAATTTGATGATCCAGGACTCATCGACTATTGTTACCTTCCGAAGAGTCAGAACAGTACCTCCCCGTTGCTTTGTCTCCTCCAGATCGGTTACTACCACAATACGTGCCTGCTGAACAAGGCTGTCCGGACTCAGGCGGCCGACCCTTCCACCCGAAAGCCTAAAACTGCCGGCTGCATAATCAGGCCTGACGGCCACCCGATCAGCAAAAGCCAGAAAAATACACTTACGTAATATTTCAGTCTCTTCGACCGAGGGAGACTGGTCAGGCAATGTAATCCTGCTGCCCGACAGTTTCAATAACTGAGAAGCCGATTCCATAAGTTGCCTGGCCTGATTCGGATTGATCCCTGCCTGCCGGCAAAGGTTTAAGTCAAACCGGTTATTGGCGACATAGATTAAAAGATTAACCCCCGCTATAAGATCAGAGTCGGAAGTCCCACCATGATACAACCTCTCCTGCCTGATTACCTGATCGCCGGAGGCGATGAGCAGGGCATCCGATTCTGCTAATACAGCAGCAATAGCACCAAAATGGGCACAGTGTTCTTTTTCAGCTTCAACAAATAAGCGGGCATACCGTGGATGAAGAGGAAACTGCGCCATCTTTCGCCCTGTTTCGGTAATTTTTAAATCAGGCGACAAGGCTTTCAGACGCTGAAGCAAAGAGAATCCCGCGGCAACAGCATCCTTCTTTGGGGCCTCAATCCAATTAAAGGTTTCCAGATCAGTATCAGGGTTGTTGATCAGCCCAAGCAAAACGCCAGCCATATCGACCAGATAAATTCCGGGTGTATCGGTTTCAGCTAATTGTTGATGGTGAAATTCACTCCAGAGTCTGATACATGTTCCATCAGCTGTACGACCTGCACGCCCGGCCCGCTGGTCTGATGAGGAGCGACTTATAAATTCAGTATGCAGGGTGTCGATTTCACGCCGTGGATCAAAACGCGATACCCTTACCATTCCACTATCAACAACGAGTGTAACACCTGGAATAGTGATGGAAGTTTCGGCCACATTGGTACTTACAATAATCTTAGGTTTGCCGGCCCTGACTGCCGCTTCTTGTTCGTCTCCTGATAATGATCCGTATAGCGGGCATACATCAAATGCAGCCAGCGAAGAACGCCGGCTTATGGCTTCAATGGTTTTTCTGATCTCGAAGGCTCCCGGCATAAACACCAGTGCCGTCCCATTCTGTAACAGCTGCCGGAACGCTTCAATCTGTAAGGCAGCGGCCTCCCAAACCTGTTCGTCGCGACGGCCCGGTACATAGCGGATATTGACAGGAAACAGGCGGCCCTTAATTTCCAAAACGACAGCCCCGGGCATAAAACCAGTAAGCACCTGAGTATTGAGGGTGGCCGACATCACGATAATCTTCAGGTCGGGTCTAAAAGTCTGCTGAAGCTGAAGCGCCAATGCAAGCGTGATGTCCGTTTCAGCGTGACGTTCATGAAATTCATCGAAAACCACGGCACCTACCTCCAACAAATGATCGCCCGAAAGCAACCTGCGCATCAGGACACCTTCCGTCACGAATAAAATGCGCGTTGATGACCCGGCCTGCCGCTCATTTCTAACCAGATATCCAACCTCTTGTCCAAGCGGTCGTCCCCGAAGGCTTGCCACATAGCGGGCCAGCATCCTTGTGGCCATACGGCGTGGCTGCAATATCCATATCTGGGAAGGAGCTGAAATAACACTATCAAAAATAAACTGTGGTACCATGGTCGACTTCCCCGATCCCGGCGGAGCTTTAAGGATCAACTGATGGCCTTTTGCCAGCGTCTGGCAGATTTCTTCACGCAAACTTTCGATGGGAAGTAACGGGTTCATTATGCAAAGGTAGCAAGGCATTCTCAGCTTCGGGCAGTCCTTTTCCTAAAACAGTGAAATGAAATGAGGAATGGATTATGCTCCTCCTACCCGAACACCATAACCGAATATGAGCCTTGCAATAGCAAGAATGATACATGTTGCAATCAACAGTTGACAATGTAGGTGGAAATCGCGTACGCTTTCGTCGAACTGCAGGTCATTAAAACCACGCCCTTTTAGTATAACAGGTAATAACATAACAACGTTGGCCGGAAGAACAAGCTGAAGTCCGACAGGGGCAGGTATCCGCATGAATAACTGGATTACTGTTCCTGCCACTACAACCACTGTAACCTGAAAAAAAATGAACCGGGGAAACATATCTTCTTTTATTTCGGAGAAACAGATATTGGCCGACATTTGGAAAGAGCGACTTATCATGAATCCTCCAAGAAGCAGGAATACCATCGATAACAAAGATAGAAACAGCTTCATGGTATCAAACAAATACATCCAATCTGCGGCATAACCAAACCCCGTGTTGGTAAGCATTCCGGCAACCATACCCCCGAAACAGCCAGCCCAGCCATGTACAAAACCCCAGATGAAAAATAGTTTCAGTAAACCGCTATATTGGTTCACATAGTATAATACGAGCAGACATCCTGCAGCGTAGCTGAAGGAAACAACCTGAGGACTGATAAACAATAATTTAACGATATCGGCGGTCCACGAAGAAGGGGGAATTAGAAAATAACTTCTATGAAAGTGTAATTCCATAGGGATTCCTATGGAGAAAGAGAAGACTGCCATCATCAGGTTCAACAACAGAAACAGCATTATCCACGACAGTAAAAACATTGCCAGAGAATGAAGGCTCACAATCCATATTCGCTTTGTATTCATAAAATGAAAGCTGGGTTAACAGAGAAACAGTTGCAGAACGGCTGTTTGAAGTTCAGACAAATATCAAAAAAAAAGTACAATTTAGCAACCAACAGCTATTCAGACACAAAAAATTGTACTTTTGCAGCCATTAAATCACAAATTTTCAAAAAAATATACCATATGAAAATCCTTGATACTCTGAAGTACACCCCAAATCACGAGTGGTTACAACTTGAAGGTGACGAAGCATTGGTTGGGGTAACTGATTTTGCTCAAAGCCAACTCGGCGACATCGTTTTTGTTGAAGTTGAAACTGTTGGTGAAATCCTTGAGAAAGGTGAAAGTTTTGGCACCATCGAGGCTGTAAAAACAGTTGAAGACATTTACCTTCCAGTTTCGGGTGAAATTCTTGAGTTCAACGAAGCGCTCAACGCAAATCCTGAACTTATCAATAAAGAGCCATACGAAGGTGGATGGGTAGTCAGGATTAAAGTGACCAATCCATCTGAGGTTGCCTCACTGCTTGATGCTGTTGCCTATGAAAAACATGTAGCTGAATCGGCTCACTAAAATTCTGACCCGGGCTGACTTACTACAATAAAAGGGCTTTAACTTCGTTATAAGAGGAAGTATTAAGGCATGCTTTTAGGTTTATTAATGCCCATATTAAGATTTTTCAGGACTCAACACATTGCTCATTAACAGATTTTGTTGTATTTTAGCGCACTAGAGTATAGATGTAATTATCATTTAAAAACAAAGATATGGTTGACAAAAAAACGCCGAAAGCCGACTTGGAGAATAAAAAAGTATATTTTATTCAAATCGGGTTGATTCTGGCACTGGTCCTGGTGTTTTTAGGTTTTGAATGGAAGACTTACGACAAGAAAGTAGTCGAAACTTTTCAGCGTCAGGTGACCAATGTAGCAGAAGAAATTGTTCTCATCACTCAGCAGAAAGTTGAGGTTGCCGCTGCTCCCCCACCTGCTACTACTACCATTATCAACATCGTTGAAGATGACGTTGCGATTGATGATGAAATCGTTATTGATGCTGAAGCTACAGCTACCTCAGAGGTTCAGCAGTACGTCCCAGTAAAGCATGAAGAAGAAGAGATCGTTGAAGCCGAAATCTTCCAGATTGTTGAATCGATGCCTGATTTTCCAGGTGGTGATGAAGCCCGAATGACCTACCTGCGTGATAATATCAAGTATCCCCAGATTGCTCGCGAAAGCAGTATTTCAGGTACAGTTTATGTAACCTTTGTCGTTGAGAAAGACGGCCGGGTAACCGATATTAAAATTCTACGTGGTATTGGTGGTGGATGTGATGAAGAAGCCATGCGTGTTATTAAAGCCATGCCTCGTTGGAAACCCGGAAAACAACGTGGCAAGCCTGTTCGTGTTCAGTTTAACATGCCTATAAAATTTACCCTGCAGGGATAATTATACTGATAATTGTAATCCTTAAAAGCGCCATCCGGTATCGGGTGGCGCTTTTTTTTGCATTTCAGCGTTTGGACGTAAACGAAACGGATTGGATTATCCGTCTATACAATAATATCTGTTAAATCCGGCAAGTAGCTTACGGTTTTCTTCTCACCCGTCATAGCAGATGGGATTCACGGCCACCCACGGCATACGTTCATATCACATCGAATGTTTAATACCAGCAGCCATGAAACCAAAACACATCAAACAACAAAGGCTTGAATCGAACCGGTTCGCCTTTACACAAATTGGGCTAATTACAGCCCTGACGCTCGTCCTTCTGGCTTTTGAATGGGAAAGCCCGATAAAGCCTTTTACCCTCAAAGTGACTGAAAATCCAATCTTTGTTGATGAAGTTCCGGTTATTAATACAGGAGTAAAACCACCTGCACCTCCATTACCCCCCCCACCACCGACCACCATTTTTATATCAACAGATGATCCGTCGGCCAATACAATAGATCCTGTCATTGACGCAGAGACAACTCCTACCGCGTCCATTGATGTTTTTCAGCCAATCCCACCTCCGGCTTATTCCGAGCCTGATGAAACGATTCCATTCATCATCGTTGAAGCTATGCCGGAGTTTCCGGGGGGTGAGCAAGGACGTCTCGAATACCTGAGTAGTCATATAATATACCCACAGATAGCTCGTGAAACACACATCCAGGGGACAGTTTATATAGGATTTGTAATAGAAAAGGATGGCAGTATCAGCAACACAGAAATAAAACGTGGTATTGGAGGTGGCTGCGATGAAGAAGCTCTTCGGGTGATCAGATCCATGCCTAAATGGAAGCCTGGCCACCAGCTCAACAAACCCGTAAGGGTCAGCCTAACCATGACAGTCAAATTTATACTGAAGTAATCGAACAATAGTCGGTCAAAAAAGCCCCGGTCAACAATTGACCGGGGCTTTTTATAGTAAACATTTAGAAATCGAACTTCAGAGAACCATGAAAGTACAGCCAGGCTTCTGCTTTTCGTCGTCTGATGAGACCTTTCAGCTTCACCCCTTTAGCATAGACCCATTTATTAAACTCAATTTCAATGGAAGGGTCTTTCGGGTTCAGGTTTACTTTCTTCAGAAGAGTGCTTCCCTTCAGGGCGCCACAACCAAGGTTGTACGCGAAACTGACCAAACTATCGAATTGTTGTTGCGTTACAGAATCGGTGGTGAAAGAATCAACTCTGGATTCGGTCAATGTCAACTCATGACGCAGGTACTCATAGGCAAGGGCAACAGTGCAGGTATCGCCTGGCTTCACCTTCGACCCATCAGGGTAACAGGTCGTTCCGATACCGATAGTCCAAACACCTGCCGGGCATTTGTATGCTTTTAGAAAGCGAGTAACATCACCACTGCATTCGAAAAATTCAATCAACCTGATACATTGATCTGAGACCTTAGTGACTTTTTTTTGCATAATTGATACCTTTAATTAATTATTATCTTAAAATTGCAGCAACACCCAACCCCACCAGAATACCACCCAGACCCCATAACCATTTATCTGTTCTGGATCGTTTGACCTCCTGAATCGCTTTATCGAGTTGCTCCTTCGACTCGAGTATCGAATTATCAACCCGACTAAGTCTTTCATCTACCATTGAGAGTTGCGATGTGGTTTTAACAAGTGTTGAATCATATTGATAGCTCAACAGCCGGTAAGATTCCCGGAGTGAATCGTTCCAGTATGAATAGAGTTTGAGTTTATGCTCATACTGGCTTATCAGAGATTCAATATTCCCGGTATTCAGCGACATTACAAGCTGTCGAGCTTCTTCATACAATCCAAGCCTGAATGGGCTCACCAACCATATAGAATCACATTCGACATCCACCACCATCCCCCTGGTGATAAGTACCGGAGGTGCTACCTGTTCAATATCTGTGATCACAGTGTGTTGCCCGCTAACAGGAAGGGAACACAATAAGAGCATTGATATAAAAATGGTTAAATAATTATTCATGATATTCAAGGGTTGAGAGTTTCTTCTGGAGATCGACAATAGTTTTATTCTCTTTCCGAATGTCGGACAGGGTCGTATTCAGTCTTTTATCGACTGCAGCCAGACGGGTACGCATATCTATATCCAGTTGTTCAACTTGTGAATCAAGTGCATGCAGGTCGGCACGTGCACTATCAAGCTGCAGGGTAAGCATATTTATCGAAGAACGTGCTTCATCCAATGTTTCAATGGCTTTTCCAAGGCTCTCGCGGGCAGCCTTCATCTCCCTGATGGCACTGTTTGCATCTCCTCTGCTCAGGAGTGTAATCACAAACTGAACCACTACGATAAGCAGAATCAGAATTACGACAATTTTTACTGTACGATTGCTTTCCATGACTTAAGGTATTATGGCTTCTTTCCTTCGTTTTTTATTTTAACAACTTTATTCAGCAGATCAAACCAGAACGGTGCACCCAAAGAAATAGCAATAGCCGTTAACAAAAACCCAAACAGTGAGTAATTCCGTCTAACCCTGTTAAACACGAAAGTTATCCTGTCGTTGAAAGTGAGTTTATCAGAATAGGAAACAGCACGGCAGGGACCTTGATTTTTTGGACCTATGGACAACGCTGTTGTGCTGACCTTTGGTTCCAAGGCATTGCAACGTTTGTTATATACCTCCTGAAGACATTGCATCCACTCAACCGAATCACGCTTTGATGTAGTCACTTTTGTCGCCTGCACAGTATTGGTAATGGTATCTGTGTCCCCCGAACGTCTGGTCATGGCTTTTGGTGACAGGGCCATAAAATCATCGGGTATCCCGTAGCCTAAAGCAAGCAGATTATTGGGCGTCCTGATTTCATCATTCAGCATATTAATGACATTATCAGACAGTTGGTTGAGTGGAACCAATGAGTCAGCCGGGCTCTTAATGAAATCCGGATTACTACCGTTGGACTCAATCCATGAACCTGCTAACTGAACCAGGGCCTCCCGGGCATTATCATTCGTAGAAAGGCGTGACGCGATTTCAATGGTATTAACATTGAAAACCACAGCAATGGCAAACCCAAGAGCCAGTGTATTATACTGCATTCTCCGCTTATACCGGCCAGTAAGGAGTTCCATGGTCTCATTATACCATGCCACCAATTGCTGCCTGAATTGTTCCTCGTGCGTTTGATTTTCTACCGGCTTTTCTTTCCAAAGTGAACGCAAAAACCGTTGCGTTTCGGGATCAATACTACAGGAAAATTCACCGCAATTGATCTCGCCGCTTTCAAGAATCTCTGATATTGCTTCCTCGTCCTTCTTATCGCAAGATGAAGCCGACTCTTTAAGAATATCGCAAATCGTCTTCGAAAACCGGTCAGGATTGATATAGGAAGGCCGTTTAAACCAGTTGTTTAATCCAAGATACTTTATTCCTGGCATGTTATAAAACGTCCATGCCAATGATGGGTCATGTCTGAACCAGCACCAGCGGGGTGGAATGAAGAAACAGAAAAAACTGATGATCCCTTTTTTAAGCCGGATTAAAGACCACGGTTTCCCGGTCGGGTCATCATTCAGCATTCGATAGATAGTGCTGCGAAGCAGCCTAGCCCTTAATCCAAATATCGACGCAAGAAGTTCCATCAATGTTGTTGCAAGCAGGCTGTAAATCAAAAAAATGAACATAAGGCCAAGGGCAATGTCCAAAATAGGTGAACCAAACATAACATTAAGGATTTAGATAGACTTTAATTGGGTGCTATTGCACTGACGTAGCAAACTACAACAAAGTTAATTCAATCTTGGCAAAAAAATAATACAACACGCAAAAAATATAATCGAAAATCATTCATGGTCAGTAAACAATAACTAAAAAGCACTGATTTTAACAAGTAATCCAGCGCTATAGATCCATAAAACTTACAGTAACCCTCAGGTAAAGCATGAACCGACAGAATGGATTTTGAGCTTACAATATATACGATACAGGCTCAATTATCACAGGAAAGGCCAATGCAAGAAACACTGATCAGCAGCTATCCTGATCAGATGACCTCATACTCCTGCCATGACTTAATGCTCAACTCCGAGACAGGTTTCCGGCAGAAGGCAGCAATGAAGGCAGCCGCAAGACGGTCGTTTGTCAGCAGTGGAATGTTGTGGTCTATAGCCGCGCGCCGGATGATATAATCGTTCGACAATTCAGTCTTGCTATGGTCTTTGGGAATATTAATGATCAACTCAACCTGTTTGTTACGAATCAGGTCGAGTGCATTAGGAGACCCTTCCTCATCAGGCCAGTTTACACCGGTTACCTTCAGACCCTGATCTTTGAGAAACTTAGCAGTGCCATGTGTTGCAAAGAGATTGAAGCCACGATCGGCTAACAGGCGGCAGCCTTCCAGTAATTGGGTCTTTGATCGCGTGGGTCCCGAAGAAATCAGGACATTTTTTTTCGGCAAGCGATAACCAACAGCCAGCATGGCCTTTAATAACGCATCGTAAAAGTCTTCACCAATGCAGCCGACTTCGCCTGTTGAGGCCATTTCAACACCCAGAACCGGATCGGCTTTGGACAAACGAGAAAAGCTAAACTGAGAAGCCTTCACGCCAACGTACTCCAGATCGAAAAGTGTTTTATCCGGCTTGCCTACATGTTCACCCAGCATAACACGTGTAGCTGCTTCAATCATATTTATCTTCAGCACTTTCGACACAAACGGAAAGCTGCGGGAAGCCCTCAGGTTGCATTCAATCACCTTGATGTCATTGTCACGTGCCAAAAATTGGATGTTAAACGGCCCCGTGATATTGAGTTCACGGGCAATCTGTCGGGTAATTTTCTTGATGCGCCGTATGGTCCCCAGGTATATTTTCTGCGGAGGGAAAACCAGCGTCGCATCACCACTATGAACCCCGGCATACTCTACATGCTCTGAAACAGCATACAGAATCACCTCCCCATTGTTAGCTACTGCATCTATTTCGATCTCTTTTGCCTGCTCAATAAACTGGCTGATTACCACAGGATGTTCACCTGATACCCTTGCGGCAAGTGTAAGAAAATGGTCAAGTTCCTCGCTGTTTGATACCACATTCATCGCAGCACCCGATAACACATAAGAAGGCCTGATCAGAACTGGAAAGCCCGTTTCTTCAACAAACTGATGTACTTCCTTCAAATTATTTAGTTCTTTCCAGCGTGGCTGATCAACACCAAGGCGATCGAGCATAGAAGAAAACTTATGGCGGTCTTCGGCTGCATCAATCGATGAAGCACTTGTTCCGAGAATAATTACATGTTGTTCAGCCAGTCGCATGGCCAGATTATTGGGAATCTGACCGCCAACCGAAACAATGGTTCCTTTAGGATCCTCAAGCTCGATGATATCCATCACTCTTTCAAAAGTTAACTCATCAAAATAGAGCCTGTCGCACAAATCATAATCGGTACTCACCGTCTCAGGGTTAAAATTAATCATCACCTTACGGTAACCGCATCTCCCCGCCGTGGTGAGAGCATTCACTGCGCACCAGTCAAACTCAACAGAAGAACCAATACGATAGGCCCCGGAACCCAAAACGATGACTGATCGTTTATCGCCTTCATACTGAATATCATGTGCTGTTCCATTATAGGTAAGGTAAAGGTAATTTGTAGCAGCGGGATATTCTGCTGCCATAGTGTCTATCTGTTTTACCACAGGGACTATGCCAAGCCTTTTCCGATGCTCACGAACCAACTGTACCCCGGCTTTCAGTTCAGCACCCTGAAGCTTCAGGACACATCTGGCTACCTGAAAATCACTGAACCCAGCCTGTTTGACCTCCCACAATAAATCAGGCCGGAATTCAGCCAATGATGCTACGCGAAACAACTTGTGCTCGAGTCTGAAGATACGGTGCAGCTTTTCAAGAAACCAACGGTCTATTCCTGTCAGTTGATGTATCCTATCTACTGTAAAATTCTCAAGAAATGCCTGATAAATTACAAAAATCCGTTTGTCGGTCGGATGGGTAAGTTCAAATTCAATATCATCCGAAAACCATTCATGGTTGGCAACAAACCCATGCATTCCCTGCCCGATCATCCTGAGTCCTTTCTGAATGGCTTCTTCGAAAGACCGGCCAATGGCCATCACCTCGCCCACGCTTTTCATGCTGGAACCAATTTCTTTTGACACCCCGATAAACTTATCGAGATCCCAACGGGGAATCTTCACCACGATGTAATCGAGCGCTGGCTCAAAACAGGCGGTAGTGCACCGCGTAACGGCATTCTTTACTTCATGGAGTCCATACCCCAACCCTAGTTTGGCCGCCACGAAGGCCAGTGGGTAACCAGTTGCTTTGCTTGCCAGCGCAGAGGATCGTGATAGACGTGCATTCATCTCAATGACCCGGTAATCTTCAGATTGCGGATCGAGGGCAAATTGCACATTACACTCCCCTACAATTCCGACATGTCTTACAATCCTCATTGACAACTCACGAAGCTTATGATATTCCGTATTGCTCAACGTCTGGCTGGGCGCAACAACGATACTTTCTCCCGTATGAATTCCCAGCGGATCAAAGTTCTCCATATTACATACAGTAAGGCAGTTATCATAAATATCGCGCACCACCTCATACTCAACCTCTTTCCACCCTTTCAGCGATTCTTCTACCAACACCTGCTGCGCATATGCAAAGGCGTTGGCAGTAAGCGCCAGAAGTTCTTCATCATTATTACAGAAGCCACTGCCCAGGCCACCCAGCGCAAAAGCACTTCGGCAGATCACCGGGTAACCAAGACTATTGGCGGCATCCTGTGCTTCGCTAACAGAATTGCAGGCAAAACTGCGGGCAGTCTTTACATTAATCTCATCAAGCTTTCGGGCAAACAATTCGCGATCCTCGGTGTCAATAATGGATTGCACTGGTGTTCCCAGCACTTCAAGCCCATATTGTTCAAGCTTTCCGCTTCGGAAGAGATCAACCCCACAGTTCAGAGCCGTTTGTCCGCCAAAAGCCAGCATAATACCCTGAGGTCGCTCCTTCCGCACTACTTTTTCAACGAATTCAGGTGTCACAGGGAGAAAGTAAATATGGTCAGCAATGTCGGCCGATGTCTGTACGGTTGCAATGTTAGGGTTAATCAATACCGTTTCGATGCCTTCCTCACGTAGCGCTTTCAGTGCTTGCGATCCGGAATAGTCGAATTCACCAGCCTCACCAATCTTAAGTGCACCCGATCCGAGCACCAGCACTTTCTTTATATTAGTTTTCATAATAGCCGTTTTACTTTATTGGTTTGTAAAAGAAAAGATCCCCGGTTCCCCGATGCACCTAATAAAATGATCAAATAAGAATTCTGTATCAGCCGGGCCTCCGGCAGCTTCAGGATGGAATTGCACGGAGAAAAAAGGTTTTTCCGTATGACGGATTCCCTCGCAACTACCATCATTAATGTTCGAAAACAAGGGGGTCCATTGCGCTGGCAATGAGTCGGTATCAACCGCAAAGCCGTGATTCTGGGATGTTATAAAGCAACGATTGGTTCCAGCCAATCTGACAGGCTGGTTGTGTCCGCGATGCCCATATTTTAACTTATACGTTTCGGCTCCGGCCGCCAATGCCATCAACTGTGAGCCTAAACAGATGCCAAAGATGGGTTTATCTCGTTCAAGAGCTACTTTCAGATGAGTAATGGTTCTTTCACATTGCCGAGGATCGCCAGGCCCATTAGTCAAAAAAAGACCATCAAATTCTTCACCGGTGAAGTCATAATTCCATGGAACACGAATCACGGTAGTATCACGTCGTAGCAGGCAACGAAGTATGTTTGTCTTTACACCTGTATCGACAAGCATGATACGGTGGCGACCTGTGCCATAAACCACAGGTTCAGGAATAGAAACCTCAGCCACCAGATTACGTTGATTGGGGTCATCCCAGTCGACTGTCTGATCCGAAGTTACCAACCGTGCTTTCATGGCACCCGATTCACGAATTAGCGGAGCAAGTGAACGGGTATCGACCCCGTACATAGCAGGTATTCTGTGCTGTTGAAGCCATTCACCCAGACTCCGTTGAGCATTCCAGTGACTATACTCAAACGAGTAATCGGCAATAACCAATCCGCTGATATGGATTTGCTCTGATTCAAAAAAGGCCGACAAACCATCGATGATCGTGTCGGCCGGCACCCCGTAATTACCAATCAGGGGATAGGTGGCGATTAATATTTGCCCACGGTAAGAAGGGTCGGTGAGGCTCTCGGGGTAGCCGTTCATAGCGGTATTAAACACAGCCTCCCCGGCGGCGGGCGCATGATAACCAAAAGAAAAGCCCTCAAACCGGCTGCCGTTCTCAAGTTCCAGTGTCATGCTGGATAATTGGCTCATAATTCAAAGAGTTGATAAGTGAATAAAAAAATTCAGGCAAAAAAAAAGAACAACGAAACGTTGTTCTTTTTGAATGGGTTTATATGATCGCTTTGAAGCGTTAGTAATGCCATCTGATAAAATAGTCTATCGACCAGGCTGAATGCTTAGGTCGCACAAAGATACTAAAAGTTCGCACGAGAGCTGTAATTGCTACCAAACTTTCCTCAGAGAAGCAATCATAAATACAGTAAAATTACTCAAAATTTAAATTTCTGAACTCCTGATCTGGTGGTTAAAGATCAGGATGTTAGTGTGATTTAATCGTAAGCCAAAAAGTCGAATTTTTCATAAAAGAAATAATTTATACAGATGCGATTTCTGATTTTTCCGCAAACCACCAAATTAATAAACGCGAGTGTTGGTGAAGCGATAGTTACACAGAGAACCACAGAGGAACACAGCGCTAAAGATTAAACAAAAAGGCCACAACCCCGAAAGGGTGGCATGAAAACAATCAATTATGCCTGGTTTATTTACACAAAAAAAAATCAAACCGTCTTTACTATGAAAGGACATGAAAACCTTGTTGGTAAAACCGTTAATGGCTAACCAAGGCATGGTGGGAGAGATTAAAACAAATCGGGCCGTTTTATAAAAGATAAATAATAGTTGGAGAAAATAATCGTCAGATGGTTGATTAATAATATCACCACTTCGGGGTTAAAACAAAACAAATCCCGAAGGAATGACCAGCTATCAGGAGAGTCCCGATAGCTAAAGTGAGCCATTGACTTTAGCTTTGCCCCACCAGGCATCGGTGCAAAATTCTTCTGACAGAATATATTACTGAAACTGAAACTATTCTGGCCTTTTCTTAAAGATATGCCAAGACGGGCAAAAATTCGCGTTTATTACCTTCATGCCGTTACAACACGAACCCAGGTGATGCTATGGGGTGGCTATCAGGGTTGTTGCGATGCAGAATGCCATACCCGCTGTTAAATCTATAACGATATCACCGATGACCGTCAGGGGTTCTGCACCGATCATTCATCAGAATAATGTGGCTCTAATATAGCTCCTGCTAAAATCGTGCCAAAAAATTTATATAGTTATGATCTCTTCATATAAAACATACTCCATAATTACTACAGCAATAGGCGATTCATAAGAGAAACATAACTTTGCCCTAACTTTGGTATGACTTTGGGGTAAAGCAGAGTTGCAAATAACGCGTAATCAATTTATTAAACAATTGACTTATGTGATTATTTTCGCATAAAAAAAAATTAAAAATTTTAAAAAGCGGGTGAAATCAGGTGTGAAAACATGCCTGTAAAATAGGAAATGATTGAAAATTTGGAAGGGATACGAGAGCAAATTTGCTACTGAGAAAGATTGCATCGGGACAGGCCGGCTAATTAGTTATTTTCACATAAGCCGTAAGATTTGTTTTCTTTGGCGCGCTCTGCCAGGAAGTTACTCCCCCCAAGTAAAACAACCATTGCTGGTTCGTGTTTCAGCAGGAATTTCTATATTTCACGAATTGTTTTTCGTGCTAATTCGCGTAAATCATGCGACCCGGGGACGTTTCTTTTTTATCCACGAATTTCTTCTTCATCCTTATTCGTGTTAATTCGAGTAATTCGTGAACGCTTTTTTCTTATCCACGAATCTCTTCTTCGTCCTTATTCGTGCTAATTCGTGTAATTCGTGGACAACTCCGGTAGCCCTGGCTTCCCAAAAAGACAACGAAACCATGGCCAAAATTTGTGCCCGGTTAAATGATTGCGAAACTGAATCCCTACGCACTAACCTCAGGCTAAATATATAAAACCGCAACAATTGATTCTTCGCCAGGTCAGGGGGTCAGATATTGGGTAAAGCCCGGCTACTAAACAATGGAGATCACTCCCGGAGGGCAAGTACTGCCTCTATGCTCCTTTCAAATCTGTTTCTACTGGAAATATTCAAAAGTAATACAACTACAAAAACGACACAATAAGCAATTCAGCCGGCAACCATCAGGCTGCCGGCAAAGTATGAATACCTGCTATGCAAACAGGACTATTGTGCAAGCGAGAAGCGAAGGCTTATGCCTCCCTTCGTCAGACTGGTTGCATATTGATTCGACACATAGGGATTGTTGAGGCTTTTCTCGAAGAAGGCCCTGACTGTTAATCGCTGATTCATCTGATAATCGGCTGAAAGACTCAATGAAATGACACGCATACCAGACGACACCTGATCAATCCCTTCTTCGATGCGGCGCAATACCGTTTTATTATCCTTGATGGAGAAGTCGGCTTTCAAATTCAAGTCGCTCTTGAATTTCTGGGGAGAGCCACCACCCTTGAAGATCAATTGAAGATCCTTAATGCGATACCCCATACCAAGGACAATCTCGTTACTGGCTACTTCGGTCACCTGACCATTGCTGAAACTCAGTGACAGGTTACGGGTCTTTTTAAACTCTATGCGCGTCAACATACTGTTTTTCCATGTCATATCAACACCGAACAGCGGAACAAACTGTTCAGTAATAGTAATCTGTGTAATCTGCAGTTCAGGGATATAGTTGTTTGAAGCATCACGGGCGGCAGGAGCCCCATTGACTTCACTATATAAGACATTGGAGCTGAACGACCCGACATTATAGGTTGACCTGTAAGTGTGCGACAGAGTAATGTCTTTCAGATATTCCTTGATGAAGTCGATCGACATAAGCCCTTTGTAAGTAATTCGCCAGTTAGGAAGCGGAATTTTGGGGAATGCATTAGTGGCTACATCTCGTGCTGACTTATTGCCATAAGCAGCTAAAAAGGCATAATGCAAAACTTCTTGTTGGTTCTGTCCGTAGCCCAGTGGAAAGCCAAGGCTATCCCATTGCGGATCGGCTAACCAGTTAGGATTGGCCTCGGCCAGACGTCGGGCGATATCGAGGCGGTACTCTTTCATCCGTTCATATACCTCAGAAGTGTTATCGTCACGAATGCCACTGAAGGCGGTTCCTATTGTTATATAACTGATGCTAAAACTACCGCGGTCAACTTCACTGTATGTTTCCAGAAGCCCATCAGAAGCCCTGAAATATTCAGAATGATCGAGCGAATAGGTACGCGTTCCTGTCAGGTCAATCTTCAGGTCACGAATAGGCTCAAGCGTTAGACCCAGATTAAGCGAAGTAGTATACTTGGTGGAAAAGGCACCATTAAACAGAGTGTCCTCGGTAAGCCAATGGCCTTCGGCAGCTCTGGTGCGGATGTCATCCTGTAATCCAAAGGCAAAACCTACGCCCGGAGCACTCAGGTTGAAGTCATTACCAATCATACCGGGAGTAAAAGTGACACCAGGAAGCAGGGTTCCGTTTGTTTCGGTATAGGATATTCTCCCGTCACGGATCAGCATAGCAAACCTCAAAATCCCGTCACCGATAACGCGGGCAACACTCGGACCTTCATCCTGTTTTGTTGAATCGGCAACCTTTTGCTGGTTCTTTATCTGAGCATTCGAAGTCCTTGTAGCAGGCGTTTTCTTTGAAGAAGGTCGTTTGGGCTGGTTGAGTTTCTTCAGGTAACCTATCTTGTTGTATAGTGTTGTGAATTTAAATTGTCCGTTGATCTGTTTCGAATTGGAGTTTTCGATTGTATTACCCATGATATCCTGAATTGATCTTGCCGATGCAGTCCACGTATAGGTGCCCTGATAACGGGCACTGGCAGTCACCCAATCGAGCAGTGGTATCTTGTTGACGGGGATTGTATAGTTTAAATTCACTTGCTGATTATATCGGTTCATACGACCGAAACCGGTGATATTACTCCATATCTCACTATTCTTCTCCTCAACGGTATAATAGTCATCCTTGTCAATCGAACCAGGCAATTCATCTATCAGGGCATTTGCAGAAGCATTGAATTCGAACTTCAGCGACTGCGTCAGATCAAACTTCAGATCATAGGTACGATTCCACACAAATGACTTCAGGTAGCTTGGCGTCAGGATTACATCGGCTGTACTCTTGTTACGGAGCTTTCGTTCGGTATAATCCCGATTCATTTCAGTCCGGAAGCTAAAGGTCCGGGGGAGGTAATAAAAATTAAAATCACGGATCAACTGCAACGATTTCGACTTTGAGATAAAACCAATCTTCTCGAAAGGCTTCACTAATGGTGGTTGTATCTGGTAATTATACCCAAGTCCACCACGATAGGTTCTTTTGTTATCGTATTCTAAATCGATATTATGAATGTTCGTTTCGCTATAGGAATAACTAACATCAAAATTCTCAACATCCCATGGCATCGGTGTGCCGGTATTTCCAACGCGTTCCTTCCTTACATTAAGAAAGCTGAAATTTTTACGAACTACAAGGTCTTCTGCAATTCTCGAAAGAGAGTCTCTTTGCTCATCGGTAGCCAAGGATGCCAGCGCATCTTCCATCTTTACATCGGGGTCAAGTGGATTGTATTCAGGTGTTTTGGCAGTGCGGGAATAGTCGAAATGAAAAGGAACTCTAATTCCAGAGGTTTCGGGAAAGAACTTTCCAAACTGAAGATTTGTACTAAAATCAAATGCCTGAACAGTTTCTTTCTGGCGTTCATTGGCTTTCTTTTCAATTGACCCAAAACCAGGCGTAGAGTATGTCCCGGCAAAGGCTACATTGCCCAGATCAGCAAGAGTTGCTGTAAATCGTGCAGTTGCAGCCCATCCCTGTTCATCAACAAAATCACTCAGCCTAAGTTCGTTAACCCAGATTTCTGCACTCTTGGGATTCCCGTCATCAATACTTTGAATACTCTGACGTTTTGGATTTCTCACACCAATCATGATGGAGCGTACATCACTGAGACTCGGACTACCAACCACCGAAATCTTGTTCTTTCCATCATAAGCAATATACGGTATTGTCATTGAAACCCCAGCAAGAGAGGCTACCAGATCAACATTTCGTTGCTGTTTAATACTAACGATATTCTCGAGATCAATATCGAATCGATTGGCTTCAGGCCAAATTTCCTCATCATTTTTTGTTCCCCATAGAGTAAAAGTCAACGGAATTTCGTACTCATAATAGTTTTGCGTAAAGTCGGATCCCAGCCTGATAAAGACAGTCATGTCGCCATAATTATTTGGCTGTGATTCATACATATCTTCCGCGTGGACAAACATCTTCAACCGCTTGTATTGTCGGAAATCAAAACTGCTGGTTTTATAGGCAGCTCTGGCATCACCATCAACCAAATCCTGTACGCGAAGCACCATTGCCTGCTCATTCAAACGCGTGTTGTTGGTTGACCCATAATTAATTTCACGCTCTATCCCTGGAGGAATTACATAAGGTATGGGCTGTTTACTCCCGTTTTCCTCAACGTTTACTGTACTAATCTCGAATTTCGCACCCCACTGATCATCATTAGGTATGTATTCACCGGCAGACAACAGGTCGTATTTATAACGACGCCACTCTCCTCTTACCAACTCAAGTGTCGCAAATCTGGTGATAATCGGGCGGCTGAAATTTTTAAAAAACATCCTGATAAACCTGATGGACTTAAAATCTTTGATATCGCCTACAATTTTTGTAGGATCATTTACCGGTATTTTAAACTGGTACCACTTCACAGTGGTGTAGTCGCCGTTTTCTAGTGCAATCGACTTTGTGGTATAGATGTCGGTAATAAAGTTTTGCCCAATGACCATATCCTTTGGGCGCAAACTTACCTTATATTGAAAATATCGCTCATCCTCCCAAAGCGTATTATCAAAATTAATGTCTTCGACATTAGGGGCATCTGTAGCTGAAGTAATATAGCTTTCGTTTACATCCTCCGTTGCTGGAGAATTACCCTGAACACCATTGTATTTTTTGTAGCGTTCAAGTACACTGTTAAATGTAACATTATCATTATCGTAATCAGTTCCTCTGAAATAATGATAATTGTCACCTGAAGGATCATTAAAAGCCAGATTGTAAGCTCCGGATCCGGAACCATACATATTGAGTATCTTTTGCAGATATGACTGGTCAAAGAATGACCTTTCATCCTCATCATTGAGGCCATCATAACCTATGTCCTGAAAAAGTCGGGTTCCCGTATTATTATCAAATGCATTTACCAGAGCCTGCTGCTTTGGAACCCGTCCCCAAATGGTTGTATCCACGTCAACCTGAACGGCGGATGTTGGCAGGCCATTCTCAAAGCTCTTCCGCGAATCGCGCAGGATGTCTTCGCTGATATCTCCAAGGTTAAAAAAGAGATCCCCGCCCATTTGATCAGGATCTTCAGTAAAGGGATCCATCATCCAGAACTCGAGGTATTCAATATTAGTAGCTTCAAAATCGGTTGATTCGATCTTCCGCATGATTCCACCCCATCGGGAAGAAGGACTCCTGAGCTTTCCATACTCGTCAATACCTTGTGATATACCAGGCAAACCCTCCACATCATAATTATTTGGGCCACGTTCATCGGGATAATAGGCGAGGTTGAGTACCGAAATACTGGTTGCCTGTCCATTGGCTATTTCTTTATTCGGAAACACCTCATTTTCGAGTACCTGACGAACAGAGTTTTTCGACAGATCATCTTTCGAAATATTATCAGGGCGTGTGCCACCTGTCCTGTCGTAGAAGATTGGATCAATGACGTACCAGCCAATTTTTGCCCGGTTAAATCCGTAAGATAGCCCGGTTCCAAGAGCAGCCTCTGGGAACATGCCCTGCTGGGTCTGTCCCTGAGGGGTACTGGCCATGAACCACCAATAGGGCTCGGAAAGTCGAATGGTCGTTTGCGCCCCTTCGAAATCATCAATGTAAGACGTTCCTTCGCTGCCAATGGCGCTCGAATGACCGGGGATAAAATGAGCAAACTCAGCATTCACGGTAATCTTGGAGGGCGCTTTTGTTTCAATACCGGGGAGCTTATCAATCAACTTTGTGATGAGCTGCGATTCTTGCTGGTATGAAAGATTAAGACCCCAAAGGGTATTGCTGATGGGGTCATCTCCTAAGATCGTCTTTTGTGTGAGCGGCCGCTCGGTCAGGTTGATGATGGTAGCGCCCATCACGAAATCCTTATTAAACTCATGATCAACATGCATGCCAAGATAAGTCTTCGACTGAATGCTGAACATTGAATTGTTCTCAAGCGAGATATTGATTGGCGTTCCAGAACTCAGCAAAGCCTCATTGATAATCTTTACCCGCCCTAAGGTATAATCTACAGTATAATCAACGTTCTCGTTAAGTTTCACCCCTCCCATCATCACCGTCACGGATCCCTGTGGCACATTAAGCGCATTGAGGGAAATCTCACTACTCGAAGATGACTTGTAGAAACCATCAATTAAGAATTTATTCTTCTCCGGATACTGCTGTGCACCAACTTTGGTCATGGTATAAAGCGAATCATAACAATAACGGTCGGCTTCCTGATCATTACCGATTTTCTTTCTAAGGTAACTACCGAAAGGCTCGAGTACAGGAAAATAGACACGTCCGTTCTTGGAATTGATGGTCCCGCCCTGTAAGGCAGCATTGTCGAGGAAATCGAAGATTCCATCCGGAATCAGAATACTGTCGCCATCTTTTACAATATAGGTCTTATTAAGCTGAGCATCAAGATTATCAACATTCATCACCTGAATCAGGGGTAACCCTTTAATTTTACCGGCATTGATATAACCTGTTGGGACACCATTAGTATTACCCGAATAGAGTATGTTGAGTATGAAATCCTGGGAATTTATCTGGTATGAGCCAAGAGAATACACGTTTTTCATCATCAGTTTCCAGATAGGAATCCCGGGATTAAGAGAAGTGCTCTTCAACAACTTTACCATCAAACACTTGGGAGCACTTATTCCACCATCTGAGAATTCTCCTACCTGAAAGACACCTGTATCACCTACTACTGTATACTGAAATGCAACTGCAAGGGTCTGATCGCTATTGAGGGTAGTATTCAGTGAAATGAAACCGAGCTTACTGTTGTAGCTATATTCTGAAGTATTGAGCTTACGGGCACTCTCTACTTTCTCAAAATCTGTTCCTGCAGTAAACAAAAACGGCCCCCCTTTCAAATAATTCGATACCTGATTTACATCGCGTACAATACTCATGTCAAGCTGATTGAGCAACCGGTTTGATTTGTTGTCAGGAAAAGCCGGCCTCCCAACAACAGGCTGTATGACAGGACTATATGGATCTGCCTCTCCAAGATCCTGAAAAGCAACGATGTTACGGTTATCGGTCACAGCAGCACCAATGTTGGTAACCCACACCTCCATCTTGGTGATGTTGACATTGGAGATCACCAAGGGTAAACGCGAAAGGCCTCCTTCGTAATTATCTCTGAAATATTGGGCGAGAAAAAAGTGCTTATTCTCCTCATATTGATCAGCCTTAAGCGAGAAAGTATTCGTCTGGGCACCTCCCTGAACAGTTATTGAAGAAGTTTGGCTCTCCTGCTGTGAAACGACAGCAGTGACTGTTGTTTTCCCGAATTTCATCTTTGACTTTACGCCAAACAGGCTCTGGCTACCCTGAATAAGGGTAGAGTTGAGCGGAAGATTCACATTACCGACCTCGATTAATTTGATGATCTCATCTTCATCACCTTCGTACTTAAGTTGCAGCTTGTTTTCAAAATTGAAACTGGTTTCGGTGTTATAGTTTGCTTTGAATTCAATTTTCTTACCAATCTTGGCTACGACATTCATCTGGATCTTTTCCTGAAAGTCAAAGTTAAGGGTTGATCGCTGTCTTTCACTTATGGTAGGATCATCACGGGTGTTGCCTGTCAGACCAAAGATCAGTTCGGCCGATCCTGTAGGTCTGATGTCAATGGTGCTGCCGCCAAAAATACGGTCAAATGTTTGACCTCCGATATAGATTGAAGGAATGATCCCATCGCCTGTTCCACCCGCAGATGTTTTGGCTTTTTCGCGGAAATATTTACGAACCGACTGATTGGCATCAAGCTCCTGGTACTCCTTAAAATCGTACACCTTCGGATTTCTGTAGTTAAACGAACCTACCTTATCGGTTACTACATAGGAATTGGTTGTCGGATCGTACTCCACCTCCGACTTGATATTGGCAGGCTGACTCAGATGCATGGCACTCGGTACTGGCACTAAGTCACCCTGAAGAACGGGCGCATCAAAAAACGGATAACGTAATCCCCCTGTAGTATCGGGAGTGGAATCAGGAGGTGTGATTGTTTCCATCTGTCGCTTACCAACACCGGTAGATGATGCAAGAGCACCTAGTGTCAGAAGGGTAGACGCGATGATTGACAACTGAAAAAGGGGTAGGAGATATTTTTTCAACGGTACCCGGATTTATAAGGTTTTACAATACTTTCAGGGCCAAACGGATAAGTTGCTCAACGGGAATAGTCATACCATGTTCACGCAGCAAACCGTCGAGTGCCTTTTCGACTGCCGGCCGGGCAAAACCAAGTATGACCAAGGCTGATAACGCTTCTTCACGGTTTGTATTGTTATACAGGGAACCAAAATCTCCCGGACGAACATCCTTTGACACTTTATCCTTAAGTTCAAGGATGAGACGTTGGGCTGTTTTGGCTCCGATTCCCTTTACTTTCTTTAACAGTGGCTCATTGCCTGCCAGAATTGCCAGTATGAGTTCTTGTGGCGCCATAGATGACAAGATCATTCGCGCAGTATTGGAACCAATCCCCGAAACACTGATCAGCAATCTGAATATACGACGCTCTTCCTCAGTAAAAAAGCCGTATAAAAGATGAGCATCCTCCCTCACGATCAGATGAGTAAGCAGCCTGACCCTCGAAAGGTCTTTGATCTGCGTATAGGTATGTAATGAGATATGTACCTGATAACCCACACCTGTGCAGTCAACAACAGCATAAGCCGGATTCTTTTCGGTGAGTATACCTTCAACGTATGCGAACATATCAACTTGATTCTATATATTTTAGGCCGGATTCATCTGGAAACTCTGAAAACGTGTGTGCAGCAACTTAAACTGGCAAAAGTACAATTTTTAATCAACTAAAGGTTCGTCATCCTTTGGTTTCATGATAATTCGATGAGTGGATCGGGTTCAACCCTGAAAGATGAACACGGATAAAAAAAAATACTTTCAGACCACCCAAATCTTGCTTATATTTACGTTAGAAATATTCCGGAATCTTTGAACTCCGGCTCATGTTTTTCTTTATTCAACAAATCACATCTTAGTCTCAGTAGCTTATGAAAAGAAATTGCAGTGAATGAGAATACCCTCAACACCGCCGTCCGTCAGGATATGAATTAAGAATCTTAGTCCAGAACTATCGTAAGAAAATAAAATCACATTAACAATGGAAACCAAACCAGATAAATCAAGCATTACCAAAGATGCCCTGACCTACCACTCAGCCTGGCGCCCGGGCAAAATTGAAGTCAAGCCCACCAAACCATACAACACGCAACGCGAACTTTCGCTGGCCTACACCCCCGGAGTGGCCCTCCCCTGTCTTGAAATTGAAAAGAATCCGGAGGATGTTTACAAGTACACCGCCAAAGGAAACCTCGTTGCAGTAATCAGCAATGGAACCGCTGTTCTGGGGTTGGGTGATATTGGTGCTGCAGCAGGGAAACCGGTAATGGAAGGAAAAGGGTTGCTGTTTAAAATCTACGCCGACATTGATGTGTTCGACATAGAAGTAGACGAGAAAGACCCCGACAAACTCATTGAAATTGTTAAGGCAATAAGTCCTACTTTCGGGGGTATTAACCTCGAAGATATTAAAGCGCCCGAATGCTTTGAAATTGAGGAGCGGCTAAAAGAGATGCTTGATATCCCAATCATGCACGACGATCAGCATGGCACTGCCATCATAACCTCAGCAGGATTACTCAATGCACTACAAATCAATGACAAAAAGATTGATGAGATAAAAATTGTCGTAAGTGGAGCAGGGGCAGCAGCTGTTTCATGTACCAAGCTCTACATAATGCTGGGGGCCAAACCCGAAAACATTATCATGCTTGACAGCAAAGGAGTGTTACGTGCAGATCGAACTGACCTCAATTCCAGAAAACAACAGTTTGTAACAACCCGTGACCTTTTCACCCTTGAGGATGCTTTAAAGGGTGCCGATATGTTTCTTGGGTTGAGCAAAGGTGGCGCCCTGAAAAAAGAATGGCTCCACCACATGAACCCAAACGCGATTGTATTCGCTTTGGCTAATCCCGTTCCGGAAATAGGTTATGAGGAAGCCCTTGAAACCCGCCCTGATCTGATCATGGCCACCGGCCGCAGCGACTTCCCTAACCAGATAAACAACGTACTGGGATTTCCATACATCTTCAGGGGTGCACTCGATGTCAGAGCCACTAAAATCAATGATGCCATGAAGCTTGCGGCCGCACATGCTTTGGCAGCATTGGCCAAAGAACCTGTTCCGGAAGAAGTGCACCTTGCTTATGGCATCTCTAACCTAAAGTTCGGTACCGATTATATCATTCCGAAACCCAACGACCACCGTTTAATCGAACGGGTGGCCCCGGCAGTTGCACTGGCAGCCATGGAAACCGGGGTAGCACGCCATAAGATAACCGATTGGGATGCATACCGTGAATCACTTATCCGCAGGATGGGATTTGGTAATCCGCTCATCCGTCAGATCAAGGTCAAAGCACAGAAAAACCCTAAGCGCATCATTTTTGCCGAAGCCGACCAATACAAGGTGTTGAAAGCGGCCGAAATCAGCAGAATGGAACAGATTGCCGATCCCATTTTAATGGGAAATCATGCTACCATCGCCCGTATAGCTCTCGAACACGACATTGAAATCGACGGGATGGAAATCATTGATCCATTCGCAATGGATCAAACCGAACGCAGGAAAGAGTTTGCCAGAGAGTTTTACGAAAAAAGAAAACGTAAAGGAATCACGATGCAACAAGCACTCGACTTCATGACCCATCGAAACTACTTTGCAGCTTTCATGGTGGAAAAGGGATTTGCTGATGGCATGGTCTCCGGAATAACTACCAGCTACCCTGAAACCATACGGCCTGCCTTACAAATCATTGGTAAACAGGATCGCTGGAACATCGTGAGCGGTATGTATATTCTCAGCACGATCAAAGGAATGCTCTTCTTTGCCGATACTACAGTCAACATGAACCCAACTGCCGATCAATTGGTTGAGATTACGCTTCAAACTTCAGAAGCCGTCAGAAAATTCGGTATTATACCACGGGTAGCCATGCTGTCGTATTCCAATTTCGGATCAGTAAAAGGAAGAATCCCGGAGCTTGTACAACAAGCAGTTCATCGTCTCCATAAAGAAAACCCGGACCTGATTGTTGATGGTGATATACAGGCCGACTTTGCCATCAATACCGAAAAGATGAAAGAGTATTTCCCTTTTTCACGGTTGGTGGGCGGTGCTGCCAACACATTCATCTTCCCCTATCTTACGGCCAGCAATACTGCTTACAAGCTGGTCCAGGAAGTCATCGATCAAGAACCGATCGGACCAGTCCTGAATGGCCTGAGGAAATCGGTTCATGTACTTCAACTCGCAAGTTCAGTAACAGAAATTGTCAATATGGTAACTATTGCCGTAGTGGATGCTCAAAACAAGGCGGACGACATACACTAGAACCATTAGACAGGTATTATATATAATTGAATCAGTTAACTGCTTAAGCCCGGAATTATCATCCGGGCTTTTTTTCATACCAATTTATTTACGACCCAAACATTTTTCGTAAACGTTTGTTTCAACCCGCAATACATCCACAAAATCGGGGTAAGTTACATACGACAATTATTATATGTAATTTTGACCCAACAATAAATTTCTCCGTTTATCACGGAACAAAAAATTAACCCGTTCAATTCTAAAAGACAAAAAGCATGACAGAACGAACGAACAAACTCAGAACAGCCCTCAATAAGTACGGTTTCGGCGACCTAACTGAGATTTATCACAATCTCTCGTACGATGAACTGTTTGCCCATGAGACCAATCCTTCGCTCGAAGGATTTGAAAAAGGCTTCGTAACGAATACCGGAGCTGTGGCCGTTGATACCGGTATCTTCACCGGCCGATCACCTAAGGACAAATACATTGTGGAGGAAGAGACCTCACATGAAAACATCTGGTGGAAAACCTCTGGTCGCAAATCGTCGGACAACAAGCCCGTTTCGGAGGGCACGTGGAAGGAACTCTACGGGCTGGCAGTACAGCAGTTGAACGGCAAGAAGATCTATGTTATGGATGGTTATGCAGGAGCTAACCCCGACACACGCATTAAGATCCGCGTAGTTACTGAAGTGGCCTGGATGGCTCACTTCGTCAAAAACATGTTCATTCGTCCCGAAGACCATGAACTCGATAACTTCGAGCCTGACTTCGTTATGCTAAACGCATGCAAAACCAACGATCCGGAATGGCAGAAGCACAATCTGAACAGTGAAGTATTCGTGGTGTTCAACCTGAAAGAACGCCTGGCTGTTGTCGGTGGTACATGGTATGGCGGTGAAATCAAGAAGGGGTTCTTCAGTATCATGAATTACTACCTTCCCCTGAAAGGGATTGCAGCCATGCATTGCTCGGCCAACGTAGGCAAAGACGGTGATGTTGCCATTTTCTTTGGTCTGTCGGGAACCGGAAAAACAACCCTCTCAGCCGACCCTAAACGTTACCTTATTGGTGATGATGAACACGGCTGGGATGATAATGGCGTGTTCAACTTTGAAGGCGGATGCTATGCAAAGTGCATCAACCTGAGCAAAGAAAACGAACCAGATATCTACAATGCTATCAAGCGCGATGCATTGCTCGAAAACGTGGTATACAATGCCGATGGCAGCATCGACTTTGCAAGTAATGCAAAGACCGAGAATACCCGTGTTTCATACCCCATTTACCACATCCACAACATCGTGAAACCGGTCTCTAAAGCCGGCCATGCCAAACGGGTAATTTTCCTCACGGCAGATGCATTTGGCGTGCTGCCTCCCGTTTCACGTCTGACGAAAGAACAGACCATGTATTACTTCCTCAGTGGTTATACAGCTAAAGTTGCAGGCACCGAACGCGGCATCAAAGAACCGTCACCTGCTTTCTCAAGCTGCTTTGGAGCCGCATTCCTGTTGCTCCATCCAACGGCCTATGCCCGTGAACTTGCCCGAAAAATGGAAGAACATGGCAGCACTGCCTACCTTGTGAACACCGGTTGGATCGGTGGACCATACGGCACCGGAAAACGTATCGACATACCTTCGACCCGTGCAATCATTGATGCCATCCTCGATGGCAGCATCGACAATGCCGGGTTCGAAAACATCCCTTACTTCAACCTGGCCATACCAAAACACGTCAATGGCGTTGAAAGTAAGCTGCTGAACCAACGTAACCTCTGGCCCGACGCAACCGGCTGGGATAAAGCTGCTCAGGATCTCGCCGCTAAGTTTGTTGCCAACTTTAATAGCTTCACCGATAACGAAGAGGGTAAACGACTCGTTTCGGCTGGTCCCGTACTATAGGAAATTCGTTTTCTCATGTAACCGGACCGAATCGATCTCATCGTCACCGGGCAGCATATTGTCTGCCCGGTTTTTTCAACATCGGGTCGCTATAAATTGAACAATTTCAACCCTGAGCGCTTTTGTATAACAGTTAAAAACTTTTTCTTCGTATGAACAAAATCACAGTAATTGGCGCCGGGAATGTTGGCGCAACCGTGGCAAACGTAATTGCCCACAAAGACCTCGCTCGTGAAGTGGTGTTGGTCGACATCAAAGAAGGAACTGCCGAAGGGAAAGCCCTCGATATCTGGCAAACCGGTCCGATCAACAATTTCAATACCCACGTCATCGGCGTTACCAACGACTACCTGCGTACCAAAGGCTCAGGCGTCGTAGTCATCACCTCTGGTCTCCCCCGGAAACCCGGTATGAGCCGCGATGACCTCATTAAAACCAATGCCGCCATCGTCAAGGAGGTGACCGAGAAAGTGATCAAATATTCGCCAGAGGCTATCATCATCGTGGTTTCCAATCCCCTAGACGTAATGACTTATGCCGCTTACAAGGCTGCCCGTAAACACTCACGCAAAGTATTTGGAATGGCCGGCATTCTGGATACCGGACGCTATAAAACATTCATCTCAAATGCACTGAACGTTTCAGCCAAAGATGTTCATGGCCTGCTGCTCGGTGGTCATGGCGACACCATGGTACCACTGCCACGCTATACATCAATTAATGGAATCCCTGTGACCGACCTCCTCGGCAAAGAAGAACTTGACAAAATCGTTGAACGTACGCGTAAAGGTGGCGGTGAACTCGTAAATCTGATGGGCACTTCGGCATGGTATGCCCCGGGCGCCGCTGCTGCCCAAATGGTTGAAGCCATCGTTGATGACCAGCAACGTGTGTTCCCCGTATGCGCGTACCTTACAGGTGAATTTGGACTAAATGATATTTACCTTGGCGTTCCCGTTAAACTCGGCAAAAACGGTATCGAAGAAATTATCGAAATCAAACTGAACGAAGACGAAATGAAGATGCTACACGAGTCGGCTGCTTCGGTAAAGGAAACCATGAATGCTCTCGATGCTCTTGGCCTTTTCGAAGACTAAGCCTGAACAATTTATTCCATCCTGAAAAGGCTGTCTCTACCGAGACAGCCTTTTTTATTAATCTCAGTAAATAGGTATTCCTGAGAAACCATAGTCCACCCGTCATGCAGGGCGCTCACCAATTTACAGCTCTGAATCACCTAATCTTTAAACTCCTGCTATTACAAACACTTCATACATGTTTGATAGTCTGCCTGTTTTCATACATGCATCATTAATGAATAACAGACCAAAGTTGCATTTTTTCATGCAGCTACTCCCCGATATTCATCACTAAGTTACTAACAATCAACGTATCAGACTTTTCCTGATGGAGTCGGTCTGTTTGCTTCTAAGCATGAAGCATTAACCTCACTTACCGATTTTACTTTTCATGCTGAAAAACTGTTCCTCTCATTTTATTACATGAGTTATACCAAAGTTGTGCTTCATTTGAAGCCGTTTCGTTGTCGTTTCGTAAAAATACGAAAGAGCTACAAACGCGTTTCGAACCGACTTCGAAGCGACTTCGAAGCGACTTCGAACCGGTACTATGTTTGCCCCCTGTGTGTCAGTAGTTTGGCAATTCTCCCTTTTGTGGTAGAATAATGTGGGATTTTGCCAGTATTTGAGTTCATACTGGCAGTTGATTTTGAATATAAATGATCGGTTCATGCCGCTGTCTGCCGAATAGATATAACTCCATCATTCGGCAATATTCCCTTAATAATTGTCTGGCCAAACCAGACAAGACTTCATACAACGGCATGTTTCAGTATCCGGAACTTTCATCAACGTAATGTTGAAGTATGGCAATAAGGGCCGATAAAGTTATCCGGCAAAAGAATCAACAGGGCTAAGTATCAAGGCTGTTTACTTTTATTTACCCGCTAACGACAAGTATCTTATCTTTTATGGCTTGTCAGGTATCCCTACGTTTATTCTGTGAGACAGCCAACAGGTATTCGTGCATGAATCTTTGGTTAATAATTGTCTGTCAACGCTCAATAAACATATCAACCGGCTCTCTTAACGTTACTGCAATTATTGATATCTGGGAGTCGCACAGTTCTTCAGGCAAATCGATATAGAGAATTCCAGGCACTTCACTCCACCATACCTTCCCGTTAATATTATAGTTGAGCGAATTACCATCACCAACAAGCCTGACATGGGCAATATTGCTTTTCAATCCTTTCAGGGCAACAGGACCATTTGGCCGACCACTGATAAAGAGATAAAGGGTTCGATGGTCTTTCGACAAAGTGGTGGGCCCATTGAAATAGCCAGGTGCAATGCCTGCTGTTGTCCCGAAGATGGCACGTTTGTGCTTTTTTGTCCAACGGCCCAACTCTTTCAACAAGGCAACCTGCTCATCAGGAATCGTCCCGTCAGGTTTCGGGCCGATGTCGAGTAAAAGATTACCTCCCATACCTATACAATCAGCAAAAATGTTGATGATCTGATTGGCCGACTTATAATTATGGTCGGTTTTCTGATAACCCCAAGAGTCATTCATTGTCAGGCAAAGCTCCCAGTATGGTGCCTCAGGTCTGGTAATCGGGACACCCTGTTCGGGTGTGGCATAGTCGCCATAACCCTGCAAACGTGAATTTACAATCAGATTCGGATTGATGTTTAATAAATGCATTTTGATTTCAGGAGACTTCCATTCGGCAGCACTATGCTCCCAGTCACCATCAAACCAAATCAGATCGGGTTCATAACGCTTCATCAGCTCATCGAGTTGATCACGTTGAACAGCCAAAAACTTATTAAAGCGTACAGAGTCCTTTTGGTACCGAAACTGATCACGGGCTTTCAACGGGTAGTCGGGATGAGACCAATCGGGAAGTGAATAATACAGCCCAACGCGGACACCCTCCTTACGCAAAGCATTCACCAACGGGCCAACCATATCTGTTGCCGCCGGTGTGTGCTGTGCGACATTCAGGGCATTAGTCCTGGTGTCCCATAAGGCGACACCATCATGATGTTTCGTAGTAAGTACAGCATAGCGGGCGCCACTCCCTTTAATCAGAGCCGCCCACCCATCAGGATTGTAACGATCAGCCGTGAATCCTTTCAATTGTTCCAGATAGTTTTCATGGCTTGTATACCCGTTAAAAAACGACCATGACTCATCAATTCCTTTCACCGAATAAATTCCCCAATGAATAAAAATCCCAAGCTTAGCATCAGCAAACCATTGCATTCGGGCAGAATCTTCGTTTCCGGCTTTACCCTGCCAGGGATAAGCCAACAGCATCACCATGATAAAAACTGCTAATAATCGGGCTCCAGATTTCATATTGTTAAGGTTATAGATTGCAGAGTCCCTGCCATAAAACACAAAAAACTATCAAGACAGACGTTAATCACCCTGATAATGACAACATATCACTTCTCGTTGAGCAGTAGCTCAATTTTCTGCTTCACATCCGCAATCGTTTCATCGTAATGCTTCCCTGTTCCAGGCCCACTGAATCCGGTTTCGACAAAGCGGGCATTTCCCTTCCTGTCGAGATAAATCGTTGTCGGGAAGGCCATCTTCCCGTCAACCATGAAAATGAGAGAATCACGCTCCTGCCGGCCTCTTTTCCCTGCCCATAAAAGCGTATAATTCAAATTAGTATGGTCGGCAAACCGTTTTATGCGTGCTGCGGACTCATCAAAATTGGCTGTTTCAAAGAAAAGGCTAACCACTTCAAGTCCGCGGTCCTTATACTCACCGTACAATATGGAAAATAGACGGGCTTCATCCATGCAATTGGGGCACCAGGTACCTGAAACCTGCATAACAACAACCTTATTGGCGAACTTTTCATCCGACAGACTAATCATTTTTCCGTCAATGTTTTTCAAACTAAAGAAGGGCTTGGGTGAGTCAGGTTTAATTCGAACCAATGATTGCTGAGAGGGTAACTGAATAGTATCATTACGCTCAGCCACCCAATGGCTTTTCCAACTGGAACTTCCGGCAAAACGTCCTTCGGTAAGAGTACCATCTTTATCGATGCGGGAAGTCAAAACAACGGCATGACAACCATCAAATCCTGAAAGCGTCATCAATGAACCCGAGACAACACCCTCCAGAAAACGGTAATCACCAAACGGCGAAAGAATTGTACCTGTAAGCCTGTTGTTTTCCTGTTTAAATTCGCCTATAAGAATTGCCTCCTCAGGCGTCCCGGGATTCTCCGTAATTTTCCACCGGCCTGTCAGATCGGCCTCTGCATTTTGTGTCAGATGCGGAAATCTTAAGGTCTGGTTCTCTACGGCTGCGAAGGGAAAAGCGCCCCCATTGCCTGTTCCTTTGGGGTAATACCAACCCATTAGCCCCTTGGATTTATAGCCTGCCCTGATTACACTCTGAAATACTGGCATACGCCATTCGATTGTATCGCCGTCAAAGGTCGTCTCCGTAACACGAATTCTTTCACCGGCATTGATCACGGTAATCAGATACGCTCCAGCGGAATCGCGGCTGACTTCAAAATTGAAGGGTACCTGATCAAGACTATCAAAAGCAATTGTCCCCAACCAGGGGCCTTCGGTTAATCGGTCCGAAAGTTTCTTTTTACAACTCCAGCATGCAAGGATTGATATAAAGATCAAAAATCCAAGGACTAATGATTTAAACATAACAACGAATTTTTTCGGGCGAAAGATAGCTTTTTTCCAACAGATGTCGGCCTCTACCCCAGCCATTCATCGAGTACCATCGCTCTTAAGTGCACCATCAATCTGGGAAAAAACTTCTTCAGCCAGCCTGCCTGAAATTAACAAATTCTGAATCAAATATCAGACACACTACATCTTAATAACTGAGTTGGATATCCGGAATTTTTGAATCGTTGATCCTTGAATAGTCATGAAGCCTAAGGCCCGGAAATGACTCTGCAATAATGCTGAATTTTATCCGGCCTTGTTCTTTTTTAAGATTTTACCGGGGCTAATTTCACTTATAGTTTCTTTAAAACGATAAGGTAATCTAATTCAAAAACGAAAGATACCCGACCCTAAGTCGAAAGTATACATATCTTTTCTCAGCGTTAAAAAAAAGTTACAGACAGCGTATTGGCGCAAACAGCCATAGTAAAACAACCTATGAAAATTGATTCATTTCCTAAGCTGAACGTTGTAAATCGGCCAATACCCAGTCTCAATAATTTGATGACCAGAAGGGCAATCAGTCTATGCAAATTCCCTACATTTGCCTCATCAACCCATACGTAAACTCAAAACATCACCCGGAATGAAAATAATTAAATACTGTACACTTCTTTGGTTACTCTTAGCCGGAATAATGGCCTCAGCCCAGAAGCCTGAATCGGATGCCCGATACCTGAACATTACCCGTGAATACCAGCTTATGCCCGACGGAAGTCAGGTATACCGCTACACGCATCAATTAAAGTATCTCACGCATCGCGCCTTCCACAGCCTTTATGGTGAAACATTTATCGTTTATAACCCCGATTTTCAGAAGTTAAAAATAGAGAAATCGGTCACAACGATGCGTGACGGCAAAAAGACTCCCTCACCAGCCAATGCATTTAATGAAGTACTTCCCCGTTTTGCCGCCGGCTCTGCACGCGTTAATCAGATGAAGGAAATGGTTGTCACCCATACTGGACTGGAAGTTGGTTGTACTGTTGATCTTGAATACAGTATTATAACTGCACCCGGCATATACCCTGGTCTGTTTGATGAACTGACACTGGCTGAAGACGAACCTGCCGACTCTTACACTGTAATTGTCAAAGTACCTTCGGGAACAACCCTTAACCATCAGCTCTCAAAACTGCGCTTAGCGCCTGCTATTACGCATCAGGGGCCTTATGATGTATACACGTGGGCTGTAGGTGCCACCAAGGCCATCCCTCATGAAAACTTTATGCCGGAAAATTCAGAATGGCTACCAGTATTACGCTTCAGCACGATGCCATCAATGTATTCGGGATATGACTGGTTTGTAAACCAACCATTGTTTATCGATACACAACTCCCGAAAGGCGCCGTAGAATGGGTTGAATCAGTGAAGAAAACCGAAAAAACTGACATGGCTGTCATTATAAAAATCCGTGATATGGTAAGCCAGCAGATAGCAGTTCTGAACATCCCAGCCCGTTACATTGGCTATCGATACCAGCCTGTTTCAAGGGTTTGGAGTGATAATGCAGGAACCCCAGATGAAAAAGTTGTACTGTTGGCAGCATTGCTCAGACAGGCTGGATTTAATGCTGAGCCAGTAGCAGTATTGAAAAGTGACAGGTTTGAGCAGAACATAGGCAATCCAGGTTTGTTTGACCAATTTGTGGTTAGCATCATGGGGGCTGAAGGACAGAATTTTTGTCTTACGGCGGGTCAATATCAAGGCGATGCACGTTATCTTTTCCCCGGAGAGATGCTCGTAAAACTTGAACCAGCAGCCGAGAGCATCCCTAAAACTGAAACCGGTCTCAGCACAGGTACCTTAAAACTTAAAGGACAAATCAGGCTTACAGCCGACGGAAAGGCTACCGGCGACTTTACAATGAATATGTTATGGGCAGCCAACCCTTGGTTTAAGGTGAGTGCCGATGGTCAGGCCATGAAAAACTACATCTCGGGGATTCCAGCCAAGGGAATCAGCGAGTTCCAACCTATCAGGGTAAATCCGGAACAATCAGAAGCTATCCTGAAGATTGAAGCCGATAAAATGCTTAATGAGATTGCTCCCGGCATTTATTCGATGGACATCCCGGGATTTACCAACGGCGTGAGTACATGGGGTTTGTCGGCCCTGCCGTCTGAACGTATTGCCCCATTTGCTTTCCCTTCCGTTCTTGCTGAATCAACCATAATCACCATCACCATTCCGGAAGGGTTCGTATTACTCACCCCGGTTGTTAACCTGACTGAGAAAACAGCATGGGGAAACCTGATGCTGGACATTCGTCAGCGAGGAAACATCATCACAGTACAGCGCGGCCTCGAATCAATCTGCAGAATTGTTGAATCAAAAGACTACGAGGCATTACGTGAAATGACAAACCGCTGGAACAACGAATTGTACCAGCGGCTCATATTTACAAAGAAATAAAATTACTCAGGAATCAACCCAGCTTTAACCTCCGTCCTACTTTCAGGATGGAGGTTTTTTTCAATCCATTGAGGGCACATAATTGTTTGACGGATGTTCTGTATTGTCGTGCAATACTACCAAGTGTATCACCCTTTTTGATCACGTGATAGCCTTCAGATCCAGTAGCGTTTTTCCCGTTTTTGGCCAGCATCTTTCTCGAAGGGGGCGTAAAGAAATTGCGATCAAGCCATACTTTCTCAGTAATCAGTTGGGCTGAATCGAAATTTATAACTTTAGCCGGATCAAATGGCTTGTCAAACAGACGCATTTCAAAATGCAAATGGCTTCCACGGGCACGACCGGTACGACCGCCAGTACCAATCAACTCACCTGCCTTAATCGCCTGATAGGGTTTTACGTCAATCTTATTCAGATGGGCATAATAGGTCTCAAGTCCATTAAAATGCCTGATAACAACAAGATTTCCAAAGCCATGCCGGTTTCGTTTAGCGTAACGAACCACACCATCGAAAACAGATTTTACCGGATCGCCTGTATTTAATTTAATATCGACTCCTTTATGCTGGCGGCGGCGCCGAGGTCCGAACTTGCTAATAATCTTTCCATTCGAAGGCATAGAAAAAGAATGGGAAGAATCGACCAATGTAAGGAGCATGGAATCACCGATGCTCGGTGTGTTGATACGGTATGCAAACACCTGTTCGACATCAAAAAAAGAAGAAACCAACGAGTCGATGCCTTCAGAATCAAAGTCTTCCTCATCGGCAAGATCCTTATCAAGTGTATCCGAGGATGCGGTCAGGCAAGAAGTGGTTTTGTTCTGTACAGGTAAAACAATATTTGTCTTTTGTGCTTCAACCTGGGAAGTAAAGAAAAATAACAGTCCTCCACAGAGAACATGAGAAATGAAAACGGGGATTCTAAGTGAGTTCATCGTAAACGGTTTGGGTTACGGAAGTCCGGAGGCAATACCCTTCACAGGGGCGTGCGTCAGCCGTTAGACGCAGGGCGGAAACCAAAAAGAACTTCATTGAGTCCAAAGATATATACATTGATTGAAAACAGGATGTAAAAAATGGTTAAAGTTCGCAAAAAAATCATACAATATTGATAATGAAAACATTTAAAATAAAAGAAAGAAAAATTGACCAAGATACAAGGACGATTAAATCAAAACAAACTAAGGCCAAACAACAGAATATGAACAACTAATACCGGGAACAAATTGGCAAATGGTCAGGTTGGCTCACATTGTATTGCGAAATAAGCATTACTATTTCAATTACAGCATCATAACAACCAATTTGACAGAATACCATGATGAAATCAAATCACAAACCAGAGGCCAATTTCCAATATTTGTGAATAATTCAAGTGCATAATGATTTAGCTAACCAAAATCTGTGTAATTTGCACCCTTAAAATTAATCCCCCTCACAGGCAACCTTTTTTAATTAAGGTGTTAAATTAAGTAGAATATCGATGGCTCAGGATTACGACCTGATCAGACAATGCATTAAAGGCCAGACGGAAGCGTTTGGAAAACTCTATGATCGGTATGCACCGGTTTTGTTGAGTGTCTGCTTGCGTTATCTGCCAGTCAGAGCTGAAGCTGAAGATATTTTGCAGGAATGTTTTATTCGCATATTTGAAAAGATTGGTGAGTTCAAGGTTCGACCTGAAGCCTCATTCGAAGGCTGGATGAAACGGATTGTCGTGAACAAAGCGCTGAATCATATACGCGATAAAAACCGTAACCGCTTGTTCGTTGAAGGTAGTGATCCGGGGATGTGGCCTGATGTGCCGGATGATGAACCGGGTTCGGGTTTTCCGAACGTAACAGCTGATGAAGTTCATCAAATGATTCAAAAACTTCCCGATGGTTATCGTACTGTTTTTAACCTGTATGTCATGGAAGAATACGGTCACAAAGAGATTGCAGCGATGTTGGGATGTTCTGAAAACACTTCTAAAACCCAGCTTCTCAAAGCCCGGAATATGCTTAAGAAACGTATAGTGGAACTGCAAAACACAAAGGAGCATGTCTAGTATGAAACAAGATAGTACCATATTTGACAATCAGATAAATCAGATGCTTAGCGGGCATACAACAAACCCGTCACCAGCATTACGTGATGTACTGATGTCGAAGCTGGCTGCGACAACACCACGAAAAAAAGCGTGGTACATGCGTCGCAGTTCATTATGGCTTGCAGCAGCATTTCTGCTACTCCCTGCCTCTATCTATCTGTTCTCAATACACCCCCTTATACCTGTTGAAGTGCCTGTTGAAATAACCGGTGTTCAACCTGCTGCCACAGTTCCAACTCAGGCAGTAACTGCCAAATCCTCTGATTCCAAACCAGTAATAACCAACGAGAGAGTTGGAAGTAGTATTCAGGATCAGGGGAATGTACAGGTTGATTACAAGAAGACCAACTCCCAGGTTACAGCCCATTTAGAAAATACAACGACCAAGACGGATGTACAGGATGACGAGATACTTTTTAAACCGCAGAAAGATGAACAGCAGCTTGTGGTAACTAAAACAGATGCTGTCATTTCCGCTGGCCCTGAGATATCTGAAACCAGTCAATTAAACGATTGCAAACCTTTTAACTTTTCACTCCATCCGATTGAATTCACTCCCGTATTTTATAAAGGAAGCAACCCAGAAGTTCCAGCCCTGATTTCGGTAAGAAAACCCGTACGATCACGTCTTCTTCAGGATGATATTCCTCAATCAGATAACTTTTCACGTCATATTGGTAAGTTTTCGCTTGGGGTTAGTTATACACCAGAGATTATGTTTAATGTTCTGGATGGCGATCAGAAATTTGTTCACAATGCTGCCCTTGAATTACTTTTTCATTATCATGACTTCACAATCAGAACTGGTGCAGGACTTGCTTTTGCGAAGGGGACTTCGGCCATTGGAGTAAAGTATAATTCATTCAAAGGGTCATACCAACACCTTGACTCACTTGACTTTTATTACGATAATGAAACCGGACAGGTTGTCGGCATCTACCATCTTTCTGAGAGAAATGTTTACGACTCTGTCTCGCAGAATGTTATTAATGAGATAGATAAAAGATACACGTACCTTCAGATTCCATTACTTTTCGGTTATCGCTTTTTTGAGCAGAACAGATTTGGCATTTCAGTCAATGCCGGACCTACACTTTCAATCTTGCTTAGCACAAAAGAAACAAGCAATTATGATCCGGGAAGAAACCTCATTATTAATACAACTACGCTAAGCCCCGACAGGATAAAAACCAATTGGCAATTCAGTGCAGGGCTTGGATTCAGTTATCACCTCACACCAAAACTCTATATCGAGATGGAGCCGCGTGTGAAATATTATTTCAATTCAGTATATGAAAAGGCATCAGCCACACGAAAACCCTGGTCTTTCGAACTCCGCAGCGGTTTGCTTTATACGCTTTAAGAAATTGATATCATGATAAAAAATATACTTTTCTTTATTTTTTTACTGGTCAATTCTCACCTGATTGCTTCCAGCTACACAGTACATATTAGAGGCAGTATAACTGATACTACCGGAAATCCTGTTCCTGGTGCTAATGTAGAAATTACAGCAAAAACTTTCTGGGGATCCCTGATATATGCTAACATAACCACAACAGACAGATTAGGAGGGTTTTCTGATTCCTTCATTACTGATGTTCCTGGTTTCATTAAAATAACAGCCTCAGACACAAGCTTTGGTACTGTTGACACCCTGATGGCCTTTTCCATTATGCATCCATCAGTTTCTGCACAAATAAAGGTAATTAGAGGTCTTGATCCTTGTGTTGCCTCATTCAACTGGTTTAACGACCCGGCAGTTTCAGGTAAAGTAGAGTTCACCAATACTTCGACGGGTAACTATGATCGTATCGTTTATGACTTTGGAGATGGGACCTTCGACTCGACAGCCAACCCGATCCATTATTTTGACCCCGGAAATCATGAGGTATGCCTCACAATTAGTAGTCCGACCGGATGTTTCGATAAACGATGCGAAACGATCAGCATTGCTGATCCTGTAACCTGTGAGGTAGCTTTCACTTATAGTCAGACATCGGGGCTTGAAATTGAATTTCAAGCAACAACAACCAGTTCACTTTCCACAGAATTTACCTGGTTCCTAGGCGACGGGATGCAGGCTTCCGGCAAGAATGTCACTCACAATTTTAATGCTCCGGGCATATATACCATCACGGTTCAAGCCGTTGACCTCTCGGGTTGTGAGGATACCCATACAGGTCAAATACAGGTCTCAGAGGTCATACAGCCCTGTAAGGCTGCCTTCAGGTACATCCCCGATCCTCAAAATCCACAATTGTTTCACTTTACTGATGCCTCAACAGGTGAAATTGCGACCTGGAGCTGGGAATTCGGAGACGGAAACCAATCGGATTTAACCAATCCGCACAACCTATACCAGCAAAACGGGCAGTATAAGGTAATGCTAAAAATTGGGAATCAAGACACAGGATGTAACGATTCTGTATCCACACTAATTGATGTAGGTCTAGGCTATTATTTTAATTTAGCGGGACAGATATTTGCTGGCGGCTTCCCTGCTGATTCTTCAGAGGTTGAAGTCTACCGCTTAAATAATGGATTACCAGTTTTTGCAGGATCATTTACTTCAGGACCATATGGCATCTTCCATTTTTATGCCTTGACACAAGGTATCTACATTCTTAAAGCCGGGCTAAAAATCACGTCACCTGATTATGGGAAATATCTTACAACATATTATAGGAATGTTGCATTCTGGGAAGATGCACAGACGTTTAACCTCACCACTGATTCTACAACTCTTGATTTCCATTTGATTCCCAACCCTACTATGCTCGACGGCCCAGGCAGCATCAACGGTCATATATATTATCAGCTAAGCGGGAACATGCGTTCAGATGTTCCGGCAGGCTATATGCCGATACTACTTTTTAACCAGGGCAGAGAACCAATTCATGGGGTCTACAGCCTTGAAGATGGTTATTTTGAATTTTTAGATGTCCCTACCGGCGACTGGAAATTACAACCTGAAATTACTGGTTTGACCATAGATCCATACGAAATTCAAATCAGTACCCAAAATCAAAATCAAAGCAATCTGGTTGTTAAGGTCATTGAATCTGGTGTGACTTTCGGAATCGGGATCAACGATCAACAAACCGTGGTTAAAACTGATCTTCTATACCCTAATCCGGCCAGAGAATGCTGGCACCTCTCAGTCGAATCAGATGCCTCCACCAATGTCACTATCATGGTTTATTCATCTGATAGTCGTCTGGTAGCAACATACAATAAACCGGTATCTACTGGCTCCAACGACTTTACGTTTACATCGGGGCAGTTGACCAGAGGGGCCTACTACGTTATAGTACAAAACAATAACAGTATTATTAGCACCCATAAACTTTTTCTGGAATAATATTAAGATCTCAGGCAACCTTTCTTTTTGTCGGTGTTTAATTGTCAGATAACCGATCCGGAAAGCCACCAGGCAAGTGGCCTACGGGGTCTGACGTCGAAACCTAACATACCGGTATGAGAACAATGAGCAGTAATTTCCGCCAAAATATTTCTCTTGGGGAGAATATTGGAAATGCTTATCTGTACCGGGATTGCAGACATCAGATTTGTGGCATCAGCAATGGTGTCGGGGAAAATGAAACCAGAAAAAATCCGGAACAGACTTTTGAAAGAATTTATTCGAAAAGTCCATTTACGATTAATTACAACTGTGGCTTTAATCGTAAGGTATACGAAACCTATTGTCGCTTAATCAAGGCGGATTCCGTTCAGTTCCATCACATCAACTCCACTTTTTCCATTTCACATGCTTCTACAATTGTTGAGAATGGATCCGCCTTTTTTCATATTTTAATTGATAGCATTTCTGTCAAATGCAATTGAAACTGCGTTTTATTAATCTTAACTTTAGTTCTTTTGTAAAAAGAATTCCGCAATTTTAGTATTTACACAAATGCTAATGGCTTAAAATTTTAACCACCGGAGTCATTTTTTTGTTTGGAATAGTGTATTTACGGTTAACGGCGATTCCGGTGGTTTTTCACTCAAACTGATGTGCAGGTATCTTCATAAAAACCTTCACCAACTTTTTCCGCTGTGTATTTTGGTTAATATCAAGTAGAAGGCTGGCCTCCTGGGTCAGCCTTCGGTTTTATACTATCTTACAACAGGAAGGATTACCATCGCCCCAGACATAGCGGATGCAGAAGACAGTATCAAAAATTTTGAGGCAGTTTCAATAATATAATGCGTTATAAAACAAGTTGATGACGCATTATATTAATTGACAATCACATTTTATATTAAACGCTCAACTTTTATTTGACCTGAACCCTATGCTATTACTCGCCCCACTGGAATTTGCAGGCAGTTTAAGAACCTCTTTGGTATCTTCTTCAGTGATGGTCACCAGATCGGTGTCGGTAAGGTCGGCCAGCTGTGAGATTCGGTGAGATTGTACCTGTACCAGTTTTTCAAGTACATTACGAACCATCCGTCCGTTCCCGAATGATTTATCACGATTGATAAACTGGTATTCCAGATAATTTTTAACATCTATTTCAGCAACAGACGTTAGGGTATAAGAGCGCTTCATAGCTAAATTACTAAAAATCTGCCAAAGTTCCGCAGGTTCGTAGTCTTTAAAATAGAAGAACCGGTTAAAACGACTTTTCAAGCCAGGATTTGACTCAATAAGGGCTTGCATCTCTCCCGTATAGCCGGCAAGTATTACAGCTAATTTATCGCGGTCATCCTCCATTCTCTTCAGGATCGTATCGATGGCTTCCTGTCCAAAATCATTTCCCACTCCCTGAGGTTTCAGGGTATAAGCCTCATCAATAAAGAGAACCCCGTGCAGTGCCTTTTCAACAGCCTTTTGAGTCTTGGGAGCTGTATGCCCTATGTACTCACCCACAAGATCTGAGCGGCTGACTTCAACTACATGCCCCTGGCTAAGCAACCCCAAGGCTTTGTATATACGTCCGATTATACGAGCCACAGTTGTCTTCCCTGTACCGGGAGGGCCATAAAACACGGTATGTAGCGCAGGGGGCTGAGTTGAAAGACCTTTTTCCAATCGCATCTTCTCAACCTTGATATAGTTAAGTAACATACGAACATCGTCTTTCACTTTTTCAAGTCCGACTAATGTGTTCAACTCCGCCATGATGTTTTCAAGCGATTCCGTAACATCATCAACGAATTCATCGTTGATGGAATTTTCGATATCGGCCAGGGAGATGGTCACTAACACTTCATCTGTAAGATCGTCAACTTCCGCAATTCGTGCCGATTGATTGCGAATAATTTCCTCGAATATGTTTCGAATTTTCCTGGCATTGCCAAAGGTCTTGGATCGGCTACGATATATATAGGCAAAATACCGTTTCAACTTTTCAGCAGCAGGTTCTTCCAGTTGGTATTTCCCAGCCTTGTATGTTCGGCAGAAGATTTCATTTAATTCCTCGGGGGTATAGTCTATAAATTTAAAAGTTCGGTTAAAACGAGAAGTGAGCCCGGGATTTGATTTGATGAAACGATCCATCTCATCCGTATAGCCGGCCACAATGACAATCAGACGATCACGGTCGTCTTCCATCCTCTTGAGAAGAGTATCTATGGCTTCACGCCCAAAATCACGTGTGGAGTCTTCTGGAATGAGTGTATAGGCTTCATCGATAAACAAGATGCCATCGAGGGCTGAATCGATTAGTTTATTTGTTTTGATGGCAGTTTCGCCAATGAATTCGGCAACAAGAGAACTGCGGTCAACTTCTACCACATGTCCCCTCTTCAGGATTCCCAGTGAACGGTAGATCTTTCCAAGCAACCTTGCCACAGTTGTCTTCCCGGTACCCGGAGGGCCAGAGAAAACAGCATGTAGCGACATCGGATTGGAGGTCAGGCCACGATCAGCCCTCATCTTTTCAACACGAATATACTTCATCAGCGCATCGATGTCGGAACGGATTTCCTTCAGCCCAACCAGATTATCGAATTGCGACATAATCTCCTCCACTGGCAGAAGGGGCTCCTCAACCCCCGGCTTCGAGGGTTCAGTCTTAGGCTGGGCAGCCCCGGGGCCTTCCTTAACAGCTGCCTTCGCATTAGCAAGTCGTTCCTTATATGTCTCATTATCGGGCTCTTCCTTCACCACCTTCTTGTAGCACTTAACAGCCTTCTCAAGGTCATTCTTTTGAAGGAAATGATCACCCACGATACACAGGGCATAGGGTGAAGTTTCTTTTAAGACATCTGGTTTCGCTTTGTCGATGACATCAGCCAGTTCATCATCAAGATCCTGATCAAAGAGCGAGGAAATAATGTTTCCGAGAATAGTCGAGTCAGTTTTATCAAGATCATAAGCTTTTCTATAATATTCTACCGCCTTGACATTGTCATCAAGCCAGGAATAGGCTGCACCCATGCCATTGATTGCATCAGCATAATCAGGTTCAATCTTTACAGCTTTCTGGTAGTATTCAAGAGCCTTTTGATACTTTTTTTCGTTCATAAGCTTCAGCCCTTTTTCGTAAAAGGCTACTGCATCTGGGTCAAGATCTGAATCGACAGGAGCAGCTTTTTCTTCGGTCTCTCCGCTCTCATCATCCTCTTTCTCATCATCTGCTGAACCTTCCTCACCATCGCTCAATACCCCCATTACGACGACCCACACATCAGCGCCATAGCTTACATGGGTTATTTCATAGCCTTCACGAAGTTTAGCTTTTATTTCCGTTTCGGGAAATGATGCGTTCCACATATAATATTGCGTATCAAAACCACAATCCTTGGTCATGACGAGCACCCACTTCCCTTTACCATAAGACAGACCGGTGATATAATAATCTTTATCCCAACCTTTCTTTACAGCTTCAGCAGGAAATGCCGAAGATATTTCAACAAATTGATCTGAATAACCGGTGTCTTTGCTCATTATCACAGCCCACCTGTCAAGACCAAACTCAGCACTGGTAATAAAGTATCCCAATTTTCGATGCTTCGCAATATCACTCTCAGGAAACTTACTGTTGGTAAACCATTTCTGATCGGAATAGCCGTTTCCACCACTCATAACCAATGCCCAGACGTCAGGGCCATAGACAATCTGCGTAACATCCAGATTTCCCTTCCAACCTTCACTAATGGACTCTGAAGGAAATTCAGTTCGTGTCCACCAGCTTTGACCACTCATTTTACTCTTGGAGTCAGTCACGAGTAACCATTGACCATTCCCATACGCCAGGTTATGAACCAGATGTCCCTTATCCCAAATCTTGGAGATGGTTTCATCGGGAAACTTCCCCGAAAAAAAATATTCTTTTCCAGCCATGCTTAAAGCGTTATGAGGGGAAAAGTAATCGTTTCCCCTTTTGTTATTCAATAATTATCCACAATTAGGGCAACTGGAACCATAGAAAACTCTTCCACATCGTGTACAACGATACTTATTCCCGGTACCAGCAGCCGACAACAAAAACAATCCGAACATCACTGCTAAAATGATCAATACAAGAATGAACAGATAAAATGTAACGATCATCATAATCAAGTTCACCAATAGCAGGTAGACAACACGTACGGCTCCCCATACCGGACCTGCTATGGTAAAACTTTCCAATAGCAGAGTAATAAGCATGAGCAGGATGAAAACCATACCACCCCAGAGTATCCAATGAACAGTGGCGTCATAATTTTTAGGAAAGATTGAAATCCCTTTGTTCAGAAACCATTCAGCTTCGTGCTGATCTAATAAAACAGATCCGAGCACAAGTGTTGCAATAATAGCCCCCATATACAAAGGCCATTTTCGAAAACGGTTTAGCGGAAATAATCTTGCCAGGACAGATGGCTTATGCTCAATCACTGTTGCATCGGCTTTCCCCCCACTGGCCTGAGCTGTATTGTCCTTCTTCATACGCATGAAGAAGTCGTCAATCTTATAATAAAACTTAAAGGCAAGAAATAAAAGTACCAGCAAAAATCCGACGAATATCCATGATCTTAGCTTCGTGAAATTAAACAAATCAGAAAGGGTATTGGAAATTCTACGTGCAATTCCGGATTCATTCTCTGCTCGTGTATAATCATACAGATTGCCAAAACTTACCGAACCCCGCCTTGCGTCTTTAAATTCAACTATGGCCCAGTCATCGCGCATCTCAACGATTCTTATAGTGTCACCATTGGTTAGAAAATCAATTTTGGACTTCTTTGTTTCTGGGTCATAAATACTCAATTCTTCGGTGACAACAATTCTCGTCCTGAGGCTATCGAGTTCTACCCGTTCAGCCAATGCCTTTTCTTTTTTAAAATCACCTCGTAGGATAATGGCATATTCATCAGCATCCTGATCAATCAGAGCCCCGCTGAGCGCCTCAAGCTCCACTAGTGAAAGAATCCGCTTGTAGATTCTTATATCATCTACAGCCCCCTGAAAACCGCCAAAAACAGCTTTCTGCCGACTACTCTTTACTGAGGCTCTGCCTGCAAATACACTATTGTTTACAACCAGACGTGCAGCTTCATTTGTTTGATCATAAACCATAGCAATAAAAGTCCAGCCGGCAGTAACTCTTGAACCAAGGATTTCCCCCTTTTTGCCACAACCAAGCCGCCAAACCAAATTATCATCTTCGCGGGTTGTTGAAAGCGAACGGTACAATTTTTTATCCCCCATGGTTAATATGTCAGATACCGATGACAACTGATCAGGTTTCACCCAGAAAGTTATCGTGAGCTCAGTATACTCACTTGGGTTAAGATCCAAAGGAATCGTTAAACTGCCATAGCCTCCTTTTTTGGCTTCAAAATGCGTGGCCTTTCTGGCTTCCCCAAAACGGTTGGCCATGGACGCTACTGCAACAAAAGAACCATTATGATTCTTTCCGCCAACATCACGCGCATCGCTTCCCAGCGGATAGTTGGCGACTAAACCAATCTGGAGGCTGTCAGATTGACTTTTCACTGCCCCTAAGCTAATCAGCAGGATACAAAGAAAGGAAACAATACTTTTCATCATGGAATAAAGATTTTGGTCACCTATCGGCAACAAATAAAGAGAAATTACAAATGAGATGTAAAATCAAATTATCAAGTCGTTGCATTAGTTGCAACGACTTGATAATTCACCGTTGAAGAATTATCCGCGATGGATGATTGCTTCGTTCAACGCATCAACCACACGGCCGATGAAAGCACTGTCTCTGTCAGTAAGTGCATCTTCATTTCCGGATGAAGAACTCAACACAACCTGATATTCATCTTTCAGGCTTAAAAACCAGCCCACCCCTGCAGCAATGAGAATTATCCCCAGCCACCATTTAATCGCAAGGGCAATCAGTCCGAGAACTGCAACGATAATTGGTCCTTTTTTGCTTGGAGAAACTGTGAAGGTACTTACAGAAGTAATACCCGACAGGGCATGAGTTTTTGAGTAAGTAACAAAACGGGCATTCGTAACTTTCACACCGCGTTCATCAAGAAATACTTTTTCTTCAGCCATTTGATTTTAGTGAATTAGTTTAACATATAAAAATATATCGTCTTCCGGAAAGGCCGGCACTCTGATATCATAAGTTGATTGGTTCCTGTATTCCATTATTCCGCACAAAGTATATATGGACTTTGCAAAAATCGCTTTATAATGTTTGTTCAGTACTGCTAAATTAATTGAATCTGCTTGAAACAGTTTGTTTTGGTCGATTGAATGTTGTAAAAATTTATAAATCACAACAAACAAATCATTAAGCCATTGTCTATCTTCTACTTATGCCTTATCTGATCAACAAAGATTCCAGGTGTCAGACCTGTCACCCGTTTAAATGCCGTGTGAAAAGAGGCTCTGGAATTAAATCCTACCTGCTGACCTAGGGCCTCCAATGTACGGCTATCAGCAGCACCATCCTGAAGTAGACGACATGCCTCCCGTACCCGGTAAGCATTAATAAATGCATTAAAATTAGTTTGGTACTCGACATTGATAAGCCTGCTCAGGTAAGACGTATTTGTACCGAGATGCTGCGCGAGGCCGGGGAGTGTCATGTTTGAATCTCTGTAGATTTTTTCTGCCTCCATAGCTTTCTGGAGACGCCGCATGATCCCCTGAGCATCAACAATAACCTTTTGTGGTTCACCGGCATGCTTACCCGCAACACCGGAACCTAAAGAACCTGAGCTGGGGACGCCGATCGATGGCTTGTTTATCTCCATTATTTCCAAATTCTTCTGAAGTAGTACAGCATAAGCCTGATCTCTTCTGCGAACTTGAATCCCGAGCATAACAGCAAGTATCAGGATAAGAAAAAAAGCAATCCCAACAGTCACCAGATAATTGGTCTTGCGATCAAGAAGCTTTGCCTGCAGTACCATCTCCTGATTCAGGTAATTGATGGTTTCTTTTCCAAGCCGTACATCATATTCGATCTGAAGTGCGGCAATGGCTGTAGCCGTAAGCCCTTTATTCAGGGAATCGGAAATCACTTTCCATTGATCAAGAGCCAGAATGGCCTCTTGAAGGTTACCTCCCAAACGAAGGTACTTTGCCAGATCCTCATAAGCTTCCAGGGCCAGACTAAGGACACCTATACTTAAAAATCGTTCACCAGCAGCCCGTGCAAAAATAACAGCACTATCTGTTTGATGAATAGCCTCATGATATTTACTCTTGGTATGAAGAAGAACTGCCGATTGAATATCCTTGCTCAAATTTCCATTCAATCGGAAAGCTGTTGCCAGTAAACCTTCTGCCTCATCCATTTTACCTTTCGCGATGGCGATATTCGCCATATTATCTACTGCGAATACCTGATTTTTAACATCGCCTATCTTCGCCCATGTTTGAAAAGCTTCAAGATAACCTTGTCGGGCTGCCTCTACGTTGCCAAGAAATGACTGGGACATTCCAACTGCATTAAGCGCATAGCCGAGCAGACGTTGCTGATGTACACTGACCGGCAATTTGCGATATAATTCAACGGCCTGATTGTCATATCCCAGCGCGGCCTTGTACAATCCTGCCTCCGAAAGAATTGCTCCCAGTGCAATATTAACCATGGCTTGATTCTTCTTATCTCCCTCCTGCCCGAACAACGAAGATGATTCAGTTAATGATCGTGCTGCCAAAGCGATATCACCCATATCACGACTAATAATTCCCATCTGATGCAGAATCGTAGCATGTTCCCTTTTCAGGTTGCTCTCTGACGTAATATGGGCGGCCTCACGTAATAAAGGCCAAGCCAAGCCACCATCGCTCCTCCGCTGATAAACAGAAGCCAATGCAATCATTGCTTGAGCCTGTCGGCCAGGGTCCCTCTCGCGCACCCCCTTATTAATCAATAACTCCAGGGTTCTCTCAGAACCAGAAGTATTCCCTGAGAAAAGGTCAACCTTGGCTGCAAGCAGCATAAAGTCACTGGTAAGAGAATAGTCACCCAAATATCGCGCAACCTTTATGGATTTTTTAACTAATTGATTTACAATTGACCATCGCTGATTACGGGCATAATAGCCAGCGAGTTCAAACCGAGCCATTGTCATCTGATATAAATCCCCGTTTTTTTTTGATGAAACCAGTTTCTCTCCTATTTGCATAAGTTCCGGCAACAAAATGCACTCCGACCCGGATAATCTATCCTTGCCTTGTTCACTGGATACCTCACCTCCCATAACAAGAACTGGCAGAAAAAAAAAACAGAAAAAAAATATCCTCCGGTAAGAATACTTACCAGAATAAAAAAGCGGATAATATAGGGTATTATGTACCAACATCGGTCAATAGCTGCACAAAGATGCAAATTTTACAACGATTTCAAGAAATTAAAACATGTTGATTCGCGCGAACAACTGTTTCTTTACCTTCGGCCTCCGCTAAAAAGTGGTAAATTTGCACCCTTTACTAAAAACTTTTAAACATAATGCTAACCTCTATTTATGAGTGACGCCATAAAACACGAATGCGGAATCGCCATGATAAGGCTGCGACAGCCGTTGGAGTATTATCTCGGCAAATATGGAACTGCCTTTTATGGCCTTAATAAACTTCACCTTCTGATGGAGAAGCAGCACAACCGTGGCCAGGATGGAGCCGGGATTGCCTGCATTAAACTTGATCCTCCGCAGGGCTTTCATTACATTAACAGGTTACGCTCTAACACCGGAACACCTATTAAAGATGTTTTCAACAAGGTTTATGACTCACTGTCGTATTTGAAGGACAATCACCCTGCAAGGCTAAAAGACGTAAACTGGCTAAAACAAAATATTGAATTTACAGGTGAATTGTTTCTGGGACATCTTCGCTATGGCACTTTCGGAAAAAACAATATCCTGAACATTCACCCCTTTCTTCGCGAGAATAATTGGATTACCCGGAACCTGGTATTGGCTGGCAATTTCAATCTGACAAATGTCGATGAACTCTTCGGAAAGCTTTTAGAACTCGGACAATATCCGGTTGAAACATCTGATACTGTAACCATCCTCGAGAAGATTGGACATTTCCTCGACAATGAAAACGAGTTGCTTTTCAGGCAGTTTAAAGATCAGGGATATACCAACAGGGAAATTAGCCATAAAATAGCCGAGTATCTTGATGTACAGCGTATTCTTACGCAATCCTCCGAGCACTGGGATGGCGGTTATGTAATGGCCGGCATGTTCGGCCATGGCGACGCTTTTGTACTGCGCGATCCTGCTGGTATACGACCAGCCTATTATTATGCTGATGATGAAGTGATCGTCGCAGCTTCTGAGCGGCCAGTAATTCAAACCACACTAAATGTCGATGTAAAGCAAATAAAAGAAATCGACCCCGGAAAAGCATTAATTATTAAAAAAAACGGATCATTCTCCTGCCAAATAGTTAAAGAACCTGCTCCTCGTCGCTCCTGCTCATTCGAAAGGATTTATTTTTCTCGTGGTACAGATACTGATATCTATACTGAACGCAAAGCTCTCGGCAGACTCCTTGTACCGGAAATTCTAAAAATCGTTGAATTCGATTTAGAAAACACTGTCTTTTCATATATTCCGAACACAGCAGCTGTTGCTTACCAGGGGATGATTGAGGGATTAAACGATTTTTGCACCAAGGTTAAAATTGAAAAAATAACCGCTCTAGGAGCAAACCTCACCTCAGAGACACTGGCTCCAATCATGGCCTTACACCCACGATCAGAAAAAGTAGCCGTCAAAGACATCAAGTTAAGAACATTTATTACTGAAGATAAGCAGCGTGATGATCTTGTTGCACATGTCTACGATGTAACCTATGGAAGTATACGCCGTGATAAGGATCGGCTGGTAGTAATTGACGACAGCATTGTACGCGGCACCACCCTGCGGCAAAGTATTCTTAGAATCCTTGACAGATTGGGGCCTGTACAAATTGTTGTTGTTTCTTCTGCCCCTCAGATTCGTTATCCCGACTGTTATGGCATCGATATGTCTCGTCTTGGCGATTTTGTAGCATTCAGGGCTGCAATGGCTCTTTTGAAGGAAAAGAAAATGGAGAGTATCATCAACGAAGTCTATCGCAAAAGCAAGGCCCAGGAAAAATTGCACAGGACTGAAGTGATAAATTACGTACAGGAAATTTATCTCCCTTTCACACCTCAGCAGATTAGTCAGAAAATTGCAGAGATTCTTACACCACCCGAACTAAAAGCTAACCTGCACATCGTTTATCAATCGATCGAAAACCTTCATCAAGCTATTCCTAATCATAAGGGCGATTGGTACTTTACAGGGGAATACCCCACCCCGGGAGGGAACAAAGTAGTTAATAAGGCCTTTATTAACTTCATAGAAGGGCGTGACGAACGGGCTTACTAACTACCAGAATATGCTTAAAAAAAGCGTTTTCTGCAAGCAGAAAACGCTTTTTTACTGTTCAAATCCTATAACGCCTCCTGAACTGCTTTTTGAAGTTCAATAAAGCGTTCGGGTGCAAGTTTAAGCTTAGGCCTGCTGAAATCAATATCGCTTACATGATTGATTGGAATCAGATGAATGTGAGCATGGGGAACTTCAAGACCTAACACGGCGACGCCAATTCTTTTACAGGGGACAACCTTCTCAATGGCCAGAGCCACTTTTTTGGCAAAAACTACCATGTCAGCTAATACCACATCGTCGATTGCAAACAAGTATCCAATTTCAACTTTCGGGATTACAAGCGTATGACCTTCTGCAAGGGGTGAAATATCAAAAAATGCCAAAAAACGTTCGTCCTCAGCAACTTTATATGACGGAATATCGCCGGCAACAATTTTCGAAAATATAGAAGACATCAGAAAAAAATTATCGGTTAATCTCTACGATTTCAAAAGGAATACTGCCAGCCGGGGCTGCAACCTCAACTTTATCACCCACTTTTCGGCCAAGCAAACTCTTAGCTATGGGTGAACTTACAGATATCTTCCCACTTTTCAAATTGGCTTCACTTTCAGGAACAATCGTATAAGTCATCTCGGCTCCATTTTTCAGGTTACGGATTTTGACGATAGTAAACAGAAGAACCTTGGAAGCATCGAGTTTTGATTCATCAATAATTCGTGCATTCATGATCAACTCCTGCATTCTTGCAATTTTCAGCTCAAGCATTCCTTGTTGTTCTTTGGCTGCATCGTATTCTGCATTCTCCGACAAATCACCTTTATCACGAGCTTCGGCAATCATTTGAGAAACGCGGGGACGTTCAACAGTCATCAGCTGATTAAGCTGGTCTTTAAGTGCCTGGAGGCCTTCTTTTGTATAATACTTAACTTCTGCCATTTTAAGACCAATTAGAAAAAAAAAGATATAAAGAAAAGAAGACCCTGAGTCCAGGGTCCTCTTTAGTTTTATGCAAAGATAGTAAAACTTACAATGAAATGCGTACTCCAAAGGAATGGGTTCCACTGAAATGTTCAGTAGCCCGGTAAGAATAATCTATGGCAAGAATACTTCCTTTTTCCTTATTCATAGGTACTTGTATACTAGCACCAGCACTAAGTCCATTGTCAAGCGTGTACCTCTCGTCACTTTCGATGTCATTTGTTTGTCCCTCTTCATAAGAATACCCGGCGCGTAAAACAACAAGGTTACGGAACGAATACTCACCACCTACTTTAAATTGGTCATTCGTAAATGAATTCGACTGAAAGCTGCCAGCAAGGGTAAACCTTGATTTCTCAAATAAAAAATCATAAGCCGCACCCATCGACAATGTAGCAGGTAATTCGAAGTCAGATTGACGTTGATTAACTGAGAAAACAACGTCTTCATCAGTCAACCATACCCGGTTGGTAAGACCATCACCCGAGAAAGAAAGCCGTGGGCCAATATTCTTCAATGTGATCCCAAATTTGATATTTTCCTGTTCACCTGTAACATACTGGATACCGGCATCAAGTCCAACACCATTTGCTGATAAATCGGAGATAGATTCACTGATCATCCGTAAGGTAAGCCCCCCCGTGATACTATTGGAAAAAGTCTTGGCATATGAAAGGGCAACATTCATCAAAGCAGGAGCGTATGTACCAATACCGCCCTCAGGAAGAGTAGTAGTAGTAATCATAATATCTCCGGCACTCATACTGGTGATTGAGACACCTAATACTCCAGATTCTCCGACGCGCTGTGTAAAACCGAAGGAAATAATATTAACATCGGAACCTTTCAGCCACTGTGTGTGGGAAAATATCAGTTCAGTAGATTTGGTATAGGCAATACCTGCTACGTTGCCATACATAGCTTCTAAACCACGTACATTGGCAATATTGACACCACCCCAGCCACTACTGGAGGCCCATGGATTGATCAACAATTCCGAAACACCGGCCTGACCCGACCTGTCCTTATTACCAGCTTTAACGCTTTGTTCGGGAACAATAAGAAGCCCTGTGATTGCGACTGCGATCAAGTATTTATATATGTTTTTCATACTCAATTTTTTATAAATTTTGCTCTGTATAATCGCCATTTTAATCAGGTTAGAACGTGTTAAGATCAACAGGTCTCATAGCGCCGAACCATTTCAGAATACGTTCACCATCATCAGATTTAACATGAATCAGGTACATCCCACCAGAAATTGGCACACCGGCGAAATTGGTCAAATTCCATTCAATGTATGTCACATCGCTATCCTTGGTGAACTGCTTGAGAAGCGTACCGTTAATCGCATAAATGGTTACAGTACACTTACGGGGAAGGTTTGTAAACTTCACTAAATTAGTAAGTGCATTCGTTTCGTATTCATTCCAAGCATAATATGGGTTGGGGACGATGTTAATCAGATCCAAATCACTTTGAACCTTGGTAATATCGCGATCAACAGTTTCAATTCCTTCAGTTGTGAAATTATAGAGCGGGAAGTTCTGGTTTATAGTATCGGTAGAACCATTAGCCATGGCGGTCGAATAATGTCGCTGGTATGGTTTTCCCACACGCATTCTATACCTCATATCAGTACCTAACCACTGTTTTCCGGCAACTGCAACAGGCAGCCATACCCAGTCGGCCGAGCTGTACACTATTTCGCGAACCTGTCTGGGAATAGTACCGCTCCCGGAATTTGCGTTCAACTGCTGACCCAGCATCTTGCCGCCATCGTAGGCAGGGAAATAGACGGTCTTGTTAAGCTTGAAAATTGAGTCCTGATGACGCATGATATAAACATAATGTTTACCACCAAATACAGGAGCTCCATTGGGTGATGAGAAGATGGTGGATGAAGGATTCCATAACATATCACGACCATTTTCGCCAACAAGCCAGCTATCTTCACCAAACATCAGGTTGAGACGTTCTCCGGTTTCAATATTGATAGCGTATCCAGGGAACCAGCCATAACCGGTAGCACTGATATAATTCGGGGCATCTGGATCATCACTAGCAGTATCTGTAGCCAATGCCCTGTTTCCGTATTTGTCAATTGAGGGCGCTTTGCGCAGGTCGAACCTTGAAGCACCACCTTCAGATAAGGCGATGTCATTACCCATCTCGATTACAGGACAGCGGGTCCATTTTGCTTTGTCAGCAGTCAGGACTAGATCCACACTACCAATTCTATCTAATGAAATATAATCAATCAGTGAAATGGTCTTATTAAAACAAGGACCAATGCCGGGTATCTCTGTATTGGTAGCTGTCAATCCATAAGGAGACCAGGTACCACTCAGAATCTTTTCATAAAACTCACTAGGATCCCAGGGATCGGCAACTGCAGCACCCATATTCCAGTCGTTATTGAGTGCGTTTTCACCCTTATAGGTACCAGACCTGATCCAGTTATCATCACCGGCAGGTAATGTTCCATCAGGAATACCGGTAACCCATTGGTCTACCAGATTGCCTATAACCAAATTCCCTTCAACAAATCCATTATTGTAGGAATTATCAGTACCAGCACTGGCAACCTGAAATATCTTGACAGATAGTCCCAGATCCAGAATCAACTGTTCATAACCAACCTGAATAGTTGTATCAGAATAGTAAGTGGTTCCGTCGGTGTTATCAATCAATTTCCATTTTGCCTTTGTAATCTGATTACCGGTCTCTTCGCAGTCGAAGAACTGAACGGTAAAATTACCCTTCTTAACGCGTAATGGATCGACAACCTTAATATCAAGTGGCCCATAACCAATCTCATAGGTAGGATTATAAACTATAGGATATTCGGGATCACCGAGCTTTATATTTCCTGAAATAGGTCCCTTAGTGAGGACATTGTCAACAGACTGTGAAGTAAACTCAAGGTTCATTCCACCGTTACCCTGACCTTGCAGACGGGTGATCTGTGGACGATCGCCATAATTTCCATTTGAAACAGTTCCATTCAACGTTCTGTGAGGAATACCAGTATAAACTGAAATATTACGGCGCCCGGCGAGATATGGTTTTTTCTGACCATCAAGAGCGCTGGGGTCATTAGGATCGTATGTCTTGTAATTATTGTATGCGTAAGCAACTACTAAAAAGTAATATTGTTTGTAATTAATCAATGCGCGGTCGCCCGTGGCAAACTGATCTTCACTTACGATAAACGAATGGTCTATACCATTGTCACCACCATCAACCTCCACGGCAGGAACTGAATAACCAATGGCATCGTCCTGATTAAAATTAACAATTTTGGAAACACCGTTAACAATGTCATACTGTGCAACAAGACGAGTTAATGCAGCGTCATCAAGGCTTTCAACACCTACAGCTGCATTCTTGAGCTGATATATCTGATAACCTTCAAAACGGTATAGAGAGTCACCTACCTTGATGGTAGGATCCATTTCGGCATATTTTTCTTTGTAGTTATTGCTTGTCTTTGTATTGGTCAGATAAATAATAAGCTGTTTGTCTAGCTCCTGTATAGTAATCTCAGGAGCATCAGGTCCGTCAAGTACCTTGAAACAGTTATCGAATAAAGCCTGACATTTATCATCGACTACACGAAGCAATTCAACAGAAGCCCACGGTCCGCCAGATTGAGCACGAGCCCAGGGAACACCGAAGGTAATGTAGTTAACAGCACCAGGTGACAAAGTAAATGGACCGGCAGATTGCATGATACGACGGTCACCTGGCTGGTTACCAGCCTGTTCCTCCGTCCAGTACAAGCCACCCTGATTGAAACCTCCATTGGGAGGAGTACCATTGGTACCCCAGTTACAAGGATCGGAGTCGCCAGGGAACATAAAGTAACATGCAGGACCTACAGCACCGGTAGATACATGTCCATTGCCACCATATAGCATAAGTGTATTATCATTCCAGATACCACGAAGCAGGTTGTAATATTTGGCAGCTACATCAGGGTCGGTCCAATAAGGGGCACCACCATTATTATGATAGTCGAATCGGGCCATACCAAAACGTTCATCATCAACGATACCATTACCAAAGTTTACTCCATTGATGGCCTCTGCCCTTACAAGGAATTGAGCTGTGCTATCTTCACCGTTAATAGTCTTAAAGGTCATGTCAGTCACAGTACCGCTAAGGTTCACAATCGAACACTCGTTGGGGTACTGATCGTTGGGAAATGTAGGTCCGCTAACACCGGTCCCTCTGAAAGAGGGGTTATCGTATCCGTCAGGATCCATATAAGGTCCCTGAAAGAAGTCAATACCTGTAGCCGGGGGTTGTGCTCCATAAGCCCAAGCCTGACCAGTTCCGTCAACAGACTTGCCATTATAACCATAACCCATACCGCGAACTACATCACAACCAATATAGTCATCATCAGCAAAACCAAGATCGATGTCATTCCAGGGTGAGAAGTAGGTTTGATATAGTGTAAAGGTAGATCTATTGATAATTTCATAACTGTAAAAAGTCATGTTGTTTATCTCATCATTGGTCGTAAAACCAAATGCCTGCGCACGGATTTCCAAACCAATGGCAGCACCTCCGGTTTCAGTGTGTGAGTTTCCCTTATCGTTAAACACCCACCAGAAAGTCTTATCACCCTTCAAAACCTGATCGGCCAGAAGGCCTCCATTAATGTATCCATTAAGGGATTCCATGGTCGGGGTGTTGGTGTGGCAAAGTTCATTGGGTATATCATAATAAGGATAATCCCCATTATCCGGCTGGTAATTTTCATCACCATCGACATCTTTAAACGGAGCCAGAAAGCGGCTCTGTTTCAAAGTTTGATCACCATGGGCTGGCCATTCTTCAATGGACTTGGGAACGGTATAACCGGGGAATTCATTTGTACGGTCAGTGCTGTTGAACCATGCAAGGAAAAGGTCAACCTCTTCCCGGCTAATCGGAAAGAATTTATCATATTCATTGCAAACATCGGGTGAAATTGAAGCAGTTTGGTCGGTAGTTAAAGGACCGGGCCAGTAGTCAATACCAACCTGACGATAACGGTGTGCTGCCAGTTTCAACTGGTCGTTAACATCGGTACCGCCGATCCATAGGGCGCCCGCATACAAAGAAGTTTTGGTAGTATTAGCCGGGATATAGTATTGTGCACCTACACCTCCGCCTAAGTCCCACCACATATCACCACCAGTATTTATACGTGCACGGACATTATTAACATCCAGAAACTGATAACCAGCTCCGGCTGTACAACCAGCGGCATTAACAGCCTTCGTGCTCTTAGTCTTCTTTACATCACCAATGTACTCTCGCGAAAAAACTGAGCCTCCAAGGGTAATTAAGACGATCGTGAGTAAAAGGGAACTATATTTTTTCATATGATGAATTATTTTTATTTATTCTATGCGATCATTTCAGTTTACGATATCACACTGATTAGAAATTAAAGATAGCTCCGACACGAATTGTACGGGGGCTGCTATAGTTATCCGGATTGTTCACGTAGATGCTGTACATATCGCGAAAAGCCGAAGGAGAAAGCTGCTGATTGATCTGACGTTGCCATTCGGCAGCTGCCAGATACCCATCATCATCTGGATTGCCCGTTGCAGCCCATACACCCATCACGTTTTCAGTTCCCAGAACGTTGTTAATCTGGAAGTAAATATTGAGGGTAGTGACACGTTTCTTGTTTTCATCCTTCCCCCAGCTAATTTGAATATCCTTGTCAATCTTGGCATCTACGCGGAACTGCCAGGGTAAACGTGAACCATAGTAAGTTCCTTTCAACTGGTTACCGGTACTGACAATCCGGCTGGTGATATTTGAACTGCGTGTATATGGAGTTCCGGATCCACCTGTGACAATGAAGTTAATACCGGTGTTTTTCAGCAACTGTATTGGCGCTTTTGTCTCATGATTCTTTCTCAAGGTAGGGCCATCATATTCTTTACCTTCTCCAAAACGATAGTCAACACTCAGGTTCAGTGCATGACGCCGGTCCCATGCTACCGGGTTAGTTGAACGAAGATTGGGAACACCCGATGCTATAAGAGCCTGGGCAGTAGTTGTACTTGAACCGGTTGCATCAGCAAATTGAAGAGTATAGCTGGCTCTAAGGGTTACATTCCCAGTTCTGCGCAAGTCATAAGAAACGGTAAAACCTTTAACAGTACCAAAGTCGATGTTATTATAGGAAGTATACTCACGCGGATAGGCTCCAGTGAAACGATACACCTGAATATCATCACGCAACTCCTTGTAGTAAGCCGTTAGTGTTAAAGCCGAAGACTGACTTATCTTCTGTTTGAAACCAAGCTCATAGTCAATGGTTTTAGTTGGCTTCAAATTAGGATTGTTAATGCTTGAACTCACCTCATTAAAGTAATAGTAGTCAAGGATATTAAAACGTGCATCACTGGTAGGACGCTGAGTCAGGATATCATAGTGAGCATAAAAAAGTGCTTCTTCTGAAATTGGGAATGAAAAGGAGATACGGGGCATTATTGACAATTGTGGATCGTAGTCCTTCACGCTATTTCTGGTAAGCTTTAAATTCGTTGGATCTTTAAGCATCGGAGTTACGCCCGAACCTCCATCAAGTATAGTCGGATTGGAGATAGCAACGCCATTTGCATTGTACCACTGGTCTTCAAAACGATAACCCATAATTCTCGATGCATTTGTTGCATTATCAACGTACACTACATAGCCTTCACCCATATTACCAGGATGCGTAACCGGTACATTATTAATTTCAGTTACTTCCGAAACGGTCTTTGTTTCATAGAGTGAATAGGGGTCTTTCAGTACAAACTGATTGGCATCATAACGGTCAACACGAACACCAACATTAAAAAGAAGGTCATTGAAGGAGAACTTATCCTGTATGTAACCAGCCATGTAGATAGGCTCGAAAGCACCTATCTCACGCAGATAGACTCCATCATCATCTGTCTTGGTAAGGAAATCCTCGAGTGAAGGTTTCCCGCTAAGCTTCTGACCAGTATAGTCATAACCGTAATAGCTGACATAACTATTACCAGCATTCAACAGGTCATCAGCACTGAACAGACTCAGGTCATAAAGATCCTCACCAAGTGTGATGGTCTTCATCTTCCCGGCATTGTCATAATAACTAATGGTACGGGCACTGAAATCGTAAGAGTCAATGTTTATAAAATCAGTTCCATCAACCGGGAGACCGAGCTTCTTACGCAGTCTGACATCGAAAGTCCTCTGAGCATCTTCATTATAACGACGATCGTAATAAACCGTATCCATGAATACATTGCCGTTATAGACCAAATGCGGATTAGTCAAATCAAGTTCACTGATGTGGAAATTGGTAAGGTCTCTCATGTGGGTCCACAGACCGGTAGCAGCCAGTGAGTAGCCACTTTCTTTACGCTGTTCATACTGCAATCCGAACTGAATTTCGTGATTTCCAATGTCGGCCGAGAAGGTAGCATTCACCCCCAACTGGTCAACTTCATATTTATTGTAGCTTCCATACTGAACGCCAGGAGCTGTCCAAAGACTGTTTACAGCATCGGGCGTCTGACCGTTCAGCAGACCACCACCCAACTGGATGAAGTCAAAATTCTGATGGTAATCAGTTCCTGGATAAAGTTCATAATATTGACTGGTGTAACGCGCAACATCTGGGTTAAACTCCGAAGCAGTAAAATTAACAAGGGTATCACGGTATCCATTATGAACCCAAACATTATTATACGTTTTGCCGTTAATCTCAACATTGTCCTTTAGCTCGTATGACTTGGTAGTATAAGTATCATATTTACCTAAATGACCATATTTGAAAAAATCTTCTTTATGGTTGTCATTCTGTGTAAAACCATTTCTACGGGAATAGTCGGCCTGAATAGAATAGTAAACATTCTTTATCAACGACTTGCTCGAGGTATCGCCTGGAAAACGTTGGGTGAAACGTCCGTAAACACGCCAGGTCTGATCCTTGCTGAAAGGATTGTTGTCGGAATTAAACAGAGAGTAATTATAAATAAAATTATTACCCTGACTTAAATTGTAAGTACCCCCCAGCGTAATATTGGTCGTCTTACTCGGCTTGATGTCGATCTTTCCAGAAAGGTTGACCGATAGGTATTTGTTATTCTGAGTGGCATCAACATTTTCCATATCCGATAAACGAATAAAGTTGGCCGTATTAAACGTTCCAAATCCTATTCCTGAATACATCAACGGGTTCTGTTGTAGCTGAGTAAGCACATCATCTTTCACTTTCCAACGCCCAATGCTCGAACGATTGTTATCGGCTGTGCGTGCTACTTCACCGGCAAAAAAGAAACCGGCAACTGAAGTCCTGTTAAGACTATCACCACGCTTCCAGATAGGTCCCTGAGCATTGAAGCCTACCCGGTTGTAACCATAAGGATCAAGAAGCTCTGATGTCTGCAATTCTATACCTCCGCCGAATTCACTACTGGGGCCCTTCGTAGTCACGTTGATAACTCCCGATGTAACATCCCCGTACTGAGCCGGCAGCCCTGAGATAATCACCGAAACTTCTTCGATAGCTGATGGCGGCAGACTTGAGGAACCGATGACTTTAATACCATCAACGTATGTAGTCGTAGCACCTGAGCGCGCACCACGAACACTGCCTTTCTCACCATCGCGCGAAAACACACCGCCAGTTGACGCTGCAACTGCATCCGCCGACCGGTTAGGCATTTTTTGAATCTGCTCACCAGTGAGAACCTGTCCGGAACTAAGTTCATCCTTCTTGATGAGAGGCACTTTATACACGGTTATTTCAACTCCTGTCAGAGAGGTAGCCGAAGCAAGCATCTGAATAGTTAAAAATTCAATCTTTCCAGAACCAACTATAAAGTCTGTTATTTCCCGACCCTGATAGCTTACACACGAAGACTTAACGGTGTACTTACCGGGATTGATGGGTTTGATGGTATAATTACCATCAATGTCGGAGGAAGTGCCTCCTGCCTGAACGCCATTCTGTTCTATAACAACATTGGCGAACGGAATAGGCTCTTTCGTCTCCTTGTCAATGATTTTCCCTTTTAGGGTACCAGTTGACTGAGAAAACACCAACAGATTGGCTGTCAGCATGATTCCAAGGGTGAAGAGTAGTTTTCTGATCATACCAGATTAATTTATTAGGATATACGATGTGCGTAAAAAGTGCGTAAAGATAAAAACAATTTCCAGTAAACTCCAAAAACAACGGACAGAGTAATTATTTGAAATTGCTTCAGAAATAAGGACGGTTTAAAATAGCCTGATGTATTACGGCCTGCCTTAAATCAAATGAAATAATTTCTTCTGACAATATTTCCGGAACACCATTTTCAGCTTTCTTTCTATCATCCTCTGCGATGGGGGCTTGTCGGCCTGAGTATTCAATAGATTGATATTCAACATTTATATCATCGATCATCGATTCGGGTTTCAATTCATCAGCCATAGGTTCCGGAGAATTCAAATCTCCATACATATTCCCTGTATTGCTTCGATAAACTTTATTCTCTTGCACAAAACTGTCGGAAAACAGACGCCCGACAAAATCAATTGTGTTAGTTGACTCATCTGCCTCATTCTCATATTTGTCTTGATTAACAATCGATTGCGGCTGAGAAAATTTTGCAAGATTTTTTGCAGTTTTTTTTTGATTAGCTTTATAGGCACTATAACCAATCCATGCTAGTCCAAGAAGTACATATATTAAGTCATCCATGGTTTCCGTCTTAAGCTTTTAATTTGCTAAGGTACAATTTACATCGGAAAAAAAAATGATAGTGAATTAATTTCAATGAATCATACCATTCTGAAACAATCAATTCCTGCAGGGAGCCTGATTTGAGTCATCCTTAAAGAGCCACCGCCAAAGAAAAAAACGCTTTTTACGCCCCTGCCGCTTGTCAAGCGATTGACTATGCCTATCCGATTCAGACAACAGTTGTTTGCCCCCGGCCGATTGTATCTTCCGGTGCCGCTCCTTTGCATTTTTATAAGCCACCACCTGTTTCTCCTGCTTTTCCGCCATCCTCTTTTCAATGGTCTTTTTTTGCTTCGCTGCCTTGCTCCCATGTGTCCTGCAACCGGTCGCCACACCTGACATAATGATTATAAACAATATAAAGCATACGGGTTTAAAATATCCTAAACGCGAGTCCCTCTCCCCAAAAAACAATGTACTCAAAAAATGCGATTTACAACTTAACATAATTAAAACGGTTTTAGAACCATAATTTCTGAAGACCTTCTCTTTCCCCGCGATTAGAACAATCGAAAAGAGAACCCTGAGGCAATTTTTTACCTTTGTATTCGTTCACCTCATTGTATGAGGACAAAAATACATTTTTAATGAAAGCCCGCCTATTCCCCATCACTACCGCTATGGTGGCGCTCCTGCTGGTTGCACCCTCATGTGGAAAAGAAAATACAGATACGACCGAGATACCCTATGTGTACGTAAACTTCTCGATTGACCCCTCATCCATCGAATACGGAAACCTGAACATTCCGGGAAACTATGCTTGTATCAATGGCGGTTACCGTGGAATCATCGTGTATCATTTTACCCAGGACGAATATCTGGCCTTCGAGCGAACCTGTACTTACGATCCGACTGTCACATGTTCAAAACTTGTGGTCGAAGAATCCGGGCTGATTGCCCGTGACACCTGCTGTGGATCCGGCTTCCTGCTGCTCGATGGCACACCGGTTGAGGGAAGCAAGGCCTCCAAGTCGCTAAGGGTATACCGTACAACCTACGACACATATTATCGCCGATTGCACATATACAACTAGCACCTTATCCTCTATTATATATTAGGAAGACTTCTTTTGACATTCCTCTCTGCTGCCGCGTTGACAATCATTTCATAAGAAATATTTTTCCTTCCAACTTTGCAAGACAGAGTTGGTACGGCATTACCCAAGATCAAGTGTCAGCGCTTTGGGGCTACTGTTGCATCCAACATTAGTCTTATAACCCCGGTCCAAAGTCTGGGGACTATCTTCCTCAATAAACATAACTAAACCAACATTCCGGACGAATCGGACTTCAATTTCCTTTAATTCGATACGGCCTGTATTCTCAGAAAACGCTAATTCCGAACTCGCAATCGTAAGCACCAGCTTAACTGAAAATTTCAAACATTACTCGTTATTTCCCCGGTTTTCTTCATTCTCCATCAACAACAAATCCGGACGAATCGGACAATAAAACTTTTATTCCGCCCTGTTTTCTCAAACTTCCAGACGAATACCAGACGAAAATTACTAAGTACCTATAAATTATAGCTAAAAAGTACTGACAATCATATCCTATATAGACTAAGACTATACCAAAAAGGGATCAAAACCTCTTTTGAAATATCTTTTTAAGTGTAAATACAGTATGTTGGTGGAGGCTGTGGCTTTGACTTTGACATTAACCTTTCACTTATAAATTTGGTCACAGGCTGATGCTGAAAATGGCTCGATGAATTTGGTTTGGGTACCAGAAAACAACTACCCACAATTATCAGAATTGACTCAAAAACCCCCAAAAAAAGCGTTTGGAGACATTATACTAAGCTACTGACTAACAGCAGCCTTAGTCGAAACCCGATCGTTCTCCCTTCGTTCTCGCTTCGAAGTGGCTTCGAAGGCGCTTCGTAAATTTTCGAACGAAAAACGAAGCGCTATCGAATCAGATCAAACTTTGGTACGACCTATACTCCTCTCTCCTCTTTTCTACATTCTGCATCTTCCCAGCAATCGCCGCCTGGCGGCTATACTCCATTTGCACTATATGTGGTAAAATGGTGTGTTAAACCAGAAATCCTACGAAGCCCTAATAAACAATTGATGAATTAGCCTGATCTGGCAAGCCGGCCTAAGCGGATTCTTTTGTAGAAGACCATTATTGCTTTCTACAAGGACCAGGCAAATACCCCTGCTAATTCCTGCAACAAAAACAGGTATCAATATATGCCAATCCGTTATGATTCAAAAGGACAATCAGCAACCTATATCTACTCAAATTAGGGGATTCGGGCACCCTGTCTTCTAAAATGATGGGTTCCATACGACAATATTCAGATGTCTTTCTGAAATGCCAGGTTGATGAGCGTTAAACCGGCATTTCCCTCCCCATCATTGAGGAACCTGTTTGGGGATGAAATGTCAGGGTTAGGAATTGCCGCCCAATATAACAAGGTACATCGCAGGATAAAAATCCGGCCATGACGGATCGCTCCCTCATGGCCGGTAATATTTACAGCAAAAGAAAATCGATTTAATAACGATAATGATCAGCCTTGTAAGGGCCATCCTTATCAACACCGATGTAAGCTGCCTGCTCTGTGGTGAGTTTGGTCAGTTTAACACCAATCTGTTCGAGGTGTAGCCGGGCTACTTCTTCGTCGAGTTTCTTAGGCAGACGGTAAACGTCAACTGCCAGTTCATTTTGCCATAACTCCAGTTGCGCCAGCGTTTGATTTGAGAACGAATTGCTCATCACGAAGGAGGGATGTCCGGTTGCACAGCCAAGATTAACCAACCTTCCTTCGGCGAGGAGGAAAATAGATTGCCCGTCGGGGAAGAAATACTGATCAACCTGAGGTTTGATGTTTACCTTTTTGATTCCGGGGAAACTGTCAAGGGCATCAACTTGAATTTCATTGTCGAAATGCCCAATATTGCAAACGATCGCCTGATCCTTCATTGCTTTCATGTGATCGATGGTGATGACATCACGGTTACCGGTAGTGGTGACATAGACATTACCTTCGCGAAGGGCATCTTCAATCGTGGTGACCTCGAAACCTTCCATTGCAGCCTGAAGTGCGCAGATCGGGTCAATTTCCGTTACAATGACCCGGGCACCATATGAACGCATCGAGTGAGCACAACCTTTACCGACATCGCCATATCCCAGAACAACCACCACTTTTCCGGCAAGCATTACATCAGTGGCCCGTTTAATACCATCAGCCAACGATTCACGACAACCATACAGGTTATCAAATTTTGATTTAGTAACAGAGTCATTGACGTTGATGGCAGGGATCAATAGTGATCCATTTTCCTTCATCTGGTAGAGCCTGTGGACACCTGTGGTAGTTTCTTCCGACACGCCTTTCAGTTCGGCTACGGTACGATGCCAACGCTGAGGATCTTCTGCCAGAATATTTTTCAGGCGGGCCAAAACGACAGCCTCTTCACGGCTTGAGGGAGTAACATCCAGAACAGAGGCATCTTTTTCGGCAGTATAGCCTTTATGAACCAACAAAGTAGCGTCTCCGCCATCATCTACAATCAGGTTCGGCCCTTTACCACCTGGGAATTGGAGTGCCATTGAGGTCGTCCACCAATATTCCTCGAGGGTTTCACCTTTCCAGGCAAAGACAGGAACCTTGCTATCGCGCACAACCGCAGCAGCAGCATGATCCTGAGTTGAAAAAATGTTACAACTTGCCCAGCGAACATCGGCACCCAGGGCAACAAGTGTTTCGATCAAAACAGCAGTCTGAATGGTCATGTGAAGCGATCCGGTAATACGGGCTCCTTTCAGAGGCTTAGCTTCAGCATATTTCCGACGGATCGCCATCAACCCGGGCATTTCCTTCTCGGCAATTGAAATTTCCTTACGACCCCAGTCGGCAAGTGACATATCGGCCACTTTATAATCAAAATTTAAAGACGTCATAAATAATTAGTAATTTTTGTGCAAAGATAAGGACTCTGATCATACCACGCTTGTCTAAAGGTTCAATTTTCCAGACAAGCACAAATGTGATAACTTTGCAGCCACATGCCAATCATCAGAGAAGAACATACCAAATGTGGCGCTACTGTGGCGGTCTGGGAAATCTCAGAGCCGGAACCATTGCTTCTTTCTTTGCTTGTCCCAAATGAAAAAGAGCAACAACATCTCGACAGGATAAAGGCCCCCCAACGACGGCTTCACTGGCTTGCCGCCCGTTTACTTGCCACAAGGTATCTGCCCGGGGCAAGGGAAATCGAATATTCCAACACCGGTCAGCCGCGCATACCAGGTTCGGCGACCTACTTCTCCATAGCCCATTCAGCCGGCCATGCCGCATTCATAATGGATCAAAAACCGGCAGGTATCGATCTCGAACAGATAACTCCCCGAATCCGCAAGGTTATCCGTCGATTCATGCATCCCGACGAGTTGGCTCATGCTACTCAGTCGGGTAGCGACGACACATTATATATATACTGGTGTGCCAAAGAAGCCGTTGTTAAATGGCTGGGCGATCCTTCCATAGATTTCCAAAACAAGATCAGAATCAATCCTTTTATTATAGAAAGAAAGGGCGAAATCACAGCCGCTGTGGTTACAGCACAGGGTATACTGACCTTGCCGATGGTGTACGAAAATTTCGAACAATATATGCTGGTTTACACGATTTAAATATTATGACAAGACTACGATTTTCACTAAAGTTTCGCCTGTTTACAGGATTAATACTTACGCTTCTGATTCTGAACGGATGTAAATCCAGAGATAATACATCTGACAAAGTCTTTAAGATGGACATCAGACTGAATGCCTATCCCGATGCAGAATTAATACTGAACGAGGTTCAGCCTGAGGCAATCGTTCCTCTTGATACCATTAATACTGATGTAGCGGGAAAAGCACTCATTACAATCGACAACACTGAGGCAGGAATTTACATGGTATCGGTCGGGAAGAAACGGATCATCGTTCTTTCGGTACCTGGCGAAACGGCCGTATTTAAAGCCGACCGGGAAGATTTGACTGACCTGATCGTTGAAGGTTCTGTTCAAAACACCAACCTTCAACTATACCACTCGGCTTTTGAGGTAATGCGGAGAGAAGTTGACAGTCTGAGTATTTACCTTGACCGGTCAAAAGACAGAGCTGATTATCCGGCTGTAAGAGACTCAGTAGGAATGCGCTACGCCACTATTTTTGATGCGCAGCAAAAACTGACCATCGACTATCTGAAATCAAACCTTACTTCACTGGGAACCCTCATTGCCCTAAATCAAAAGAGCGGACCCAGACCATTACTGACAGTCAACGATCACTTTGGCCTTATCATGGAAATAGATAGTAACCTGCGCAAACATCATGGTAACAACATACACGTTGCATATTTACACAAGAATCTGGCAGAACAGGTGGCCCGGTATAAAGAAGCTAATGCTATGGAATCACGACTGCAGCCAGGGAATCCGGCTCCTGAAATCGTAATGTCAGGCCATGAAGACGAAAATTTTAGATTATCTGAACTGAAGGGGAAGGTCGTAGTTCTTCACTTCTGGGCATCCTGGTTGGCAAACTATCGGCGTGACTTCAACACTTTACATCTGATAGCCAACCGTTATGGAAGATATAATTTCGACATGGTTTCGATCTCGTTTGACAATAAACGCTTCCAATGGATGCAAGCTATTCAGTCGGATTTTATGCAGTGGACGCAGGTCTGCGATTTGCTTTACCCCTCATCGCCCCTTCAGAAACTCTATGCCATAGGCGACAATCTTCCCACCTATTATATCATCGACCGTAACGGACTCATTCAAGGCCGATATAACTCAGCCGACGATGTGTTGATTGAGCTGAAAAAAATGGAATGGTAAATAAAACGAGGCTGTCCTAATTCATAGGACAGCCTCGTTTTATTTAAAGGGAATCTAGTACCGTTCAACTTTTAAATCCGAGATAGCTGCTTCGGCGTCGATGTATATCTTCTTTTTTGCAGTATCAAATCCATTGGTTCTGTAGAGTCCGGTGGAAATCTTCTCAAATCCGGTTATCCTTCGCCCCGACAAGACTGCATCGGTACGTAATTCACAACCACTGGCTTGTGGTACAGCAATGCTAAGTGATGAAACGCCAACCTCAAGGTCAACGTCAACAGTATCCATAAGCGAACCAACAATAATATCAACACTTGAAGCACCACCATCAAGTTCGAGCCGTCGAACCATAAAGTTCTTCAGGTCCATATCTACTTTAGAGGCACCGGCTTCAACCTTGATGTTCCAGATAACAGAGGGGTTAAGCTTCATGATCACTTCATTCTTAACCTGACCGCTATTTACGCTTACATTGTCGAGCTTAATGTCAACCGTTGTAATTTGCTCGCCCTCGCCCGGCTCCATCATATATGGGCCAATATTGCCATGGCTTTCAAAACTAATCAACTGGTTGGTCGTATCCATTAGTTCAAATCTTCCGGCTGCGGCTTCAAGATTGAGTGCTACCCTTGCTCCTGCTTTAGCAACAGGTAACGAGAATGCCTGATCCCGATAAGTATCAGTATCGGAATCATTATCCTGATTCCAATGGCTGTTACTACTCCAGTTACGATGACCGATTTGAAAATCAAAGCCATCGCCTGTCGGACGAATCAGCACCAATATCACGGCCAGAACAATCACACCAAAGGAGCCCAATAACTTGTAAAGCGGCTTTGCCGGTATGAGGGAGATACCCCAGAGGAGCAGCAACAGAGGCCATAAGTCAGCTACCGATGACCAACTAAACCAGATGACATCGAAATTGCGTAACGCATAAAGTAAACCAATGGTGAGCAACAAAACGCCCCAGAATACATTCTTAAAGCTCATGACTTCTGACTTTTATTGTTAATAAAATAATTACGCAGCAGAATTCCACCGGCAACAATCAAGACGAAAGGCCAGAGATCACTGAAATTAATATGCGGTATATACTCGGTAAGAAGAAACAAAGCACCAAATGAGATCAGGACGGCTCCGGCGATCAGATTTCCATTCTCCTTCTTCCGCTTATGTTTTTCCTGATAGGCTTTGTAAGGGTCTTCGGTTCCGGCAGTTGACGGTTCGCTATAAGTTTTTTGATAGGTACCGGCATCTTTGTAGTTCAGGTCTTCGTTTTCCATTGCAGGTTCATTTTGAGGATTTGAATTAATAAAAGGTCTTCTGGAAACTTCGGGCAGAATAATCCAAAGAACAACGTAAACCCATAGACCTGTCCCCCAGATTATAACGCCTAAAACGAATAAAAATCTTACGATAGAACTATCGATATCGAAGTAGGAAGCAAGCCCTCCGGCGACACCACCAAGCATCCGATCCGACCGACTTCGTTCCAGTTTTTTGTATGTAGCCATGTTTGTATAACTATTTAATGGGTTTCTATGCCATTTTTGACGCCATACCCCCTACGAGGTTACAAACAGAAAAAGATACATACATAAATGAACAAAAGTTACCTTTTTAGCATATTAATAAGTGTACTCTCTTTCGAAGAATTCATATCGAACCCATGAAGAAAATTAAAGTTACAAACCCCGTAGTTGAACTCGATGGTGATGAAATGACCCGCATCATCTGGCAAATGATAAAAAATAAGCTCATTTTCCCCTACCTTGATCTTGACATTAAGTACTATGACCTTGGAATTGAACACCGCGATGCCACCAATGATCAGGTGACCATCGATGCTGCCGGAGCCATTCAGAAGTACAACGTAGGCATAAAATGCGCAACCATCACCCCTGATGAGAACAGGGTAAAAGAATTTGGTTTAAAGGCCATGTACAAGTCGCCAAATGGAACCATCCGCAACATCCTGAACGGGACAGTATTCAGAGAACCTATACTGATAAGCAATATTCCCAGGCTTGTACCCGGATGGACGCAACCCATGGTTATCGGGCGTCATGCCTTCGGCGACCAGTATCGTGCAACCGACTTCCGTACCAAAGGAAAAGGAAAACTCACCATCTCTTTCACCCCCGAGAACGGGGAACCCCAGACCTACACCGTGTACAACTTTGATGATGATGGTGTAGCCATGGCTATGTTCAATACTGATGAGTCGATCCGTGGATTTGCGCATGCCTGCTTTAACATGGCACTCGACAAAGGGTGGCCGCTCTACCTTTCGACCAAGAACACAATACTTAAACAATACGACGGTCGCTTTAAAGATATCTTCCAGGAAATATTTGAGCAGAACTATATGACTGCTTTCAGGGATAAAGGCATCGTGTACGAACACCGGCTGATTGACGACATGGTGGCCTCAGCGTTGAAGTGGAATGGCGGTTTCGTATGGGCCTGTAAAAACTACGATGGCGATGTCCAGTCCGACACCCTCGCTCAGGGATTTGGTTCATTGGGACTAATGACCTCAGTGCTCATCACACCCGATGGGAAAACTGTAGAGGCTGAAGCCGCCCATGGCACTGTAACGCGTCATTACCGTGAACATCAGAAGGGAAACGCCACCTCGACAAACCCCATTGCCAGCATCTTTGCATGGACCCGCGGATTGACACACCGTGGAAAGCTTGACAACAACGCGGAGCTTATCAGGTTTTGCCATTCACTCGAAGAAGCCTGTATCGAAACGGTTGAAAACGGCATGATGACCAAAGACCTTGCCTTGCTGGTTCATGATGAAACACCAAAACACGGCCAATACCTCTATACAGAAGAATTTATAGACGCCATCGCAGTAAATCTCGGGAAGAAACTCGGTGGCGAAAAGTTTCAGCCCGTTAATTGATTAATAATTCGAATCCCACAATACCATGTCAAAACTTAAGGAAAAACTTTATGAAAAAATTCTGGAGCAACGTCCAAGAACTCAGCGTCTGCTTCAGGAATTTGGCGATGTAGTGGTCGATAAGATCACCATCGCTCAGGTTATCGGTGGCATGAGGGGTGTGAAAAGCCTCGTTACCGACATCTCCTATCTTGATCCAAATGAAGGGATCCGCTACCGGGGGTACACCTTACCCGAAGTCTTCGGGAAATTGCCCAAACCCAAAGGCGCAGAAATGCCATACGTAGAGGGTTTGTTTTACCTGCTCCTCACTGGTGATATACCTAATGAAGAAGAAGTTGCTGATGTGGTAGATGAGTTCAATAAACGGAGAATCCTTCCCCGCTATGTTTACGATGTGATTGACTCTTTCCCCTGTTGTAGCCACCCTATGTCGGTATTTTCAGCGGCCGTGACCACAATGCAGCGCGAATCGTTCTTCGCCAAGAAATATGCTACCGGCCTCAACAAACACGACTATTGGGATCCCACTTATGAAGATGCGCTGAACCTTCTGGCCAAACTTCCCGAAGTGGCCACCTATATCTACGCCAAGCTATACCGCGATGGCAAAAGAATTCAATCGAACCCTTTCCTCGATTTCGGTGCCAACTTTGCTCACATGATGGGCCAACCCAAGGCTTACGAAGATGTATCGCGCATGAACTTCATCATCCATGCTGACCATGAAAGCGGAAATGTGAGTGCTCACACCGGTCACCTTGTTTCAAGCACACTCGCCGATATTTACCTTTCTATCGCCTCAATGGTCAACGGCCTCGCAGGTCCGCTGCACGGATTGGCCAATCAGGAAGTGCTGCGCTGGATACTGGAATTTATGGATAAAATGAATGGAGCCGAACCCACCGATGATGAAGTACGCCAGTATGTATGGGATACCCTCCATTCAGGAATGGTAATTCCCGGATACGGGCACGCTGTTCTGCGTAAAACCGATCCCCGCTATACTGTCCAGCGTGAGTTCTGCCAGAAGCACATGCCTGATGATCCCGTTTTTGCCTTCGTCGATAAACTCTATAAAATCGTTCCGGCCATCCTCATGGAACAGGGTAAAGCCAAAAATCCATGGCCTAACCTTGATGCCCAGACAGGCGTTATTCAGTGGCACTATGGCATAAGGGAATTCGATTTTTATACCGTGCTCTTCAGCATCGGTCGTAGCATAGGTATAGCCGCCAACATCATCTGGGATCGGGCGCTGAGTTATCCGCTCGAGCGTCCAAAATCACTCACCACCGATCTGCTCGAGAAAATCGCTTTCGGTACATTAAATGAAGATGAGATTCCCTCAGAATAAAGTAATTGTTACCAACAAAAACCCGGTGACCTATAACGGCACCGGGTTTCGTATTTTTGTGAAAAAACAAACCAATGACAATTCAAAAGACAATCGATCTGTCGCCCTCGCCAAGAGGATTTCACCTGATAACACAACTGGTTGAAAAAGAGTTAGGCAAGTTACCAACCGAAGGTATCCTCCACCTATTTATCCAGCATACTTCCGCCGGCCTCACGATTAATGAAAATGCCGATCCTTCAGTAAGAAAAGATTTCGAACAAATCTTCAACAAACTGGTACCGGAAAACCAGCTCTGGTACAGCCATGATGATGAGGGGAGCGACGATATGCCTGCCCATCTGAAAAGCTCACTGACCGGCACTTCGGTTACCATTCCCATAAGCCATGGAAGGCTGAACCTCGGTATATGGCAGGGGATCTACCTTTGTGAATTCAGAAACCATGGAGGACGCCGACGACTTATTGCTACTGTTATCTCCTGATCAACGAAGAAAAATTCCATGGTCGTCTATGTCGATCAAACCCTGTTTCAGCAAATTACCAACTGCTGCTTTATAGGTTCGCTTACTGATACCCAGCGCCTTTTTAATCTCCTCGGGCGTCGATTTATCATGAAGCTGTAACCTGCCGCCCATTTTATGCATCTGGGTGATAATCAGGTCGGCTGCAAAGGCAAATTCGTCCAATCCCGGACGCCTCAATGTAATATCAAGTTTGCCGTCGGCTCTGACAAATTTCACCCACCCGGTCACTTTCTTTCCGGGAACCACAGTACTAAATATCTCATTCATGTATACCATTCCCCTGAACTGCTGGTTGACGATCACCTTAAACCCGAGGCTCGTCTGATCGGCAATCAAAACATCAACCTCCTCACCCTGCGATAGCTCACCCGCCACATCATGTAAATATTTATCGTAATAGGTGGTTCCGGTCAATCGTTTTGATTGTTCATCAACCATCACGTGCACAATGGGATTTTCGCCGGTATTTAACGGTTGCCTCATCTGTCGGTAAGGAATAAGCAAATCTTTAGCCAATCCCATAAAAACAAAGGCACCGAACCGCCCAACCTGCCTTACTTCCATCGCTGCAAAACCTCCGGCAACGGCTGTCGGAAGATCGGTAGTAGCGATGGGACGGTCGTCGGAATCGGTATAAATGAACACCCTTACCATATCGCCCTCTACAGCTCCTTCGGGAATTTGCTTACCGGGCAGCAACAATTCCTGACCATCACCTGAATCGAGGATTGCCCCGGGTGCTACGATCCTGAGAATCGGCAAAACCTGAAATTGACCAACTTGTATCATTGTTATCGAAATTAATTAACCCGGAAATCCGGGAAGGAAACTTTTTGCTGCATTCTTCATAGTCTCGGCCTGTGCAGCCGACGCCTCCTGCTGGGCACCTACAACAGCTTCTTTCACCAGCGACTGAATATCATCTGCATTGCCTGACAGGCATGATGGATCAATGATTATATCTATCAACCGACTGTTTCCGTCTACAATCGCCAATACCCTTCCATCGGCCGATTTACCCTCAAAACGTCCAGCAGCCAACAAAGCTTTTGCTTCTTCAGCCTTCTGCTGCACCTCCTGCAGCTTGCCCATCAGATTCCCGAACATATTTCCAATTTTTTATGCAAAGTAACCATTTTTTTTACTACCAGCTATATCAGGACACAAAGTCATATATATCAATATTTTACTAAACGTATACAGTTTATTACCCCTATAAAAATGAAATGATGCCGGTCTCATTTAATAAAAGTATCTACTTTTGCCTCAACCCCTAACTTTTTTATATTAATACATTAAAAACCAGAATTTATGCAAAAAAAATTAAGTAATTTACTAATCTTAAGTCTATTAGCAAGCATGTCGATGATGTTCAGTTGTCAATCGGGCAGCAAGGTTGAGCCTGCACCAACCATCCCGTTGAAAGATTTCTTTAAAAACCCGGAGAAATCGAGGTATCAGATTTCCCCTGATGGCAAGTACTTCAGTTACATGGCTCCTTATGAAAGCCGTATGAACGTCTATGTTCAGGAAGTCGGACAGGATTCTGCCAAACGCCTCACCAGTGAAACCGACCGCAATGTAGCCGGATATTTCTGGGCCAACAACAACCGGATCCTCTTTCTCAAAGACAAAGGCGGTGATGAAAACTTCAAACTGTACGGCGTAAACATTGATGGATCAAACGCCATCTGCTTCACCGATTTTGATGGTGTTCGTACGCAAATAATCGACGACCTTGAGGATATTCCCAATGAAGTGATCATCGGCCTTAACAAACGTAATCCGCAGGTCTTTGATGCCTACCGCCTGAATATCGAAACAGGTGAAATGAAACTGATTGCCGAGAACCCGGGCAATATTCAGGGCTGGATGACCGACCATGATGGAAAACTCCGCATTGCAACAGCCATCGCCGAAGATGGAATCAGTACACAGTTACTCTATCGCGCCACCGAAGAGGAACCTTTCAAAGTAGTACTTACCACCAGTTTCAAGGATCAGGTAAGTCCGCAATTCTTTACCTTCGACAACAAAGCCGTATACGCCAGTTCAAATCTGGGTCGTGACAAATCAGCCATCGTTGAGTTCGATATCGTCAACGGTAAAGAAATCAAAGTACTTTATGAGAATCCCGATTATGACGTTGAAGGTCTCAGCTATTCGCGCAAACGGAAAGTGATCACATCTGCTTCTTATGAATCATGGAAAAACGAGAAACACTTCTTCGATGCTGAATCAGAAGGCATCTTCAAGAAAATCTCCGAAAAGCTTCAGGGTTATGAAATCGGACTCTCCTCATCAACGAAAGCCGAAGATAAATACATCGTCCGCACATACAGCGACCGTTCGCTTGGATCATATTACCTCTATGATGTTAATAGCGACAAACTCGACAAGATTGCCGATGTTAGTCCCTGGATTAACGAAAATGACATGGCTACCATCACACCAGTAGAATATCAATCGCGTGATGGTCTCACCATCCATGCATACCTCACCTTACCGAAAGGCTATACCCTTGAAAACGCCAAAAACCTGCCTGTGGTGATCAATCCTCACGGCGGTCCATGGGCACGTGATTCATGGGGATTCAATCCCGAAGTGCAGTTCCTGGCCAATCGTGGCTATGCAATACTCCAGATGAATTTCCGTGGCTCAACCGGATACGGAAAAAGTTTCTGGCAGGCTTCATTCAAACAATGGGGTCTTACTATGCAGGAAGACATCACCGATGGTGTAAACTGGCTCATCGAGAAGGGTATCGCCGATCCTAAACACGTGGCTATCTATGGTGCCAGCTACGGTGGTTATGCCACACTGCAGGGTATCGTGAAAGATCCTGCCCTCTACGCAGCAGCCGTTGACTATGTTGGCGTTTCAAACCTCTTTACCTTTATGAATACCATTCCCCCGTACTGGAAACCCATGCTCGACATGATGTACGAAATGGTAGGCAATCCCAAAGCCGATTCCATTCAGCTTGCCCAGACATCACCGGCACTCAATGCCGATAAGATCGTCACACCGCTGTTTGTTGCTCAGGGAGCTAACGATCCCCGCGTAAACAAAGATGAATCGGATCAGATGGTCGCCGCGCTTAAAGCCAAAGGCGTCGTCATTGAATACATGGTGAAAGACAACGAAGGACACGGTTTCCATAACGAAGAAAATCAGTTTGATTTCTACGAAGCCATGGAAAAATTCCTTGCAGCTCACCTCAAGGTTGAGCCAACAAAATAACCAATCATCAAATTAATTAAAAGCCGGATATGAACAATCCGGCTTTTTTATTGGGTTTCTAAACCGTAATCCTTCCACTCCGGATCAACATAGCTTTGATCTGAAAAAATTTGTTGCGACAGGCGTGCACCACTAACATCAACCGCTTCAATGCGGGTAATTATAACAAAGTGTACTCGACTATTATATGCATTTATTGGAGATCTGCCATTAATATCCTTTATCCACGACAAAAGAAATACATAATTTTACGGCCTGAAAAGTCAGAAAAATACCAAATCAATTGTAGTGAGTTGCAGTATTACCCAGGATACAGTTTATACCTTCAGTATAGAAAATACCCCTGCCACCCTTTCTACTGTTGTTCAGACTGCGGGGGGCCGGTTTGTTAAGCTGACTAACGGCACCTGGCAACCTCAATATTACTATACCGACCATCGCGGCGATATTAGGGTTGTTTATCGTCCTAATCCCACCACGCGCACAGCTGAAGTAGTGCAGGAAGACCACCTGACTCCTTTTGGCGTCCGGATGGTTGGCCTGGGAAGAACATCCTGGCCCGACAACCAATATCATTATCAGGGCAAGGAACTTAACGCCACGGGTTTCGACAAGAATGGTGATGGTGTTATCGACTCCCGCCTGTATCAATATGACTTCAATTCCCGACAATATGACCCTTTAATCGGGAGATGGCATTCTCTTGACCCTGCTACTCAATTTTCTTCACCCTACCTTGCAATGGGAAATGATTGGGCGAACAGAACTGACCCTGATGGACAATTTCTGGATAGAATGAAAGGACATCAGGTAACCGGACGTAATGTGTATTATTATTGGTCGTGGATGAATACCCATCTGAAGACATGGTTCAACTATTCGAGCGGGACTTATGTCAGAGGAGCTTTTTATATTGACTACGAAGCCATACAGGCTGCCAATGGCCCACAGAGGAGTGAATCAATAGACAATATTATCCGGGGTGTTTCGAGCTATGCAAATTGGGATGCTATTCGATCCACTGCTCTTAAAGAAAAAATTGCAGCCTGGGAGAAATCTAAAGAAATGTACAAGCTATCGCAGGAGCTTATGAACTTTGGCTATGTTGCCGATGCTCAACAGCTAAAGCATAACCGGTATGATGAATCGGACATGGAAGCGGCCGAAGATGCGCTTGATGAGGAAATGGCAATTATTGACCAACTAACAAAAGAAAAGGGCTATGGGATGTCATTCGATGGGGCTGTTGGCTTATCTTTAACTGCAGGCCCAGGAGGTATGGCCAATGGCAGCTATACGGCAGAACAAACAATCAGATACTTAATGCGAACCATGAAACCGGGAATGAAAGTGTCATCAGACGAATTACTCAAGATTCAACCACGAGTTAGTGGTATTTCTTATGTCGCAAAGGGCCTAGAGCGAACAGAAACAGGCTTTAAAATAGACAGGACACTGTTAGGTCGTGCTGTTCTACTTAAAAATGCAGAAGTTACCATAAGTGATATGACATGGGCTACAAGTATCGATAAAGCTTTAAAAATTACTGCCAATTTTACAATAAATGGCTACAATACTATTGTTATTAATAATAATGCTTATCGAGGAATGTATTTGCCGGGCCATTATACAAATCCAATTGGCTTTGGCAATGATGGATAATGGTAGAATATAAAAATATGAAAATGAAAAGTAGTTTTTCTATCGTTGCAATTTATGTAATTGGCTCATCATTTTTGTGGTCTTTAGTGATTGGTGTATGTTGGGGTGTTTATTATTTAAAGGGCCCTTATAATGAATTTAATGAACAACTAAAGATTTTTAAGTGGATTTACCATGCAACAGATGTTTATCTCCCTTTAATGGCATTTGCTGTCTTTTTTTTAACAACTGTTTCGTATAAGAAGAAAGAAAGATTTATTTACAAAGGTTTTTTATTTTCTTCTATCTACGGTGTATTAATTTGTATCTTATATTTTTTATTTATACATGTATAAATGATTCTTTTCTTACAAGAACTGGTAATTCTCTCTTAGATTCTTCGAATAACAGCTAATAAACAGACTGTTAATCATTTATTGACAAATGACTGAGAGGAGCAAGGTGCCGCCAGGCTTACTTGTTGGTAGTGGAGATGATATCCGCCGCAATTCTCATCAGAATTGCCGACAGATCATTCCCCCTTCTCATGGTCAATTCAACCAATTCTACTGCACGTTTTCGCACACCACCTGTAACAAGTCGAACACCCTGTGCGTCTCAATGGCGCTGCATTTGCTTTAAAACAGTGGTTAACAGCCGATAAAAATAATTGGCATAAATAATGAGTAATACCCGTGTGCTTCAAACCTAACTTATGATACATATAAAAGGATTACATAAATCATATATCACAGGCAATAACAGCCTGCATGTACTCAAGGGGATCGATCTCACCATTGCCCCCGGAGAGTTTGTATCAATCATGGGATCGTCAGGATCAGGCAAATCTACTTTACTCAACATACTAGGGATTCTTGACAATTACGATAATGGCGATTACCGGCTCGATGGCAACCTGATTGCCAAAATGAGCGAAAAGAAAGCAGCTGCCTTTAGGAATCAGCTTATCGGATTCGTCTTTCAGTCGTTCAACCTCATTTCGTTCAAGAACGCACTCGAAAATGTTGCCCTTCCGCTGTATTACCAGCAGGTCAGCCGACGGAAGCGCAACCTGATCGCCATGGAATACCTCGATAGGATGGGCCTTGCCGAATGGGCTCATCACATGCCCAACGAGCTTTCGGGCGGACAGAAACAACGCGTGGCTATTGCCAGGGCGCTTATCTCAAAACCAAAAGTCATCCTGGCCGATGAGCCTACCGGAGCCCTTGACACCCAAACCAGCTACGAAGTAATGGATATTCTCAAGGAGGTAAATGAACAGGGAATCACCATCCTGATTGTTACCCATGAACACGATATTGCCGCCATGACCAACCGCATAATCAGGCTGCGCGACGGTGTGATTGCAGAAGATATCCGCAACGGGGAGGTCAAAAAGATGAAAGAACTGGCCTTTGCAGCCGCCAATTAACATTAAAAAACCGACTGTATGTTCGATCTTGATAAATGGCAGGAGATTTTCAGCACCATCAGTCAAAACAAGCTGCGCACTTTTCTGACGGCATTTAGTGTAGCGTGGGGTATCATCATGCTGGTGATACTGCTCGGATCGGGTTATGGTCTTGAAAATGGCGTTCGGAAAGAGTTTGCCGGTGATGCAGTAAACTACCTGAGCGTCAATCCGGGCATGACATCAAAAGCCTATAAAGGAACAAAACCGGGCAAACCCATAAGTTTCACCAATGATGACCGTGACCTGCTGATGAGGATGCCCGGCGTGACGGCTTCCTCGGCGCGTACACGTATCTTCGGAAGCGGCGTCATCTCCTACAAAAATGAATATGGAGCTTTCGACATCTTCTGTTGTCACCCGGAATATGCACAGGTAGAATCGCTCAGGATGATTGAAGGTCGCTTTCTGAACCAGGCCGATATTCAGCACACCCGGAAAGTGGTCAGTCTTGGTAAAGTGGTTGCCGATGCACTCTTTAAAAACGGAGAAAAACCGTTAGGGAAATATATCAGGGTAAACGATGTGCTGTTTATGGTTGTCGGGGTATTTGATGATCCGGGCGGTGACCGCGATATGAGTCGCATTTACATCCCCATTTCGACAGCCCAGAAAGCTTTTAACCGCGGAAATTCCATCAACAACGTGTGCGTGATTATGGATGGCGCAACACCTGAAGATAGTCGCAGAGCCGAAGAAGAAATCAAGCAGAGCCTATCGGTGCGTCATCATTTCGATCCTTCCGACACCCGTGCCCTTTTCATCTACAATACAATCAACGAATACCAGCGTTTCATTCAACTTTTTGCAGGCATCAGGACCTTCATCTGGATTATTGGCATCGGCACCATCATTGCCGGTATTGTCGGGGTGAGCAACATCATGATGATCGTGGTGAAGGAACGTACAAAAGAAATCGGTATCCGCAAATCAATGGGAGCCACACCATCCAGTATCGTTGGGCTGATCCTCCAGGAGTCGGTATTAATCACTGCACTCGCGGGATATGCCGGACTGGTTATCGGGGTGGTGCTACTCGAAGTGGTCGGTAATAACATGCCCAACGTTGACTATTTTTCAAATCCGGAAATCAAACTCGATGTGGCCATCAGCGCCACCGTTTTGCTGGTTGTAGCCGGAATGATTGCCGGGTTTGTGCCTGCCCGGAGGGCTGCTTCGGTTAAGCCTGTTGATGCACTTCGTGATGAATAACCTTTAAACTAAAACGTTATGTTTGATCGTGACCGTTGGCAGGAAATATTCGACACCCTGAAGAAAAACAAAATGCGTACATTTTTCACGGCTTTTGGGGTGTTCTGGGGCATCTTCATGCTCATGGTACTCCTGGGTTCAGGAGAAGGACTGCGCAAGGGGGTCAGCAGTGGCATGGGCGATATGGCCACCAACAGTATGTTCATGTGGACACAACGTACTACCATGCCCTTCAAGGGGTTTCCCCGTGGAAGATTTTACAATTTCAACAATGGCGATACACGTGCCATGATTGACAATATCGCCGGAATTGAGTACATCGCTCCCCGTATTCAGGGCTATAGTGAAGAAGGCAACAATAACGTGGTAAGGGGTGAACGGACAGGAGCTTTCACTATCCAGGGCGATTATCCGGCCTATAATCTGATCGACCCGATGAATGTTGATCGGGGAAGGTTTGTCAATGACAACGACATAGCGCAGAACCGGAAGGTTGCTGTAATTGGAAGACGGGTACAGGAAGAGATGTTTAAAACCGAAGAAAACCCGATAGGCGAATACCTCAGAATCAACGGCGTCTATTTCCAGATTGTCGGGGTGGTCAGTTCGCGCAAGAATGACAACGAGGCTATCCGCGACAATCAAAGCATCTACCTGCCATTTACCACAGTTCAGAAGACCTACAACTATGGCGATATCGTGGGGTGGTACTCGCTCACCGCGAAAAAGGGTTACAGCGTTTCCGACATCGAAACGCAGGCCAAAGCCCTTATGCGCAAACGACACAGCATCGACCCTGCCGATACCAGAGCAGTGGGTTCGTTCAATGTAGAAAACGAGTTTCTGAAGATGACGCGATTGTTCGCCGGGATTGCAGGCCTGATCTGGATTGTAGGAATCGGGACGCTCCTGGCCGGAGTTATCGGCATCAGCAATATCATGCTGGTGGTGATTAAAGAAAGGACAAAAGAAATTGGCATCCAACGAGCCATCGGTGCACGACCGTGGACCATTGTAAGTCAGATTATTACCGAGTCGGTATTTCTTACCACATTTGCAGGTTACCTTGGACTTGTGGCAGGTGTCGGCGTAATTGAACTGGTAAACAATGTAATGAAAAAGATGGGCGATTCAGCGGGTATGTTTAAAGACCCGTCGGTAAGTTTCCATGTAGCTGTATCAGCCCTCATCATTCTTATCATCGCCGGCGTGATTGCAGGCATTATTCCTGCCCGCAAAGCGGTAAAAATAAAACCTATCGAAGCCTTACGTTACGAATAAACAATCTCTTAATCGAGTCATATCCATGAAAACATTCTTTAAAATTCTGATCGGCGCTATCATCGTCATCGTATTGGTGGGAACCTTTGTCTTCCTGTACCAGAAATCGCAGAAAAAACCGGAGGTATTTGAAACCAGGACGCCGGAAATTACCAATATCATCAAGAAAACTGTTGCTACAGGCTCGGTGGTACCCCGTCGCGAAATTGAAATAAAGCCAAAGGTCTCTGGTATCATCGAAGAACTGTACGTTGAACCGGGCCAGATGATTAAACGGGGTGAAAAGATTGCCCGTGTAAGGATTATTCCCAATATGGTGAGCATGAATGCCGCTGAATCGCGCGTGAACAGAGCTAAAATAAATCTCGAAAATGCCAGGACAGAATATGACCGTTATTCAGATTTGCTAAAGAACAAGGTGATCGCCGTCTCGGAGTTTCAGAAATATGAGCTCACCTATAAAACTGCCCGGGAGGAGCTTTCCGATGCCGAAAACAATCTGGCGCTCATTAAAGAGGGGCAGACCCGTAAGTCGGGTGAAACCACCAACACCCTGGTTACCTCGACGCTCGACGGCATGATTCTGGCCGTTCCTGTTGAAGTAGGTAAATCGGTGATAGAAAGCAACACTTTTAACGATGGCACCACGGTGGCCACCATAGCCGATATGGGTGAGATGATCTTCAAAGGAAAACTCGATGAAACCGAAGTTGGAAAAATCAGGGAGGGAATGCCGCTCATTCTAACCATCGGGGCCATTGACAACGATAAATTTGATGCCATATTGGAACATATCTCCCCGAAAGGGGTGCTGGAAAACGGAGCCATCCAGTTTGAGATCAAGGCAGAGGTAAGGCTAAAAGTCGGGCAGTTTATCCGTTCAGGTTACAGTGCCAACGCCGACATCGTGCTGGAGCGGCGCGACAGTGTAATGGCCATATCAGAAAGCCTCCTTCAGTTTAAAGGTGATTCGTCGTTTGTAGAAGTTGAAACCCAACCGGGCATATTTGAGCAACGGTTTATCAAAACCGGCCTTTCCGACGGGCTCAACATAGAAGTACTTTCGGGGTTGAATAAAGACGATAAAATCAAACTGATTAAGACATTCAGCACCCAATAACAAAAACCTATGTTATAACTGAAAGCCTGCCGATAGCTATCGGCAGGCTTTGGCGTTGGTTACCGGGAGCATTTTTTTAGCAGGGAATCATTTCAAAAAGCTTACTTGAATTTAAATTCGGGTTGAAAATTTCAGCGGAGGGGTATGTGCGGAGTTATACCTTCTTTGGTTAGTATTTGAGGCCTGTTTTGAGAGTCTGTTGAAGTTTCAGCTCACTTGGGACGTTATGGTCTGCTGTAATAATTATATCGTTCCCGGTTGTTAAATTTCCATCAATTTCAGAGAATATCACAAAAGCCGGATGCAGTGCATTCCGGCTTTTGCAGGTTTGATGAAAATGTATCATTTTAGACCTTCAACCGTAGATTAACCGTAGATCAACCGTAGATCAACCGTAGATCAACCGTAGATCAACCGTAGTTTAAGCGTAGGTCTATCGCACGGCCAGGGTCGATTCACGATTAATATTAGTCTGATGTCCGATTTGTATTCTTTTAAAAGCATACCTATATCACACAAAGATTGTACCACGACAGGTTCTAATTTTTGATGGAGAGAAAAAAATAATTTTTTCTATGGCAATTACGTCGGGAAATGACAATGCGAACAACCAAAGTCTCCTGATAGCTATCAGAACGATAGTCATCGGGAGCTAAAGTTTTTCAATTACCGCGTTAATCTGTGAAAAACCGGGGCAATCTGCCTGTTTGAAAGGTGCGATTGAGAGATTTCAGGGCATCGCACCTCTTTTACCTGTGCCGCGCACAAATCACCATGAAGAATACAGGGCTAACCGCCTTATTATAAAAGGAAAATCAGGGGCATAGCCCCGGCATCTTCGCAGAAATGCCCTAACGGCAAGGTATTATCCAACCAATTCGTTGTAAACCCTCAGGATAAGCCGTTCTTCCTCTTCGGTCATTGCCACGCCGCTTCGCTTCATCTCTCGGCGGGCTACCTCGATACCCTTATCGGCTCTGTAGACCTCGAAACCTTCAGCTCCTCCCCACGAAAAATCGGGAACATTAGCAGGCGGAAATCCGGCACCAAACAGATTACACATGATACCGATCACGGTACCGGCATTAAACATGCTGTTGATCCCCGTTTTGGAGTGGTCGGCTATGGTAATTCCGACGAACTGAAGACCCGTATTAACAGGTTCGCCATTGGCAAAGCTGCGGACTTTGCCGTAGTTGTTTTTCATATCGCTGTTGCTGGTACCGGCACCAAGGTTCACCCACCTGCCGATGACTGCGTGCCCCAGGAAGCCCTCGTGTAGTTTGTTGCTGTTGGAATGAAACACGGCGCCTGATACTTCGCCTCCCACCTTACATTCAGGGCCTATGGTTGTGCCTCCATAGATACGCGCACCGGCAGTAATCACGCTATTAGCCCCAAGCGTCAGGGGGCCTTCGAGCGAACAGTTCGGCATCACCACTGAGCCGGGACCCAGAAAGACAGGGCCATTTGAAGCATCAACAACGACCCCAGGCATCATTTCGACACCCGGGGAAACAAAGATATCATCAGCATTTAAAAGGTAAACACCGAGGAAATCCCTGCGTCCTTTCTCAGGTTTCAGGAGGTCGAGATCTGCCTGAATCTGTGAGGGGTTTAACCTGCCGATATCCCAACTGAATTCCAATAACAACAGGCCTTCATCCATTTCAATGATCTGCCATGTCTCGTCGGGATAGAAGTCCCAGCCCGCGGCACCCGGCATAAACTGTTCGCCATGTGTATCGTCGATGCAAGCAGCAATCACGGTACCCTGACAAAGAACCATACTGCCGGGAGTCAACTCCTTCAACTGCTCCAGTGTAGCGGCATCGGGAATCCAGCGGCCGTTGAGGAGCAACAGCGGGGCGATGGGCAGTTCATTCACAGGGATTACCGGATTTTGTATGGCGGTGAGCGGGGCAAGCAACGGGCGGGTAAACAGCGAAGCTGCAGGGCCATCCATTAAAAGTTCAAACTTATGACGAAGGGTCAGTACACCACATCGCAACTCAAAAACCGGCATCAGGCGAACCAGCGGATTCAGTCTTACAGAGAAGGGATCTTCAAACAGGGCGTATTGCATAGAATGGAAGATAAAGAGATGAAAACAAAGATACACATTTCGGCAGGTACACGCGAATTAACCTGCCGTGGAGGCATGTTTTGATCATCCATGTTTAAAGAGTATTTCATACCTTTGGCGCCAAATCACCGTACAATTAAATTTGACCATGAGCAAGAATACATCGATGAACCCCAACCCGCTGGTTCAGTATTTGAACAAGCCAGCAGAGGAGTTTACCAAAGCCGACATTATTAAATACATTGAGGACAACAACGTTGAGATGATCAACTTCAGGTATGCCAGCATCGATGGCCGTTTGAAAACGCTGAATTTTGTCATTACCAGCCGCGAACACCTCGAAACCATCCTCACTTGTGGTGAGCGGGTAGACGGATCAAGCCTGTTCAAGCACATCGAAGCCGGTTCAAGCGATCTGTATGTGATTCCCCGCTTCAAGACAGCCTTTCTGAATCCTTTCACCAAGATTCCCAGTATCGATATTTTATGTGCTTTTTACAACAAGGATGGGGCACCTCTTGACAGTGCCCCCGCATATATCCTCCAGAAAGCTCACAACGTGTTGAAAGAACGGACCGGTTATTCGTTCGAAGTTATGGGCGAACTTGAGTATTATATCATCAGCAAGAAGGACGACCTGTTCCTGGCCGACGATCAACGGGGTTACCACGAATCGGAGCCATTCGCGAAATGGGCAGAATTCAGGCGTGATGCCATGCTCTACATTGCCCAGACAGGTGGTCTGATCAAATATGGACATTCCGAGGTGGGAAACTTTACCCTCGGCGACATGGTTTATGAGCAGAATGAGATCGAGTTCCTTCCGACTACACTGGAAGATGCAGCCGATCAGCTATTGATTGCAAAATGGATACTCCGTCAGCTCGCATACAGGCATGGTGTTACCGTAACCTTTGCGCCCAAGATTACCGTTGGCAAAGCAGGCAGCGGGATGCACATCCACACCCGCCTGATGAAAGACGGCAGGAATGCCATGATCGACAACCGTAAGCTCAGCGATGTGGCTAAAAAGGCCATTGCCGGCTATCTTGATCTGGCTCCTTCGCTGACCGCCTTTGGCAATATGAATCCGACGAGTTACTTCCGGCTGGTTCCACATCAGGAAGCGCCCACGAATATCTGCTGGGGCGACCGCAACCGCTCGGTATTGGTACGCGTTCCATTGGGATGGACCGGCAAAGCCAACATGATCAAAGATGTGAACCCATTGGAATCGGACGAACAATTCGACCACAGCATGAAGCAGACTGTTGAATTCCGTTGTCCCGATGGCTCGGCTGATGTTTATCTGCTGCTTGCAGGGCTTACCGTGGCAGCCCGTCATGGTATCGAAATGACCAATGCACTCGAATATGCCGAAAAACGTTATGTTGATGTAAACATCTTCGATGAAGCCTATAAAGAAAGGCTGAGTTCGCTGGAACAACTTCCGGTATGTTGCGCCGATTCAGCCGATCAACTCGAACGTCAGGCAAATATCTATATGGAATACGATGTTTTCCCGAAAAGCATGATAGATGGCGTGATAAAGTTATTGAAGTCGTTCGGCGATTCCAACCTCCGCCAGGAGATAGCCGGGAATAACGAGGCCATTCTTTCGCTGGTGAACAAATATTTCCACTGCGGTTGATGCAACCGTCCATGAAGTAATGAAAAAAAGCCGGATTTCTCCGGCTTTTTTTCATTCTGATCGAACGAAATCGCTTCAATTTTGTTACTTTTCCAGCACGAACACAAAAATTCAATAGCAATGACTCATCAATTACCGTCACTTCCATGGGCACCCGACGCCCTTGAGCCGCACATCTCCTCAAAAACCATCGAATTTCACTATGGCAAACACCATCAGGCATACGTGACCAACCTCAATAACCTGATACCGGGAACACCTTTCGAAAATGCCACCCTCGAAGAAATCGTCAAAAAAGCCGAAGGCGGAATCTATAACAATGGTGCCCAAGTGTGGAATCACACCTTTTACTGGAACTGTCTTTCACCCAATGGTGGAGGAGAGCCAACCGGTAAACTTGCTGAGGCCATCAAAGCCCAGTTTGGTTCATTTGAAACATTCAAAGAAAAATTCTCGGCTGCAGCCGCCACGCTGTTTGGCTCAGGCTGGGCATGGCTGGTAAAGAACGCCGAAGGCAAACTGGAAATCATTCAGGAGAGCAACGCCGGAAACCCAATGCGTCAGGGCAAGACACCCATACTCACCTGTGATGTTTGGGAACATGCTTATTACATTGACAAGAAAAACCTGCGTCCAGCCTATATCACTGCATTCTGGAACCTTGTGGACTGGAAAGCTGCAGGATCACGCTTCTGACCCGAAGAGAATCTTTAAAAGAAACGCCGCCATTCCTAACGGAATGGCGGCGTTTCTTTTAACATACACAATTTCATTGTATATTTGCGCCCCCATAACTGACCTATGCGACCGATTCAAAATCCGGAAAGAGACTCAGCCGATTACAATTGCTACGGGTGCGCTCCGCATAACCCGAGGGGTTTACAGATGGAATTTCATGAAGATGGCAACGAAATTGTCAGTTTTTGGAAACCACATCCCGATTTTCAAAGTTACAACAACATCCTTCATGGAGGCATTCAGGCTGCCCTGTTCGATGAACTTGCCTGTTGGATTCTGATGGTAAAAGCCGGATCGGCAGGACTCACGCAAAAGCTGGAGATAACGTATCACTGTCCCGTCTTCCTCACGAATGGTGAGATAACCCTGCGGGGCAGAATTGCCTCCCATGAAGGGCATCACGTTACGGTTACGGCCGAAATGACAGATGCAGCAGGACATCAGCGATCATCGGCATTAGTATCATTCTTGCTATATCCCGAAAAAATGGCCCGGCAGCGCTTACACTACCCGGGCCATGAAAAGTTTTCAGAGCAACCTGTTGATGGTTCTACTCCACAGTAACCGATTTTGCAAGGTTACGGGGTTGATCTACGTTACACTCGCGGTTTACGGCAATGTAATACGCCAGTAATTGCAAGGGAATAGTAGCCAGCAACGGGACGAGCATCTCCTCAGTTTCAGGAATTTCAAGACAGAAATCAGCAAGGCCCTTCACCGTTGTATCACCTTCGGTAACAATCGCGATGATACGCCCCTTGCGTGCTTTAACCTCCTGAATATTCGAGACAACTTTATCGTAAGTGCCCTTATTGGTAGCAATAACAACCACAGGCATTTCACGATCAATCAATGCAATAGGGCCATGTTTCATTTCTGCAGCAGGATATCCTTCGGCATGGATGTATGAAATCTCCTTCAGTTTCAGGGCACCCTCGAGTGCTACCGGGAAATTGTAACCACGCCCCAGGTAAAGGAAATTACGCGAGTAGGTAAATATTTTTGATATCTCTTTTACCTGCATATCGAGCTTCAGGGTTTGTTCCACTTTCTGCGGAATCATTTGAAGCTCGGCAATAAGCCTGTGGAAGGAAGCGGTATCGATGGTACCTCTGCGTCGTCCGATGGCCAGAGCCATCAGTGCAAGCACCGTAACCTGAGCCGTAAATGCCTTGGTTGAGGCTACACCAATCTCAGGACCTGCGTGGGTATAAGAACCTGCATGAGTAGCCCTGGCAATGGAAGAACCAACCACATTGCAGATTCCATAGATGAAAGCCCCTTTTGATTTGGCCAGTTCGATGGCGGCAAGGGTATCGGCAGTTTCGCCCGATTGGCTGATGGCGATCAGTATATCATTTTCGTTAATGATCGGATTACGATACCTGAACTCAGAGGCATACTCAACTTCAACCGGGATGCGGGCAATGTCTTCAAACATATATTCACCAACAAGCCCGGCATGCCAGGAGGTCCCGGCAGCAGTGATAATGATCCGGCGTGCATTAAGGAAACGGTCGAGGTGGTCGATAATGCCGGCCATGGAAATTATATCGTTGTTGTCGTTTACACGACCCCTTAGACTATCGCGGATGGTTTTAGGCTGCTCAAATATTTCCTTCAGCATGAAGTGGTCATAACCCTCCTTTTCAAGTTGGCTAAGGCTCATCTCAAGCCGCTGAATTTCGGGGTGTTTTTCCACATCGCGAATGGTTTTGACTTTTAGTGGCTTACCCCGCTCAAGTATGGCGATTTCCTCATCATCGAGATAGACCACATCCTTGGTGTATTCAACGATTGGAGAAGCATCGGAAGCAATCAAAAATTCATCCTTGCCGATACCAATTACCAAAGGACTTCCTTTCCGGGCGGCAATCATAAGGTTGCGGTCAGTTTTTGACAAGATCACGATGGCATAAGCCCCGATTACCTGACATAGTGCTGACTGAACTGCTTCCAACAAACCAATCCCAGAAGTCTTTTTGATATATTCGATCAATTGGATCAGGACTTCTGTATCAGTATTGCTTTGAAAAGAATAGCCATGTTGAATCAACTCCTCCTTTAGAATCGCATAATTCTCGATAATTCCATTGTGAATCAGCGCCAGTTCCTCCGATTGCGAAAAGTGGGGATGAGCATTCACATTATTTGGCTCGCCATGCGTAGCCCATCGGGTATGTGCCATCCCTATGGTTCCGCTGACGTCTTTATCCTTGATAAATTCCTCAAGATCGCTAACCTTTCCCTTCGTTTTATAAACCTTTAGCGTGCTGTTCAGAACAGCAATACCCGCGCTATCATACCCACGGTATTCAAGCCGTCTGAGTCCTTTGATAAGGATCGGATGAGCCTCACGCGGACCAATATATCCTACAATACCACACATAATTAATTGCTTTTTGTTATAATAGAAGAACTCCGGGCTTTGCAGTTTTGGAACGACACCTTACTGCATAAGCTTTGACAGTATCAGAAGTAAGGAAGTTGTTTGGTTATCAGGGAATTTTGGTAAAGAGGACCTGAATCTGCAACTTACTGCCGCTTATGGAGGGGTCAGAAGGATTTGCGCCGGCAAAAACCAGCCTGTTTCCCCTGACAGCTGCACTGGTAGCATAGAAAGCAAGGTGAGTGCTGGTATCTATTTCTCCGTTAACAATCGCCTGAACATAATGGGATATACGGAAAGAATAAGTACCATTTGAGAGATAGTCACCTCCAAAATAAGATGTCCCTTCATATTGGTCATCGAGATAGGTAATCGAGGAATCCGCTTCAACCTGCACCAATACCAATTTTTCAGGAGGACTGTATTTAGAAGATTTATCAAGGTTGGTAACTACAAGCCGTGCTTCGTTAATTGCATATCCTTTGGCACGAATGGCTGAGATGGCATCGGGGTCAATCCAGACATCTGTTCTGATACCTCCCATCGATTGCACATAAAGTTGGTCGTTACCAAGCGTAGTATCTTTGTTAATCACCTGTTGCCGTATAATTGGATCGGCTTCCAGGTAATTGTTGTGATCAAAATAATTATACCGTGCACAATAGCCATCAATGTCGAGTTGAAACACGAGACTATCTTCATCATCATTGTGGTAGTATATTTTCATGAAGGTCAGATCATCATCCATGTTTATGTACATGATTGACCCCAGTGAAGGAGCGGCAGGGGCTTCACAATCGATCATGATTCCGTTGATGTAGGCAGTAAATTTATCATTTGCCGAAAGATCATCAGCGCTGGTTGCAAGTATCTTGTCCATGAAGGCTTGGTCGGTAATGGCCATTCTGAAGTGAGGGGCATACTTCACAGTATCGATAGTAACACTATCAGTCGGGCGGGCGATGAAGGTTTTGGTACCCAACAATGCAGTCCCATGCGGGGTCATAGTGCTTGAATAATAGGCACTGTCGGTATAAAGCTGCTTATTCAGTTCGTATACATTAATAGTTTGTAATGCACTGCTATCGCCATACACACCATTGAATGCCATGGACATAACGATTGAATCTATGTGGGGATTAGTACCAAAGCTGTGACCCGTAGCCGACAACCGAAGCTGGGTAAAAATAGAAGCGCGGGTAATACCAAATTTGGGATCCCAGTAACTTCCCAGCAGACTTTGTGTAGTCTCATCGGTACGCAGTGAGCTTTCGACAACAGAATAAGCTCTGATTTTAAGCGTTGTATCGTAATGAAAGGTAAGGCGTTCAGATTCGGGTTGAATATCTGTTCCAATCTCTTCGGGTTTTTTGTTGCAGGCTATGGCAACGATAACCAGTGAAACAAGAGCGATTGATTTAAGACGCAGAATGACCGGGATGGTTTTGAGATTGTGCACGTTTAATCGATTGAGTCGTTAGTAAAAATGAGCGGACAAATGTAGTCAGGCTTCCTGATTTCCCAAAATACTATCGTAAAAATCATTGTATGCATCAACATAAGTTTCTTTCGACTGAAGACCAAGCACAGGCTTCTTCACTTCGTTGAGGTATTCAAGGATTTCCGGATTAACATTTTCGGTGGCAATAACCACACCATCGGAGAAATCAATGGCACCACACATCAGACTAACGTAGGTTCCCTTTTTATAGTGTTTCAAATCTTTATCAGTTATTCCCGGCATCTTCAATTTAGCACCGAACTCCCTGGCAAACTTAGCTGTAAATTCATCATCATAGATTGAAACAATAACTTTTGTCTGTCCGAACAAGGGATTATCGCGGAAAGCCCGCTTGATGTAAAGTGGTGTGAGTGAAGCAAACCAGCCGTGACAATGAATCAGGTCAGGGCTCCAACCCAGCTTTTTCACGGTCTCTATAGTACCACGGGCAAAGAAGATAGCGCGCTCGTCGTTATCTTTATAGAACCTGCCATTTTTATCAGTTATTTGAAATTTACGCTGGAAATAGTCATCGTTATCGATGAAATAAATCTGCATACGGGCTTGTTGAATAGAGGCTACCTTAATAATCAGCGGATGATCGGAATCGTTGATGATCAGGTTCATACCCGAGAGACGAATCACTTCATGAAGTTGGTTGCGCCGCTCATTAATCATACCGTAGCGTGGCATAAACGTGCGGATGTCTTTCCCTTTTTCCTGAATTCCCTGAGGAAGGTAACGTCCCATGGTGGCGATGGGGCTCTCTTTCAGGTAAGGTTCAATCTCTGATGCCACAAAAAGCACCTTAGCTTTGCTCATTTCTTAAGTTATTATGGGGAAGACATCGCCCGGACTAGTATTACAAATCCGTTATCTGAGGCTTTAGTCTACAATATACGCTCATTAACATCAGGTTAGTGTCAGCCGATAGGCATCCCCGTATTACAAGTCATGCAAATTTACTGATTTTTGACGACATAGCCGAAGCTTTTGGTCCTATAACCTTAATATTTATTAATTTACAAAACAAATTTTTAGGAATATTTTCGGATAAAATCTGTAGCTAAACTCCGTTAACAACTCATAAACAGACGACTAAACCGAAAGCACTTCACGCAGCACCCGATGAGACTTTATTTCACCTATCCCTGAAACCTGCAACTGAAAATACTCTATCATAAAGGCCAGGAGTGTACTACGTGTTCCTGATGGCAGCGAAAGTTCTGAAATTTCTCCCCGACAGCGTTCAGTAAGCATCTGAAATCCTTCAGCCCATTCGGCGGGGATGTAGTATCCATGTATTGCATGCGAGGTAAACCGGCCTTCCATCAGGTCAAACAGACGTTTGTCGGGGCTATAATTCATCAAGGGCGCAAAGCCCATCAGGTCGGCAAGCTGCATCATAAAAATCAGCGGCAAATCGGTCAGTAATTCATTGCCGGCTACCATCACCTTCGCGATGAAGTTTTCCACAAATTGGTAGAGGGGTAAATCGGCCTCCTGATGCCTGATGGTCTGGTTAAGCACGTCGGCTACAAAAAGTGCGACACTGCTTCGCAAAACCCCCGGAGCAGCAAGCAGCGGCGATGTAAGCAGTCGCGCTTCACGCATAGCATCCAATCCACTGTTTCCCTTTCCCCGGAAAGTCAGAAACTCCAGATGTGTCAAAGGTTGAAAGAGAACCCCGCCGGAGCTTTTCCGCCTTTGGCCACTCTGCCGTACCATAAAGCTATGCAAACCGTGCTGCCGGGTAAAGACCCTTACAACAAGACTTGTCTCCCCGTAGCGAAGCGCATGAAGCACAATCCCATCCTGTTTTTCAATTCGCTTTGTAGCCATTCTTCAAGATCAGGGGACAAATTTAGTGCTTTACGGCCATATCGAAGGGAAAGAATAACTGACCGGTAACTTGTGGTAAAACTAAAGCATATAAAAAGTCCGTTGCATTCTCAGCAACAGCCGTCATAACAGCTTTTACCCGGTCAGATGTACACCAAAGGCTTCACCTCTCCACGCATCACCATCAGGCCATTCATGGCCAGGGCTTCCATTTCATCTTCACCCGGGTAAACTGTCACCGGGGCAATGAATGAGACCATCTCCTTGATATAATTCACCAGATCAGAATTATGGGCGATCCCACCCGTCAGAAGAATTCCGTCAACATGTCCTTTCAAAACGGCAGCCAGACTGCCAATCTCCTTGCCAATCTGGTAGGCCATGGCATCCTGAATCAGCTTCGCCTTTTCATCACCATTGCGGGCCGACATCTCGACATCATAAGCGCTGTTGGTTTGCAGATGAGCCACCAGTCCGCCCTGACCCGTGATCATCTTCTTTACTTCATCAAGAGTAACTTTACCACTAAAGCAAATTTTGGCCAGCAAACCGGCAGGGAGGGTTCCGCTTCTTTCAGGCGAGAAGGGGCCTTCTCCATCGAGGGCATTGTTTACATCCACAACTTTCCCCTGCTTATGCACACCTACCGAGATACCACCTCCAAGGTGTGCTACAATCAGGTTCAGATCTTCATACTTCCGGTTGAGCGACCGGGCATGTGTCCGGGCAATGGCCTTCTGGTTGAGTGCATGAAAAATTGAAAGACGGGGCATTTCAGGCTGACCCGAAATACGGGCTACGTCCTGAAGTTCATCAACTACGACGGGATCGGCAATGAAAGCACGGGCTCCGGATATCGTTTTGGCAATATCGAGTGCAATCAGCCCCCCCAGATTGCTGGCATGCTCACCCAACACTGGATGAATAAGGTCGTTGACCAGGGAATCGTTTACCTCATACACACCCGAAGGAATCGGTTTTACGAGACCACCACGCCCCACAATGATGCCAATGGTATCAACCTCAATACCGGCATTTTTCAGTTCCGACATGATAATCTCTTTGCGAAACTGAAACTGCCCGGCAATGTTTGAAAATGGCTTCAACTCATCGGTAGAATGGCGCAGGGTCTTGAGAAATACATTCTTCGTTCCTTCATAAACGGCAATTTTGGTACTTGTTGAACCGGGATTGATTGCCAGGATTCTTTTTTCTGACATGGAATTGGTAGTTTATTCGTCGGCCATCAGGCACGACAATGCAATACAATAATATTTTGAATTTTCACTTTCAGAACGCGACATCACGACAACAGGCTTATCGGGACCACAGATCATACCTGCCAGTTCACCACCGGCAAAAAGCATCAGACCCTTGTAAAACGCATTACATGCTTCCAATGATGGAAACAACAAGACATCAGCCTGCCCGGCTATTGGTGTCGGGACCCCCTTAATGGCCGCGCTGGCGGGATCACAAGCCAGAAAAATATCAAGCGGCCCATCGACCAAACACTTCCCAAATTGCCCACGTTCTGCCATTTTACTCAGCAAAGCATAATCAATCGAATTGGGAAAATTGGGGCTGACCTTCTCAGAAGCACTAATCAGCGCCACTTTAGGTTCAGCAATACCAAACCGCCTTGCCATGGAGAGAGCATAGCGAAGCATCGCCTCTTTCTGATTCAGATCGGGAAAAGGCAACACAGCGGTATCAGTTATAAACATCAACTTTGGATAATCAGGAACCTCCACAGCACAAACATAACTCATCACCCGTCCCTTGGGCAAAAGCCCGGTTTCGGTATTCAAAACAGCTTTAAGAAACAGATCGGTATTCACCAACCCTTTCATCAAGACATCGGCCTTACCAGTCCTCACCATCTGCACGGCACAAGCTACCGCACAAGCATGGTCGCCGGCATCAACAATCCACGCAGGGTTGATATGGATACCCGCTGCAGAAGCTGTTTGTTCTATCGCACGACGATCACCTATGAGAATGGCTTCAGCAAATCCATCGTTTACAGCCCGCACAACAGCACCAAGCGTATTGGCATCTTCGGCTGCCGCAACGGCAATACGACGGGGGGCATCCTGTTTCAGGCGCTCGGGGATCTGGTTCAGGCGGGTGATCGGTTGCATGTTTGGGGTTTCTGGGTTACCTCCGGTGAGATCGCTTTTCTAAGACAATGTCGGCGTAATAGTAGTGCTTTCCGTCTGCATCAACCCTTACGAATAGCCAAAGGTGTTGGTTAATAATCAAAGGAGTCGGCTGATCAGGACAAATATAACCAATGTGAAATATAACCGGTAAATCAGCCTTAAAATGACATTTTCAACCTGTTCATATGCTGATAATCATCATGAAAAGGAAACCTTCAGTTACATATCATTCCAGGGGCAGGGAATTGGTTTACAGTTGACCTGAATCGGCCGGAATTATTTTGCAACGAGAGCTGCCAATGCGATTGAATATGTTTTCGTGAGAGCAGAATCGCCACGTGAAGAAAGGACGGCGGGGCATCTGGCTCCCATCACAACAGCTCCGAGTTCGCCTTTCGACAACTTGGTATGCGATTTATAGAAGACATTACCTGATTCAATATTGGGGAACAGCAAACAATCGGCATCGCCGGCTACATTTCCTCCAATTTTTTTAATCTGGGCACTCTCTCTGTCGAGGGCTACATCGAGAGCTAAAGGACCATCAACAAAGGCACCTTTGATTTGTCCACGGTCGGCCATCTTGGAGATGATTCCGGCATCGACACAGGCCTGCATTCCTGGAAGCATCTGTTCAGTGGCAGCAATCACTGCCACCTTGGGCTGCTCGATTCCGAGCGCTTTGGCTACCTGAATCAGAAAATTAGTAATAGCCACTTTTTGGCTAAGATCAGGTTGCGGAATGATAGCAACATCGCCAACAACCAACAACTTGTGGTAGCCTGCACTTTCGATTACCGTAACATGTGTGAGCACTGCTTTGGGAGGCAACATTCCGGCATCTTTGTTCAGGATGGCTCGCATATACTTGTCGGTGCTCACCAGACCTTTCATCAAAATATCACCCTCACCTTTCATGATCATTTCGACGGCCTTATGGGCGGCTTTCTGTTCGTCCGCTTCCTGAACGATCTTAAACTTTAAAGAATCAATACCTTCATGAGCGCAGACCTGAAGAATGGCAGCCTCATCGCCTACAAGGATACCTTCAACGATCCCAAGATCGATAGCATTACTGACAGCCTGAATGGTGTGACTGTCATTCGCAAAGGCAGCAATCAGACGCTTACGCGGTTTGGTCTTAACGACCTCAACCAATTGCTGGAGATTTATTATGGACATGGTGTGATTTTTGAATGATTAAGTTTTCAAATTACTGAATTGCTGACTCTAAGGAATCTCAGAATGCGACTGCAAAAATAGAGAATTTTGTGAAACGGATAACTATCAGCCAATCATCAAATCACCTTTATGCTTCATCACGCCTCTTCGCCCTTCGCTATTCAGTTAACGCACAACCATCACCTTCTCCACCAAAAAAAGTCCGGAATTATCGGAGGTGAATTTTACGAGGTAATTTCCCTGAACTGAGGCCTGCCACCTGATGGTGGCATCACCCGAGGTGGTACGCTGACTGAAAATCCGCTCACCGCCAAGGGTAAAAATCTCGGCCACACCCTGCTGTCCACCAGTTTCGATTACAACTATTCCATGTGATGGATTGGGATAAATCCTCAACCGGCCTGTTTCTGATGGATGGGGTGTATCGATACCTGTTCCGAATTTTTTTATCGCCAGGGTGTAGTCACCTGGCTTCAGATTACTTACCATAATGTTTCCGGCGAAGGACGTACCCTGCTTTGTAGCCGGGATCATCTGCCAGTCATGCCCTGCATCCGGACGGTAAAGGATCATCAGGGAATCGGTAGCAGAAACCAGCAGACTGTCGTCAAGATGAAGAGTCTTTGAATAAGAAAAGCGTCCGGTGGCATCAAAGCTTGGAGGGAAATATCCTTTTACCTGCCAAAACCTGAAATCGCTCAAAACCAAACCGTCGACTGGCACCTTTAGCGAATCGGGCGCAACCCTGTAATGGGTTACGTGTACTACAGCAGAATCAGGATTGGTGTTTGTAATAAGCCGGAAATAAGTGCCGGAAAAATCAGTATTTCCGGTTCCCTTGATCAAATGCTGATCGACAGTCATGGCTCCTGGAATGCGGATATCGGGATCAACTACTGTCCAACATGGTTTTGAAACCAGCGTAGCTTCAAAAGAAGCATATTCGCCATTCACCTCAACCGAAACGAGAGCAATCCTCCGACCCAATGAGTCATATAAGGCTACCGGCAGACGGTTTTGTGTAAAGAACCCCGGGGCATTGCGCAATTTCTGGTGGATAAATCCCTTCACGCCGTAGGCATTTCCATCAGGAATAATCTGCAGTGAATCGATCACGAAGGCAGGGAAGCCAGCATTGAAAACCCAGCTATCGAAGAACCCGGTCATATCAGTTCCTGTGTATTGAGTAAGAAAATCGCGCAATTCAGCCGATGAGGCATGCTGAAACTTTTTATTCTGCAACCATGTACGTATAGCCGGAAAAAACACTTCATCGCCCAGGTATGAACGTAGGGCATGGACAACCAATCCGCCTTTCTGATAAACAGTTTCGCCATAGGTGTATTCATTGGGAATTCCCACCAGCGCACGATAGCCATCATCAATGAGGTGGCACTGGCTGATCACGTCGCGGTGTTTCAGCTTCATATACTCAATATATGCTTCATCACCGTAAAGAATCTCCTGAGTAAGGTATTCATTAAAAACAGCCCATCCTTCATTAAGCCACATCTCCTCGGCGTTGATGCAGGTGACCATATCGCCAAACCACATGTGCGATAACTCATGGGCCCAAAGCCATTCATTTTCGGCACCCATGCTCCCGACCGGATAGGCTACATTGGCAGCATGTTCCATTGCCCCCTGGTTTGTTCCGCAAAAGCCAACGCGATCGAAAGGATAAGGCCCCCAGGCCTCCTCGAACCCGGAGAGAACACCCTTTAGGTTGACAAATAGATTTTTGACCTTTGTTGAATCAGAAGCCTTAAAATACAGCCCAATGGGGATATTACGCTCCGCTCCGTTGAAGGTATCATTCCGTGGCAGGTATTTCGAGACAGCCACTGAGGCCAGATAAGCCGGAATTGACTGCATCATGCTCCAATGGTGAGTTAGGGTAAAATCAGGATTCGTGTCAGTGGAAAGATGGATGCCACCACACACAGCGACCATATTGGTATCGGTGGTGATGTGATAGACATAGGTAGCGCGTTCATGAAATTCATCGATGCATGGAAACATTGCACGCCCATAGTTGTGCGGATTGGCCTCGAAAGCAATCCCAAGATTATAGGCCAGCCCATTGTCGAAATGAAAGCCGCCCCAGTTGTATGGCTCAATGGCAGGTGTACCATGGTACCAAAGGGTGACCTCACCCCATCCGTTGAGAAAAAGTGGTTCAGGCAGTTGGATTCTTATCGTATCACCCGAACGCTCTACCGACACCAATTGCCCATTGGTTTTAGCGGAGTCGACAGACATATTCAGCAGGTTAAGCTGAACAAGCTGAACGTTATCTTCGCGCGACTTCAGGGTTAGAACAGCCTTACCGTAGAGGATCTTAGAAGCGAAATTTCGCACATCAAGCGTAAGATCATAATGGGTAACCGTAATAGGCAACAGGGTTTGCGAGAAGGCGGAAGAATGACTGCCTGTCACGACAAAGGCAGACATAATGACACAAAGCAGGCGACTAATCTTCATGGTACCAGTTTTGGATGGTAATTATTCCCGATTAAAGTGCAAACGTAATAAAAAAGAGCCGATAACTCAATGGGTTGACTTGCATCATCCTGTTGTTCGATAGCGGACACATTCTGTTCGGTGCGGCACACAATATTACAATAAATGATTTGCGCGGGAGTTATAATAGGTTGTTAAACTGCAAAATATAAATATGGCATGTTTTTTAGAGGGGGAGTTGTAGCAAAACCAATAATCGCTGGAGAAACAAAATGTCGGTTGAGGTGTAATCTTTCATGATAAACTTCGTCACATGAGGGTAACAACTCAATCTGGACACAGAAATTTGAAGGCATATCAGGGTTTTCTCATACCGATTCATAAACTGGGAAATACTGTAATAAACATGAATTTCAACACATTATCTATTTTTCGTCGCAGCCTGACACTAATGATTGCAGGCACACTGCTCATTGCATTACCTGCCGTAGCACAGGAGAAAAAAACCTGGTCGCTGGAAGATTGCATCAATTATGCCCGCCAGAACAACCTCAACGTACGTAAACAGATGCTCAGCATCAGGGTAGCACAAGCCGATCTGTTGTCGAGTAAAGCCTCTTTACTTCCTAGCATTAACGGTAGTGCTAACCATGTTTACAATTGGGGACAGACCATTGACATGTACACGAACCAGTTTGCAACAGAACGGGTACAGTCGAACAACTTTTATATTCAGGGCAACGTCACCATTTTTAATGGTTTTCAAAAACTGAATCAGATCAGGAACAGTCAGCTAAATCTGCAGATAAGTAAGCTGAATGTTGAAAAGACCATGAACGACATTTCGCTCAATGTGGTCACATTTTATCTTCAGACGCTGTTCTATATCGAACTGGAAAAGACCACAAAAGAACAATGGGAGGTAACCAAACAGCAGGTTGAAAAAACCAGACGCATGGTTGAGGCCGGCACTATGGCTCAGGGTGAACTGTTTAACACTGAATCACAGGCTGCCACTGAAGAACTTGCCTGGGTCGAGGCACGGAACAACCTCAACATCTCATATCTTACACTGTCACAATTGCTCGACTTAAACAACATGCCCGATTTCACCATCGATATTCCTGAAATATTGCGTATTAATCTTACCGCGAACGTTCCGGAGCCTAAAGAAGTTTATGATTACGCCATCGAAAACCAGCCCGACGTCAAAGCAAGCAAAATTAACGTCGCCATGGCTAACCGATCATTAAGCATTGCCCGTGGTCAGCATAGCCCTACCCTCTCAATCGGGGGCAGTTGGGGTACTGGCTATTCGGGTGCCGCAAAGGAAGGATACAACGCCAAAGATGTTCTCGTTCCAATCGGTGAGACTGCAATCGGGAAAGAAACAGTGCTTGGATACGGTACCAGTTATGAATACCGTACCAAGAGTTTCAGTGATCAGATTCGCGATAATGAAAATAAGTCACTTGGACTATATCTTAGTATACCTATCCTGAATGGACTGTCGACACGCACCGCCATCTCAAAGGCTAAAATCGGAGTTGAGAATGCCAACCTCGACCTCGAGATCCAAAGCAACAACCTCAACAAAATTATACAACAGGCTCATGCTGACGCACTGGCTGCATTGCAAAAATTTACTGCTTCGCAGAAAAAACTGACTGCTGCAACAGAGAGTTTTCACTATGCCGAAAAGAAATTCAATGTGGGGATGCTAACAAGCATCGAATACAACGAAAATAAAAAGAACCTGAGCAAGGCTGAATCTGATCTGTTACAAGCCCGCTTCGATTATATCTTTAAAACTAAGATCCTCGACTTCTATCTCGGAAAAGAATTAACCCTGAATAAATAATTAACCCCTACGACCGTGCACGATGTGCCAAGCCATAAACCACACCGTGTCAAGTTATATCACAAATCCTCAGCTACCATGAAAAAATCAAGTAAGCGTAATTACATCATCATCGGCGCCATTGTCCTGATCGGACTAATCGTTCTCGCCCTGGTGAAACGCAATAACAAGGAGTTCACAAAGGTGGCCACCGAGAAATCGGCACTTCGCACCATCATTGAAACTGTGACCGCCAATGGTAAAATCCAACCTGAAACCGATGTTAAGATCAGCCCATATATCTCAGGCGAAATCGTCGAATTACTGGTTAAAGAAGGTGAAATCGTTACCCAGGGTCAGTTATTGGTAAAGATAGATCCCCAGATATACAAATCAACCCTGGAACAGAATGAGGCTCAACTGAATAGCCAGCGGGCCAATCTGGCGAACAGCCGCGCACAGATGGTACAGGTTCAGGCAAGACTTACCAATGCCGAAGTGACTTATAACCGCCAGAAAAAGCTATGGGATCAGAGAGTCATCAGCGACTCTGAATTTGAAACAGCCAAGACAAACTACGATGTGGCCAAAGCCGATCTGGAAGCTGCCAGGCAAAACGTAAAATCTTCTGAATTTTCAGTTACCAGTCTTGAAGCGGTTCTCCGGAAAGCCAGCGACGATTTCAAGAAAACGGCTGTATATGCACCAGCCGATGGAAAAGTTTCTCAGCTAAGTGTCGAAAAAGGCGAACGTGTAACTGGTGCTTCGCAGTTCTCGGCAGGAACCGAGCTCATGCGTATCGCCAACCTCAACAGCATGGAAGCCAGAGTTGAGGTAAATGAAAACGACATCGTGAGAGTAAAAATGGGCGACACCTGTCTGATTGAAGTGGATGCTTATCTTAACCGTAAATTCCGCGGGATAGTAACACAAATTGCCACCTCCGCTAATTCATCAACATCTTCTGGTGTAGATCAGGTAACCAATTTTGAAGTACGCATTCACATAGATAAGAATTCATATAAAGATCTTCTCTCAGCTGATCAACCCGATTTTTCACCCTTCAGACCGGGAATGTCGGCAAGTGTGGAAATCCAGACACAAACTGTTAAAAATGTGGTGGCAGTACCTATCCAGGCTGTTACCACCCGCGAGGACACAACTGGAAAAAGGGTTCGCCGGGCTATAAAAGAGGATGGAAACTCTGAGAATGAAGATTCCAAAAAAGTGTCGACTGAGACATTCAAAGAATATGTGTTCGTTTATGAAAACGGTACCGTAAAACTACAGGAAGTTAAAACCGGCGTTCAGGATAACATCTGGATCGAAGTTATAACAGGTCTCAAATCCGACGTAGAAGTTGTTTCTGCTCCTTATCTGGCTATTTCAAAAGACCTGAAAAACAACGACAAGGTTGAAAAGGTCGAAAAAGACAAACTCTTCGAAAAAGACAACAAATAAACTTAATTGCCTGATATTAAAAAGCCGCTGAAGTCCTCAGCGGCTTTTTGTTTTATTGCTATCCGGCACATCACAAAAACCCCGGCAAAAAGTTAATGGCCAAAAAAGAATGAAGTATTGAGCTATTGAGATGGAGACATAAACATAAACAGCCAGCGACAAATGATCATGAATCAATAATACGCCTATATCCGTTGAAGTCTTCGGGGCGATATGGCAGACTGTCAACTGCTATCACACTATTAATCACTACACATCAACTATATATAAGTTCATCCGATAGTTTTATCTACCTTTGCCGCGTTTTTAAAATCCAATTACAACAATGCCCGAAATATCTATTTGGCTGCGTACCACGTGGTTGGTTGTCGTTGTGGCAGCCCTCATCATTGGTGTAACAGCAGAGAGATACAAGTCACTGGTTGCAACTGCGGCGCTATTTATCAACGGAATCATCACCACAATCCCGGCTGTTATGGCACTGGCTGGTCAGGGAAGTGATGCATCCCTGAATGCAGGCCTGCTGGTTGGCGAGATCGGATTGCGCATCGACGGATTATCCGCATGGTTTATCCTGATTGTGAACTTCACTACGCTGATGGGGGCCATTTATGGCATTGGTTACATGAGAAGTTATGCGGGTGAATCCCGGAAATTATCGCTTCACTGGATTCTTTTCGTGGTGTTCCATCTGTCGATGGTATGGGTATGCATAATTCAGAACAGCCTGGCCTTTCTTATCGTGTGGGAGATCATGTCGCTGAGTTCGATGTTGCTGGTTATCTTTGAACACCACAAGGCCGAAACCATCAAAGCCGGAATCAATTACCTTATTCAAATGCACATTGGAGTTACACTGCTCACTGTCGCCTTCCTTTGGGTGTACTTCAATCAGCATTCTTTCGATTTCAACGCCATAGGTATCTTCTTCCGCAACAAACCATCAATCTGGCTCTTCCTGCTCTTTTTCGCAGGTTTCGGTATCAAGGCAGGCTTTATCCCCTTCCATACCTGGCTCCCCCATGCACATCCTGCAGCACCTTCACACGTTTCGGGTGTCATGTCAGGCGTGATTGTCAAAATGGGTATCTACGGTATCCTGCGGATCGTGACCCAAATTGACGCTGCACTTATGCTTCCGGGTGGCGAGGTCGTTCTTACCTTATCGGTTATAACTGCACTCTATGGCATCATCAATTCAGCCATCCACCGCGACATCAAAAAGATGCTGGCCTTCTGTACCATCGAAAACATTGGAATTATCGGAATTGGTATTGGCGTCGGCATGATTGGTCAGGCAATACCTAACCCCTGGATGATGATGGCAGGTTACGGCGGTGCACTCATTCATACGCTTAACCACTCACTTTTCAAGTCGCTGCTATTCTTTAGTGCAGGCAGCATATACTCCGTGACCCATACACGCAACATGGAGCATCTGGGCGGCCTGATCAGGAAAATGCCCATTACGGCTATTATCTTCCTTGTCGGTGCAATGGCCATAGGCGGGTTACCCCCTTTCAATGGTTTTGTCTCCGAATTTATCATCTATATGGGACTCATTGAAGGAATTCAGGCCCAGGCCCCCGAAATCAGCACCCTAATGATGGTAGGGTTAGCCGGGATGGTAATGGCTGGTGGCCTTTCAATCATCACCTTCACGAAGACTTATGGTATTGTATTTCTTGGTACTGCCCGACGCGAGTTGCCTCATGAGCCGAAAGAAGTGTCACCGGTTATGTGGCTCCCCGCCATGGTGATCATCAGCGTAATGCTGGCCATCGGACTCTTCCCGGTTTTCCTGTGGAAGCCGGTAATCGTTGTTGTCGGCTCTTTTGGTCCGGTAAGTATGTTCGTTCCCGGGCTCAGTCTCCTGACCAGTCTTTCCCAGATAATGTTCGCATCGGGCGGATTTATTTTGCTGGTAGTGATTATCCATTTCCTTAGAAAAATTTTAACCGCAAATGTTACTAAAGAGGTTTCCCCGACCTGGGGATGCGGCTATGTAGCACCCGAATCACGGTTGCAATACACCGGCAAATCCTATTCAAAAAGCCTGGCCAAGCTATTCAGTTTCATTGCTATCGAAGAAAAGACCTACAAAGAAATATCTCAAAAAAACATCTTCCCTCGTCAGCGGGTGTTCTCATCTCGCTATCCGGAATTCTTTGAGACCCATGTTATCGAAAAGGGAATCAACCTATTGCTTAGGTTTTTCAACCTCTTTCTGTTCATTCACAACGGCCGGGTGCAATCGTATATCCTCTATGGAATTCTATTCATCGTCGTTGTGCTGGTCAGTACGATGTTTAATATGTTTTAACCATGCTGATCATAATTATCATATTGCTGGCTCCTCTTTTAGCCTCATTCACCCTTGTCTCAGCCAGAGAAAAGTACAAGGGATGGATTGCGGCCTGTGGCGTAGCGGTAAGCGCGGCAATGACTTCCTTTCTTGCCGTGAAGTCGCTGATGGGCGAAACATTTCAGTACATTATCGACGGTGGAACTGTTTTTGGTTATATCAGGCTCGAGGTTGACCCTCTCTCTGCCTGGTTTCTTCTTCTGATGAACTTCACCATGCTCACGGCAGTCCTCTATGGACATGGTTACATGAAGGCGTATAGTGGGCAGAAAGCCAATCTAAACCTTCATTGGATCAGTTTTCTGTTTAATCATGCTGCGATGAGTAGTATCTACCTTATGCGTAACAGCCTCGCCTTTCTGGTAGTGTGGGAGGTGCTGGCTCTCACAGCTTTTCTTCTCATTATCTTCGAACACCACAAGATGGAAACCCTGAAGGCAGGCATTAACTATCTTATCCAGTCACATGTCAGCATCGTGTTTCTCATGGTAGGCTTTCTGTGGGTATCAGGCAGCCAGGACAACTACGATTTCAATGCAATCACGATATACTGCAAACACACGACCTCTGCTGCAGGGGTCTTGCTCTTCATCATATTTTTGATTGGCTTTGGACTAAAAGCGGGATTTATCCCGTTACACACATGGTTACCCTACGCCCACCCCGCTGCCCCGGCACATATATCGGGGATGATGTCGGGGGTGATCATTAAATTGGGTATTTATGGCATAATGCGGGTGATGCTCCTCGAAAGCACCACCTGGCTTACCATCGGCTCCATCATGCTCATCCTTGGCGTATTGTCGGGACTCTATGGCGTGATGCTCGCCATCATTCAGCATAACCTGAAACGACTGCTTGCTTACCATAGTATCGAAAACATCGGGATCATCGGAATCGGAATGGGCATCGGATCGATCGGCGTGGCTAACGGAAATGCACTGGTGGGGCTTGCCGGCTTCAGCGGTGCCTTGCTCCATGTATTAAACCACTCGCTATTCAAATCATTGCTGTTCTATGGTTCGGGAATCGTGTACCAGGCAACTCACACGTTGAACATCGACAGCATGGGCGGGCTCATCAGACGGTTACCCAAAACAGCCTTTCTTTTTCTGCTGGCCGCTCTGGCCATCACCGGATTGCCACCCTTTAATGGATTTATCAGCGAATTTCTAATCTACACAGGCCTTTTTCAGGCTATTCACTCTGGCGAATTCAGCTATACTACCCTTTATATTCTCTCTGTTGTTGGACTCGTCCTGATTGGAGGACTCGCCCTTCTGTGTTTCACCAAGGCGTTCGGGATCATCTTTCTGGGCGAACCACGCAGCCACTATCACCAAGATTCTACAGACCCCCGCGATGGACGTCTCATCCCGCTGTATGCCATAGCTGTGTTGATTATCCTCATCGGACTGGCACCCCAATACTTTCTCATGGCGCTGATGAGACCGGTGATGCAATTCACAGGACCGTTGGCACTCCCCACCTCCATTCCATTGGTTAACGTGATGCAGCATGTAAGTATGGCGGTCTGGGGTTTCATTATACTGACAGCCATCATCTGGTTCATCAGAAAACTGGTGACCCGTTATGCCCCATTGTCCAAAGTGCCAACATGGGGATGCGCTTATCCGACCGCGAGTCCAAAGTTGCAATACACCGCCTCATCATATGTAAGGAGTTACCGCAAACTTGTTGAGGCAGTCCTCATGATTACCCGCCATCGTCCGCATATCGACACTGTCGTACCAGAAACTGCTCACTTCTCGACCCATTCATACGACCGTCTGGAGAACTCCATCATCGACATCCCCATCCGTAAGGTGAAAGGATTTATTGGCAAGTTTAACTTCCTGCAGAATGGCAGTGTACAATTCTATGTACTTTATGGTATTATTTTCATTTTTATTATTATCGCCATTCCCCTCCTCATCGAAGGTCTGGTGTTCGTGTATGAATTGATTAAACAATTATAGTCATCTGTTATGCTGAGTCTGATATTAATTATAGCGGCCAGTTTCGTGTTCACGGGCATCATCATCCGCACCAAGAGCCTCGCCTCAGGGCGAATGGGACCCGGAATCATGCAGCCCATGAAAGACATCTGGAAACTGCTTCGCAAGGGGAGTGTATATAGCGAGACCACCAGTTTCATATTCAAACTGGCGCCTTTGGTCTATTTCGCCTCTGTTGTAATGGCCATCCTGTTTATCCCGTTTGGTAACCAGCGCGGCGTGCTCTCGTTCGACGGCGACTTCGTGTTCTTTGCTTATGTGCTGGCTCTTGGAAAATTCTTCAGTATCATTGGAGCACTTGATACGGGCAGTAGCTTTGAAGGGATGGGCGCCGCACGCGAAGCCCTCTATTCAATGCTTGTCGAACCTGCCTTCTTCCTGGTTATGGGATCCTTTGCCCTTCTAACCGGATACACCTCTTTTTCCGGTATCTTTAGTGCTTTACACTTCGGATCGTACATCTCCTACGCCATCGGAGTTCTGGCCTCCGGGATACTAATGGCGCTCGCACTTATCGAAAACAGCCGCATGCCAGTAGACGACCCTAAAACCCATCTTGAACTTACGATGGTTCATGAGGTAATGATCCTCGACAACAGCGGTTTCGATCTGGGGCTTATCATGCAGGCAGTCAACCTAAAGTTCGCTATGTATGGAGCACTGGTAGCCAACCTATTTCTCACCAGGGGCTACGAAATCTACTACTCTATTCCTATCTTCATCGGGGTACAAATCCTCATGGCTTTTGCCATCGGTGTCCTTGAATCGTTTTGGGCTCGTTTCAGGATGAACCACAACCCCCAGTTTATTTTGATGATCACATCGGTATCGCTCTTTATCTTCCTGGGTGTACTGCTGATGCTTGGTAAAATTGTCTAACGAATTACCCAATAAGCCATGTCAGATATTCTACTAATCTTGTTCTTAATCACACTTATCTATATCGGCGTTGCCAACCGGTTATTCACCTATATCTCGGTATTGGCCATCCAGGGGATATTGCTCTTCGGCATTGCCTTCATCGAACTCATCGAGATCAATACCCTGAACCTTATCTTCGTGCTGCTCGAAACCATTGTTTTTAAAACCATCGCCATCCCCTTCTTCATGCGCCGGGTGATTAAACGTAACAATATCAAACGCGAAGCAGAGCCCTTCATCTCGAATTTCGTCTCGGTGGTCATCATCACCGCCATCATTCTGAGCTCCTTCCTGTTATCGAACACACTTCACGACAAGCACCTGCAAAAGATGTTCTTTGTTGTGGCCATTTCAGCATTATTTACAGGCATGTACATCATCGCCAGCCGACGCAAAGTCATTACGCACGTGATGGGGTTTCTTATCATCGAAAACGGTGTCTTCATCCTCTCTCTGGCTGTTGGCAATGAGATGCCTATGCTGGTTAATACCGGCATTCTGCTCGACATCTTCGTCAGCGTACTGTTGCTTGGCATCTTCGTCAACAAAATCGGCGACGTGATCAAGGACCATGATGTTGATTTTCTTACTAACCTGAAAGATTAGCGATTATGATTGGAATATACTTACTTTCAGCCCTGATCATTGCCACCCTGCTATACCTGATTGATAGCATTGCTGTCAAACACATCCTCATATCGTTCTTCGTGGTCATACAAGCTGCTTACGCGTTGTATGCATACACCCACATGAACATAGCCGAACTGGAGTACTTCACCCCCGATGCACTCGGTGTCCTCTTTCTGTCGGTTGTTTCGATTATTACCATTCCGGCACTTATCCATTCCAGAATATACTTCATATACCACCCTTACCTGCCTCGTGAACAAGGGATGTACTATGCTGCAATGGTAATCCTTATTGCCGCCCTGAGTGCAGCATATCTGGCCAACCACATAGCCGTAACGTGGGTCTTCGTGGAATTAACCACCCTGAGTGCTTCGGCCCTGATCTATCATCGCCGTAATAATCTAACACTCGAAGGCACATGGAAATACATCTTCGTCTGCTCAATCAGTATTACACTGGTATTTATAGGAATACTGTTCCTAAGTATTGCCATTCAGGAAGAGGGACTTAAAGACCTCAGCTATACCGCCCTGTTGCAGCAGGCTCCTCACCTCAATGTCTTCTGGCTCAAGTTGGCTTTCCTATTCATCTTCACCGGATTCACCTCCAAAGTTGGCCTTGTACCAATGTACACCGCCGGCATTGACGCCAAAGACAAGTCGCCTCATCCGGCCGGTGCCTTGCTGAGCAGTGTGCTCATGAATATGGGATTCATAGGAATTTTCAGATTCTACGAAATCATCAGCCACACCTCTATCCATGCATGGAGCAACAACATCATGTTCATTTCGGCAGGAGCATCGGTATTCGTAGCTACCGTTTATATGCTGAAAGTTAAAAATTTCAAACGTCTGATGGCATACTCCAGCGTTGAACACATGGGACTTGTATTTCTTGGACTGGCGGCAGGTGGCATAGGCGCCTATGCCGCTATCCTCCATCTTGTACTGCACTCGTTTGCCAAATCTTCCCTATTCTTACAGTTCGGGCAAATGAACCGTACCTTCAATAGCAAGAACATCTATGATATGGGTGACTATTTCCGCCTCAACCCATCAGGTGCCATCCTGTTGTTGCTCTCGTTTATCACCGTAACCGCCATGCCGCCCTCGGGCATGTTTATCAGCGAATTTCTGCTTTTCAGGTCGCTGTTTGAAGCCCATCTTATCTGGCTGATGGTCGCTGTGCTCATCCTTCTGACATTCATCATCTGGTCGTTCGGACGGAATGTCTTCAAGATACTATTCATCAAACCGGTATCATTCGATGAATCAAAATTCAAACGAATTCCCCCAGCCGAATCATTATCACAATACCTCTTACTGGCTGTAGTCCTCTGGTTTGGGTACTACCCCCCGGCGCAGCTCATCGATCTCATCCAGACCGCCATTATCAATCTTCCACAGTTGCCATGAAGAAATCTATTGAAATAAGAAATAACCAGCCAGTGGCGCTGGATGCCATTCCGGTTCTCGGCTATACCGATTTTCTGGAACATAACACGGCATTGATGGCTCATAAAGACTGGCACTGCATCAACTATTTCGGTCAACCGGTCAATGGCCTCATCAGGCTGATCTGCTGCATGGCTAACGATAACGCCCGCACCATCCATGTGAATGTTGCCTTAGTCAATCAGTCCGACCAGCTTCCGTCGTTTACCCGCCGCCATTTCTCTTTTCATATATTCGAACGCGAAATACACGAAAGCCTCGGAATACATTACACCGACCACCCCTGGCTGAAACCGGTACGCTATCCCTGGTACCGCGCAGACCTGAATCAAAAAATTGAAAACTACCCTTTCTATCATATCGAAAGCGAAGAACTGCACGAAGTGGGTGTCGGGCCTATTCATGCCGGCGTGATAGAACCCGGACACTTCCGATTCATCTGCAATGGCGAACAGATACTCCACCTCGAGATCCATCTGGGATTTCAGCATCGCGGCATCGAGAAGCTAATGATCGAAAAGAAAGACCTCCTCAGCCGCACCATTCTGGCTGAATCTATTGCCGGAGATACAGTAGTCGGACACACAACGGCATTTGTCAACCTTTGGGAGAGTCTCAGCGGCTTCACGCCTTCGCCCGATCTCGTACAGGCACGTACTCTGGCGCTGGAGTGGGAACGCATTGCCATCCATTCGGGCGACCTCAGTGCAATCGCCACCGACATCGCATACCAGCTTGGGAGCAGTGTCTTTGGAAGATTACGAACACCCATCATCAACGCCTTCCAGACATGGGGCGGCAACAGACTCGCCAAAGGCCTCATCCGGCCTTTCCGCAGCAGATTTCCTTTCGACGATACTCTGGCTGAAAACTTCTCAAATGTCCTCAACGCTTACTGGCCCGACTATACAGAGATGTTCGACCGCATGATCGATCTCCCTTCGGTGCTGTCGCGTCTGGAAAAAACCGGGGTGGTAACACGAGAGCAGAATCTTCAGATCGGCGCTGTAGGGATGGCGGCACGATCGGCAAACCTTGAACGCGATGTAAGGAAGAGCCATCCGTATCTCGGTTACCACAACATTAATCATACACCGGTATTAATGCCCCAGGGTGACGTTTATGCCCGAACACAAATACGGGACTCGGAGATCAGGCAATCGATAGGTTATGCCCGCACTTTGATGCAGGAAATGCCCAAACCCTCTCCTCAGAACACAACAATTAATCCACCGGCTCCCAACACGCTCATTGTTTCTTTGGTTGAAGGATGGCGTGGTGAAATCTGCCATGCCGCCATCATCGGCGATGACGGTGATCTGGCCCTCTACAAGATCAAAGATCCCTCAATGCATAACTGGACCGCACTGGCACTGGCCGTACGCAACAACGAGATATCGGACTTTCCTATTTGCAACAAAAGCTATAACCTTAGCTATTGTGGCTTCGACCTGTAAAAGATTAAATCGACTTACCAATGATTCCGGAACTCAAAATATTATTCCATCAGGGGAAACAATATATCCCCGATGTCACCACAGTGGAAGTGCCTGGCATCTTCAGCGGACGCCCCGTCATCAGCACCTTGCCAGTTGATATTACTGCACTATGTGCCGTCTGCCCCACGCATGCCATTAACGCCGATCCTGCAGTAAGCATTGATCTGGGAAAATGCTTGTTTTGTGGCGAATGTGCCGATCGCTTTCCCGAAAAAATCAGGTTCACAAAGGACTACAAGTTAGGCTCCAATTCTCGTGAAAAGCTAATCGTCCACGAAGGTATTGACCAGCCTGTTGGCTTCGACCCTGCTAAGATTCGCGGGGAGATTACACGCCTGTACGCAGGTTCACTCAAACTAAGGCAGGTATCTGCAGGAGGCGATAACAGTTGTGAATGGGAACTGGGTGCAGCCGGTAACGTCAACTTTGATATGGGCAGGTTTGGAATAGAATTCGTGGCTTCGCCACGCCATGCCGATGGCATCGTCATCACCGGCCCTATCAGTCAAAACATGGCCGAACCACTGCAAATATGTTACGATGCAACACCTTCCCCAAAAATCATCATTCTGGCAGGCGTTGATGCCATCAGCGGTGGCATCTTTGATAACAGTCCCGCTTTAGATCGTACTTTTCTGAGTAAATATCCCATCGACCTGTACATTCCCGGCAATCCAATCCACCCCCTCAGCTTTATCAATGGCGTGCTGGGGTTACTAAGAGCAGGAAAGAAAAAATGACTGTGATTAGTCAAAAAAGGAATCGGGTAACCGGCTCTCCTATAAAAGAAAGCCAACATGTAAGTCCATAAACAATCTATGTTTCCGGGCTCCGGCTTCTTCTTACGCAGAGTCATTATTCAACCATCGGCACCCAGTAGCTTTACCCAATATCCCCACTTGTACAGGCTGCCCCGAAAAATCAGACAGCAAACAGTAAATAGCAAACGGCCGCCCTACAAAATCTGGACGGATACATTACTAAACGTCCCTTCGGAGAAAGTAATTTTATTACCGTTGATGTCTTGAACAACAAATGAGAACGTTCCACTGACAAGACTATTGGTCAGATTAAATTCAGAGATGGTGACCGATCCTTGTGGTTCTTCCAGAAAAATGGTATTGTATGAAGCAGTTGTACCAATGCTGTATCCGCATGCAGCAGATTTATCGCTATTATCAACCGGATAGGTGCGGGCTGTGTGTCCATAAAAAGTGATGGTAATCATTTTTAACGCGGCATCAGTCGCGCTGACCACAACAACATCCTCCGTTTCATTATAGAAAGCTGAAATTATGTTAGGGGTCCACACTATTCCGTCAGTCTTCACTGAAAAACTTGTTGTTGGGACTTCAGGGGTTTCTGTTTTTTCATCCTTACTGCAGGCAGTTGTTATAATGATCGCAGCGGCCATAAAGGCCATAATCAAGATTCTCCTCATTGGTAACTGTTTTAATGTTGAGACGAAATGAACCAATTATACCCAACAAATATAATGACTAATTACACACAATCCTCAACAAATAATAAAACCATGGCAAGTTAAAAACAATTCCAGATTTATCACACAGATAATCAACTGAAGGATCAAAAAATGTCACTCCTGCAATCGCAATAATCCCCAAAAAGTCAATCTCGGGACATTACCCTGTTTACAAATAATATGCTTTTCACTCAAATTCCGGCTAAACCCAGAATGGCACAGGCAGCAATCTGATCTTGAATGCCGTTATAATCGTCACAGTTCAATAGCCGATAAACACGAATCACGATCACAACTAACTACAAGTCAAACAACTATACAGGCTGAAATCATATTGATCAGTTAAATAATTAACTAATATAGTGTTTCCGAATGCCGGAGCCATACAGTTTGTACCGACAGCGGTAAGAGCCTATAGATTATGTTCAGGTTCAACAGTAAATATGAGAGCAGATTCACACAAATCCCACATTATTCTAAAACAAAAATAGGAATTACCAAGACACTGACATACAGGCCTCAAACATAGCATCGGTTCGAAGTCGCTTCGAAGCGGCTTCGTAGCGCGTTCGTAGCTTTTTCGTTAATTTTCGAAACGACAACGAAGCGAAAACGAACCAGCCTCAAATGAAGTATTACTTTGGTATAACTCATGTAATAAAATGAGAGAAACAGATTTACTACCCGGAAAGCCAAATCAGTTTCGACCTAACATGATTCTTGCTTAGATGTATGCAGGCTGGTTTTGTCAAGCAAATACTATTGCGTTAATTAACTATATATTGTTAATGAGTACAGGAAAAGAGCTGTATGAAAAGACCATAGAGGAGGATGAAGGCTCCCGCGAAACAATAGTAATACAAGTGAACACAATCACCCGACTAATCAACAGACACCATCTATTGTAAAATGCCCAATTCTGATTCCCACTAAAAAAGCACATACATCAACCACTTGTATTACGATGAAGTCGTTGTGATTTTCAAGGAAAACGATGACAGAAATCAGACCGCTAAAGACTGATATTTTGATCTTCAACTGCGGCCAATGTGGAAGTATGTAATAAAAAAGGAATTCCCTGCAATTTATATGTGAAATTATTTACTTTTGTAGCCAGAACATCAACCCTATTTGCGATACGCCCTGAATAGACATCTATATCTCAAATAATCAGTTCAATACACGAAGTACATTTTTCAGATCTCTTTGAATGACAAGCCGTGAATAATGAATCCCATATTCAACAAAAACCAGATATCAGAAACTATGAGAACAATGACCAGACTCCTGCTACTCTCTGCATTTTTCATACTTCTTCTGCCCCGCTTAAACGCTCAGCATCGCGGGCAATTAAAATTAGGTATTACCGGGGGTGTAAGCTTACCCGGAGGTGATTTGCGCGATGAATGCAGCCAAGGCTTCGATGGGATGGCCACTTTCCGATATTTCTTCACCGATCGGTTTGCCCTTGGCATCCAATCGGGATTTGTGACGATGCCGGTAAACGAAATGTGGATCGAGTATTTCAGCCGTAATGAGTATCCTGAAAAAGAAGCATTAAGCATCAACTACCACTTCATACCCGTCATGATAACTGCCGACCACTTCTTTGCTCAGGAGGGAGTAAGGCCGTATATTGGTGCCGGCTTGGGTATGACTTTTTGGTCTGCCACTACCGACTATTTAGGAACCAAAACCCGTTCAGCTTTATGGTCTGATTTTGCCATTTGTGCCCACATGGGTAGTTTGTTCAAGTTGTCCAAAAAGTTTGACCTTGGCTTCAGTGCTGAATATCAAGCTGTGATTAAAAGCAGAGTTGACCTTGGATACATCACCCTGAATGGTGGCGTAATCTGGAATATGTAACATCAACATTTTGAATTCCGGCACCTGTCCCCCGAACACAATTACAAGGGGGTCTTCTGTTAAGCAATTATGGATATGAATTGGTCTGCAAGCGATAAAATAATTCATCCAACACTACCATTAACTAATCAACCTTATTCTTAAAACTAATCATTTATGAAAACAAAACTTACGCTATTGCTATTAGTTCTACACTCTCTGGTGATGCAAGGACAATCATGGGAATTTATTAACAAACTCTATCTCATCGATGCACAGGGTACCACCGATTCGGTGCTATTCGGCAACAACTATTCAGCGACAATTGGACTTGATACTGAATGGAATGAGCAGGACATATCCAATGTACCATGGAATAAACCGGAGATCAGATCAATTCATCGCACAAACGACTCTGTTGATTGCGTTTTTCGATACAATTTTTTGATCGATTTGTTTCCGGCAAATTATGATTTAAAATTCGATATGCGTCCAAGCGGACCCTATGTTCAGGAAGGTACCAATTTCGTTTTCAAATTAGAAGCCGAACACTACCCTGTTGAGATTTACTCAGACTTTAGTGATATGTACGAGAATAGTGAGTATAACTCATGGACATCAATTCTATTGCATAAAGACACATGTGGGTATAATACTCCTGCATTATGCTTGCCCGGGTACAATCATCTCTACACTATTACCGATTCAACTGAAAATTACATCACTATTCATCTTGATTTTGAGACTGGTATAAACGCATCAGAAGTTACAAATACCATTCTGCGAAGCGGGAACCCAACCTGTTCAACGCTCTTACTCGATTATAGCGGACGATTACAGATGTTTGACCTGAGTGGCCGAAAGGTATTTGACCAACAGGTTGAGCGATTGAAACCTGTCAATATAGCTCATCTCCCAAAAGGATGTTACCTGATTACAACCAACAAGATGAACTTCAAAATTATTAAGGCAGATCAACCGGAATAATGCCGCTCAGCCGTTAAAAATAATAGCTGCGAAGACTTCTCCCCGGCAATTATTATTTGTGCCTCAACGACAGAGAAGTAATCCCTGTTTTCTGAAATTGAACGATTGAGTCCATAACAAAGTGCTCCTTTTAAATTATTTTCCATTCAATAAAAATGAACCAATTCATCAGAGAAAGTGTTAGAAAAGTCCAAAAATGCATGGTGCCATTCAAAATTCTATCCAAAATGGTAAATTAAGCGGCTGGTAAATTACATTACCTTTGCGCTGCGCAGAAACAGTAAATACCTGAAGAATAAAAATTGTAACACAACACTCTTAGAGGTTTAATGATCAGAAAGATTAAACATACCTTGCCGGTACTGCTTCTGGTGGTATTCCTGATCCCTTCTGTCGTTAAACTTGGGCATCACCATCATCACGACAAGTGTAGCCACCACAGCAGCAGGGGCCACATGGAGTTTAAGGAAATCTGCGCGGTCTGCGACTTTGAGTTTTCGGTTTTTTCGTCAACCTTTGAAACCGTTGTTTTACCCGACGAACAACCTGTAGACAGCTACTTCAACAACTATAGGTTAAAACACTATTTCAACCACCCCCACTATTCCTTTTTATTACGTGCACCCCCATCTATACAGATTTAAATTGCGGCAAACCCATTGCTGACCATTCAAATTTGTTAAATCTTAATACGTAATAAAATGAAAAGAATAATTATCTTTTTCGTTATCCTATTGTCATACCCGCTCGTAAATGCACAAAACCAAATTACAGGCAGAATTACTGACCAGGATAACAAACCATTAATTGGGGCTACAGTATTTATCCATGAATTATATAAAGGAACAGTCTCCGGATCTGATGGAACCTATGAGCTATTGAACCTGCCGGATGGAAAGGTAAAAATCCAATTTTCCTTTATAGGCTATACCAACCGTATCGAAACGGTAGAACTAAGCGGACAGCATATAAAATTAGATATATCGCTTGTGGAAACAGCCATTGAAGCAGAAGAAATTGTTATTTCCGGTGGCTACAGCTCCACACAACATGATAACGCTGTAAAGATTGATGTTTTAAAGCTCAATATGGAAGGCACAAAAAGCACTCCTAACTTTACCGAAGTACTCACAAAAGTGCCGGGTGTTGATATGATCTCGAAGGGTAGCGGGATTTCCAAACCTGTTATCCGTGGTCTTTCCATGAACGACATACTGGTACTGAACAATGGTGTACGATTTGAAAACTACCAGTACTCAAGTCATCATCCGCTCGGAATTGACGAGTTCGGAATTGCTGATGTTGAGATCATCAAAGGCCCTGCTTCCCTGCTATATGGCTCAGATGCAATCGGAGGTGTAATCAACTTCATCAAAGAAAAGCCTGCCCCGATAGGAACCATCGTTGGTGATTATAACCTGCAGTTGTTTTCCAATACATTAGGAGTAACGAACAACCTGGGGATAAAAGGTGCATCAAAAAAGTTTTATGGAGGCATAAGGGTAGGACAAAAAACAAATTCTGATTTTCTTCAGGGAGGCGGCAGCTATGTCCCTAATTCAAGGTTTAACGAATTGTCGGTAAAAGCAGATGCTGGTTTTACAGATAAAATCGGAACATTTAAACTGATTTACAGTTTTAATAATCAAAAACTTGGACTCGTTGAGGATGAGGCAATCCTGGAAATCAAAGAGCGGGGAAGAACAAATGAGATCTTCTATCAGGAATTGAACACGCATCTGCTGTCCGCTCAAAACAAGTTGTACCTGGGAAATTACAAGCTTGACCTTAATCTGGCTTATCAGAATACCGATCTCATTCATTTCGGCGATGTCGGTGTTTATGAGATTCAAATGCAGCTCGCCACCCTTACCTATGATGTCAAACTACACCTGCCTTCACCTGAAAATTCGGAATATATCATTGGTTTCCAGGGATTCAATCAGGAAAACAAGAACCTCAACGACCGGGAGGTGAAACTCTTACCCGATGCAAAGACCGATAACTACTCGGCATTTGGATTAATACAGTTCAAAGCACTAAAGAAATTAATGTTACAGGCTGGCATTCGTTACGACAATAAATCCATTTCAACCCAGGCAATTGGATCGGTAACCGATACAGCGGCTTACCGGGCATCTTTGAACAAGTCGTACGGGAGTTTTAGTGGTTCACTGGGGGCAACCTGTAATCTTTCCGAAAACCTGCTTCTGAGGACTAATATTGCTGCAGCTTACCGCACGCCTAACCTGGCAGAACTTACCTCAAACGGGCAGCATGAACTGCGATACGAAACAGGTGACCAGAATCTGGTGCCAGAGAACGCCTATGAGGCAGACCTGAGTCTGCACTACCACAAAAACAACTTTACAGCCGATATTGCCGGCTTTTACAACATTGTAAATAACTACATTTTCATCGCTCCTACAGGAGAGATGACTTCAACTGGTATTCCGGTATTCAGGTACAAACAATCGAATGCTACCCTGTTTGGTGGTGAAGCAGGTATTCATTTACATCCCGAGGCTTTAAAATGGCTCCATACCGAAGCAACGTTCTCATCGGTCATTGGCAGGCAACAGAACGGCGACTACCTGCCCTTTGTTCCCGCCCATAAGTTTCGATTGGAGTTAAGGGGAGAAAAAGAGAAATTTCTGCAGTTGCACAAGGCATTTGCATCGGTAAACAGCACCACAGCATTTAATCAAAACAATGCCGCACCTGATGAGACAACTACGCCGGGCTATACACTGTTTGACTTCGGAATTGGTGCCAACCTAAAGATACAGAACCAGGAAATTTCATTCAAAATCAGTATCAATAACCTCTTAGATACAAAGTATATTGACCATTTATCAACGCTCAAGGAGGTGAACTACAATAATGCCGGCAGAAACATCACCTTCAGTATAAAAATTCCCTTTGGAATTGCAGATCAGTATAGAAACTAATCTGAAATAAAAAACCGGTTCACTTACCGGTTGACAGCACAGATGATTTACAGCATCATCCGGTTATCAGGGGTACCAGCATTTTGACGCATCACATCGGAGAATAACCATACCGACAGTTCCTTCGCTGACCATAGCAACATTCCCGATAGAAAACAAAGCTGGTATTCCTGACAACAGGATAATAATACCTTCATAAAAACAAATAAATAATAGTAGTGATCACTATGCCACACTATCATTGCCACCCGACTAACTGACCATTACCGGTCAGTATTTTCTTTCCACCAGGCCCAGAGTTACTCTGTGTAATTCGTCGGATTGACTGATTCCGGCAGGCAAGTTATCGAAGAAAGATTCAGAAATCTGGTGGAGTCGTTGAATTTCGGCCAGCGTAGCCTCCCGAACCCCCAGATCATCATACAAAGCACGTACTGTAGTAACCTTTTCAACAGGGCTGCTGATTGCGAAGGCCTGTTCCAACTCGTGCTGCTGCTTAGAATCAGCCAATTCAAAGGCCTTCAGGTAGAGGAAAGTTTTCTTGTTGGTAACAATGTCATTGCCGGTTTTTTTCCCAAAGAGAGCTTCTTCAGAATAAACGTCGAGCAGATCATCCATAAGCTGAAAAGCCAATCCGATGTTGATGCCGAAATCGTAAATACGTTCGGCTTCATTGGTATTGACATCAGCAATCAGTGCGCCTGTCTTCAAACTGGCAGCAAGCAGTACAGCCGTCTTCAGCCTTATCATCTTCATGTATTCATCAATGTCAACTACCTTCTGTAACTCGAAATCCATATCGAGTTGTTGACCTTCACACACCTCAATGGCGGTGCGGTTGAAAAGGTGAAGAATCTCCCTGATATGGGGTGAATCACAACGGATCAGCAGATCATAGGCAAGGGCAAACATAGTATCACCCGAAAGGATGGCCACGCTCGATGTCCATTTTTTATAAACAGTCTCTACACCACGGCGAATGGGAGATTGATCCATAATGTCGTCGTGTACCAGGGTGAAGTTATGAAACACTTCAAGACCAATGGCAGGCCATACAGCGCTTTGGATATCGGCACCATACATTTCAGCAGCCAGCATTAATAAAGTCGGGCGCAACCTCTTCCCTCCCTGCGACATAGCGTACCGTATAGGCTGATACAGCAAGGGGGGGGCTCCGTCAAGCGGTAATCGGGCTATGGTTTCTTCAATTGTCCGGCGGATCTGATCGGCGGTGTGTTTCATTTAAATAAATTTGCTGTTTACAAAAATACAAAAAACCGGTAATGACACCGGTTTTCACAACACCTAGCAACCCGTAAATCTAATCGTCGGTGGCAAGTTTCATCAGGTAGGTGCCATAACCACTCTTCATCAGGGGTTGAGCAAGTGCATGCAACTGCGCCTTGCTGATAAAACCATGTCTGAAAGCGATCTCTTCGATACAGCCTATCATAAGGCCCTGGCGGTTCTGAATTACTTCTACAAACTGTGAGGCCTGAATCAGTGAACTGAATGTACCTGTATCGAGCCATGCTGTTCCTCGGCTCAGTATTCCTACCTTCAACAGTCCGCGCTCCAGATACCACTTGTTCACATCAGTGATCTCGTATTCACCTCTTGCCGAGGGTTTGAGGTTACGGGCAACTTCTATGACCGAATTGTCGTAAAAATAAAGTCCGGGGACTGCATAATTAGAGCGGGGTTTGTCCGGTTTTTCCTCGATGGTGAGAGCTTTCAGGTTCTCATCGAACTCAACTACACCATATCGTTCAGGATCACCTACATGATAAGCAAACACCACACCACCTTCCGGATCGTTACATTCCATCAGCAACTCTTGTAGACCGCGTCCAAAGAAGATATTGTCGCCCAATACGAGGGCCACCTTGTCGTTACCGATAAAGTCGGCACCTATCACGAAGGCTTGCGCCAATCCGTTAGGGACAGCCTGTTCGGCATAGCAGAACCTACAGCCCAATGCACTGCCATCGCCCAAAAGCTTCCTGAAGTGAGGAAGGTCATGGGGAGTCGAAATGATCAATATCTCACGGATATCAGCCATCATCAGCACCGATAACGGATAATAAATCATCGGTTTGTCGTAGATTGGCATCAATTGCTTGCTCACAGCCAGAGTAAGGGGATGGAGCCTGGTTCCGGATCCTCCGGCGAGAATGATTCCTTTCATGGCGCTTCTTTTTTGTGGATTATCAGTATTTGAATAACTACTTTCGGTATACGGCTAAAAGCAAAGATAACTGTTTTCGGAAAGGTGCCCTTCTCTTTTACAAAGAGATCAGGCCCCTCCCCTTGTATCGGTTTCCAATTCAATGGAATCAATCTCCTCGTCAAATTCCTCATCGAGAATCTGCAACAACGGCTCCCTGAAACGGCGTGTTGTGACGATATGATCGAGCCACAACAACAGTGACGGGATCAGGAAAAGATTAGAGAGAAGTGCCGTGAGCAATGTAAAGGAGATAAGGTAACCCATGGCCTCGGTGCCACCAAAGGTCGATAGCACAAAGACAAGAAAGCCAAAAAACAACACTGAAGAACTATAGATCATGCTATAGCCTGTCTCACTCAATGCTTTCAACACACTGGGGCGGATATTCCAGTCGTTCAGCCGCAACTGTAACCTATATCGCGACAGGAACTGGATGGTGTTATCGACCGAGATGCCAAGTGCCACACTGAATATGAGAATGGTGCTGGGTTTAATCGGAATGCCGGCATAGCCCATAAGCGCGGCAGTGAGTAACTGGGGAATCAGATTGGGGATGAGCGAGATGGCAATCATTCGCCAGGAACTGAACAACAGGGCCATTAAGCCTGAAATAAGAATGACAGCCAGCACCAGACTCTGGAACAGGTTGTTTACCATGTAGTCTGTCCCTTTAAGAAACACCACCGAAGTTCCGGTAATCTTTACATCATACTTATCGGGTGAGAAAATCGAGTCAATACGTGGTCTCAGGCTTTCGGTTATCCTGTCGATGTCGTCGGTACCCACATTTTCCATTTGCACGCTGATACGTGTTTTCTGAAGAGTACTATCGGCAAAGGCATCCATGATGGTGCGACCTCCTTTCTTCTTCGTGTTCTTAGGCATATAGCCCAGAATAAAGTTACGTTCGTGGCTGGTTGGAAGGGAATATTGTAATGGGTCACCACCAAAGAAGGCCTGACGTGAAAGTTTGGCCACCTCCACTACCGAGAGTGGCTTTGACAACTCCGGATACTCAGCCAAAACCTGCTGAAGCTTATCAATTCGGGCAAGGTTATCGGCGCGTATCACCCCCCGCTTCTTACGGGTATCAATGCTTATTTCAAGTGGCATCACACCATTGTAATGTTTCTCAAGGAAAACAAGATCCTTATACATAGGATCGCGATGTGGCATATCGTCGACAATTTTACCGCTGGTACCAAGCCGGGTAACCCCGACAACGCCGATGATTACCATTACGAAAGTGACCAGGTAAATCACGGGCCTGCGCTTCTCAACGATGATTACAATCCAGCGTATAATACCGCTGATCAGACCTTTTTCGAGATGCTTGGTGTGCCTGACTTCGGGATTGGGCAAGAAGCTGAAAAAGATAGGAATCAGAAACAGGGTGAGTAGGAATACTGTCAGAATGCTGAGCGATGCCACCAATCCAAACTCAGTAAGCATAGCATTACCAGTGATGATAAAAGAGGCAAATCCTGCCGCTGTAGTGGCATTGGTGAGCATATTGGCACTACCTATCCGCTCTACTACATGCGAGAGAGCTCTTACCTTTCCTCCATGATCCCGATATTCGGAATGATACTTATTGAGAAGGAAGATACAGTTCTCGATCCCGATGACGATGATCAATGGTGGCAGCACCCCGGTAAGAATGGTTATCTTGTAGCCAAGCAGGGAGATGAATCCCATCGTCCAGATTACACTGATGAAAACAATGATTACCGGGAAAAACACCGCTTTGCCCGACCTAAACAATAGTAGCAGGATCACAGAGGTTATCAGCAACGAGAAAAGCACAAAAAGTTTCAGTTCCTGTTCTATCTTACGGCTGGTGATCGTGCGGATATATGGCAACCCGCTGAAACTCACCTTTACCCCGGTAGCATGCCCAAAAGTTTCTACCCGGGATTTCAGCGAATCAATCAGGGCAACGCGAGCCCGATTATTGAGCATCTTCTTATCGAGGGTGATGGTCATAAGGGCCACTTCCCCGTCGACACTAAAGATTAACCCTTGATAAAACGGCAGGTTGTAAAGGCAGGTGCGAAACGAATCGACCTCTGCCTGTGTCTGCGGCAGCCGCTTCATCAATGGCATAAGTGTAAACTGCTTCCTGACCGTATCTTTCACCAAATTAAAAAGCCTCGTGGGACTCAGTACCTCTTCGATCCCTTCGGTAGCCTTGATGCGCATTGTTAGCTGATCAAGCTTTTCGATGGCGGAAGGAGTAAAGAGACTGTCGGTTGTGAGTCCTGCCAACACAACGGCGCCATCCTGACCAAATGTAGCCTTGAAATGCTCATATTCCATACTAACGCTGTCGGATTTGGGCAACATCCTGGCCATTTCATACGACATCTGAACGCGGGTGGCCATAAATGCCATCCCGATGGTAAGCAACCCTATAACGATTAGGTTGGCGACCCTATACCGTAGGATCAGACGGATGATGTATTTCCACATGAACTAATAGTTTTGCAGTAAGGGTCTGAATTCATCAGGAAACCAGATGTTAAAACTTCAAACATCGGCCAGCCTCAGGCTATTTTGCTTCCCTGGTCATTAAACCTATGCTGCTTATGACCATCACTCAACGGTAGCTTGAGGATCGGGCCAATCAAGGATTTTAAAAAAGTCGTATTCTTCAGGATTGGGTAAAATCAGGCGAGCCTCCTCATAATCCTCAGGAGCAAGAAACTGAAGATTATACTGGAATACAAGTTCCGATTTCTGAGAGTTGATGTTAACCATACGAGGCTTTACTTTGCCATCAGCATCGGTCACATCTTTCAGGAATAGGGGATGGATGTCGCCATTAGGCTCTGAGGTAACCATACACTCTGTATAGCCTTCATCGAACAGCTTCTTTACACCCAGCCCAAGCAGATTGCAATAGAGCAGGTCGAAGCCAATGGGGCGTACACAGCGCAACTCATACCCCAACTCTACGGGACGACTCTTTACATCAAGGTTAAGTTCCTTCAGCCGATGCTGAATCAGTACGTTAAATATGTGAGCTTTGCTGACATTGCCCAACTCTGGATGACCGTGATCATCATAAGTGAAATTGATTCCTGAGTTGATAATCTCTTCGATAGGAAGAAAATGAAAGACCCCTTCAGAGATCACCGCAACACCATGCATGATCCCATGAATCTGACGCTTGACGATGGAACTGATCACCAGTCGGATGATTTTCTCCAGCGATATCTGAGCCTTTGAAAACATTTCAGGGATGATAATCATCGGAAAGTGGCAGGCAGCCCCGATACCGAAGGCCAGGTGACCCGCTTCACGTCCCATAGCCGACATCACAAACCAATTACCGCTCGTGCGGGCATCCTCATAAACGGTCTGAGCAATACGGACGCCCTCCTCCTTGGCACTCTGATAACCAAAAGTCGGCTGACCTTCGGGAAGAGGCAAGTCGTTATCGATAGTTTTCGGAACGTGGATATTCTGAATTTTAATATTTTGCGATTTAAGGAATCTTGCGATCCTGTTGGCCGTTCCTGCAGTATCGTCACCACCAATGGTGACAAGCAGGCGGATATTGTTATCAGCAAAAAACTTAGTGTTAAACTCGCTGTCTTTTGGCTTATAACGGCTCATGCGTAATGCTGAACCTCCCCGTTTGTAAATTTCATCAGCCATTTCAAAGCTGATCTCCTGAAAACAGGGCTTATCAGTGAAAATCGTCTTGTAAGCTTCATGAATCCCCAGAACGCGATAGCCGCTCTGTAGGAATACCTTTACCAAGGTACCTATCACGGTGTTAATCCCGGGGGCAGGACCACCTCCGCATAAGATTGCAATGCTTCCTTTGTTGATCATTTATTGATAAATTTTGAAAGTCAGGCAAAAGCTTTTTAGCCTTTTTGCTTGTCGTATTGTAGAATTTCATTGTGAACAAAGTCCAGCTTAACAGCTGCTTCTGCAAACATCTGTTCTGATTCTCCGCCTGAGTGATATCGGTATTCGCATACTACCCGCTTAATGCCGCAGTTAATAATCAGCATGGCACACGTCCTGCAGGGAGTCATCCTGCAATACAGGGTAGCCCCTTCAAGTGCAATTCCGAGCCGGGCAGCCTGACAAATGGCATTTTGCTCAGCATGTACCGTACGAACGCAATGATTGGTTACGGAACCATCTTCATGAATGGTCTTTTTAAACAAATGCCCCACTTCGTCACAGTGCTTCAATCCACGTGGTGATCCAACGTAACCGGTAACCAGAATCTGTTTATTACGGGCAATGACACATCCACTCCGCCCTCTGTCACAAGTAGCTCTTTTAGCAATGGTATTGGCCACTTCCATGAAATATTCATCCCAGGTGGGCCTGATATAAGGTGTTTTGTCCATCAGCACTCAGTTACAATTAGTGTATGGGCAAAGATATAATAATGGTGCTAACCCTCGAAAAAAAAGATAGGTATTGATAGTCTGTTAACTTATAAACAATAATTTACAGACACATGGAATCGTAAATGCTTACCATTTTCTACTCTCAAGCGACACTCTGGTAAATACCAAAAATATTGCAATCAGACTCAGGAAGTAAAGCATATCACGCGTGTCAACCACTCCACGGCTGATGCTGGTATAATGCTCATTAATGCCCAACGACTTGATAAACAAATCGAACGATCCAAAAAGCGAAAGCGAATGGATAAAGTCAAATCCAATGTACACAAAGCCACAAATTACGACTGACAGCAGGAAAGCGACGATCTGATTGTCTGTAATAGAGCTGACAAATACACCAATGGCTACAAACGATGCCCCCAGAAAGAGCAATCCGATGTATGACCCCCAGGTAGCTCCCATATCGATGTTACCCTTAGGCATACCCAACTGATAAACAGCGTAGAAATAAATTAAAGAAGGGAGTACCGAGAACACGACAAGAACAACGCCTGCAAGGTATTTGGCCATCACGATCTGCATATCAGTGATAGGACGAGTAAGCAGAAGTTCGATGGTTCCGCTCCTTCTTTCATCGGCAAAGGAACGCATGGTGATGGCAGGTATAAGAAAAAGGAAGACGAAGGGAGCTAACATAAACAACCCGTCCAGCCCGGCGTAGCCGTAGTCCATGATGTTGAAATCGAGGGGAAAAACCCATAGGAACAACCCGTTGATCAGTAAAAACACGCCAATGGTGATGTAGCCGATCAGGCTGTTGAGAAACGAGTTAACCTCTTTTTTGAACAGTGTATACATCGCTGCGAAATTTGATAGGCAAAGGTATGGAATATTGATTGGTAAAGGTATGTCAGATTAGGGAATTGTTGGCCTTTGATTACTGAAAGCTCCCTGATTGTTTTTCATAACAAATGACCCTTTGGAAAAAACGCTTTTTTAAACTTCACCTTCCTAAATAACGCATTGGGGCAAAATTCACGAGAATCTCCGAAGCTGCTTATACTGACAAGTATTACAGGAAATTTTTTATGCGGCTTTAGAAAAGCAGTTCTGCACAGGCTGGTCTTGCGTTCAATGTCAAACACAAAATTCGGTATTTATCATTTTGCATAATCGCCCGGACTTAGAATTCAGCCGCCAGATTTAACCAACCCCATACCAAAAGCAATAATCAGTGCGAATCGGATTATTTAACCATCAACTGAAACCAGATTACATTTCCAAAAAACTGTCATCCCGGCATCTTGGCCATTTCACACTTTATACCTAATATTGCGCTACTTTAAACTCTCAACATGAACATTTCAAACCAAACGGGTCAAGCGGCACCCGGCCTTCAGAAATCGAACTTTGTGCCCGCACTTGCCCTGCTCACCTCTCTGTTCTTCATGTGGGGCTTCATCACATGTCTCAACGACATCCTGATTCCTCATCTGAAAGGACTCTTCAGCCTGAACTACACCCGTACCATGCTGATTCAGTTCATCTTCTTCGGGGCCTATGCCATCATGTCAATCCCTTCCGGATTCATCGTTTCACGCATTGGCTACCAGCGTGGAATTGTTGTCGGGCTTACGGTTACGGGCATCGGAGCACTGCTCTTTCTCCCTGCCGCAGCCATGGTATCGTACCCCTTCTTCCTGGGTGCCTTCTTTGTTCTCGCTTCTGGTATTACACTTCTTCAGGTTGCAGCAAATCCTTTTGTAGCCATCCTGGGTCGACCCGAAACAGCCAGTAGCAGGCTAAGCCTTACACAGGCTTTCAATTCTCTTGGAACGACCATTGCCCCTGTTTTCGGGTCGATGATGATTCTGGAAAATTCGTTCGTAACCCCCGCCGAAGAAGCTGCCGCCGTCAGGCTTCCCTATATCATGATCGCTTTTGCGCTATTTCTGATTGCATTGGTATTTGCGTTTGTGAAACTTCCGAAAATTCAGGCCCCAGGATCTGACGACACAAAGACTGGCGGAAGCGCCTGGCAATACCGTCACCTGGTACTCGGTGCAGTTGCTATCTTTCTCTATGTTGGCAGCGAAGTATCTATTGGTAGTTTCCTTGTTAATTTTTTCAGTTTACCTGAAATCGGAGGGCTTACTCAGGCTACGGCAGGAAAATATGTAGCATTCTATTGGGGTGGGGCTATGATAGGCCGCTTTCTGGGTTCTGTTGTACAAAGTTATATCAACCCGGCCAAAGTCCTGGTGTTTAATGTCGTGTTTGCCATCATACTTGTAGCAGGCACGATGATGCTTCCCGGCTCAATTGCCATGTGGACCATCATCTCGGTCGGATTATTCAACTCCATTATGTTTCCTACTATCTTCACCCTTTCGATCGATGGCCTGGGTCGCCATACAGGCCAGGGCTCCGGCATCCTGTGCATGGCCATCGTGGGGGGAGCCATTCTTCCACTGATTATGGGCACCATTGCCGACGCTGCCAGTATCCGTATAGGATTTATTGTACCACTGATTGGTTATGCCTACATTCTCTATTACGCCATTACAGGCTACAAACCCCGAAAAATAAAAACATAAAACTTCTGATTAATTCATTAAGCTAATGGCCGGAGTACTCCTCCGGCCATTCTTTTGCCCCCATGAATTTTGCTTTTAATGAATTGAGTCACATCGCCCGGCTACTGACAAAGAGATAGAACTCCTGATCATCGATGGTGATTTCTTAAACGCTGAGAGCGTGTGTGAAATGGGTTATCTTTGCAGACATGACATTCCTTTTTGAGGCTATTGGAATGCAATGACGACGTTAATCCATGAAATCTCCAGCATACAACTCCATTAGCCACCGGAATGCTGTCAATTTTCTTACACCCTTGATTTTGCCGAATTTGCAATTGATATGCCGTAATCATTTCCCCGCCAATATTTATCTGGCAGATAAATATTATGCAGTTTTCCTACTGGGTCTATTCTTTCTCGCATCAACCTCCATTGCACAGGTCACCGGTCAACAAGGTCCTGATCTTCTTTCAAAAATCTCCTACACCTCTCTTTTCAACCAGATTGAGCAGGAAAAGAAGATTCATCTCTTTTACAAAAAGGAGTGGTTTGCCGGGGAAGATGCAGATATCGGCCTAGTGCAACTACCCATAGAGGAGGTAATCGCGATCATCCTCCATAAATTCGCTAACCTCGACATCGTCATTGTTGATGAACTGAATTATGTTTTCATTACCCGCCTTAACGGAAGCAGGAATCTCAGCCCGCGAAATCTGAATGACGCCTTGCAAATAGGCGATGGAACTGAATATGGGAAATATACAAAAGCAACCCTTTCCGGCAAGGTTACAGACGGCGCCACCGGGGAGCCCGTCCCCGGCGTTAGCATTACCATTGCTGACTCAAAGGCATCAACCACCACTAACCTCAAGGGAAATTTTACATTGCTGCTTCCTGTGGGTGAACACACCCTTCACCTATCATCGGTTGGCTTCGAAGCCGGATCTCGTGCTATCAACCTGTTAAGCAACGGCAAGGCGGAATTCAATCTTTTCAGACGATCCTATCCGCTCGAAGAAGCCGTAATTATAGGAGAACGAACCGATCGCAATGTCACCCGGGCGCAACTTGGTGTCTTCAACATGGAAGCCAGGACCATCAGGGCCATTGCCGGCACTTTCGGTGAAACAGATATCATCAGGGGGGCAACGCTCCTGCCCGGCATCCAGTCGCCTGGCGAATTTGGTTCCGGCTTTATAGTACGTGGGGGAAGTGTCGACCAAAACCTCATTCTTGTTGAAGGGGTTCCTTTGTTCAATTCTTCTCATCTGTTCGGCCTGAGTGCTGCAATAAACCCTGACGCCATTTCAGAGATGACCATCTATAAAACATCAATACCAGCCCGTTATGGTGAAAGGATAGCATCGGTCATGGACATTAAATTGGGAATGGAAAACACCAAAAAGTTCAACCTGCAGGGCGGCATAGGTGTCCTTAACAGCCGGCTTAGTGCATTCATTCCCTTGTATAACGACAAGGTATCTTTAATGGTCAGCGGCAGGGGGTCGTATTCCGACTGGATCCTCCACCAGATCCCCAGCCTCGAACTAAAACAAAGCTCCGCAGGCTTCTACGACCTCAATGCCATGAGTACCATCAAATACTCGGCAACAGGTAAAATTTCCACCTTCGGATATCTCAGCTACGATGACTTCTCTCTGAATGGTATAACCGACTACCATTATGAAAACAGGTTAGCATCGCTGCGCTGGGACTTTCTGCTGTCGAAAAAACTCTCGGCGGGAATTATGGGGGGCATCAGCGATTATCACCTGCGGGTAATCGATTCGGATGATTCCCATCCTGAAGAAGCCTCCCGCATCAACTTATCAACCAATTACAACACGCTGAAGATCGGCCTGAACTGGTTTCCCAACAGCGACCATACCGTCCGTTTTGGACTTGATGGCATATTGTATCGCAACCAACCGGGAAATCTGCAACGGGAAGGCATTGCCTCACATATTGTCCCCACAGAACTACAACCCGAAAAGGGATTAGAACTGGCTGCCTACCTGAGTGATGATTTTGCAATAACACCCCTGCTGGCTATTGAGGCAGGCATCAGGGTCGTAAACTTCCGATCCCTTGGCCCCGGGAGCGTCTTCATCTATAAACCCGGGCTCCCGATGACCGTTGAAAGCATATCCGATACGCTCTATTATGGCGAAAACGACAAAGTAGCCTCCTATTCAGGTATCGAACCCCGCCTCTCGCTTCGCTACATTCTCAATGAAACCAGTTCAATAAAGCTGGGTTATAACAGAATGAACCAATTCATCAACCTCATATCCAACTCATCCGTGGTTTCACCTACCGATGCATGGAAACTCAGCTCATATTACCTCAAACCAACGGTGAGCAATCAGGTTTCGTTGGGCTATTTTAAAAACTTCCTGAAGAACACCATCGAGACATCAATTGAGGTATACTACAAGAAGATGGACAACGTAACTGAATACAAGAACGGGGCAAAGGTGCTCCTTAATCAACACCTCGAGACCGATCTTATAGCTGCTCAGGGATACAGCTATGGCGTTGAACTGCTGATCAGGAAGAATGCCGGAAAACTATCGGGCTGGATAAGCTATACTTATTCACGTTCGATGCACAGGACGTCGGAGACGATGACCAGCGGGCAAATCAATGGGAACAGTTGGTTTCCGTCAAATTTCGACGTCCCTCACAACCTGGTGGTCAACATAAACTATCAGCCCAGTCGCAGGTGGCGGTTTACCGGAACGTTCTATTTCAGCACCGGGCGTCCGCTTACCTTGCCTGAATTGCAATATACCTCAGCCGGCGAACAGCTCGTCTGGTATTCGGATAGAAATGAATACCGGCTGCCTGCCTTCCACCGGCTCGATCTCTCGATTACATTCGATAAGAGTCTGCGCATAAAAAAACGCTGGAAAGGAAACTGGACCTTCTCCATCATCAACGTCTATGGGCGTAAAAACGCCTATTCGGTTTTCTACTCCCGTGAAAACCCTCAAAACTGGAACTATACCGGGAGTTATAATCTCTCCAAAATGTATATACTGGGAGCTCCCCTCCCTACCCTGACCTATAACTTCTCGCTATGAAACATAACATCAGGAAAACATACCCGCTGGCAGCCTTTGCACTGCTTATAGTCCTGATTTCAGGCTGTACCGAAGATTATGATGTCGACATCACTACCGACGCCCATGTATTAGTTGTTGACGGAGCATTAACCAACGACCCTGAAGCTACACAAATCAGGTTATCCTACGCATCGGTTTACGGCGCTGCCACTTCCTCCGAGCAGGTTACCGGAGCAAAAGTGATGGTGGTGGGAACAAATCATGACACCTTATTATTCGGGGAATCAGCAAATGGGGTGTTTATTCTTCCCGCCGGTAATCCCCTGCCTGAGCCTGGAATTAATTACCAGCTCTGTATAAAAACCAGTGATGATTTCGAGTACAGATCGGATATGCAACCGATGACAACTCCGGTCATCGTCGACAGTATTCATGGAAAGCTGGAAGAAATCGATTTTCTCAGAACACGCCCTAATGGATCTTCTTATATTGAAACCGAAATGTGTGTCACTTCACTGGCCGACTTAAAAAATACAGCAGGACCGGATGTCCAGGTAAGGTTTAAATCGACATTACTATATGGTTACACCTACCCCCTCGACCCAAACGCATCTCCTACGACGACCATCTACGAATGGAAAAAATTAGATCCCGACAGGGTCATTAACTTTACCGGGTCAGCAAATGAGGTCTCCTTTACCACTTTGAGCGATTACGCTGTCTGCTCCTTCCCCCTCAATAATTACCTGTACAGTGTCACCGGAAACGAGTATATCAACATCTGGTTGCTAAAAATCAGACTATTTACAATTTCTCATGCTGCCTTCGACTACTACAAAAAAGTCAATGCACAACTGACAAGCTCAAACCGCCTCTTCGATCCCATCGCTGCAGGTATCGAAGGAAACATGACCTGTACATCTGATCCTTCACGTCAGGTTCTGGGGTTCTTCGAAGTATCGGCCTATGCCGAAAAATCACTTTGGGTTAAGCCACTCATCACCGAAAATTTTGTGATCTACAGAAGTTCCTATGATCTTGACAGCATTCCTGATGAAGGAAAACAGGAGGCAAGCAACCCTTTCTGGTGGCCAACATCTTTTTGATCAACGAATGAAAAATTATCTCCTCATACCATCCCTTCTCTTCCTTTTAACCGGCCTGCAAATAGCTGGTACTGCCCAGGGGCATAGACCACTGACCAAGAGCGAACTGGCTTACATTCATACCGACCGCGATATCTACCTTACTGGCGAATACCTTTTTTTCAAGGTGTATGTCGCTAATGCCGAAAACTTATTGCCTACATCCCAAAGCAGTATTGCCTACCTCTCCCTGTACGCCCCTTCCGGAACCCCTGTTTCTGCTATTACAATAAAGCTTACCAGCGGCATGGGCTGGGGATCCATCTATCTGAACGACACGATCCGGTCGGGCGCCTATCGGCTGAGACCCTATACCAACCTGATGAAAAACCAGGGATCCTTAAGCAATTTTTCGAAAGAAATCACCATTATCAATCAATTCGACAACCTCACCGGCAACCTGATTCCTTCGCTCGCGATTCCTCATGCCGACACGACAGTTGTAAAACAAACTACCGCTATACCTGTTACGGTAACTCAGCTTATGAACGAGTATAAAACAGGTGATTCAGCAAAATTTGAAATCCGCTTAAGCGACCTCCTCTCCGATTCGGTCTGTGCACACCTCTCAGTCAACATTGCCCATGAACACTCGCTATCAGATCATGCGCGCTCTTTTCTTTCATATGTGCAGCAGATGAAGACTGAATCCCTATCACCCGGGAATTCATCAGCCCGCGTTAATTACCTTCCTGAAAAATTCGGACAACTGCTTACTGGCCGGGTCATCAACCGTGAAACCAAACGTCCGGTGAAAAATTGTATGGTGCTCCTGAGTTGTACCGACTCAATCGTGAACCTCTCCGGTAGTAATACCGATTCCTGTGGCACCTTCCGGTTCAGGCTTTCCGACTATAACATCACAAAAAAATGCTACCTGAGCTTCGGTAATCAGCTTCACTACAAAGAGCTACAGATAATACCCGACCAACGTGATTTTGAGCCGGAGACCGCTATTCCCGTTCTTCCACTTACCGATACCATCTTGTCAAAACACATTCGGCAGGCAGAACTGTTCATGTCGATCCACAAAATCTACAACACTCAGCCTGGTATTATAGAACAGCATTTCACATCCACAGCAACACTCCGTCCCATGCTGTACAAGGTTCCCACCGAGGTCTTCTATCCATCTGAATATCTCCCCTTAAAAGACTTTAAAGAGATTGCTGCTGAATTGTCGTTCCAAATCAGTGTTCTGAAACAGCGTGATCAATACCAGATAGAATGCAATTATCCCCGCGTTGATGGAGAAGAACGGGGAGCGGCAGCTATCTTTTTAAACGGGCGACACCTCGACGAAAGCAGTACTGTACTTCGAATGGGATCTGCATCCATAAAAAAAATAGAAGTCATGAATGCCCCAGTGGTATGCGGCTCCCAGGTTTTCAACGGCATTGTGGCCATCTTTACGCCCGATGGCATGAATGATACCACCGATACCCGCAACTCCTTACCTCCCCTGTTGTTTCACCCGGTGTCAACACCTGCCCGTATCGCTGAAGACGGTGAAAACGCAGCCTCGCTTCCCGACTTCAGGCATCTGCTGTTTTGGGAGCCGGAAGTGTTCATCGCAAAAGAACATCCCGCCACCATCCGATTCAAGACTTCAGGCTTGCGGGGGAAATACCTGATTCATATAGAAGGGATGACCAGCTCTGGCCAAATTATCAGCTACCACGATGAAATATTGATAAAATGATGATGAAGCAACTTTACAATAAGCAAAACCTCATTTTATTGCTGTGGGCAATTCTGAGTACTTACCATGCCCCTGCTCAGGAATGTGTCAATGACACCCTGTTCGAGCCAATGCTTTGTGGCACAATCTTTATACCACCTAACGGGTTCCAGAAAAGCTACTATTATTGTGATGAATGGAAAGAGGCATCAATCCTTTTGAACTCCGGCGACAAGGTTTGTGGTCAACTGGTAAAATACAATGCCCTTCTCGATGCTTTTATCTGGAAGCCGGCTGGTAAATCATACGAAGTCCTGCTCGACGGCAGGTTGATTTTGTCCGTCACTTTTAAGGATATCTTCGGCAAACCGGCACATTTTATAAAACCCAACGCTCAATCCACCGTAACATTCCCCGGTGGGGACTTCTTTGCAGAACTGCTCTTCAGCGGGAAGGTCAGGTGCTTTGTGTCAAGGAAACTGCGAATCTCAGGGAGCACACTTAAAACGATTAATGGTATAACCTATCAGGTAAAAGACCTTTCGCCCGACTGGGCTTATTATCTGATACTTCCCGATGGCCAACCCGTGAATTTCGCCAAAATAAAACAGCGCAAGATTCTCCGTGCCTTTCCTCAAGCCTGGCGTGAACCCCTTGCCAAAGCACTCAGGGAAAATCACCTGAAACTGCATGATGAATCAGACCTCATCCGTTTCGCCGAGATAATTGAGCAATTGCCGGTGGCAAGCCTTAACTAAAGGCATAGGAAGACTACTTTGGGAGGCGATTTACGCCACAATAACCAACATCCTGCCAATCAGACATGAATCCAATGATATAGCCTTTGGTACAGGCAAAAATCGGGCATGTTGATACACTTATTTGTTGATAAAAAACATAATAGGTCAGCCCGTCAAGGTCAAAGTCAAAGTCAAAGTTTGTATGACCGATAAAATGTGTCATTTTTTAAGATGGACCGTAGATCAACCGTAGATCAACCGTAGATCAACCGTATGGTTAAGGTTGATCTCTGCTTGATTTTCGGCTGAAATGTGGCGTAAGTTCTTTTGATATTTCATCATGTTATCCCAATATCATACCAAACCCGTATTAATTCGGGGATGGATGAAAAAAACCTGAATCGTTAAAATTTGAGGCTAAACAGCACCTCTCTCTTTCACACCTTCCAACCAATAACTAAAAAATCTGTCAGATTCGGCCGACCAACAATCCACAGGGTTAAACGGATCAAATCCCACGATACGGACAGCAGGATTGCTTAGCACATCACGCCTGTATTCAAAAACAATACGTTCGGGCAGGTATTCCGGGTGCCCAAGATGAGCGGTAAACAGCCCGTCGTTTGATTCCAGCAGAAATGTACCATAACCGGGTATAGCAGCCAATGGCCTGACGATACCCTTTAACGCAAGTTCTATTACCTCTGCCTCAACGAGGCCGGCAAAACGGCTCTGAGGACAACGAAAATCCTTCCCGAAGGCCTTCATCAAACGATGTTCAGGAGCCAGATTGCCGGAATGGAAAACACCCGATAGTTTATCGGAATACACTTCTGAATCAACCCCCAGAAATCGGGCAACGGCAATGCCGCCCCAGCAAATCCCAAGGAGAGGGGTTTTGGAATCGCGGCAATACAACATCAGCGCATCAATTTCTTTCTGATAATGTATCTCCTCGGGACTCAGATGCTCAACCGGGGCTCCTGTCAGCAGAATGGCATCCGGATTTTGCTGCTCCAGCATGGGAGAGGGTTGATAATACCTGTTGAGATGATGCTGGTTGCTGCTGCCATAGGGGTGCTTTTCGGCTCTGAAGAACAAGGGCTGCACCAGAAGTCGGCTACTTCCCAACCGGTTGAGCAACATAAACTCATATTCCTCAGCCTGAGGCATGATATTGAACAGTGCCACCCTGATGTCAGCGCTCCTGCCCGAAGTTTCTATAGTAATATCGCGCGCCCTCAGGCGCTCGTTGTGAAGATAATCAGGATGCAGCAGCAAAGACATGATTCGATGAATGAGGCCGCAAAATAAACAAAAACCGCCATAGCACCATGTTGAAGTTGCTATGTTGATCTGTTCTCATCGCTACCTTTCCGGCAGTGATAATCATAAAACAGTAATTTTGCTACAAAAAAAGGGGGCATTCCCCTCCTGAACACCACTCCTATGTATAAAAACAAAGCCTTTGACGCCCAATCGTGGCCACTTCCCGATACCGAATTTGAGAACTGCACCTTTACTGGTTGCACGTTCAATCAGACTGACCTTTCCGGCTTTGAATTCAAGGACTGCTCATTTCATTCATGTGATCTGTCGATGGTTAAGCTTGAAGCCGCGGTACTCCATGGGGTGTTGTTTGAAAATTGCAAACTGATTGGTACCGACTTCAGCAAAGTATCACGGTTTCTCTTCACCATCAGTTTCAGAAAATCTATCCTCGACTATTGTCTTTTCCACAAGACCAACCTGAAAAAGACCACCTTTGATCACTGTTCACTACGTGAGACAATATTTGCTGAGGCAGACCTCACCGAGGCTAAATTTCCCCAGTCAGACCTTACCGATGCGACTTTTGAACACTGCAATCTTATGTCGGCCGATTTTCGTACAGCCCAAAACTATACCATTGACACTTCACAGAACAGGGTCAAAAACGCCCGGTTTGCCTACCCGGGTGTTCTGGGTCTGCTGAAGCATCTTGGAATAGCGTTGGAGAATGATTAAGAGGTGGTACAGATGTTCAAAAACACCGAACTCTAAAAATCTGTAATCTTTGAACCGACCGAAAGGAGTTCTCCCAAGGCAATAAAACTAAGTGTTCCCCGGCTCAGCCGATGCTAATTCTTAACACTTGTCATTCATACCTGACAGCTTCGACGGGATTAGTCCTTACGGTCTTCATTACCTGGGCAATGACAGCTATCAATCCGAGGAATAAAAGGGTGAAGAGCACAGGTACGGTAAGCCACCATGGGAATGGGATACGGTAGACGAAGCCCTCAAGCCATGCATCCATGGCCCACCATATCAACGGAAGGGCAAGTACATCGGCCAGAACTACCAGTTTCAGGAAACGGAAAGCATCACGCATGATCAATGAAGTGGGTGAAGCTCCCAGGATAAGTCGCAAACCAGTACCGCGTTGCCGCTGCCTTGTCTGATAAGAAGCCAGTCCTGCAAGACCCATCGCCGCGATAAAGAGAGCCAGCCAGGCAAAAGCATTGAGCATTGACTGAAGATTACGTTCGCCCCTGAGCCCTTGTTCTACCATGCTTGTTACAGGATAGGCCACAAAAGGCTCATCGGGGAACAACCCCTGCCATACCTGATCGGCCCCGGTGATGACCTTTCCTACCTGACCTTCAGCAGCTCTGATAAGAATATAGTTGTACCCGGTATAAGGCTTTCGGGCAATGACCAGCGGCCCCATGGCCTCGTAAAGGGTACTATGATGAAAGTTGGCCGTGATCCCGATGATACGATGAATAGTATCTCTCGCTATCACCTTCCCGACACCGCCTGACAGATTGCCATTATTCCCTGCAATTGGTTGTCCGTCAGCATCCATCCAGCCCATCTCCTCAGCCAACTTTTGGTTAATCATTACACCATGCGGTAGTGAGGAGTGCTCAAAATCAGTCCCGGCAATCACCGGCACCTTCATTACCCTGAAAAAATCAGGATCAGTTTCGATGCTATTTAAAATCTTCACCTGCGGGTAATCCTGAATTCTATATCCATTTTGTGAGACACCATCGACCGGAATCTCGGAGATTGCAGCTACCGCTTCGGTGGCAGACATCTGGCTGAAAGCAGCTTTTGCCTCGGCATAACTATTCTTAGATTGTTCGCCTGTAAGTTCAACAGCCACCACATTGTTGATGTCGTAACCCCTGCTGAAACTGGCACCATAGTCGAGTTGTTTCCCCACGATAAGGGTAGCGGTCATCAAAGCAGCAGAGAGTCCGAACTGAATCACAAGCAGTGCGTTCGACAGGGTAAAGCGGTTTCTTCCCGGCTTAAAGCCTCCTTTCAGTACCTCGGCAGGTTCAAGCCTGGCAAGGAAGATGGCAGGATAAAGTCCCGAAACAAAAGCTGTAAGGACAACGATCAGTAACGAAGCCGGGACAAACCACCAGACCTGACCTTTCCACAGACCCAGATCATGCCCGACCATTCCATTGAACCAGGGTTGTGCCAGTTCTATAAGGATGAGGGCAACAAACCATGCAATGAGGGTTGTGAGCAGCGCTTCTGCCAGATAGAATCTAACGAGACTGAAGCCCGTGGCTCCTGCCATCTTACGAATTCCCGTTTCGCGAAAACGTCGCATGGCCCGGGCAGTTGAAAGATTGGCATAGTTGAAGCAAGCCAGCAACAGAACAAATAAAGCAATGGCTGTAAGAATTTTAAGCATAAAAGGGTTTCCTTCGGCTCCACTCTTTGAATAAAGGTACACATCGCTCATGGGTTCAAACACCAGCTTTAATTCAATGCCGGCCTTTTTCAACTGATCATTGATATGGCGACGTAGAAGTTCGGGCAACAACTGGTCGGTTTTTGCCTGATCGTATTGCGGCGAGAGCTGTAGCCAGGTAATGTACTGGTTGCCTCCATTCCAGTCCATATACCGGTCCTTTTCATGATAAAGGGTACTAAAACTGATGAGGGCTTTAAATCTGATGTGGCTGTTTTCGGGTGGATCGGCTACAATCCCTGTGATGGTAACATTATACTTACCATCAACTTTTACTGTCTGCCCTATGGGGTTGCCATCCTTAAAGCAGGCTTCGGCCAGCGAACGGGTAATAACCATTGTGAACGGGTCGCGCAGCAATTGCTTTTTGTTTCCATCCAGAACAGGAAAGCTAAAGCAATCAAAGAAGGAACTGTCGGCATAACAGAGCCCATCGGTTTGCCATACAGAATCATTTCTGACCATATAGCCACTGGAGGGTTGGGTAAATCTGACAAACCGGTCGATACCGGGAATCTCGCTCCAAAGGGTAGGACCAACGGCTGCCGTGATGGAATTGGAATAGCCCGATCCCATCGATCCGGAAAAAGTGAATAAAACCCGCACCAGCCGGTCGCGGTTATTTTGAAAACGATCGTAACTGTACTCGTTGACAACATGCAAAAGGATTAACATGGCGGCAGCCAGGCCAACGGCCAGACCGGCGATGTTGATGAAGCTGTAAACGGGGTTACGCTTCAGATTTGAGAAGGTGGTCTTCAAAAAATGACGAAACATAATTCAGTCGGTATATAGGGTTGCCTTCCCCGGGTGCAAACAATGTACCATCGGAAACAAAGTTAAGAAACAAGCTGATTATCACATAAAATAATTTATATCTTTGCGCCGGTCATGTACCGATTTGAAACACGCATGCAACGATTGTCCGTGCATTTACTGAAAGCGGCATGCCACACGGGAACCATGCAGAGGAGTGTTCCACCACAACGATACATGGAAACTATATTTAATAACAATTTATAGCAAAATGGCTGTCAATCATTTTCACCTTCTCATCGCCGACGACGACGACGACCTACGGGCAGGGTTAAGGATACTCCTCAGGGAGATGTTCGGACATATCACTGAAGCGGACACCCCCGCAGGGGTAATGATGCGACTTGATGAAAATTATCCTGACCTGCTGCTGCTCGACTTAAACTTCGCCCGTGGCCGGACCGATGGCGGGGAAGGTGTTGATCTGTTACAACAGATTCATACACGGTGGCCTGATCTGCCGGTAATAGTCCTGACGGCTTGGGCAGGCATAGGGCTTGCGGTGGAATGTATGAAACTGGGGGCTGCCGACTTTGTCACCAAGCCATGGGACAACCTCAGGCTTGAGGCCACTCTGCTGGCTGCACTGCGGACGGGGATGATTAAACGTGAAGCCGCCGAAGCCATCAGTCGGGAGAACACCTTGCAAAGACAGACAAATTGTGAAGGGCTGCTGGTAACTGAATCACCTGCTATGAAACACGTGATGGGACTGGTTGCTAAGGTAGCTGCCACCGATGCCTCCGTACTCATTTCCGGAGAGAATGGAACAGGAAAGAATATGATAGCCCGGGAAATACACCAGCAATCCAACAGAGCCAGCCTGCCATTTGTGGTGGCCGATCTGGGTTCATTGTCACCATCGCTGTTTGAGGATGCCTTGTTCGGACATGAAAAAGGAGCCTTTACCGATGCCGGCGAACAGCGATCAGGATTATTTGAGCTAGCCGATGGCGGAACGCTGTTCCTGGATGAAGTAGCCAACCTTCCCTTACATCTACAGCCCAAACTGCTCACAGCGCTCAGTACAGGTATGGTGACCCGGCTCGGGAGCAACTCCCCCCGTCGTGTTAACGTGAGGATAATAACTGCAACCAATAGCTCTTTGACTTCCCTTATCGGGAATGGCCTTTTTCGTGAAGACCTCTTTTTCAGAATCAACACTATCGAAATTTCGGTACCACCACTCAGAGAACGGGTTGAAGATTTCCCTATACTTGCCGGTCATTTCAATACCTTTTTTGCAGGGAAATACCGTAAATCGCCTCTGGCCTTCACTATATCTCTGCTGAAAAAAATGCAAACCTATTCATGGCCGGGCAACGTCAGAGAACTGGCACACACCATCGAACGCGCGATGGTATTGGCTGATCCCGAAAAGCCAGCCCTGTCATTACTGATACCTTCACTGCCGGGTGATGAAGCAAAAGGGAAACACCGGCTTGATGATGCCGAACGGGAGTCTATCGCACGTGCCCTCAGAACCACAGGAGGAAATATGCTGGCAGCGGCCAGATTGCTCGGCATAGGGCGTACCACCCTCTACCGTAAAATTGAAAAATATGGACTCTAGCATACTTGCCCGCCGTATTGTTGTCAAATGCATCCTGATGGCACTCTCATCAGCGCTCTTCTTCCCCGTTTTACAACATCCAGGCTGGGTTGCTGTACCGGTTGGTCTGGCAGCCTTGTTTTTCATCCTGCTGGCAGCACTGATCCACGATGTCACCAGCTTGAAAAATCAACCCCGTAAACTCATCGAAACACTTGATCATGAGAATTTGACCGATATTGCCCGGTCTGATTCACCCTGGGCTCCTGCTGCCTCTATCATGATTCACCGTATCGAAACGCTTGTATCACAACGCGAACAACAACATTTCCTCCTCCAACAGATTACCGGCAATTCAACTGACGGATTACTTTGCTTCGATGACAAAGGAAAGGTACAATTTGTAAACCGGGCTTTTCTTACCCTGTGCGAATTGCCTTCGCTCGCCAATTGCGCCACACTGCAACGACATCATCCTTTACTGTTCAGCCAACTTGAAAAGGACACAACCAACGAGACTACTTTTACCCTTTCAGTGAATGGGATTCAGGTTCATTACAAATGTTCGAAGGTAAGGTTTCGCACTGGTGACGAATGGCTCACACTGACTGTATTCACCGACATCAGTGCAGGTATTGTCAGGCGTGAAAGTGAATCATGGCACCGGTTGTTGAGGATACTGAATCATGAAATTGCCAACTCGGTAGCCCCCGTTGCCTCATTGGCCCGCGTACTTGCAAGGCGCTATTCAGCAACTGATGCTGAACTGGAAGAAGGATTGGGCATCATTGTCAGGCGTATCGACGGGATGCTACAATTCTCAGAAAAGATCCGCAACTTCTCTAAGCTACCCGACCCGGTTATGGAGTCCATTAACCTGACACAACTGTTAAAAGATACTGTAGTTCTAATGAAGACGCCAAATGACACGGTATCAATTCAGGCAGAGCTACCCGATGAAGACATCACCATTCAGGGTGACATCAACCTTCTTCAGCAGATGACTATCAACCTTATGCAAAATGCCATTGAGGCGGTGGCAACAGTTATGGAACCCAAGGTAAGCATCAGCCTGTCGTGCCTGGACACTTCAGTAAGAGTTACCATCAGCGACAACGGTTCTGGCATAAAAGAAGCCATTGCGGGCGACATCTTCGTCCCTTTCTTCACCACAAAACCTAAAGGGACAGGCATCGGACTCAGCCTGAGCCGTGAGATTGCTACCAGACATGGAGGAATGATTAGTCTGGACACCACTTCATCAACCCATCTCACCACTTTTGTCATTTCACTTCCCATTTAAGGAAATGAGACTCCTGGTGAGGTATTCGGGCCATTAACTATAACCTGACAGCCAACATATCTGCCTGAATTTCGTTATATAAGCGTACTTTTGTATCAGAAAAATCGTTTTTCAGAAAACACGAATACTATGAAGTTCAAATTCCGCCTATTACCAGTTATGGTGCTTACCATCGGGCTGGTCTCCTGCGTATCGCAGAAGAAATATACCGAGCTTGAGACACGTAACCGTCAATGTACCGACGACCTCACCATGTCTCAGCAACAAAACCTTGAACTTACGACCGAAAGGACTGAGCTGACCTCCCGGTTAGAACAACTGATGAAAGAGGCCGGTACCCTTCGCAACGACACAAGCCGTGCAGGTATGGCTCTTCGCGATACACGCTATGGTTACGAACGCTTGCAGAAGAGTTATCAGGAGTTGCTCGAGAACTCGGAGCGTAACATTACTGGCAGCAAGACCGAGATCCAGAAAATACTTGCTGAGTTGCAGCTTACTCAGGATAACCTGATTAAAAGACAGGATTCTATCCGTTCGATGGAATACGAGTTGGCGCTCAAACAAAAGAAACTCCTAGAACTACAGCGCGTGCTTGATGCAAAAGATGCCGCAGTGATGGCCCTCCGCCAAAAGGTTTCGGACGCTTTGCTTGGTTTTCAGGGCAAGGGACTCACCATCGAAACACGTAACGGGAAAGTGTACGTAAGCCTTGAAGAAAGCCTCTTGTTTCAGTCGGGCAGCTATACCATTGGCAGCCGGGGAGAATCGGCATTGGGGCAACTGGCAGGTGTTTTGGCTACAAACCGCGACATCAACGTACTGATTGAAGGACATACCGATAACGTACCCTACAAGGGAGCCGGACAGTTAAAAGACAACTGGGACCTGAGCGTGATGCGCGCCACCGCCATTGTAAAAATACTGACAAAGAGCGGCAAAGTTGATCCATCAAGGCTAACTGCTGCAGGCCGGAGCGAGTACATGCCATTATCCACCAATCAATCGAAAGAAGGGCGTGCAACCAACCGTCGTACCGAGATCATTCTTACCCCAAAACTCGATGAGTTGTTTCAGATTATTGACTCGAATTAAGCACTGAAAACAGGGTTTAACAAAGGTGATTCAAAAGTCCGGTGAAAAACCGGACTTTTCTATTTTACCCGGCACGTCTGCTGAAGATTGATGATTGAAGGAACTTTAACTTCCGCAAGAACCAAATAGCCATAATCAGACAAACAATGGCGGCCATGAACAATACATGAGGCACATTCCATAAGCGGCCAAGGCTCCCGAAAAGAAGGCTGCCAAGTGGCGTGACACCAATAAACGACAAACCATAGAAAGCCATAACACGGCCTCTGATATCATCGGTTACCAATGTCTGCAACAAGGTATTTACCGACACAAATTGGGCAATCATGCTAAAACCCATCAGATAGAGCATCACCATCGAAAGCCAGTGGATTGTTGACAGAGAGAACACTGCCATAGAGACACCAAAAATAAATGCGCAGATCATGACGATGCGTGGCAGTCGTCTAACTCCCGAGAGAGAGGCAAGCGATAACGCCGCCGTCAGAGCCCCTGCACCGAGTACTCCGGTCAGGAACCCGAGCAAAGCCGAATTACCTTGTAGAATATCTCTAGCAAAGACAGGCAGGAAAGCCTGAAAAGGCAATCCAAAAAAGCCTGTAGAAGCCACCATCATCAAGAGGTATCTGATTACGCGGTTATCCCAGGCATAGTGAAGCCCCTGCTTAAGCCCATCGATGACCGAGCTCTTCAAGTCAGGGCGAAGCTGAATACTAACAGTCATGGCCAGCAGCGCCCCTATAGACGCCATAAAACTGATGGCATTGATCATAAAACACCACCCCTCACCAAACCAGACAATCAGCACGCCACCAATAGACGGGCCAATAAAACGGGCTGTATTAAGCATCGTTGAATTCAATGCCACGGCATTGGGCAACATACTGCGGTCTTCGACCATATCAACCAGAAAAGCATGACGGAAAGGGGTATCAATGGCCATCACAACACCGGTGAGGAAAGAAATCAGGACGATATGCCACACTTCAATAACCTCCGTAAGCACAAGGACACCCAAAACGGCCGAAAGAATCATGAAGAGGCAATTGGTAATGATCATCATCCTGTGCCGGTTTATTCGGTCGGCATATACCCCTGCAAGGGGAGTAAACAAGAGCGAAGGTGCTTGCCCGAGAAAGGCAATAACACCAAGCCACATAGGGCTGTCGGTAAGTCTGTAAACCAGCCATCCCATGGCAATGTTCTGAATCCAGGTTCCCTGCAGCGAAACCACCTGCCCGAGAAAGTAGAGCCGGAAGTTACGCGCTTTCAGCGCCCTGAAGGTAAAGGTAACCCTTTGCAGGTAATTCCTGATATCGTGAAGATGGGTCAGCATTGTAATGCAAAGGTAGGAAAGTTCGGGCAGCCGTTGTTGTTAATACTCCCACCTCAAGGTGGTGTTTCAGGTGAATTTTAGACTGTCATCTGATGCTAAACAGACCCGTAACAAATTACTTCCCATGTACGCCAGTACCTCTAAAAATACGGTAATATTCATAACCGATAAACGGCATGACAGGTATAAAGACAGGCAGAGTGCCCCTACAAGCAGACAATGAACACAGCCGCCAGTATAGTAGAGATTGGCAGAAGTTTAGAAGTTGACTGATTACTTTTGCCCATATTGGATTAGCTTCACGCTGAAAATTTGAAATAGCACGAAAAAATCTTAAGCGTTTGGAGTACAATACTGATTCCGCCTTAAATAAACAAAAAATCCCTCACAATTTTCATTGCAAGGGATTTACTTCCAAAGTTGTCCTGCCAGGGGTCGAACCTGGACTCTTCTGATCCAGAGTCAGACGTGTTGCCAGTTACACCACAGGACAGTATTTCGTAGAACGTGCGGCAAAGGTACGGCAATTGGTTGGTATCATCCAAATAAATGGGCAAAAAAGTTTCTAAAAATATGAACTCTTTTAAAACTAATTGTCCGGCAATTGTTTCGAATCGTCTCAGGCTATACTAATCAGGTCACGGATAACCACCGAGGCCAGCATACAACCAAAAATAGGCGGCATATAGCTGATCGTTCCAACGGTAGTCAGCTTGTTGGCCTCACCATTCACCTGAATAATGGCATCACCGGGGACAGGCTCTGGTGAAAACACCACAGTAAAACCCGTCTTTACACCCTGACGGTGAAGTCGTTTACGAACCATGTAGGCCAGCCTGCATGAATAACTCTGACTAATATCACCTACCCGTACCAGCGAAGGATCAAGCTTACCGCCCGAACCCATACTGCTCACCAGACGATGCTGTGCCTTTAGGGCTTCAATGATCAGGAATACCTTGGGTGACAGCGTATCTATGGCATCAACAACATAATCGTAAGGCAGGGATACAATTTCGCTCAAACGATCATCACATAGGTATTCATCGAGTATCGTAAGCTTCAGCTTTGGATTGATGTCGAGGAGCCTCTGCCCCACTATTTCGGCTTTACGCCCCCCCATTGTAGAATCAAGTGCAATGAGTTGTCGGTTCTTGTTTGAAGCATGAATAATATCGCCATCAACGATAGTCATCTGCCCAATCCCTGCCCGGCAAAGGCACTCAGCCGAGTATGCTCCAACTCCGCCCAGGCCTACCACCAGAACATGACTGTTGTTCAGCTTTTCAAGCCTGCGAGCACCAATTAATAGTTGTGTTCGCTCAAACCAGTTTTCCATGAAAAAACACTTCGTTAAAATTCAGTTCAATTCTCTCGGCCAGGTGAACTGGCGCAATGTTCAGGATAGCTGCCGCTGCCTGATAGATGCTTTCAATACTAACAGCGGCATCATCGGTTTCAAGGAACAGCCGATCGGGTGGAGTTATGCGTAATGATTCAGCCAAAACATCATTCAGATTCAACAAGGACGCCCCAAACGACAGATAAAAGCCCTCGCTTAACCATTGGCGGGCAACAACAGGCCGCTGCGAAAACCCATGAATAACGAATGCCTTCAGGTGATGATGCTTTCTGACGATCGTGATCACCTCCTGTTGTGTGCGCACAGAATGGATGATAACAGGTTTTTCTGTTTCTTCAGCCTGCGTGAGCTGTTCTTCAAACAGCCGGGCCTGAATATCAATAGATGGCCCATTCAATTTGTCCAGACCAGTTTCCCCGATAGCCAGACACCCCGGCTCTTCAACCAATTGCTTAAAAGAAGGCCAACTTACAGATTTATCCGCATCCCATGGGTGTATAGCCACCGAAAAAAGCGTCTTGGGATCGGGCAACCCGACAACCCCTTCCTGCAATCTCACATTGTAGATCGCACGGATGGAGGAAGGTATCAACCGATGGGTATGAATGTCTGTTAACATCTGTCAGTGCCTTGATAGAACAACGTCGGGTTCCAAATGGCCACCGATAGACATACTGTCATCAATAGCTTTTTTTTCTATGTTGAGCGTTTCCTTTCGCTCAACACGGGAAGCAGGCATGATGGATAAAACGGGCTTAATCAGAAAACTATAAACATGAAACTGTCCCCATGAAGTAAAGGGCAGCCACAACAAAAGAAAAAACAGATGTCGGAGTGTCAATGGCATCATTGTAGTTTGAACCCGCGAAATTACACATTTCGGGCCTTATAAACACGACAGCCTGCCTGTGCGAATCGCACAAGGCAGGCTGCTGTAAAAGTTGAATCAGACTAAATAAGTCCTTTGGCGTTTTTTACTTTCAAAACTTTCAACATATCTTGTGTCATGGCATCGAGGTTATAGGCAGGTTTCCAGCCCCATTCCTCACGAGCGGCAGAATCATCAATACTGCGTGGCCAACTGTCGGCAATAGCCTGACGGTAGTCAGGTTCATAAGTCACTTCAAAGCCGGGGACATACTTCCTGATTGAATCGGCCTGCTCTTTCACTGTAAAGCTCATGGCAGCCACGTTGAAATCACCATGATGCTTCAAACTTGAGAAATCAGCCTGCATCAGGTCAAGGGTAGCCTTCAGGCAATCGGGCATATACATCATGGGCAGCATAGTATCTTCACGCACGAAACAGGTATACTTGCCGTACTTCACAGCATCATAATAAATTGCCACTGCATAGTCGGTGGTGCCTCCGCCGGGCAGAGTTTCGTTGGAGATGATACCCGGGTAACGGAGTCCGCGCACATCGAGTCCAAATTTCTGAACATAATAGTTACCCAGCAATTCACCAGCCACCTTGGTAACACCATACATGGTAGTAGGACGCAGCACGGTCTCTTGCGGTGTGTTATTTAACGGGGTTCCGGGACCAAAGGCAGCAATCGAACTGGGGGTTAATACCTGCGACATCTTGTTTTCGCGGGCACATTCCAATACGTTGATAAGACCATTCATGTTAACATCCCATGCCTTGAGTGGATTCTTCTCCCCATTGGCCGACAGAATAGCAGCCAAATTTACGATTCCGTCGATGGCGTAATGTCTGACGATCTCTTCCATCCGGGGACGATCGAGAATGTTGAGTGACTCATAAGGGCCGCTTTCCTGAAGTTTTTGCGAGGGGTTGGCACATACATCAGATGCGATTACGTTTTCGCCACCCCAGATTTTCCTGATTTCGAGTGTTAACTCGGAGCCGATTTGACCAGCTGATCCGATAACTAAAATCCGTTTCATTTTATGGTGATTGTTTTGTGAATACATTAACAATTGCGGCGCAAAAGTAAAGAAAATTGGCCATCCGATCATCATTACACACGATATAAACTACGCGCACCGGCAGGCCTATCTAACCCTGATTTCCATGTGGTTTACCACACAATAAAAAATATTTCCGGGGAAGTTTTAATATACCAGCAAGTTAGCCATTGTTCAAACTGGCCGATAAGATTAACCCCACGATTAATTTCTATCTTTGCAATTGAAAACATTCGTATTGAATTTCAAAAATTCACTGAAATACAAAAGACTATGTACACCAATTATCAGGAGTTCCTGAAAAAAGAACTCACTTCAATCGAAGAAGCCGGATTATTCAAAAATGAGCGGATCATCGTTAGTCCGCAGGGCGCTGAAATCACCATCAATACCGGACAGAAAGTACTGAACTTCTGTGCCAACAATTATCTTGGACTTTCCAACAACTCAAAGTTAAAAGAAGCAGCCAGGAAAGCCCTCGACAGCCATGGTTATGGTATGTCATCAGTAAGGTTTATTTGCGGAACCACCGATATGCACAAAGAGCTTGAGGCAAAAATAGCCGGATTCTTCGGAACCGAGGACACCATCCTTTATGCCGCTGCCTTCGACGCCAATGGTGGCGTATTTGAACCCCTGCTCGGTGAAGAAGATGCCATCATCAGCGATTCGTTGAATCATGCTTCCATCATCGACGGTGTGCGCCTGTGTAAGGCTCAGCGCTACCGTTATGCTAATGCCGATATGGCCGACCTTGAAGAACAACTGAAGAAAGCCCAAAACAACCGTTTCCGCCTCATCGTAACCGATGGCGTATTCTCGATGGACGGCAATGTAGCCCCTCTTGGCAAGATTCATGATTTAGCCACAAAATACAATGCCATGATCATGGTCGACGAATCGCATTCAGCTGGTGTGGTAGGACATACAGGGCGCGGCGTAACGGAACTCTTCGACCTGAAGGGAAAAATCGAAATTATCACCGGTACGCTTGGAAAAGCCTTTGGTGGAGCAATTGGTGGATTTACCACAGGGAAGAAAGAGATCATTGACCTGTTGCGTCAACGTTCACGCCCCTATCTGTTCAGCAACTCAATTCCTCCAATGGTAGCCGGTGCCGGGATAAAGATGATTGAGATGATGAGCGAGACTAACGAGCTGCAGGACAAGCTTCACGAAAATACTGCATACTTCAGCAAAAAAATGATTGAAGCAGGATTTGACTGCAAACCAACCCAAAGTGCTATCGTAGCCGTCATGCTTTACGATGCCAAGCTTTCACAACAGATGGCAGCCCGTTTGCTCGAAGAAGGTATCTATGTCATTGGCTTCTATTATCCTGTTGTACCAAAAGACCTCGCCCGTATCCGTGTACAGGTATCCGCTGCCCACGAACGCGCACACCTTGACAAGGCCATCGCCGCCTTCACTAAGGTTGGCAAAGAGCTTGGCGTGCTGAAATAAACGGCGCCAATATCTCCAAACCCTTATCTCTGCTTGCAGGCCTGCCATGTTGGCGGGCCTTTCTTTGTTTAAAGGTTAAAACAAGTAATTATACAACCTTTTCATACTTTTCCGTGTTTAGTGTAAGAATTCGATGCAAATCATTCCGAATTTTACTCATCATGATTGATAAGTCTATCCATTGTCTTTTTATTATCCTTCTGGGAATTGCAGTTTCATCGACAGAGGCCCAGAACATACGTCCTGAAACAAGCCCCACAATATCCTTTTTCAAAACCGACCTTCAACAACTTGAGAGTAGTTATTCCCGAAAATTGTTTTTTGATAAGGCCTACACTATGGGCCTGTACACCACTGAGGAAATACAACAAACAGCTGCCAATGCCCTCCTGTTTTCTAAAGATGGGACGATAATGAATAACAGGATAATTGACAGCCTGATCAGGTATTGCCGTGTAGCAGACAAAAGTGCGACAGAGCAGGAAAAATATCAATACCTGCTCCAGCATCAAAATGAGAACACTAAAAGGCCAAAATTACCTTGCCAGACATCAACAATTTACTTTGATACGCTCAACTGTATCCCTGTTCCAATTGTTGAAAATGGTCATTTATACTTTGATATCTGCGAAGACGACTCCGTCAGGCTTGTTGCCAAAGGCTACTATCCTCAAAACGGAACCAACTATACGCAGCATGACACTTTACATCGTTATACATGGACTTTTGGAGATGGCGTTACCAGTAATACCGAAGGAGATCCATTTATTTACCATAAATACACTACAACCAAAGGTTATGATATTTCCGTTACAATGAGAGATACAAATCTTTGTATGAGCAATACCAGAGCGGCCCGGGTAAGAATTGCGGGATCGCCAATCAAGACCTTTGCCCCGATTGATCCAATCTGTCTTGGGGATTCCATTACCCTCAGCCCTTCAAAAGTTTTTCAGGTAACGCCATTCACGTATAGTCAAATTTCAAGCCAACGGTACGACAGTACAACTTTTATCCCTGATAGTGACCAAAACACCTCAAACCCCAATTATTGCCCGCCTGGTCATTATGTAACAGATGTGATATTCAGTAGTTTTCTCCCTGGACAAACAATTACATCAACCCATGATATTCTGTCGATTTGTGCTGAAATGGAACATGGGTGGATGGGAGATATTGATATTAAAATTATCTGTCCCAGTGGACAGACAGCCCAGCTAAAGCAAAATGGCACCGGAGGGTCAAAATATCTGGGAGAACCAGCTTGCTGGTTTTCGGGCTGTTCAGTAGCAGATATCAGGGCATGTGATAACGCGGATCATTGCGACGCTAAACTAAACCCACCGGGAAGAGGCTGGAATTACTGCTGGTCTGAGTTATACCCCAATGTAGGCGAGCTTGGAAATCAGTCCACAGTTGGGACAAATCAGATTGACTCGACACATAGAATTGCTGGAACAGGGTATTTTTCACCGGCTGTTTCATTCACGAGTTTAATAGGATGCCCTCTGAACGGGCTTTGGACAATTGACATTACTGACCATGCCGGAGCCGACAACGGATATATATTTGCCTGGGAATTGAACTTAGATCCAGCACTTCTTCCTTCAAACTGGACTTACGTCGTTTCTGTTGATGATTATTCCATTACCGGCCCTGGGGCTTCAAATACAGGTAACGACCAGGTAACCATAAAACCAACCAGTACAGGGTCCCTTGAGTATTCCTACTATGTTGGGGATAGCTTTGGTTGTACATGGGATACAACTTTCAACATCAAAGTCAATCCCATTCCTGATCCAAATCTTGGCCCCGACAAAGAGGCATGTAATGGTGAAACAATTACACTGGGAAACAACAATTGTCCGGGCTGCAACCATGTCTGGAATACAGGTGACACAACCCCTACAATCAACACTACTATTTCAGGACTTTTCTGGAGGACAATCACGAGTTCGCAAAACTGTGAGGCTACCGACACAATACAGGCTATTTTTCACAATCCCCCACCCCCAACCTACATAAAGCATCAGTAATATACAAAACTCTTCATCCCTGCCTTATTTTTAATTTTTCTTTTCAATATCGGACAAACTGCTTCAAATTACCAGATTCACAAAATGCTGGAGCATGTGATCATTCACATGCGGGTTGTGAATTTTTACAGAAATGGAATCCAAAAAAATATCAAATCCAGCCACTGTGAAAACAGGTTCAACGCACATAAAAAAAGCCCAGGCTTTCGTAATGACAACATTCCTCATGACGCTTGTCTTCCCCCGGACAGGATGCGGACAACATGCACGTGCGTTGTGTACACCTGAAGTCGTGGCTTTCTCTCCGGGTGAAAAAATGCAGTTTGATGTCTATTATAACTGGGGGTTCGTGTGGCTGCATGCCGGAGAAGTCGAATTCAAAGCAGATACAACACTATGGAACGGGAAACCCGCATGGCGGTTTCTGAGTACCGGGACCTCCAGGCCTTCATACGACTGGTTCTTTAAGGTACGTGATCGCTATGAATCATGGGCAACACGAGAAGACTTAAAACCACTCGAATTTGTTCGCGACACCTACGAAGGGGGATTCGAATGCTACAACCACTACCTGTTCGACTATGCCTCAGAAATAATGAGTGCCACCACCTTTACCTCCAAACGGAATACTTCAGTTAAGGCTATTCCCATTACCGGTTGCCTGTCAGATGTACTTACCGCTATCTATATCACCCGGAATCTGGATATCCGAACATGGACCATAAACCAGAAAATGCCCATGGCCATGGTGCTTGATGATAGCCGTTTCGACCTCTACATCCTCTACCTGGGAAAGGAAACCATCACCCATCGGAACAAAAAGACTTACAACTGCCTGAAATTTTCTACTTCGGTAGCAGGTGGCTCCATCTTCAAAGGAGGAGAAGCCATCACGGTATGGGTGACCGACGACAAGAGTCATACCCCTGTGCTGGTGCAAGCCGAAATACTTGTAGGATCGGTGAAAGTGTATCTCAGGGATTGAGAAAAGGCATTGGTTTTGACCAAAAGCTTTCAGCGTTTTTTTAGCAGGGAATCGTTATTAGCAAGTTTACTTGAATCTAAAGTGGGGTTGAAAATTGCAGCACCGGGGTATTGCGGGTTCATGCCTTCTTTGGTTAGTATTTGAGGTATGTTTTGATAGTTTAGTTGAAGGTTCATCTCACCTGATGTGTAATAGCAAGTTACCATAATTATATCGTCCCCGATTCATAAATCCCAATCAATATCAGAGAATATTGCATTAGCCGGATGCAATGCATTCCAGCTATTGTAAGGCTGATAAAATGTGTCATTTTTTTAGATGGACCGAAGATGGACCGTAGATGGACCGTAGATGAAGCGTAGATGAAGCGTACGGTTAAGGATAGTCTTCGCTTGATTTTTGGTTGAAATGTGGTTTAAGTTCTTTTTAAACTCCATTTTGTTATCCCAATATCATGCCAATCCCGTGTAAAATCGGGGATGGATGAAAAAAATTTCGAATCGTTAAACTATTACTTATTTACCAATATAAGCCACTGATTGTAAATCTTCAAGATCAAATCAGGCAACGCATTTATCACTTCAGAAGTACCTTGGCAGGCAGAACTAATTTCACAGGCGGTTGACCGACTTATCAGTGCACATGGTGTAAAGATAAACTGGAGTAACCAGATGGCCCCTGTATCACAACTTCTTATTTTTCGGGGCAACAGCCTTTGTGAGGGATAAGGCCGCCATAATAGTAAAATTTACTGCAGAAAGTGAAAAAGACAATTATCGTCTGAAGAGCCATAAACTGCGCAGGGTATAGATAATCGCTGATCAGACAATCAACAGACCGGCTTCCCGCATCTTTATCATCCACCTTTGAGTCCATAGCAGGTCGGCTTCAGTGTCATCAGTAATGCCCATCCATTTTACAAAATCTGATACCAGAAGGATGGTTATTCTCTCCATCTTTTCTGGTGTAAGTATCCTGAGTAATTTCTCGCCGATACCATGGGGCACCTTCACTGAAATGGATTTCTCCGGTGTTTCAACCCACAGGAGGTCGTACTTCCCGGTGTTATTTTCGATCGACAAAGGATATCCCGGCCACACAATCCGGCGGTGTTGTCCCGGCATTTCAGACATCACAAGGGAGCAATATTTCGCAATCAGATCAGGCTTGATGCGCGTACCAGGTTGTTTCGTCCCAAACCATTTATTGACCGGAACATCAAAACCTACCCCTTGCATGAAATTAAATAGCGATGTACGCAGTCCTTCGCCGAACTGATCATGGTTTACCGGTCGTTGCTCGGTATAGAAAATTTCATTGTTGGCAAAACCATTCCCCTCTGATGGGTCAGGCATAATCCCAAAGGCACCCGGATTTAAACTCACCGGACTGTATTCAGTAAGCGCGAAACGGTGCCAAAAGCCCGACTGAATAATCCCAGACTCGAACATCTGACGAACGATTTCCAGCGAATCGATAGTCTCCTGCACCGTCTGCGTCGGAAAACCATACATCAGGTAAGCATGAACCATGATGCCTGCTTGGGTAAAATTGCGGCAGGTCTGAGCAGCCTGTTCGATGGTCACCCCTTTGTTCATGAGCTTCAGCAAACGGGCGGAAGCAGTTTCAATACCGCCAGTTACCGCAATACAACCAGCCTTGGCCATCAGTATGCACAGCCCTGAATTGAATGCACGTTCAAACCTGATATTCGACCACCAGCTTACCTGAAGTCCACGCCGCAAAATCTCAAGACTTACGTCACGCAATAACACAGGAGGAGCCGCCTCATCGGTAAAATGGAAACCACTACTGCCCGTTTGCGCCATCACCCGCTCCATAGTATCGACCACAACAATAGCCGTTGAAGGGTCATACTGCCGGATGTACTTCAGGCTGGTGTCGCAGAACGCGCAGCCATGCCAATAGCAGCCATGGGCGAGTGTAAGCTTATTCCATCGCCCGTCGCTCCACAGCCGGTGCATGAGGTTGGCAGTATCGAGCAATGGAAAATATGCCTCTTGCTGTAGAGCGGAATAATCGGGTGCAGGTATCTCTGCAAACTTCAATCCCTGACCGTTACCGACGACACCCGTATAAACGACCTTGCCATTCTGGCGAAAGGCACACGATGGCAACGAATCGCCACCATTTTGACCTTGAAGCATCAATAAGGCAGCCTGCAAAGGCTCGAAACCATCGTCCAATGAAACCAGATGTACGAAGTCGAAAAGCCTTGCATCCGTCATCCTGCGGAGCTCAGTAGTAGGATAGCCACCCCCCAGTATGGTTAAAATTTCGGGGTAGATACTTCGCAGATGGGCGCAGCACCTGAGGCCTCCATAAAGGTTACCGGGGAAGGGGACCGAAAAGCCCACCAAATCAGGATGAGCTTCCATCATATGTTTATCAAGCAATTCGATGAGCCATTGATCGGGTAACGAGGGTGCCTCCTGCAGCGCCTGCAGCATGGGATCAAATCCAGGGAGACTTACCGACAAGCGCTCACCATAGTGTATCAGTGAGAAATGGGGCGCTACACATTGGGTGATCATATCACTGATATCCTGAAGATAACGGGTGATCAAGAATTTCGATTTATCGATGATACCCATTGATCCAAAAGCCCAATCAAGGTCAATAGATGTCTGGAAGTGGGAAGATTCGGGCAACCAATCACGACCCGTGATACGAGTGGCCACATCAGTCGTGGGGTTAGTAAGGAAAGCCATAACGGGTCCAATGGTATCGATGTATTGTTGTCGCAGGGCTAACAACCTCCTGAGCTCACGCGACCGCTCTCCCTGATACTTTTCGGCCTCATTAAATAGCTTAATCAACCCATCGGAAGAGAACACCTTTCTAAGCAGTTCAATGCCCAGATCGGCCTGAAAAACTGTATAGCCTTTGCTTTTCAGGAACCCTGTCAGCAACGGTGTAGCGGGATAGGGTGTATTGGGCTGCATTAATGGCGGGGTGATAAGCAATACCACGGGGTTGGCAACCGCCTTCCGGAAATACTCAGGAATCATCATGGTTTAATTGGTTCTTCAGGATTGTGATCGTTAAACGATTGCTTGCGGTTGCCCATTCCCTGTAACATCATGTTGCGTTTCACCATCACTTCGGTTTCGCCCAGCAGGGGTTGACCTAACGGCTTGATAAGGTCAGCACCTGAAGCCTTCGGTGACTTCACTGCCGGTGTGATGGGATAGGCATTCATCAGACTGGCATCGAAAGGATTCAGCAATCGGGTAATTTTGTAAAGGGGGGCGTCAGGATTAAGCCAAACAGCCTCATCACGCGGGTTAAGGATAACCGGCATACGATGGTGCGGCAGCATTCGCATCAATTCATTTCCAGCCGTGGTAACAATGGCAAAGCCAAACACTTCAGCCCCTGATTCAGGATGCTTCCACTGATCCCAGATACCTGCCATGGCAAAAGGACGCACCTTGTTGCGCAAATAGACAAGAAATGGCTTTCCCAACTTCTCGATGATGGTTCCCTCGATAAAAGCATCGGCAGGTATAAGGCACCGCTGCGAACGAATAGCCTTACGAAAGGAAGGCTTTTCGATGATTCCCCGGGCGCCGGCATAACCTGAAGCGTCTTCACGATTATGATCACCTTCGGCGCGGGCGTTGATCAGCATCATATCTTTTTTGGCCCAGAAAGGCGACAGACCAAACCTGAACAGTTGCAGGGAATGGGGTTGATGCCCAACAATAACCGGTGCAATCTGTCCCGGTGCAATGTTGTATGATCCGTTAAACACGAACCCGGGAGGTGCTTCAGCCTGAAACCGTTTCTCAAGCACTTCCACCTTCTGAACCAGCAAGTACCGTCCGCACATAACCTGATCTGTTTTGAAACCAAAGGTAGTAAAACCAAAACCGTTTTTCATTGAAAAATAACTAACTTCGCATCCCCCCCCACCTGACGCCGTAGGGGATTACAATCTGCAATTCAAATTCTGAGAAGAAATGAAATTTATTGAGTTAGCCCAAAAACGCCAAAGCATAAGGCATTACAACGGTCAACCCGTTGAACGTGAGAAACTGGAACTCTGTTTAGAAGCTGCGCGGCTCTCACCTTCGGCCAGTAATTCTCAACCCTGGACCTTTATTGTGGTTGACGACAAGGAACTGAAAGATAAAGTAGCCCATGAAACATACAGCAGGCTTGTCTCTTTCAATAAATTTGTACTTCAGGCTGGTGCTGTTGTGGTAATGGTCATTGAGAAATCAAGCCTGATTACCCAGGTAGGCAGTATCATCAAAAACAAAGAATATCCCCTAATCGACATAGGGATGGCAGCAGAACACTTCTGTCTGCAGGCAACAGAACTTGGCTTGGGTACGTGTATGCTGGGATGGTTCAACGACGCACCGATTAAAACCATACTCCGCATTCCGGGATCAAAAACCATAGGATTGTTGATTGCCGTCGGTTATCCAGAAGAAGACCGCATCAAAGCCAAGGTGAGGAAACCGTTGGAACAGATGGTAAGGTTCAACACCTACCAACCAACAAAGTAATTAGGTAAGCTTATTTCTTCATCTCAGGCAGGTGTCACATCCCCCGGGTCAGTAGCTCACCGGTGCAGGAACGCTATGTGCCCGAAGAACCCGTCGAATGGCCAATTCATCTGACATGATCTGCACTTTGAGTGCCTCCAGCGAGTTGAACCTGATCTCATCCCTGAGCCGTTCAACGAAATAAACAGTAAGGCATTCCTCATATATTTCCTGATTAAAGTCGAAGATGTTTACTTCCACGGCAAACCTGCTGTCGTTGATGGTAGGGCGTATGCCAATATTGCTCATCCCTCCGTAAAGATTTCCATTCCATTCTACCCGTGATGCATATACCCCGTTGGCGGCGATCAATTTATAGCGGTCATCTGTCTCAATGTTGGCAGTCGGAAACCCCAGTTGATGCCCGATGCGGTTTCCCCGCACTACCTTACCGGTGATGCTGTACTCATAGCCAAGTAATCTATTGGCTTCAAGTATATTACCATCATTAAGTGCCTTTCTGATACGTGTTGAGCTTACCTCAAGCCCGTCAACCAAAAATTCATCCACCTCCTCAACATGAAACCCGTATTGTAACGATAATTCCTGCATCTTCTCATGGCTTCCTTCCCGGTTATTTCCGAAACGGTGATCGTAGCCAATCACCAGATTGGCTGTCTTAAGCTTTCCAACGATAAAATCACGAATAAAATCAAACCATGGAGTACGCGAGAACTCCACGGTAAAGGGGATAACCACGAGGTGATCAATTCCTGCTGCAGCCAACCGCTCGAACTTACGTGAGTTAATGTTAATCAACCTGATGGTATCATCATCGGGGTGAAGAACTAATCGCGGGTGATTGTCGAAAGTCACCACAACACTCTCACCATCGGTTTGGGCAGCAATCAGTTTAAGCCTTGAAATAATTTTCTGATGCCCCAGATGCACACCGTCGAAAGTACCGACAGTAACCACAGGCCGTGTAAACGAAACAGCAGGAGAAAGGGTATAATGGATTTTCACAGATTATTTGGTTCAGATAAGTTTGTTGTTAAGCAGATACTCGCCGATCTGAACGGCATTGGTAGCCGCCCCTTTCCGCAGGTTATCTGACACCACCCACATATTAAGTGTGTTAGGTTGCGTAAAATCGCGCCGAAGCCGTCCGACGAACACATCGTTTTTCCCTTCGGCAAATCGCGGCATCGGGTAGAGGTTGATAGCAGGATCATCCTGGATAGTGATACCCGGAGTACCGGCAAGAAGTGACCTCACTTCAGCCAGGTCAAAGTCATTATGAAACGCTACATTGACGGCTTCCGAGTGGCCGCCCTTCACCGGTACACGTACCACGGTGGCGGTAACCTGAATAGAATCATCACCAAGTATCTTTCGTGTCTCCATCAACAGTTTCTCTTCTTCAGTGGTAGAACCGTCGGGCAGGAACGATCCCCCATGTGGAAACAAATTCATATCAATAGGCCAGGGATAAGCTCTGTCGGCTTCAAGGCCTGCTCTCTCGTCGAGAAGCTGACGCAAAGCCTTGACTCCTGTTCCGGTTACACTTTGATAGGTGCTCACCACTACACGTTTTATACCATACTTAAGGTGTAAAGGAAAGAGTGCCAAAACCATCTGCATTGTACTGCAATTGGGGTTGGCAATAATCTTATCAGCCGGTGTAAGTATATTCCCGTTGATCTCGGCAACCACCAGCGGAATGTTCTCATGCATCCGCCAACAGGATGAGTTGTCAATAACAGTGATGCCGGCTTCAGCAAATTGCGGAGCTAATACTTTCGACAGGGAGGCACCTGCCGAAAACAGAGCAAGGACGGGTTTTGCCTTAATAGCCTCAACAGCGGAAACCACTGCTAATTCCTGTCCTTTAAATACAAGCTTCTTCCCAATCGATCGTTCAGAAGCAACAGGAATTACTGTGCAGTCAGAAAACAGAGCCGATTCGGCCAGTACCTGCAGCATAACTGCTCCCACCATACCAGTGGCACCTACAACAGCAACTTTCATATTTAAAAATATCTGGTCAGGATAACAATATTAATAATCACTCAGACGATCTGCTGACGGTGACACCATTATTCGAAACCTTCACCAACGGAAAAGAAAAATAGGCAGAAGTACTTCAGGTTCATCGAAAAGGATGTTATAAATCTATTTCTGTCACCGACTGACAGATTCGTTGGCAAATTTACTACTTTTATACTGAGTTTAAGGCGACAGACCGCCTGCAATCATCCTGCAACCTTAATCATTTGATAAAGTGATATTCATTGTTACTTAAAAACCGTGAATTATGCAACAGCCTATTTTGAGATTCCTTCCGACCTTCATTCTGATCATGAGTTTTTATTCCTGCGAGGCCCAACTCACCGAGAATTTCTCCGATGGTGATTTTACCAATAATCCGGAGTGGAATGGAACAACTACACAGTTTATTGTCAACACCTCATTTCAGCTACAACTCCATTCCTCCGGCGAAGGCTCCTCCTGGCTTTCAACTGAGGCTCCATCATTGACAAACATGGAATGGCGCTTCCGGATCAGACTCTCCTTCAGCCCCTCTGATAACAACAATGCCCTTGTCTATCTGGCTGCAGAACAGCCCGACCTAAGCACCACCCCCGATGGCCTATACCTCAGGTTTGGAGAGGCGGGCTCACTGGATGCTATCAGGCTAATCGCCCGTCAGTCAGCAACCGACGAGGAAATCTGTACAGGACAGGCAGGGCAGATTGCATCCAGCTTTAACCTGACCGTTAAAGTAATTCGTGATGTGAGTGGTAACTTCAGGCTTTATACTTCACCTGACGGACAGGTTTATACACTTCAGGGGTCAGGAAGCAACAACTTCGTGCTGTCGGATTCCTGGTTTGGCTGGCTCTGTAAATACACCACCAGTAACTCAACAAAATTCTACCTCGACGATATATTTGCAGGTACTCCAACCATCGACATCACTCCCCCTTCGCTCACAGCCCTGGCTATTACAGGAGAGCATATACTTGCACTTCAGTTTGATGAATCACTCGATCCGCTTTCGGCCAATGTCTCCACCAACTACACCCTTACCCCGGCAAATCTTAACCCCCAAAAGGCCATCCTTTCAACGACCAACCCGGCAGAAGTGATCCTCACGTTTGCCGAACAGTTTATGCAAGGTGTCCTTTATACTATCACTGCCAATGACGTCGCCGATCTGGCCTTAAACTCTTGCGTCGACCAGTCACTTCAGTTCTGTATCTATACCGTGGTGCCCGGAGATGTCCTGATCAATGAGATCATGGCAGACCCGGATCCTCCCGTTGGTTTACCCAATTATGAGTATGTTGAACTTTACAACACAACGGCTATGCCCATCGATCTTAAAGGATGGGCACTCCTAACCGGTGAAACCGCACGCCCTATCTCTGGCGGAATTCTTGCGGCAAACGGCTACATAATCCTTTGCAAAACGGAGGCTTTACCTTCATTCTCAGCAATTGGCAGCGCAACATCCCTTCCCAGTCTCACACTTACCAACACGGGGCAGTCGCTGTGGTTGCTTGATACATCCTCACTGGTCATCGACTCATTAACATATAACCTCTCGTGGTATACAGATGGCAATAAGGAAGATGGGGGCTGGTCGCTCGAAATGATCTCACACGAAAATATCTGCCTCGGGGAGACCAACTGGCACGCCTCTATTGCTGCCGCAGGTGGATCACCGGGCGCCGTCAATACCGTCGTGCAGTTTACGGCAGGAACCCCGGTAGTAAGCGGTCTGGAGGCCTCGGGCGAAAGGGCAATGACCATCACCTTCAGCCAGCCCATGTCAATACCCACTATTACGGCAAGAGAGAACTTCATACTGAGTGACGGAACACAATCGGTGGCTCCGGCTACTGCCGTTATCTCCAAATCCAACCGCGTAACGCTGGGCTTCACCACTCCCTTTGCTGATAACGCTATTTACCGTCTTACCATAAAACAACAGGTGGCCAACTGCAAGGGAACTACATTAACAGCCGACACCACCCTTTCATTCGGAAGACCAGCCCCGGCAAGTCTCCACGATGTACTGATTACCGAGATCATGGCTGATCCTGAACCTGTGGTTGCACTTCCGGCCGTAGAATACATAGAGCTATACAACCGAACCACTCATTCAGTAAATCTGCAGGGCTGGAGCCTACAAACAGGCACCACCATAAAAGAATTCCCTGTCCACCTCATGCTACCCGGGGAATACCTCATCGTAACAGCTGCATCAAATATCAGCCAGCTTCATGGGTATGGCACCGTGCTTCCTCTTAGTTCGCTCAGCATCCCCAACGAGGGGGCCATCCTGATACTGGCCGACAGCACCGGCCAACAAATTCACGCGGTGGGATATCAAGACTCTTGGTATGGCAACCCGGCCAAAGCCGACGGAGGATGGTCAATCGAGATGATCGATCCGCAAAATCCCTGTTCAGGTGAAACCAACTGGATTGCTTCATGCGATGTTTCAGGAGGAACGCCGGGAAAACAAAATTCGCTGAACGGCTCCAATCCCGACATTACCGCTCCCATACTGCTCAGGGCTAACTACCTGGCTCCCGATAAGGCCAGGCTAATCTTCAGTGAAAATACTGACAGCCTCGCAGCAGCCAAAACCATTAATTACACCATCACTCCGGGGAATTTTCACCCGCTTGAGGCTACTCCGGCAAGACCTTTCTTCGATACAGTCATCATAAAGTTTCCCATGAACCTTGAACCTGACCAGATATACACCATTGCTGTCTCAGAAGATCTAACCGACTGTGCCGGGAATAATCTTCAGGCACTCAGTAGTACTAGGGTAGCCATACCTTCAACAGCAGAAGTCGGCGATGCGGTAATCAATGAACTACTCACCAACCCCGCGGGCAATGGAAAAGATTATCTGGAACTCTACAACCCATCTGCTTCAACCATCGACATGGCGACCATGGGGATCACCTACCTTAGCCATACCTCAGCTATCGGTAAAACAGTGTTTTTACCACCGGGGCTCCTCTTTCCCGACGGCTATGCCCTGTTCAGCCAGAAACCCGAACAACTTGCCGATCGCTACACCATTCGTTCGCCAGGTAACCTGATCCCTTTTGCCGACCTTCCTGATTTCTCTTTATCGGGGGGTACTATCTGGCTGCATAAAATGGAAAATACCGAACTTGTCATCGACTCTCTGGAATATGATGAGAAACTTCACTCCCCGCTGATCACCTCCACCGACGGCGTGGCTCTGGAAAGAGTAAATCCGCTACGATTGTCTTCCGATCGAACCAACTGGCAATCGGCAGGGGCCGCTGCAGGTTATGGCACCCCCGGTTATCAAAATTCACAATACAACGCCAACCCTACAGATAAAGGAGAACTAGTCTGCGCGCCCCATGTGTTTAGTCCTGATGGTGATGGTCGTGATGACATCACCTCGATTGCCCTGCACCTCGATGAGTCAGGCTATATGGCCACCATCGCCATTTACGATGCTTCAGGGCGACGGATAGCTGTCCCGGTAAACAACCAGTTGGCCGGGATCAATAATACATGGTCGTGGAACGGCACCACTGAAAGAGGGAATCAGGCACAATCAGGAATTTACATTGTCCTGGCTGAGGTAGTTCAACCTGGCGGCAACACCAAAAAGTTAAAAACCACAGTGGTGTTGACAAGAAAATAACTTCCGGAAACCCCGGCTTTATGAATGATGCCTTTGGGGGGTATAACATTTTAGCACCCGCCTGTTCAGCCCGAGGGATCAGCCTTGCGGGAAATCACAAAAAAAATGTCGCAAAAGTAACAATTTGATAAGCAAAAGACTAACCAGCCGTATGGCTCCTTCTGATATTTAGTGTCAACTTTTTTTCAACCAAAGGGGCAACAGGCGATGAGAACTTAAAAGGTATCATTCCGGAACCTGTGAGCTCAAATATCGGATCATCAGTGAAATACAACGCACAGGCGATACAGAATACCCTCCAATAATTTAATGCTAAAAACAACTCACAGTTACACATCCTTCATGTCGAAGAGACATAAACGTTACTACAACCATAAACGACTCATATACTATATCCTAACAAGACATATCTTTAGAACATTAAGGGTCTCAAATAACAGGATAATCAGTTGTGAACAACTAAATTATTGACTATCATTACTCACGTTAGGGATAAAAAAAATTTGCATAATGACAGTCCAGGAACAAAAATCAGTAAATCTTGAATGTATGTTTTAGGGAATCACGTTCATTTCTTGGCATGAAACCATTATCAGTGAAATATTCCGACAGGCTTGCTAAGAAAAGAATAGTCAGATAGCCTTGCCTAACCTGTCAGGAGTAATCTCCTTCAACTGCTGGCAGAAGGTTTCGGGATCGAAGGCATCGGTAACCCTGAATTCTCCCGAACGGGTACGGCGAAGTTCGCTCATGTAGGCACCACTTCCGAGTGCTAGTCCGAAATCACGGGCTATGGCTCTAATATATGTACCTTTGGAACACACAATCCGGAAGCCTACTTCGGGCATGGCTACACGGGTAATCTCAAATTCAGTAATGACAATTGGTTTGGGCGCTATGATCACCTCCTGATTGTCGCGGGCATAGTCGTATGCGCGCTTACCATCGACCTTAACGGCCGAGAACACCGGAGGAATCTGCATCTGGGGTCCTGTCATGGCTGCTGCAGACTGCCGGATCATAAATTCGGTGATGTGGGCGTCCGGCCACCGGACATCTACCTCCTTCTCAAGATCGAACGACGGAGTAGTAGCTCCCAACACAAAAGTACCGGCATACTCTTTATCTGAAGCCTGAAGGTTGTCAATCTGTTTGGTGGCTTTGCCCGTACAAACGATGAGCAGACCAGTGGCCAGAGGATCGAGTGTTCCGGCATGACCAACCTTAATAGATTTGACACCAAGGTATCGCCGGATATAATTACGCACCTTTCCTACTACATCGAACGATGTCCAGCGGTAAGGTTTGTCGAACAGCAAAATCTCTCCTTCTGCGAAGTTATAATTTGTCATCCGATGATGTTGAGATCGTAACCCATGGCCAATAGGGCTATTATAATTACACCAGCCCCAATACGGTACCATCCAAAGGCTCTGAACCCATAGCGGGTCAGAAGGTTGATAAAAGTCTTAATAGCTGCAATGGCCACGATGAAAGCGACCACGTTGCCGAAAATGAGGATATCTATATCGTCTGTGGTAATACTTTTATAATTCTGGAGCAACTTCCATGCTGAAGCGGCAAACATGGTAGGAACCGCCAGAAAGAACGAGAACTCTGCAGCAGTCTTGCGGGAGAGCCCTTGTGCCATTCCGCCGATGATAGATGCAGCCGAACGCGATACACCAGGGATCATGGCAATGGTTTGAAACATGCCGATCCAGAACCCTTTTTTGTAGGTAACCTCTTGCTCTGCATCGGGCTTGTTGAACCACTTATCAACAAAGAGCAGTATAAAGCCCCCAAGTACAAGCATGATGGCGACGACGATCACGCTTTCAAGCATCCTGTCAATAAAATCGCTTGCTAAAAAACCAAAAATAGCAGCCGGAATAAAGGCAACAAAAAGTTTAAAATAGAAGTCGACTGTTTGGAAGAATCTCTTCCAATAGAGAACAATTACCGAGAGGATAGCGCCAAATTGAATATTAACGACAAATGCACGTGTAAAATCAGTCGATTCAATCCCAAGCAGGCTCTGGGCAATAATCATGTGGCCAGTGGAACTCACCGGTAAAAATTCGGTAATTCCTTCGACGATGGCAATAAGGAGGGCTTGTATCCAGGTCATTATAATTTCTTGTTTCCCGTTTCTGGCAACGTTTAGCCGATCGGGGCGATTAAATGAGGAAGGGGTGAAAATGCTTCATGCATCAGCCGGGTTGAGCGAAGATTTATTTACGCAAACCTAAACCGGGCATGTATGTCATATCATGTAAAAATGTTATGCGAAAGGCATATGAAGTACTTCGCACTATGACATACACTACACAGAAGGCCAATAACCTAATCCTTCGGCTTCATCATAATAGCAAACAGTCCCACTACGAAGCCCGTGATGATGAGGATGGGCGACAGGGTAAGTCGTTGGAAGCTAAACAAATTATAACTAAACACATTGGGATCAGTGCTTCCGCCCCCAACCATGAGTATAAAACCTATCAGTAACAGGCCAACTGAACAGAGCAACAGGATGTAATTCAATCTGCCAAAGGCAAAATCGCGACCCTGCCTTTCAGGAGTCAGTTCGGGCTGTTCGTTCTTTTTCGTCTCTCTGAGTACCATATTATGGGTATTTAAAAGTATAAATTATCGGGGTCGATGCGCAGATATTTTCTTACTGCCAGATAATTGGAAATCCATGAAAGTGCGATTCCCAAAAACAATACGATGCCAAACAGTATCAGGTAAAGGTTCAACTCAGCAAGAGAGATCAGGTCGGGCAACTCACGGCTGCCATAAATAAGCAGGCTTATCAACAGTAAAATAGCGACCAGAGATCCGGCTACGCCCTGTAAAACCCCTTTAATCAAGAAAGGACGTTGCACATAAGCCTGAGTGGCCCCAACCAGCAGCATAGTACGGATGAGGAATCGGCGTGAATAGACTGATAGCCGTATGGTGTTATTGATCAGGGCAAAGGCAATGACCATCAGTAACGCACTAAAACCAAATAAGACCAGACTGATTCGTCTTACATTTTCATTCACAAGGTTGATAAGCGATTTCTGGTATTGAACTTCTTTTACCTCAGGTTCAGCGATTATTTTCCTTTCAAGTGCAGGAATGCTGTCCATATTGGCCCAGCCGGCATTCATTTTCACCTCAATAGAAGGTAACAGGGGGTTAAATCCGAGGAAACCGACAAAGTCTTCTCCCAAGTCTACCGATAAATCTTTCGCGGCCTCCTCGGCGGTTATGTAACGTGTGCTCTTCACCCATGGCATAGCATCAAGCTTTTTCTGAAGCTTTAACACTTCCGATTCCCTGACGCCATCACGGATGCTCACAGATACACCAATGTTTTCCTTCACATGCTGGGATAAGCGCTGGGCGTATAACAACACCAGCCCGACTGTTCCCAAAAGGAACAGCACCAGCGATATACTAACGATGGTGGTAAAATAGGACGACGCCAGACGCCGTCGGGTATATTTTTCTTCGTGTTGAGCCATATAAGAATGCAAAGGTAGAAAATAAATCTCGCTGAATACCCTGAACATCTGTAAACAGATTATAAAAAAAGCCCCGAAGATATTCCGGGGCTTCTTTTAACAATAGCAGCAGAAATTATTTCCTTACCACCATCTTCTGGGTTACGGTTTTACCATTGCCCTCGATCATTACGAAGTAAACACCATCGGCAAGGTTACTCAGGTTGAATCGGGTCGAGAATTGACCGTTCACATCGAGACGACTGCTTTCGAACACCCTGTTACCCTGGGCATTGACGATAGTAATTCTAAGATCAGTCTTATTACGTGCAGTCAGTTCGAGAGTCACCATCCCCTGAGTTGGGTTGGGAAACAGACGGAGATTGCTGATTCCGGTGATTTCGTTAACACCGGTGCAATCTTCAAAGGTAATTACCGATGCGCCGCTCTTTACACAACCCTGAGCTGAAGTAATCTCAACTGTGATGTTGCGAACACCATGCAGACCAACGCCTGTGCTATCGATTTCAACCAACGGGGAAGTTGCTCCGGTTGACCACAGATAGACAGCACCTTCATTTGTAGCATCGAGAACCACGGATTCATTGTGGCAAAGGGTCGTATCGGCTACGAAGCTAACAACCGGAAGGGCATTCACGGTAATATTCTGAATAGCGGTGTTGGTACAACCAGTTTCATCGGATACAGTATAACCAATAGCGATATCACCAGCTACATTCGGTGTGAAGATGCCATTTTCAACACCTTCTCCACTATATACACCACCTTCAGGTAAACCACCAGTAAGGGTAATGGGGGCCGACTCCTGACATACAGGGCTGAGGGCAGCCATCGAAACTTCAGGAATATCCTTCACGGTTACAGTCTGATCGACAGTGGTTGCACAACCAAATTCATTTTCATAGGTATAGGAAACAATCTGATCGCCAACACCAACCAGTGAAGCATCAAATTCACCATTAGTATTGATAGCATTTCCTGTAAACACACCGCCCTGAGGGGTAACGGCAGTGATGATGAACGGAGTTGTATTTATACAGACAGGGGCTACCGGTTCAAACACAACAGCGGGGAAGTTGCTGATGGTAAGCGTGGCAACAGCTGCGGGGCTTTCGCAACCACCAATGGTCTGGGTAACATAATAGGTATAAACACCTGTTTCAGTCTGTTCTGTGGCATAAATGGGGCCTTCATTCACAAGTTGCGTGAGGGCTTCATCGGTATACCATTTAACACCTTCACCCTGAGCTGTAAGATCGGGAATGGCATTTCCAACGCAGGCACCAGCACTTTCAGCTACAGGCTCAGCAGGAGTTGTTCCAAGCTTAATGTATGCTGGAGCCATATAAGTATCTGTTTCGCCATCTTTCGACACGGTGAGAGACACGGTGTATTCGCCCGGGGTTGCATAGGTGATTCCGGTAGGATTCTGTACGGTAGAAGTAGCCGGACTACCACCTTCAAATGTCCATTGCCAACCTGTAGGCTGGCCGGAAGAAAGATCAGTGAAGCTGGCTGAACCTTCATTACAGAAATGAGTTTCCTGAGCGGTAAAGTTGGCAGCCAGAACATCAGTAACCACATCGATTTCGGCTCTGTAACGGAAATAGTTGGTCATGGTTCCAACCACAACAAGCTTCTGACCGGCGGTTATTACAGGAAGTGTGAAAGTCACACCAGCTGGAGTAGCCACCTCACAACCAATGATTTGGCCGTCAAGTGTGAGGGCGATGGTACTGCCTTCAGTAGCATTGACAGTAAGGGTTGGTGTGTTCTCATAAACTTCAGAAGGATGAGTCACGGTAAGCGTCTGGGGAACTTCAGAGTAGATTACACTGAAACACTCCCCATGGTGGTGGAACAAAGCATAAGTAACGGCTTTGTTATTGGTATTGTAAGGCCAGTTACTCTGTTTCAGGAAGTACTTACCGGCTGCCTGACCGAAACAGGGAAGGATACCACGTGGCAATGGAGTAGAAGTATAATCGGGCATGAAATCGGGAAACCAGTTATCATAAACACCCCATACATAGGTATCGTTTACGAACGAATAAGATACTTCAGAAGGAGCAATAAGACCAAAAGCGCCAGAATTTAAACCAAACTTTGTGTGACGATGGAATTTTTCAACGAAGCACTCACTTCCCCAGTTATACTTACCGGTCAGGCAGTTAATAGTCATGACAAAGGTAAGATCTGTATTCTGACATCCATTAATGTTGGTATTGGTATAGCTGGGTTCGCCCCAACCGGTTTCCATTCCGTGGTCACGATGCTGAAGGATAAAGGCACCAGCATTGATGGCATTATTAACCATAGTAGCATTACCGCCATCCCAGCCACCGAGGGTTGCGGGGGATTGAGGAATGTAGTTCAGCCCATTCGGACCAAAATAATTAACAACAGTATTGGTATTGGTAGCAGTTGACCATACAGATCCGGGAGTTCCTTCATAAACCTTATTGATACGCACAGGTTCCTTCCCCTGTACATACTTAAAGTATCCTCCTACTGTTTCTGAACAAATCTGGAACCAGCGTTCTGTCTGCCATCCTAAAGCAGTAATTGGGTGATTGTAGAAATCAGCACTGGTTGGGGGGTTACGCTCATAATTGAGGAATTTTGTAACCATGACCGTTAACTGATCATTGTTATTGGCTGTTATACGCGAGAAACACACATCGGGCATCATGTCATTTCCTACGATGTCGGCATAAATATTATCGGATACACAGTAGTTGTTATAGATAGGCGACATGATATTCTTCGCCCCATCGGTTCCATAATCACCGAGAAGCAGACAGGCAACTGGTTTCAATGTCCAGTTGTTATATGCGTTGTTAATAAAATTCTCGATGGCAGTGGTGGTGTTGCCACCTACTTCGTCAACAGTGAACACCTTCGTGATGATACCCTGCTCTGTGCGGAAAATACGGATACTATCGGCCCATCTTACGAAATCTTCACCAGTAGGGGTAATGATGACATATTCACATTCGTCATCATCTGAATTATAATGACGGGCATAACGATCACTGTAGTTAACAGCAGGAAGGCTTGAGAAATTCATGACATAGTCGCTGAGGATAGGATCCCAGAAACGGTTGCGGTAGGCAACATCTCCAAACTGACCATTACCACCAATGTTTTCAATCTGAATCTGTAAATCGCGGTATACCTTCAGCTGTTTGGTAACAGGATTATACTGGAATGGAGTGACACCAAGCATCACCACATCAACGCCACGAATTGGCATCACTTCGCTGATTTTCACCGGTTGGGCTGGATAGAATGCATTTTCTGAATAAAGTTGAGGATTTTTCTCTATCACGATAGGGCTGTTGTCACCATCAAGCGGAATACGCATTGAGGGGGCAACATTCACATTCTCGTAGATTTCAACCCGTTCGGCTATAATTCTAACCGATGCCTGTGCACCCGAAGGAATGGCAATATAACGGGCTTCACCGGGAAGATTGGGGGCACCTTCGTCACCGGGAAGAAAAACACCAGGAAGCTCCACATTGACCATCTGCTCTCCTTTTACGTCGGTTGGCGTAAGGGTGAACTCCTCTACGGAGTAATCAACAGTTATGTTGGAGGTTTTGGATTCCACCAGTGTGAATCCCTTGTGCGACCATGAATCGCTGAAGCGAATGGTCTGAGCTGAGAGTTGCATTCCTGTGATGGCAAGTACCATCATCAGGGAAAGAACTCTTAAAAAATAACTACGTGTAAACATTTTATTCATAACAGCAGTTGGTAAGAATTGAATATAAAAATTGGATAGATTGAATTTGTTCATTGCGATATCACAATCATCATCTCACGATGGTTAATGTATTGGAAAAGACGGCTTTCTGTGTCTCAGCCCTGAGGATATATGTCCCATTAGGAAGCGTATTCAGTTCTATTCGAACCTCAAAGGTAGATATTTTTGCTAAACTAAAATGGATGTTGGTCACCATTTTACCACTTAAGTCGTAGATTTTAACTGATTCAAGATTTCCACTTTCAACCGGAACCGACAACCTGATGAAGTCATTAGCAGGATTAGGAAAGATATCAAGTTTTGTTTTACCGATAGACTCATCAATGGATGTGTAATTATCGGTATGTATCTTCATGGCTGCATCGCCAAAGATATTGTTGTCGTAAAAACACCAGCGAAGGGCTCCGTCCTCCCACTGTCCGGGAGCCTCAACCCATGGAGCAGTAGCTATTTTCGATTGAACCTGTGTCTGTCCAATCCGGTCGATGCCTAAGGTGTACAGGGCATTCACAAATTCTCTGTGCAGATGTAACGATGGCCCTTCTGTTTGTCCTTCATTGAACCAGCCATAACGGCTGTTAAACGATCCGGCTACGACGAAATTCTGAATTTTGAGCATCTCTTCGGCGATACAATCGCTGGCATCGAAGGCACCACAAATACAACCATGTGTATAGATCAGGCAATAATTATGGTCGACACCATTAACCATATTGAAATTTGCATCTGTAATATCCCCGATACTCATCCTCAATGCATAGTCAACATTACTGTGTCCGGAATGATGGATAAAAGTCATCCCAGTGTTAATTTTGTCTATAAGTTCTCGTTTTGACCAATATCCCATATCCCGGTCGTACATCTCTTGTATCGGGAAGGCTTCAGGAATTCCATCTGTTGTATAGCCATTGTCTTCGTGATGCCCAATCAGCATCTCGAGGTAATCGGCTCCCCAGGTCTGAGGATTTGAATAGAGGTCTTCCCCTGCCATCAAAGTATTTGTCAATTCGCCGTCAACTGGATTCTGCTGATAATTGAGTACCTTATGAAGCATCCTCGTTTGTTCTGCCACATTCCCATAAGGAAGACGGGCAACAGCCAAATCAGGCAGCAAATCATCCTCGTCTGGCTCGCCCCATAGGTTGTTACCATTATCGTTCCATGTCCCATCAAGGGCGGAGTAATAGAGATCGGCCGGAATGGAAATATCCTCATAAATACTTCCCTGCGAGTTCACCTGACAGAAAAGGCCACGAGCCGGAACCAGTTCAACATCACCGCCCAACAGCAGATAATCTACACCGTCAGTTTGAACCCGGCCAATGATGTAATTACGTATCTTCTCCTGATTGTCAACACCCGTCTGTGAGGTGTAAATATCTTCAGTTGTTACGATTTCCGAAGTTATGCCCAACGTGGCATAATACTCTAGCAAAGCAGCATAACCCTCCTGATATCCTTCAGGTGTTATTACGAGCAAGCCAACAGGATTACTTTTCTGATCAAAGGCATTGTACAAATCAGTGTCATCAGGATTCTGAACCAAATGGCGGAGGGTTTGAGAGACAGTTTCAGAAGCTGAACAATTGCGAAGTGCGGCAGTCCCCTTTTCAGTAGTCGTGTATGTCAGGGTTACTTCAGCCTCACGGTACCAAGTAAGCTGCCCCGACGCAGGAACATAAGCTAACGGTGAAAAAGCCGTAAAAGCGACGGCATGTCCGTTGTAAAAATGGGTCGAAACTCTTCCATGTTTCTCAGCCGGATAGACCGATTTAGAATTATAAACCGTTTCGTTTTTAACAAATTTCCCAGAAACCCCTTCAGAGATCGGGCGTGAATACTGCCTCGGAAATAATGAAAATGTGCCTGCAAGCTGCTCAGGGTGGCTAAGAATTACCTCGACACTGGTGGCCTCACATCCCGGAGGAAGCAGAGCACTAACCGATTGCCAGGGAATCATGGGATCGCCGGGCATGGCTGACTGGAGCATCCCTTGCCACTCCACCAGTTGATATCCCTGATGGTCTATAACGGAAGGCTGGTCAAACTTAAAAGAAACTGTAACCACCTGCGAGAACCCTGGCATAAATGCCAGCAGCAACAGGAACAAACACAATCTTCTCATTTTGAACAATATTTGGAATCGATAATCTGAAAAATGGTAGAACAAGAAACTGCAAATATATAAACAGATTGGTTGCCAGCCAAAAAGAAATCACAATCGTTTGAAATTTCACACCCGAAATATATTACTATCTATTATTCTGATACCCAACAAAAATTTCGGAAAAAATGCCATCCATATAACTGAAACACGTCGTATTGCCCTGTAAAAGAATAAGCTTGCTCTTGACAACGCCTCCCGATTAAAGTATCTTTGCACAGCTTTTGAGGAAAATTTCAAATTAATTACATATGAAACTATCACAGTTCAAGTTTAACTTACCCAACGAACTGATTTCCAACTATCCTTCTGCTAATCGTGACGAAACCCGGTTAATGGTGGTGAACCGGCGAACACAGACCATCGAACACAGACAATTTCGCGACATCATCGATTATTTCAATGATGGCGATGTATTTGTCCTGAACGACACCAAAGTTTTTCCTGCCCGCCTTTATGGTGAAAAGGAGAAGACTGGTGCTAAAATAGAAGTGTTTCTACTCAGGGAACTAAACCGGGAATCGCGTCTTTGGGATGTGCTAGTCGATCCGGCCCGCAAAATCCGTATCGGGAACAAACTTTACTTCGGTGATGACGATTCCCTTGTAGCCGAAGTCATCGACAACACAACATCCCGCGGTCGTACACTTCGTTTCCTCTTTGACGGCCCATATGAAGATTTTAAGAAGACCATCCAGCGCTTAGGCGAAACCCCCCTTCCCAAGATTCACAAACGAGCCGTTGAACCGGAAGATGAAGACCGATACCAGACCATTTACGCCAAAAATGAGGGTGCCGTTGCTGCACCAACTGCCGGCCTCCACTTCAGTCGTGAACTGATGAAAAGACTCGAGATAAAAGGTGTTCATTTCGCCGAAATTACCCTCCATGCCGGACTTGGCAACTTCCGTAACATCGAAGTCGAGGACCTGACCAAACATAAAATGGATTCAGAAGAGATGTACGTCAACGAAAAAGCTGTTGAAATCATCAATAATACAAAAGACAGCCGTGCCAAAGTAGTCGCCATCGGAACTACTACCATGAAAGCAATCGAAACTGCGGTTACTATCTCCGGTCATGTAAAGACATACAGTGGCTGGACCAACAAGTTCATCTTCCCTCCTTATGACTTCACCGTGGCCGATGCCCTCGTCACCAACTTCCATCTTCCCATGTCGTCAATGATGATGATGGTGGCTGCCTTTGCCGGTTACGATATGCTGATAAAGGCCTACAAAACAGCCGTTGAGGAAAAGTACAAATTCTTCACATATGGCGATGCCATGCTGATTATCTGACAACCTCCGGACAAAAAAAGAGCCGCCTTTTACAAGCGCGGCTCTTTTTTTTGTTGCTTTGTAACATGAATGCCATCGCTGTCATCGTAGCCGGAGGTTCCGGAAAACGGCTTGGAGGGGCCGTCCCGAAACAATTTCAACTCCTTCAGGGAAAACCTGTGTTAATGCATACACTCGCTGTATTTGCCGGAATCAAAGACTTTCAGCAAATACGGCTGGTATTACCCGAAACCTTTATCGCCCTTTGGACTCAATTATGCAAGGAATATAGTTTTGAGATCTGCCATCAGGTCATCGCTGGCGGTACTGAAAGGTTTTTTTCGGTAAAAAACGCCCTGGAAGAAATTCCGGATGACTTCCTCATCGCCATACATGATGGGGTCAGACCACTTGTTTCTGCCGAACTGATCAGTCGGGGTCTTCACCTCGCAGCACAACGGGGTGCTGCTATTCCCGTGATATCGGTAACTGAGTCGCTCAGAAAACTCACGACCAAGATGTCAACACCAGTCGACAGGGATAACTACCAGATCGTTCAAACACCACAAATATTCAAAAGCGAAATCCTGCGTGAGGCATACAATCAACCTTATCAGCACTGCTTTACCGACGACGCCTCAGTGGTGGAACTGGCAGGATATCCTATCGCACTCTTCGAGGGAGAAAAGACCAATCTAAAGATTACCACAACCGATGACATCATCCTTGCAGAGGCACTTTTCCAAATCTTACAAAACAAGCGCAGGTAGACTACACGATCCGCTATTCATTTTTCATAAAACAGGAGCCGTAGTGAGTCTTAAGACAATTGTCAGCAAGAACCCGGAACCCTAAACCTTCGGATCACAACCAAAACCTGGGGGCGAGTAATATTAAGCATACAGTTTAGTAAGCCTGAAGAGAAAGAAATTTATGTCTGTCACCCCACGATGATTGGCTCTAAATGCCTTGATTTTGGAGTTGAATGATTCAGCCGAAGCATTGGTGCTTTTGTTATCGAAGTAATTGAG